>UMCK01001809.1_pt1 | contig 83236 bp, 60 predicted proteins | sample 1964121 | NCBI WGS metagenome assembly UMCK01 (sample SAMEA4835957, study PRJEB28245) | human gut metagenome | biome: gut microbiome; material: fecal sample | place: Denmark | collected 2008 | reverse complement strand
TAACACTTTATCCTTGCTCAAATCCTAGATTTCCCCGGACAGCGCGTCCGGGGATAGAGTGGAGAGGGAGATATGCACCGCAAGGCGGTGCCGCTGTAGATGCAGTGCAATAGTGCGTCAGCGGCGGCGCTCCGCGGCGCATCTGCGGCGGCTGATGTCCCCCGACGCTGTCGGGGGTTAACTGAAGGCGAGACCGCTCGCGCGGTCAGACTCCGCCACTACTGCGATAGGCGATGAGGTCAGCAGAGCGCGGTCGGGTTCCGCACTACTGCGATAGGCGATGAGGTCCGCAGAGCGCGGTCATACTCCGCCTCTGGAGTAGTAGCGCATCTCTGATGCGCCGTAGGCTGGGGCAGAGGCGGCTGGGGGCAGCGACGTGGATTGGAGGGATGTTACAAACTTGTGATGAAAAAAATGTAGAAAAATTTGCAAAGTCATTATGCAAGTCGTACCTTTGTAACGAATTGAGAGATAGAACGCTTAATTGATTTTAAGACTTATAAGGAACAAGCGGTAAAATGCAATGCAAAAACTATAATAATCGGAAATTTAACTAACAAACTAAAATAAAATCTTATGAAAAAATTTTACTTTTTATTTCTGTTCGCGCTGATTGCTTCCATCGGCAATCTGTATGCTGCGGAAAAAACGGTGACGTGGAATTTTGCAGGTCGTAAGAGTGGATCAGGTGCGACAACGTCTTGTGAACTGAAGGTGCAATCAGGGTCTGCTAGCGGGACTTGGAAGATATCAGCATCAGAAAAGTTTACTGCACAAACAGGAAGTGGCTCTACCTCTGTTACTTTGGGCTCTAAAAAAGCTCCTTGTACAGATGCAAAACTGGAATTGTCAAATTCTCCTATTCCGGAAGGTGCGCAAATCAAAAAAGTAAGTATTACAGCAAATACGAACTATGCTAAAGGTGCAACATTTGGCCTTCAAATTGGAGGTGTTCCGTCTGGAACGACTCTAACGTTTAACAAATCTAAAACGACACAAGAATTTACGGAGTCGAAAGTAGGAAATGTTGTTTTAGTTATAAATACATTGAATCAGTCATATGTATCGTTATATAGTGTCTCTATCACTTATGAAGAGGCCGCAGAGACCAAATGTGCCACTCCTACATTCAATTTGACAGCAGATGCAACATATACAGATGTGCAGGATTTGGTGATTACTTCAACAACTGAAGGAGCGCAGATTGAATATAAAATTGAAGGCGATAAACTTACAGCCCCAATCACGGGTAAACAAGCGTCTCCTGCTACGGTTCATTTGACCGCAAATGCCACTTATATGGTGACAGCCACGGCAACAAAAGAAGGACTTGATGCCAGTGGACAGGCTGAATTGATGTTTACTATTGCCAAGAAAATGAACAAGCCTACATTCAATTTGACAGAAGGTGCGGTTTATGGAGAAGCAAAGGTGTTGGAAATCACATCTGACAAGGAAGGCGCACAAATTGAATATACTATTGTTGGCGGAGGAAATATCAATATTACAAAAACAGAGGCTTCTCCTGTTAATGTAACTCTCGATCAGAATGGAGAGTATACGGTGGAGGCTTCTGTTCTTGAAATGGATGATTATGCAAAAAGTGATGCTGCAGGATTGAATTTCAAAATAGAGCTGGCAGCAGGCGTCCCTACATTCAGCGTTGAAGAAGGAACATACACAGAAGCACAAGCAATTACTCTTTCTCCTGGAGAGGGAGGCTCGCAAGTGTTCTATACAATAAATGATGGCACAGAGCAACTGTTTATCGAGCCAATCAAATTGGAAGAGGATGGAACTTATAAAATCACTGCTTACACTGCTGGTACCGAAACGTTGGCAAAGAGCGTCACGGTGACAAAGACGTATGTAATCAACTTGCCTTTGGAAGAGCCTTATATTCTTTGTGAGGATGCAGCATGGCTGACAGATGGGGCAAAGGTTATATTCGTTGGTGAAAAAGACGATAAATACTATGGCATGTCTGTTGTCGATGAAAAATTCATAACAGGTGGACTTGTTACTATTTCGGGAAAAAATCTTACTAGAAAAGATGCTGCCGTAAAAGTGTTTGTTGTAGGTCGCACAGCGAAAGGAGTTACCTTTAATACGGATGCGGGGTATTTGGCCGCGGGCAAGACAGCAACCAAGGGAAACCTTTCTTATGCGGCTGGAAATGAAGAAGACTGCTTCCATTGGACAGTGTCGGTCGCAAATGAAGAGGCAACTGTAGAAAATGTAGATGTGACAGGAGACTATACGAATTTGCAGTTTAATACAAGTGCTACGAAGCCTCGTTTTGGAGCTTATAAAGGTCTTAGTACAGGAAATCTGAGCATCTATCTTCTCGGCTCTACCTCTTCCGTATCGTCGATGTCGGCAGAAGGTGTAAAGGTAGTAGCAGCTGAAGGCGGCGTAGAGGTTGTGGCAGAAGAGGCAGCCGAGGTGGCAGTCTATACAGCAGCCGGTCAGTTGGTTCGCCAAGCACGCGTGGCAGAGGGCAGCACACTCGTAAACGTTGCTCCAGGCTTCTACGTGGTTCGCGCCAACGGCACAGCCACTAAGGTGATTGTTAGATAATCCAAACCACACTTATACTTTTGAATCCCCCAGCCTCGGCTGGGGGATTTTTTTGTACGCTCGGCTGCCCTTGGCGCGTCAGCGGTGGCGCGTCCGCGGCGCATGTGCGTCGGTGCTTGTACCCCCGACGCTGTCGGGGGTTAACTGAAGACGTGACCGCTCGCGCGGTCAGGATGGCAGATGCGCTACTATAGGAGAGCGGTGGCGCGGTGGAAAGCCAGCCGCTCGTCGCCGTTGGCGAGATAGATGATGCCGCAGTAGGCGAAGCCAGCTTTCTGCAGGCAGTGGCGCATGATGGAGTTGTCGCGGTGGGTGTCGATGCGGATGTTGTCGCAGTGGCGGTAGCAGAAGTTGAGCACGGCATCCATCACTCCGTGGCATTCCGGCAGGCTCGCTATGCGGTGTACCACCAGATATGGCTCCTCGTTGAGCCACGCTCCTCCATAGATGTCAGCGTATGTGGGGTCGGGGCCGGGAATCATCGAGAATACGGCAGACAGCTTGCCACCGTCCTCGCATCCGTAGCACACGCCGCGGCGGATGTCGGCAGTCATCACCGTCTTGTCGGGATATCCGCCGGTCCACTGCAGCATGTTTCCGCTGGCGCGCATTATGCCACGCGCCGCGTCGACGATTTCCATCACCGCGTCCAGGTCGGACGCCAAAACTTTGCGTATCTTCATAAAATATCTACTCTTTAAAATAAAAACGGCTGACAATCGAGCGATTATCAGCCGTTTTGAGTACCCGGAGCGGGACTTGAACCCGCACAGCCGCAATGGCCAAAGGATTTTAAGTCCTTCGTGTCTACCATTCCACCATCCGGGCAGCCAGCCTTGCGCCGAGGGCGCTGGCGGAAAAGCGCAGCAAAGTTACGCCAACTTTTAAAATTGTGCAAATTTCACGCGCAAAAACTTACTTCAATCTAGCGCTGTGGCTGTGGGTGTGGTCAGAGGCGGTGGGGGAAGTGAGTGGCAGGGCGGTGCCGCTGTAGATGTAGAGCAGGAGTGTTTCAACGGCGGCGCTCCGCGGCGCATCTGCGTCGGCTGCTGTGCCCCCGACGCTGTCGGGGGTTAACTGAAGACGTGACCGCTCGCGCGGTCGGGCAGCGGCTCTGGAGTAGTGGCGTACCTCCGGCACGCCGACAGCAGTGGCGTGTCAAGTCCCGGCACGCTGCGCTGCGCTCCGCTCCGCGTACCGGGTTATGTCAGAGTGCCGTCGCTCCGCGACGATTAGTGCGGATGTCTGCGGTGATGATGTGGTGGCGAGACCGCTCGCGCGGTCAGACTCTGCCACTGCTGCGCGAGGCGGTGATGGGGGGTGGCGAGACCGCTCCGCTACGATGCGTGCTTATCTGGTGGCGAGAGGCGGGTTGATCAGGAAGATATGGTCGGTGGCTCGGGTGAACGACGTGTATAGCCATCGGTAGAAGTCGACGTTTGAGAATGCCTCCTCGGGGATGTATCCCATGTCGACAAACACGTTGCGCCACTGTCCGCCCTGCGCCTTGTGGCACGTCACGGAGTAGGCGAATTTCACTTGCAGCGCGTTGAAGAACGGGTCTTGCTTCAGACGTTTGTATTTCTCGCTTTTGCGCGTGATGTGGGCATAGTCGTCCATCACACGGAGGTACAGATTGTTATTTTGCTCGCGCGACAGTGCCGGCGACTCCGCATAGAGCGCGTCGAGGATTATTTTCGCATCGATTTCCGCATTGTTGTAGTCAGGAAACTCGAGCGTCACGTCGGCAAAGCGGAAGCCGTATTCCTCCGTCACCTCAGAGATGCGTTTCACCACCGCCACATCGCCGTTTGCGATGAAGTCGATGCCGTCGTAGTCGGCAGCCCAGAAATAGTTGTTTTTCGCCACGAGCAGCATGTCGCCGGTGGTTATTTCCGCGTCCATATACAGCACCCGTGCGCGTATTCCCTGGTTGAACATCACTGCCCTCTTGTTGCTCCTCGTAATGATTATTGTCTCAGCCGCGCCTCCCTCCTGCGCGTAGCATTCCTCGACCTTTTCCGACAGAAACTCACCGCTCACCACCTCCACGTCGTCGAAGCCGGAGATTTCGAGCGTCGGCGCCTCCAGTTTTCCCGAAGCGATAATCTGCCGTATCATCGTGGCGTTGTGCAGTATGCCCGACGAGCTGCGCTGTCGCGCCACCTCGGTTAGCGAGAAACTGTAGACCGTAAGCCCGTAGCCCTGCAGCGTGGCAGGCGCGAGAGCCGGGCTGTCGGTGTAGCCCACCGGCGGCAGCTGAGCCACGTCGCCGAGCAGAATCAGGCGGCATCCCTCGCCGCTGTAAACGTAGGTGATAAGGTCGTCGAGCAGGCATCCCGTGCCAAACACCGCCCCTTCCGACGCGTTGTTGGCAATCATCGACGCCTCGTCGACAATAAACAGCGTGTTCTTGTGGTTGTTGCGGGCAAGGCAGAAATGCGAGTCCTCGGGGTTGTAGCGCCGGCTTTGGTAGATTTTGCGGTGTATGGTGAACGCACTGTGGCGCGAGTATGCCGCAAACACCTTCGCCGCCCGTCCCGTAGGCGCCAGCAGCACAGCCTGTCGGCGCAGTGCCGGCAAAGCTGCGACAAGCGCTCCTGCGAGCGATGTTTTGCCCGTTCCGGCATATCCGTTGAGCAGAAAGACCGAGCGGTCGTCGGTGTCGGCGACAAACTTGCTCAGCGCGGCAATGATTTCCATCTGCTGGCTGTTGGGCTCGTAGGGAAGTTTGCGGAGTATCTCCGATCCGATTATGCGCTCTGTTTGGTTCATGTGTGCAAAGCTACAGAAAAGAATTTGATTTTAAAAAAAATAGTTAGAGGGACTCTAGGGACTTTAGGGGCTCTAAGGACTCTAAGAGAAAATCAAAATCAAGCAAGCTTGATTTTGATTTTCTCTCGCCTTGCACTATCTTTAAATAAGATAGGCTGCGATTCGGAAGAGCAAAATCAAATAAATTTGTTTTGCTCTTCACTCATCTTGCACTATCTTTGCAGTCTGAAATTAAGATAATTAGAAAATAATCATATAAATGTCGATAGATAACATCATTTCTGCGGCTACAGCCGAGGCGCTGAAGTCGCTCTATGGTTTGGAGGTAGAGGCTTCAACCATCGTGCCGCAAACAACGAAAAAAGAGTTTGAAGGCAACCTTACAATAGTGGTATTCCCGTTCTTGAAAGCGTCGCACAAAGCACCCGACGCAACAGCCAAGGAGATAGGCGATTATCTCGTTGCCAACTGCGAGGCGGTGAAGGAGTATAACGTGATAAAGGGCTTCCTTAACATCACTGTAGAGCCGAAATTCTGGCTCGGAGTGCTCGACCATATCCACGCAACAAAAGACTATGGCTTCAAGACCGCCGACGACAACAGCGAGCTGGTGATGATTGAATATTCGTCGCCAAACACCAACAAGCCGCTTCACCTCGGCCACGTGCGCAACAACTTGCTTGGCTACAGCCTGTCGCGCATCATGCAGGCCAATGGCTACAAGGTGGTGAAAACCAATATCGTGAACGACCGCGGCATCCATATCTGCAAATCGATGCTCGCATGGCAGAAGTGGGGCAACGGCGCTACTCCGGAATCGACCGGCAAGAAGGGCGACCACCTTATCGGTGATTTCTATGTGGCTTTCGACAAGCACTATAAAGCCGAAGTGAAGGAACTCGAGGAGAAAGGCATGACCAAGGAAGAGGCAGAGGCAGCGTCGCCATTGATGCAGGAGGCACGCGAGATGCTCCGCCGCTGGGAAGCCGGCGACGAGGAGGTGCGTTCGCTGTGGCGCACGATGAACTCATGGGTGTATGCCGGATTTGACGAGACCTACAAGCGTCTGGGCGTAGACTTCGACAAAATCTACTATGAAAGCCAGACATATCTCGAGGGTAAGGAGAAGGTGCTTGAAGGCTTGGAGAAAGGTATCATGTACCGCAAGGAAGACAACTCCGTGTGGGCAGACCTTACCGCCGACGGACTCGACCACAAACTGCTGCTCCGCAGCGACGGCACATCAGTGTATATGACCCAGGACATCGGTACCGCCAAGCTGCGCTACCAGGACTATCCTATAGACAAGATGATCTACGTGGTGGGCAACGAGCAGAACTACCACTTCCAGGTGCTCTCTTTGCTGCTCGACAAGCTCGGCTTCAAATGGGGCAAGGACCTTGTGCACTTCTCATACGGAATGGTAGAGCTGCCAGAAGGCAAGATGAAGTCGCGCGAAGGCACCGTAGTCGACGCCGACGACCTGATGGACGCCATGGTGCAGAACGCCAAAGAGATGTCGGCAGAGATGGGCAAACTGCAGGACCTTCCACAGGAAGAGGCCGACAAGATTTCGGCAATCATCGGACTCGGCGCGTTGAAATATTTCATTCTTAAAGTCGACCCTCGCAAGAACATGACGTTCAACCCGAAAGAATCGATCGACTTCAACGGCAACACCGGACCGTTTGTGCAGTACACCTACGCCCGCATCCAGTCGGTGCTCCGCAAGGCAGCCGACAAGCAGGTCGGCGAAGCGTTTGACGCATCGGCAGTTGTTCTTAACGACAAAGAGATATCGCTCATCCAGCGTCTCGCCGACTTCCCGGCAATAGTAGCCGAGGCAGGGCGCTCCTACAGCCCGGCGTTGGTTGCCAACTACGTCTACGAACTTGTGAAAGAATACAACCAGTTCTACCACGACTATAAAATCCTCGGCGAGGAAAACGCCGACCTGCGCGGCTTCCGCCTGACATTGTCGCGCACCGTAGGCGACATCATCCGCCAAGGCTTCTGGATGCTCGGCATCGAAGTGCCGGAACGCATGTAAAAGTGGTTGATTATGGATAATTAACAATGTCGGTGAACCTAATGCTGAAAAATAGCGTTATCTTCACCGACAACTTTTTAAAAAACAGAAAATATGGAAAATTACAATCAGCAATACGGTTATGGGGCACAGCCAACCATAACGTTGACCCACAGCGTGTCGAAAGTGATGCGCAGCGTCTATATGCGAATGTTTCTCGGTCTGCTCGTCACCGCCGGTGTGGCAATCTATGTGGCGGCAAGTCCGGCAATAATGAGTGCCATCTTCTCAAGCCGTCTTACATTCTGGGGCTTGATCATCGCCGAGTTTGCCTGCGTGATAGCAATCACGGGAGCCATCAACAAGCTCAGCACGTTTGCCGCAACCTCGTTGTTCTTCCTTTACGCCGTGCTCAACGGCGTGGTGTTCTCGTCGATATTCTGGGCTTTTGAACTCGGATCGATAGCCTACACCTTTGCCATAACGGCAGGCGTGTTTGGCGCGATGAGCATCTACGGCTATCTGACCAGCAACGACCTTACAAAAATGGGCTCGTTCCTGTTTATGGCGCTTATCGGCTTGATTATCACGACGATTGTCAACATCTTCGTGGGCAGCAGCACCCTTGAATGGCTGATTTCGTTTGCCGGCGTGGCAATCTTCATCGGCCTCACCGCATGGGACACCCAGAAAATCAAACAAATGGTGCAGTACAGCGACTCGTCGCAAGTGGGCAAAATCGCCACAATCGGCGCGTTGACGCTCTATCTTGACTTCATCAACCTGTTTCTCTACATGCTCCGTTTCTTCGGCAACAGCAGAAACTAAGCCACAGGCATACAAAAACACAAACGCCCTCCGCAGGAATTGTCCCGCCGGAGGGCGTTTGCTTTGGTGGCACGCGGCGGATTGCCTCTTCGTTTTTTTGCTTTTGCGCAAAAGCAATTATCGGGATAAAGATTGGTGGTTTTGGCAGAAAATTGGCTAACTTTGAGAGCTGAAAAAAAGAAAATAGACCTAACACGTTACGACAATGAATAAAATTGTAGAGAAAAAGCATTTCTCGGAAAAGGTGGTGCAGCTTGTGGTAGAGGCGCCGCTGATAGCACGCTCGCGCCGTGCCGGGCATTTCGTTATTGTCCGTGCCGACGAGCATGGCGAGCGCATCCCGTTGACCATCGCCGACTCCGACACCACTGCAGGAACAATAACCCTTGTGGTGCAGGCTGTAGGCAAGTCGACAGAAAAAATCTGCGACAAGGCAGTAGGCGACAGTCTCCACGATGTGGTAGGCCCGTTGGGACAAGCCACCAAGATAGAAAAGGTGGGCACCGTGGTGTGTTGCGGCGGCGGAGTAGGCGTAGCGCCGTTGTTGCCCATCATCCGCGCCATGAAGCAAGCCGGCAACCGCGTTGTCAGCGTGCTCGCCGGACGCACCAAGGATTTGATTATACTTGAGGACGAGGTGCGCCGCTCAAGCGACGAAGTGGTGATAATGACCGACGACGGCTCCTACGGGCAGAAAGGACTGGTGACCGAAGGCGTGGAGCAAGTGATCAACCGCGAGAAGGTGGACCAGGTAGTGACCATCGGTCCGGCGGTGATGATGAAGTTTGTCGCACTGCTTACAAAAAAATACGACATCCCTACCGTCTGCTCGCTCAACACCATCATGGTCGACGGCACAGGCATGTGTGGTGCCTGTCGGGTTACCGTAGGCGGCCGTACGCGCTTCGTCTGCATCGACGGGCCGGAATTTGACGCGCATCAGGTGGATTTCGACCAGATGATGATGCGCCTTCATGCTTACGACAACGAAAACAAGAACTGACATGGAAGAGACAAAAGATATGCGCATGGCAGAATGGCGCGAGGCACTGCGCAAGGCAAAGACAGCTAAGGAACGCACCTCGACACCGCGTGTGAAGATGCCCGAGCTTGCGGCAGACTACCGCGTGACGTGCAATGAGGAAGTGAATCAAGGGTTGACGATTGAGATGGCTATGGCAGAAGCCTCGCGGTGTCTTGACTGCGCCAGCCCGCAATGCGTCACAGGCTGCCCTGTGGGCATCGACATTCCCGGATTTATCAAAAACGTGGAGCGCGGCGAGTTTGCCGAGGCAGCCCGTGTGATAAAAAAGACCAGCGCGCTTCCGGCAGTTTGCGGACGCGTCTGCCCCCAGGAAAAGCAGTGTGAGAGCCGTTGCATACACACCAAGATGAAACACGAAGCCGTGGCGATAGGCTATTTGGAACGCTTCGTAGCCGATTGGGCGCGCAGCCACGGTTCGGCCGACGAGGAAAAACCCGTCGCAAACGGCATCAAGGTGGCAGTTGTGGGCAGCGGACCCGCCGGACTCGCCTTTGCCGGCGACATGGCGAAGCGCGGCTACAGCGTCACGGTCTACGAGGCGCTGCATGAGATTGGCGGAGTGCTGAAATACGGCATCCCCGAGTTCCGCCTGCCGAATGCCATCGTCGACACCGAAATCGACGGTCTGCGCCGTCTGGGCGTGGGGTTCGAGTCCAACTGCATTGTCGGCAAGACATTAAGCTACGACGACCTCCACGCCATGGGCTTCAAAGGCATCTTCGTGGCGTCGGGAGCCGGACTGCCAAGATTTATGAACATTCCCGGCGAGAATCTCAACGGAGTGATGTCGAGTAATGAATTCCTGACGCGGGTCAATCTGATGGGAGCCGCCCGTCAGGATGAAGACACCCCCGTGCTTCACGGCCACAATGTGGCAGTGGTTGGCGGCGGCAATACGGCGATGGACTCCGTGCGCACAGCGCGTCGCATGGGCGCAGAAAACGTGATGCTCGTCTACCGCCGTTCGGAAGACGAGATGCCGGCGCGCCGCGAGGAAGTGAAACACGCCAAGGAAGAAGGCGTGCGTTTCCTCACGCTCCACAACCCATTGGAATATGAGGGCGACGAGAAAGGCAATGTGCGCCTGATGCGCCTGCAGCGGATGGAACTCGGCGAACCCGACGAGTCAGGACGCCGCTCTCCGGTGGCTGTTGATGGCGCAGTGGAGGATGTGCCCGTCGATTTGGTGATTGTCAGCGTAGGCGTGTCGCCAAACCCGTTGATTCCGAATGCGATTCCAGAACTTGAGGTGAGCCGCAGAGGCACCATCGTGGTCGACGAGTCGACAATGCGCTCATCGCTGCCCGACATCTATGCCGGAGGCGACATTGTGCGCGGCGGAGCGACCGTGATTCTCGCGATGGGCGACGGACGCCGCGCCGCGGCAGAGATGGACAAAAGCTTGCAGAACCAATAATACCAAAAAAATATGGACAACTTCAAGATTACGGCTATAGGATTGATGTCGGGCACATCGCTTGACGGTCTCGACGTGTGCTGCGCCACATTCTCAAAAACCGACGGCCGATGGCGTTTCGCAATCGATGCGGCACGCGGCTATGACTATCCCGACGATTTGAAATACCGTCTCGGCACGGGAGCGCAACAGATGTCGGCACACGACTTTGTGGCGTTCCACAGCGAATACGGCAAGTTTCTTGGCGAGTGTGTCGCCGACTTTATGAAGGAATACGGCATACGTCCCGACATCGTGGCGTCGCATGGACACACCATCTTTCATGAGCCCGGCAAGCGCATAATGTTTCAGATAGGCGACGGCGCAGCGATTGCAGCCGAGGCGCGTGTGCCTGTGGTCAGCGATTTCCGTCGTCTTGACATAATGCTCGGCGGACAGGGAGCCCCGCTTGTGCCGATTGGCGACCGTCTGCTTTTTGCCGACTATGATTTCTGTCTGAACATAGGAGGATTCTCCAACATATCGTATGAGTGCGACGGAGAGCGGCAGGCGTTTGACATCAGTCCGGTCAACTATGTGCTCAATCACTATTGCCGTCAGCGTGGCCTGGAGTTTGACCGCGACGGACTGATTGCCCGCAGCGGCACAGTCGACGCCGAATTGCTCGCCAGTCTCGACGCATTGCCATTCTACTCGCAGACAGGCGCGAAGTCGCTTGGCCGCGAATGGGTGGAGAAAGAGATATTTCCGATGATTGACAGCCGCGGGCTTGAATTTGCCGACCTGCTCTCCACCTTCACCGAGCATGCCGCCCGTCAGGTGGCACGCGTAGTGCGCAGGGTAGGCAAGCCGCATCCCACAATGCTTATAACCGGCGGCGGCGCGCTCAACATCTATCTTGTGGAGCGCATCCGCGAGCTGGCAGGTTGCGAAGTCAAGATACCTCCACGCCAGATAATTGAATTCAAGGAGGCGTTGATTTTCGCGTTTCTCGGCGCGCTTTATATGGCAGACGAGGCAAGCTGCCTGTCGTCGGTCACCGGGGCGGCATGCGACAACATCGGAGGAATGCTGTTTAAAATTTAGAGACATCTGTCAACGAAAAAGACTTAACGCAGCGGAATCCGATGCGTTAAGTCTTTTTAACAGTGTCAGCGGTTGCCACACACCATTGCCTTCTGGCAAACTATGTGGTTCTATTTTGGATAGAAATCAAAGAATTTTCAGTAAAAAACCTTAAATGGTGGCAAATTGCCACCGCCGTGACTTTTGTTGTTCAGGCAGTTGGCGGTTGCGGTTGCTATTTGCCAAAAAATATGTGTAATTTTGTCGTTGGAAAGATTCGTTTTAGAAAAAAATAGCTTCAATGGCAAAACCGAATATCCTTATAATATATACCGGAGGAACAATCGGCATGATTGAAAACCCGGTGACGAAGTCGCTGCAACCGTTCGACTTCACGCACCTTATCGACAATGTGCCCAAAATCAAGAAGCTCAATTATTCCATCAACAATATCCAGTTTCACCCACCGATCGACTCGTCAAACATGAATCCGTCGCACTGGGTTGAAATCGCACAGAGCATCGAGGAGAACTATGCCAGCTACGACGGCTTTGTGGTGCTTCACGGCACCGACACGATGGCATACACCGCCTCCGCGTTGAGTTTTATGCTCGAGAACCTGCACAAGCCCGTCATCATCACCGGCTCCCAGCTTCCAATCGGCGAAGTGCGTACCGACGGAGAAGAAAACCTCATCACAGCACTTCAGATAGCCGCCGCCCGCGACAAGAACGGCGACCCGATGGTGCAGGAAGTGGCGATATTGTTTGAAGACTATCTGTGGCGCGGCAACCGCAGCACAAAGATGAGCGCCGACCATTTCAACGCCTTCAAGAGCAACAATTATCCCGACCTTGCCCGCATAGGCCTCGGCATTCATTTCCATGAAGAAGCATTGTGGCGCCAACGCTCGCAGCGACCGCTTAAAGTGCAGACCGCAATGGACCGCAACGTGATGTTTATCGACCTGTTTCCAGGCATCACCGAGAGCACACTCCGCTATCTTCTCAACGCCCCCGACGTGAAAGGCATCGTGCTCAAGACCTATGGCGCCGGCAACGCCCCGACCGACAAATGGTTTGTCGATCTGATGCGCGACGCCGTAAAGCGCGGCGTTGTGATAGTCAATGTTTCGCAATGCGTCAACGGCGGAGTCCACAGCGAGCGCTATATGACAGGCAACACGCTGCAGTCGACCGGTGTGGTCAGCGGATACGACATAACATCAGAGGCAGCCATCACCAAGCTGATGTATCTATTCGGCATGGGGCTTCGGTCAGAACAGGTGAAGAAATATCTCAATTGCTCGCTGTGTGGAGAGATAACAATTTAAGCCTTTGAACAGAAGCATTTTATATTTGAAACAGGGATAATAATGCTTAAAGAATTTTAAATGCGGAAAATTTTCGCTAATAGCATTGCCGTGTAAAAAAAATATAGTAATTTTGCAGCGGTTTTCAAAAGAGAGAAACATTAGTAAATATTCACTATTATAAATCAAACAACAATGAGCAATCTTGATTTGACAAAGTACGGCATTACTGGCGCTACAGTAATCGCACACAACCCATCTTACGAGCAATTGTTTGAAGAAGAGACAAAAGCAGGTCTCGAAGGTTATGAAGTAGGTCAGCAGACAGAACTCGGTGCAGTCAACGTGATGACAGGTATCTACACCGGTCGTTCGCCTAAAGACAAATACATCGTAATGGATGCCAATTCAAAGGACACTGTATGGTGGACTTCTGAAGAATATAAGAACGACAACCACCCAATGTCGGAAGACGTATGGAACAAGGTTAAGACTATCGCCAAGAGCGAGCTTTGCAACAAGAACCTCTATGTTGTAGACGGATTCTGCGGCGCAAACAAGGACACTCGTATGGCAGTTCGTTTCATCGTTGAGGTTGCATGGCAGGCTCACTTCGTTACAAACATGTTCATCCGTCCAACAGAAGAAGAGTTGAAGAACTTCGAGCCAGATTTCGTTGTTTACAACGCATCAAAGGCAAAAGTTGAGAACTATAAAGAACTCGGACTCAACTCTGAGACTTGCGTAGCCTTCAACGTAACATCAAAAGAGCAGGTAATCATCAACACCTGGTATGGTGGTGAGATGAAGAAAGGTATGTTCTCAATGATGAACTACTTCCTGCCATTGAAGGGCATCGCATCAATGCACTGCTCTGCAAACTGCGACATGAACGGCGAGAACACAGCAATCTTCTTCGGTCTTTCAGGAACAGGTAAGACAACCTTGTCAACAGATCCTAAGCGTAAACTTATCGGTGACGACGAGCACGGATGGGACGACAACGGCGTGTTCAACTTCGAAGGCGGCTGCTATGCAAAGGTTATCAACCTCGACAAAGAGTCAGAGCCAGATATCTACAACGCAATTAAGCGCAACGCACTTCTTGAGAACGTAACAGTTGATGCAAACGGCAAGATCGATTTCGCAGACAAGAGCGTAACAGAAAACACTCGTGTTTCTTACCCAATCTTCCACATCAACAACATCCAGCCGGGTTCTTCTGCACCAGCAGCAAAGCAGGTAATCTTCCTGTCGGCAGACGCATTCGGTGTATTGCCTCCAGTATCTATCCTTACTCCGGAGCAGACTAAGTACTACTTCCTCTCTGGCTTTACAGCTAAGTTGGCAGGTACAGAGCGTGGCATCACAGAGCCTACTCCAACATTCTCTGCATGCTTCGGCCAGGCATTCTTGGAATTGCACCCAACAAAATATGCAGAAGAGTTGGTTAAGAAGATGGAGAAGAACAACGCTAAGGCTTACCTCGTAAACACTGGTTGGAACGGAACAGGCAAGCGTATCTCTATCCGCGACACTCGTGGCATCATCGACGCTATCTTGAGCGGCGACATCGACAAGGCTCCTACAAAACAGATCCCGATGTTCGACTTCAAGGTTCCGACTGTATTGACAGGTGTAGCAACTGAAATCCTTGACCCACGCGACACTTACGCTGATGCAGCACAGTGGGAAGAGAAAGCTAAGGATTTGGCTGCCCGCTTCATCAAGAACTTCAAGAAATATGAGAACAACGAGGCAGGTAAGGCTCTTGTAGCTGCCGGTCCGAAGTTGTAATCAGAACTTAAAGATTCAAATATCGGAGAGCGCGTCCAATTGAGGGCGCGCTCTCTTTGCTTTTTGTGGAAGGCCTGATGCAATAAAACGCGATGGTGTGCGTTTAAACATTAGAATAAAAGTATGCTTTTCTATGAGACTCAATTTTACTAAGATATTTATTGCAGCCGCAATCGTATTGGCTGCCACAGTGACATCGTGTAAGGCTCCGCAGTCGTTGGCATATTTCGAGAATGCCGACAGCTTGAAAACAGTCGGAACAACAGCACTCGACTATGCCGTTAAAATCCGTCCGGCCGACGAGCTGATAATCACGGTCAACTCCATTGTGCCGGAGGCAACAGCCGCCTACAATCTTCCGCTCGTCAATCCGTCGCTTGAGGGAGAGGTGGGTGTGTCGTCGACACCGCAGAACCAGACCTATATTGTCAATACTGACGGAGAAATAACAATGCCCGCTATCGGCAAAATCCATGCAGCCGGAATGACTACCAAAGGCTTGTGCGAATATCTGACGGAAAAGATTTCGAAGGAGGTCGACAATCCGGTAGTCCGTGTTCAGCTCGCAAATTTCCGCGTCAACGTGCTTGGTGAGGTGAAACGTCCGGGAGCAATCGAAGCCAAAAGCGAGCGGTTCACCATTTTTGACGCGCTTGCCGCTGCCGAGGATATGACCGAATACGGCGAACGCACAAACGTGATGGTGATACGCGAGGAAAACGGACAACGCGCCTACCACCGCGTGAATCTTAAAGATGCGAAAATCGTAGACTCGCCATATTACTATCTTCAGCAGAACGACGTGGTCTATGTGCAGCCTAACAAAATCAAGGCAGGCAATGCGAAATACAGCCAGAACAACGCATTCAAGGTGACAGTGGTTTCCACTATTGTCAGTGCCGTGTCGGTTATCGCATCTCTTGTAATTGCATTGGCAATCAAAAAATAACAGCGAAAATGCTCAATATCCACCGGGCATATTTCTACGTGTTCTTCGTCAGCGTGCTGGGCTTGTTTTTGGCTCCGCATTTATTGTCGTTTCTTGACGAATTGTGTCTGTTGGCATTTGCAGTGCTCGCTGTCGTCGACATGACGTTCAACCGCTGCTTCGGCAAGTATAAGTTGATGTTTGTGCTGCTTGGCGTGATGGCGTTGTATTTGGCATATTCTCTTGTCGCGTCACCATACAATATACCGAAGGCGCAGATTAACGACTTTATTGCTCAGTGCAAGCCGCTGATAGCTTTTTCAGTAAGTTATGCCATTGCGCCGCAGTTCACCGCCAACGAGAAGTGGGTGTTGAAAAAGGTGTGTATTTTCTTGGCGTTTATGGCATTTTTCGTCATCGCCGCCGATATCTACGATGTGACTATCTTCCACATCTACTATGGCGGTCTGACTTGTGTGGGCTGTGCTATGGTTTATTTGCTGATGTCGTATGACAACGACAACCCACGGGCATATACACGGTCGGATCTTATATGGACCTGCGTAATCCTGTTGCTCGGACTGATATGCACCCGCTCGAAATATTATGGGTTTGTGGTGCTGGCATTCTATATGCTGTTTGTTTATCGTCCCGGCACGGTCAATTTCAAAAGTGTGCGCAACGTTGTTGTAGCCACACTCGCATTCATGCTTGTGGTGCTTGTGGCTTGGAAAAAAATTGAATACTATTTTATAACCGGAAATTCCGACACGTTCGACCCCGACGTGATGGAGACTTACGCCCGACCCGTGCTGTTCGGCGGAATGGTGCTTGTGCTTGCCGACCACCTGCTGTTGGGCAGCGGTTTGGCTACATACGCCACCTACTCGTCAGGGCCTGATGTCAGTTACTCGGATTTGTACTATGACTATGGCATAAACCTGCTTTGGGGGTTGTCGCCCACTTATGGTGACTTTATCGCAGACACTTTCTATCCCGAGCTTGCGCAGTTCGGGTTGTTGGGAATATTCTTCTTTGGCTATTTCTGCTGGTGGATATGGCGGAAATACCGCATCGTGATGCGCACTCATCATTATCAGCTGTTTGGAATTGGAGTGATGTCATTTGCGTTCCTTGCCATTGACGGTACAGCTGGCTGCGCGGTGCTTCAAGCATCAGGGTCGCTTCTGATGGCAGTGATGGGAATTGTCGCCGCGCAAGCCAAAGCGGTGACCAAAGAAGAGGCGAAAGCGTTGCTGGCGCGTCCGGTGACAGAGTTTTATGATAATAAAAAAGAAAAAATAGAATATGGTTACAAGTTCTGACAAGGTGGATTTCAGCCGTTTGCGCTATGAAATCCGTAAGCATTGGTGGTGGTTTATCGCCTCGTTTGCAGCGATGATGGCAATCGCCGCAGTCTATATGCTTAAAAACAATCCTGAATTCAAATTCCACGCCGACATTATGATCGAACAGGAAGAAGGCGGCGGAATGGGCGGCGGAATGATGCAGATGATGAAGCAGTTCTCGATGGGCTCGTTCGGCGGCGGTTCGGTCGACGATGAGATGGCGGTTCTGCAGTCGCGCAGCCTGCTCTGCGAGGCAATCAACAAGTTGGGATTGCAGTATGACTACAAGGGTGTTGACGGAATGCGCAAGCTGTCGCTCTACCGCAAGTCGCCCGTTGAATTGTCAACGAATGTTGACCTCGACACGCTTCAAAGTGGGGCGACATTCAAGATTAATCTGCGCGCAGACGGCAAGATTGACGTCAAGGTGAAAGGCAAATGGTTCTCCACTCTGTTCAAACAAGACGGCATGACATTGCCGGCAACGGTGAAACTTCCCGACGGAGCGTTCACCATCCGCCGCACGGCATTTTATAAAGCCGGGGAGGAGCGCAAACTTACAGTGGAAGTGAACGGCACCGCACAAACATATGACGACTATTCCAAGATATACTACGCCGACGTGCCGTCGCTGAAATCCAATGGCATCACGTTATTCTATCAGGACGAGGACAAGCAGCGCGGCAAGGATTTGCTCAACATGGTTGTGGAGCTTTACAACATCCGTCGTCTGCGCGAGGAGCAGACAAAGGCTTCACGGGAGATAGCCTTTATCGACGACCGTCTTGCGTCCTTGACAAGCCAATTGTCTGAGTCGGAGAAGCAGCTTGAGGAGTTCAAGACCGCCAACGATGTTACCGACATCGCCGCCGAGGCGAAAGTTCTGCTCGAGCAAACATCGAAAAACAAGGCTTCGATTGTGGGCTTGCAGACACAATTGTCGATATTCGACATGATTTGCGAGTTCCTTGATGACCCGAAGAATAAGTATTCCATGATTCCTGTTACCAGCGGACAGGACTATGAAAGTGCCGCAAAATCAATTGAAGCCTATAATCAGTTGATTCTTGAACGCACCAAGCTTGACATGGCAGCCAAGCACGACAACAAGGCTCTGCAGGCTCTCAACAAGCAGATTGACGGTATGCGCGGAGGTGTGATAGAAACGATGCGCAAGGCGCGTGAAAGTGCTGAGATTGCCTACAACGACTTCGTTCGAGAAGATGGCAAATATGCGTCGAGGTTGAAACAGTTGCCGTCGCACGAGCGTCGTTATGTCGATCTCTACCGGGATACTGAAATAAAGAATAATCTTTACATTTTCCTGCTTGAGCAGCGCGAGTCGAATGCGTTGAAATTTGGAGTGCAGGAGATAGGCCGCATTATTGACCCCGCTTATCATGAAGTTAAAAAGGCTTGGCCTAAGGGCTCAATTGTGTTTGGCGCGGCTTTGGTTCTGGCAATCATAATTCCGTTGCTGATTCTCATGCTGCGCGCCATCCGCACAAAACGGATAATGATTCGTCAGGATTTGGAGAAATTGACCGATTTTGAGATTGTAGGAGAAGTGGCAGACAATGAGCTGGCAGGGATGCGCCGAGTGCGCGACCGTCTGATTGCTTCCGAAGGTGTAGGCGTGGTAGCCATAGCCTGTGTCAAGTCGGAGTCGGGAACAGCCGGCATTGCCGCCGCTCTCGCCACCTCGTTCGGTAATGCTTTGAGAAAGGCGGTAGTGGTTGATTTGTGCGGAAATTCAAGCGCGGCAGCCACTCTTGATGACTATCTCGTTGGAAAAGCGACGATTGACAGTGTTGTCGGCGAAAACGCAGACGGATTTGATGTAATTGCGTCCAAGGGCGACCAATCAATCGATTTGATTGCTTCGGAACAGTTTGCTGTGCTTGTCAACAGCCTGCGCAAGAATTATGATTATGTAATCCTTGCCGGCGACGCATTTGGCGACTATAGCGCGTTCAGCGTTGTAGCCACAATGGCAGACCGTATGCTCGGCTGTGTTGAGGCTGGTGAGCTTAGAGAAAACTTTACTGAATTTGACAATGAGTTGAAGGCACTTTCGTTGCCGAGTGGATATATCTTTCAAAAATAGTTATGAGAGTACTGATTGTAAATAAGTTCTATTATCCGCGCGGCGGCGATTGCGTGTGTGCAATGTCGCTTGAGCGACTGCTGCGCGAGCGGGGACATCAGACGGCGGTCTTTGCAATGGACTATCCTGACAATATAGCAACCGATTTCAATCAATATTATGCTCCGGAGGTGTCATTCTCCGGAGGAATTGGCGGCAAACTGGCGGCGGCAAGGCGCATATTCGGCGGTGCTGGTGTTAAGGCGGCATTTGCCAGGCTTCTCAGCGATTTCAAGCCAGACGTGGTGCACTTCAACAACATCCACTCCTATCTGTCGCCTGTAATCGTGGAAATGGCTAAGAAATTCGGAGCCAGGACAGTGTGGACGATGCACGATTACAAACTTGTATGTCCGTCATACAGCTGCCTGAACGATGGCAAGGTGTGCGAGCAATGTATAGAAGGCAGCAAACGTGGAGTCTATTCCAACCGTTGTATGAAAGGCAGCCGTGCGGCGAGCCTGCTGGCATGGCTTGAGGCGGAAAAATGGAATACGAAGCGCTTGCAGCGCGCCACGGACACGTTTGTCTGTCCAAGCGAGTTTATGGCAGCGAAAATGAAGCAGGGGGGCTTTGATGAGAAAAAAATCAAGGTGGTCTGCAACTTTGTCGATCCAGAGAAAGTGAAAGACATCAAAGTGAACACCGAGCGTAAGGACTATTATGCGTATGTGGGACGGCTGTCGGCAGAAAAAGGAGTGGAGACGCTGCTTAAGGCCGCCGTGCAGTTTCAGATACCATTGAAGATAGCCGGCGGCGGGCCGCTTGCCGAAGATTTGAAATCGCGCTACGGACGATGTGACAACATAGAATTTCTTGGGCATCAGAACGCAGCGCAGGTTAAAGAATTGCTGGGAAACGCACGCTTCTCGGTTATGCCGTCGGAATGCTACGAAAACAATCCGTTGAGCGTTATCGAATCGTTGTGTCTGGGCACACCGGTGGTGGGCGCGCGCATCGGTGGAATCCCCGAACTGATACAACCCGGCAGCGGAATGCTTTTCCGCAGCGGCAGTGTCGATTCGCTTGCCAACAACATTGCCGCGGCATGGGAGTCGCCGTTCGACCATGCGGCAATCTCAGCGCAGTCGCTGCCACGCTTCAGTGCCGAGCGCTATCTTGACAGCGTGCTGGAGATATATCAAGGTTAGAAGACCTGTTGGCAGGATTTACGCAGCAGGCAGCCTGTCAGAGGCAGCCTGCTGTCGTTTTATGCCGAAAATGAATTGGGTTAATTTATATTTTGCGAGGATATAGCGGTAAAGGGCCATAGGTCCGGCAACGCCTGCTGATATGACAAGCACTGCGCCGACGGCAAAAAACGGGTCGTCAAGCAGAATGGGCGCGAATTTTTGTAAGGCAGCCTTTGCAGCGCCCTCGAATGTGGTGTGGAACAAATAGATTATATAGCTTGTCGCCGATATTGTCAGCAAACCATTGATTTTTTTTGCTCCTCTTGAAATGATGTCGGACAAATAAATTATTGTTGCAATCCCGACAAAAGGGATGACTGAATGACATACGTCAAATCTTATATAAAAGTATTCAAGCGCGGCAAATGACAGGCATACAGCCCAAAACGGAATTTTTACGGATGTTGCAATCTTGCTCCAGTCGCAACAAACAGCACCAAGCATAAAAAACACCAACATGCTCTGGAATTGTTTGAAACAAAACACTTCCGGCAGGAACGGAGGAATGCAGTACAGAAGCAATGCCGCACCAAGGAGCAATAATCTTTTTTGTTTCGTCGCAAACAGCGGCGCGATGACAAACATCCACCACAAAGCCCAGATAAACCATAAGAAATATCCCGCTTCAGGAAAATACAGCATTTTTATATATGCATAGGCAGTTACTGGATTCTCAACAAGCGCATGCTTTTCTGTCAGCATCTTGATTGAGATGACAATCACAGAAACAACGACATATGGGAGCATCAAACGCTTCAGCTTCTTGACCAAAAACTTCGAGTATGACTCTCCTTCCTTTTTTGTCGCCATATAGATGAAGCCGCTGGCAAACATGAACAACGGCATGTGGAAAGAATAAATGAGTTTGTTCAAACATTCATACCAAACCGGAGAGTTCTCGGGAATGTAATGGCCTACAACCACCAGGACGATGCATAAGGCTTTTGCTATGTCGAATAGAACGATTCTTTGCATATTGATGAAAACAAATAGTAACGTTGTGCAAAGGTAGTGAATTATCATCTAAACCTAAATTAGTTTGTTTGGGAAATAATAATTACCTTTGCAATTCGTTATGTAATATAGTGGACACTAAAAGGCGCGTATAGATATGGCAAAAAATATAGTACAAGGCAGTTTAATTACTACATTCCGTTGTAACGCAAAATGCAATATGTGTAACATTTGGAAACATCAAACTCGGCCTGAGGAAGAGATTGATGCTTCTTATTATGAGAAATTACCTGCCGGACTTCGAATAAATATCACTGGTGGAGAATGCACCATCCGCAAGGACATAGATAAAATTTTCGAGATACTTTATCCCAAATCATCGTTGCTTGAGTTAAGTACAAATGGCTATAATACAGAAACGATAGTCGCTCTTGCCAATAAATATCCCAACATCCTGATTCGTGTCAGTGTGGAAGGATTGCCTGCATTGAATGACAAAAAACGAGGCACGCTCAACGGCTTTGACCACGCTTTGCGCACGATGCTCGAATTGAAAAAAACGAAATGCAAGAATATCGGCTTCTCCGTGGTCATCTCGCCAGACAATTATAAGGATTTGCTTCATCTTTATGAACTATGTGTCGCTCTTGACGTTGAATTAGGTAATTCTGTGGTGCATAACTCTTGGTATTTCCATAAGGACGACAACCAATTGGAGAGCGCGGATGCTCTTGCCGCACATGAGGAGTTTGTCAAAGCGATGCTCACGTCCAAACGTCGTGGCTTGAAGAACCGGCTGAAAGACTATGGACGCGCATATTTCAATAGAAGTATCCATCGTCGTCTTCGTGGGGATGAGCCAGGATATCGTCCACCATGCGGTGCCCTTACCGATTTCTTCTTTATCGACCCGTGGGGAAATGTGTCGCCATGTAATGGTTCTGGTGAAGAATGGATTATCGGCAATATCAAGGAAGACAGTTTCGAGAACATCATGAAGTCGGAAAAAGCGAAAAAGGCTTTGGAATTGGTGAAGAACTGTAAGCGCAACTGTGCGTTTATAGTGACAGAGCGTCATGATATGGTGCGTCGTCCGTGGATTCCAATAAAATGGATAATCAAAAACAAACTGCGTATCCGTCAAGGAAAAGATATTTGTTGGGATTAATTTGATGTCAATATGAGAATTGACGTCATAGGAACAAGGGGCTTCCCTGGAATACAGGGCGGTGTGGAACGCCATTGCGAACGATTGTATCCGCAAATGAAGGGTGTGTCTGTTCGGGTGTTTCGTAGAAAACCATATGTCAAGACACAGCAAAGTCAGTATTCCGGAATTTCATTCACCGACCTCCCTTCAACACGGATTAGCGGATTTGAAACCGTGCTGCATTCATTGCTTGCCACCCTGATTTCAATGTTTTCTAAAGCCGAAATTGTCCATATCCACAATATCGGACCTGCGATGTTTGCCCCTCTTTTGCGTGCTGTGGGGAAAAAAGTGGTGCTTACTTACCATAGCGCAAACTATGAGCACGACAAATGGAATGCATTTGCAAAAGCAGTGCTCCGGCTGTCGGAGCGGATTGCATTGGCGTCGGCCTCGCAGATTATTTTTGTCAACAAGTTCCAGATGCAGAGATATTCAGAATCTGTCAGGCGTAAATCGACATATATCCCAAACGGTATTGTTCCGATGAGTCCGTCGACAAACCATGACTTCCTTGACAAAATAGGAATCTGTCCGCAAAAATACATACTGTCAGTAGGCAGGATAACGCCTGAAAAAGGCTTCGACCTGCTGATTTCGGCGTATAATAGGCTTGATACAGATGTAAAGCTTGTCTTAGCCGGGGCTCCTGACCAGGATTCAAAATATCTGGAAGAATTGAAATCCATTGCCGGCTCAAATCCAAATGTGGTTTTCTCGGGGTTTACAGATGGCGACAATCTGTCGCAGTTGTATACCAATGCATTGGCTTATGTCCTGTCGTCAAGAATAGAGGGGTTTCCTCTTGTGTTGCTTGAGGCAATCAATTTCAATTTACCGTTGCTCGTTTCGGATATAGAGGCGACGCATCTTCTCAAGCTGTCCGCTAAGTCATATTTTAAGGCAAATGATGCCAACGCGCTTTGTGATAAGCTGTCTGAATTCTTGACCGGCGGCGATAAGGGAGAATATAAGTGCATGGAAGAAGATCCTGCCGACTATTGTTGGGGCAAAATAGCAGAACAGACAATAGCCGTCTATAAAAAAGCAATGCGGAAATGACGGAAACGACAGGCCGGGGAAAGCAATTTCTGAAATCCGTAGGAATATATGCAGTCGGGAATATCGGGTCGAAACTGATTACGTTCCTGATGATTCCGCTGTACACGTTTTTCGTCGAGACGTCGGAGTTCGGTTATTACGACCTGTGTCTTACGGCGGTTATGTTGCTTACGAGTTTTGCTTCGTTGCAACTCCGCGACGGGGCGTTCCGCTTTTTGATTGACAGCAAGACTGACGAGGAAAAAACCGAGGTGGTCAGCGCAACGATGAGGCTGCTGAGCCGCTCGTTGCTCGTTTTCATGCTGTTGTCGGCGATTGTGTCGTTTGTTTATCCGATAAGGTGTCTGTGGCTCTCGTTCGGCTTGTTGGTCTCGATGGCGTTGATTGAAGTGTTCGGGCAGATGGCAAGAGGAGTGGGCGAGACAAAAACGTTTGTTGTCAGCAACATAATCTCGGCATTTTCCATAGGCGCGCTCAGCGTGGTGTTTGTAGTGTGGTGCGGATGGGGGATAATGGGAATCTTCCTTGCCAATATTTTTGCGCGTCTTATAGCCGTTGTGTATATTGAGGTCAGGGTGGGGTTGCTGCGCAAGTATTTCAAGCCCACATTGAAAAATGTAATGCTTACGAAAAAAATATTGCGCTATGTTCTGCCGTTGTTGCCGACGATAATGTGCTGGTGGCTTACCACGAGCAGCGACCGTTTTTTCATACAGCACTACTTCTCATTGTCGGACAACGGAATTTATGCCGTAGCAGCCCGTTTTGGAGCAATAATGCAGATTGTCGGCGCAATAATTTTTCAGGCGTGGCAGGAGATGGCGTTACGGCAGTACAATAGTCCGGACCGTGACAAGTTTTTCTCTGAGATGGTGAATCTCTTCATAATGTTTATGTCGATAGCGGCATTATGTTTTGCGTTTGGTCTGAAGATAGTGTATCCATTTATCGTGAGTCCAGAATATGTTGCAGGAATAGTCTATGTCTTTCCTATAATAGCCTCTTCGGTTCTTTATGCATTGTCAAACATTCTTGAGGTCGGTTATCAATGTTCTTTTGAGACAGGGCGAGCGTTGCTTGGCGTCGGAGTTTCCGCCGCGGTCAACATTCTGCTGAATTTTGTCCTCATCCAGACGATAGGAATATACGGAGTGGTGGTTACCTCGGTTGTCACTTATGCAGTGCTTCTTGGATTCCGTATCCACGATTCCCGCCGTTATTTCAAAATCAATATCTCGAAGATGTCGATTCTGACCGTTGCCATTGGAGCGGTTGGTGTATTTCCGTTTTATTTTACCGACTCGGTGCTTGTGGATGTGGTCATGATAATGATAGGATTGGCGGCAATGACGCTTGTCGCTCCAAGAGTGCTGCGCTCTCTGAGACAGTCAAAACGCGGAAGTTAAATTTCGAATAAGTTTGACTTCAATCGATGCCGTTCCTGGATTTCAGCCATCGTTATTATCTCGTCTTTTGTCAGTTTTGAGAAGACATAGTCTTTCGACAGAATGGCACTTACGAAATCTTTGATTTCGTAACGCAGACCGTCGCCCAGATACGGATAGAAATATTTTTTGTTTTTGTTTTGGTCTTCGTAGCGCACTTCAAAATAGTCGGTCTTCCACCACGGAGCAGGCACATAGACATATCCTTTTGTGCCGGCAATTGTGAGGTTGCCTTCAGTCTTTACGCCCAAACCCACCTGAAGGGAAGCTACGGCATGGTCGTATCTGAATATTGCTTTGGTGAAAATGTCGACACCGTCTTTCATCCGCGAGTAGAACAGAACGTCCTTGTAATCTGTGCCGAAAAACTTAAGAATAGGCAGCATCGTGAAGCATCCGTTCTCCACCATGCTTCCTCCATAGCGTTTTCCTCCGATGTAGTCCTCGTGCTCGAGCAGGGTGGTCGATGTGGCGTTGATTTCTACTATCTCGCCAATGATGTCCGACTTCAGCAGGGAGAACAGGTGTCTGAACGCCGGGCAGTAGGCAGTTTTCAAGCCGGTCATCAACACTAACCCCTTCTCCTGCGCCATGTCGTATAGTTTCTCGGCTTCCGCTCGGCTTGTGACAAACGGGGTTTCGCAGAAGACGTGTTTCCCTGTGCGCATCGCCGTTTCGGCATAATCAAAATGAGTGTAGTGAGGCGAGGCGATGTAGACAGCGTCGCAGACTTGAAGCAACTCTTCGACAGAATCCGCGCTTGTCGGAATGTTGAACTTTTTGCAGAAATCGTCGCATTCGGATTTCAAGGGATTGTAAGCGCCTGTGATTCTTGCGCTGTTTACAAACGCCGACTCTGATGCAAACCGAGAAGCAATACTTCCGGTACCGATGATTCCGATGTCTGCCACCGGGCGGTGTTTGCGGATTTGTGTTGACGAAATGCCTTCGGTGCGCGGGAGGTATACTACTTTGCAGAATTCATTGAGATAGTCGAAATATCCTTCCCAATCAGATCCTATGGCAAAGATTTCGACACCGTATTTCAGGATGTCGTCGATTTTCTGCCCTTTGTATTCCTCGATGACTATGAGGTCGGCAAGTCCTGTGGCACGGACGGCGTCGATGCGTTCCATTACATTGTTGCACGTGTTGATTTTTCCACGTTCCAAATCGAACGTGTCGGTTGTCACGCCGACAATCAGGTAGTCGCCCAACGCTTTTGCACGTTTCAACAGGTTGTAGTGCCCCTCGTGAAACAAGTCGAATGTGCCGTATGTTATAACTTTCCTCATAGCGTTTTTGATTCAGATGGTTATTTGTCCAGTTCAAGGAGAGCGTCCATAAACGTCTCCATATATTTGCGTTCGCCTATCGACACTCTCAGGCATGTGCCGAATTCACCGACATTAGGGTATGATTTTATGAGAATTTTTTTGACGGATTTCATCTGTGCCACAATCTTCTCTGCATCGGTCTTAGGCTTGATGAATATGAAATTGCCGGCACAGCCCTTGTGTGCGTATCCGTTGCTGTCGAGCGACTCTGTCAGATATTTTCTGCCTTCGTTGAATTTCTCAATCAAATTGTTGAGCACATCAGGGTTGGAGATTACATTTTCGGCAAGCAGCATGGCAAAAGCATTGGTGTTGTGTGGTGTGCATAGTTTCTGAACCATTTTCACACCGTCGGGCCATCCTACGACATATCCAAGACGGCAGCCGGCCATTGAGAACAATTTGGAGAATGTGCGGGTGACAAATACGTGTTCTTGGTTGAGGGCGTATTTGATGAATGTTTTTGGCCAGAAGTAGTGGTATGCTTCGTCGACCAAGACGGTCACCTGTTTTTCTCTCGCCCTTTCCATTATCCTCTCAAATTCCTCGTCGGAGTAGACATTTCCCATTGGGTTGTTTGGGTTCAGGAGAATCAGCAACTGTGTGTCGTCGGTTATTTCCTTGATGATATTGTCCACGTTCATGCTTAAATCCTCATCGTAAGGCACCTTTATGAAGTTTCTGCCATACATTTCCGAATATACCTGAAACATAAAGTATGACGGCACGACACCCACGATGCGTCCGCCCGGAGCTGTGAACGCCTGAATGATGTAGCGGATGCCTTCGGCAGACCCGTTTACAAGGCATAGATGAGAAATGTCGGTGCCAAGAAATTCAGCCAACTTTTCTGTGAACGGCAAGGTTTCCGGATATTGAGAAACCAAGCGTGGCGTGACCTTCGCCATGACGTCTTTGATGAAATCTTCGGGAAGTCCGCCCGGGTTCTCGTTAAGGTCAAGGCGCAAGAACGAACTGCGCTCGTTCTGGTCGAATATTCTGTGAAGGTTTTCGATTTTTTTGTCTAAGTAGTACATAGCTGAAAAATGTTTTATTGTTTCCACCAGGCGTTGAAGATGTGGTTTGCCACCTGCTTTTCTTTTGGAGGCAATTGCCTCCAGTCGCCATAGCAATTCGTCAAATATTCATCGTAATCCTCGAAGCCGAAAAATTCCCGGTCTTCAAATGGCATTAATTTCAGATTGTCGAAAAGGGATTTCTTGAAAGGGAATGACCGGGATTCGAACAAGCCTTGACAACATTCAAACACTCGTCTGAAGCCTTTGCCGTTGTGCTTTACTGCCATTTTCTGGAGTGTCTGGGCAAGGAGTCTTGATGATACCGCCAAGAGGGCGAGCTTGCCCATTGCCAATCCCAGCTTTTTGCATATACTCCATTCGCTGCGTGGTGAATATGTCTTTATTGCATACAGTTTTTGTAGCCTTACGCGAGTCTTGTTGTAGGCGTTCCATTGCTGTTCGTCGTCGGGCACGTCGTCAATTGGAAAAACATCGATGTTGACACCAATCTGTACGGTTTCGCTGACTGTTTCGCGCAATACGGTTCGGTTGTCGAATGCTTTGCCGTAGGCTCTGTTCCATTTGCTGTCGCGTTCAAGTGAGATGAACTGATATTTTCCGTTTAATGTTTCGGGAAACTCGTTGACCAATTTGTTGTAGTCTTCGCGCGGCAGGTAGATGTCGATGTCGTCGTCCCAGGGAATGTAGCCCTGATGCCGGGCGCATCCGAGCATTGTGCCGCAGCCCAATGAATATCTGATTCCGTGCTCAATGCAAAATCCGTGTATGGCAGAAAGCACGTCCAGTTGAATCTGTTTAAGTTCGTTTATGTCGATTCTTTTCATATGGTTCTTCTATGAAGAAGCGATGCCATGCATCACTCATGTTTTAGTGGCTACGAAGATAACGAAAAAAAATCAATTTACATCGGGCATAAGGATTAAAGATTCGCAAAAACGAGGCGGTGGCTTACGAAAACAGCCTTGCTCAAAGCAAGGCTGTTGATGTGGAGCATAGCGGACTCGAACCGCTTACCTCAACACTGCCAGTGTTGCGCTCTACCAGATGAGCTAATACCCCTTTTCTCCGGTGCAAATTTAAAATGAAAATTTAGTACTGCAATTCCGCAGCGATATGTTTTACAGCAGTTTTTGTATAAAAAATGAGCCGTTACGTCTATAAAAAGTCATTAAAGGAGCGTGTTTTTGTAGGTGAATGGTGTTAAATAGTGAGAAAAGTTACGCTAATTGCTTTATTTTTATTACTTTTGTAGTGGTTTTGGAAAAAAATTAATACAATATAAAATACTATTTTTATGAAGAAACTCTTACTCCTATTTCTTCTTGCCTTTTTGGCGGTTCCTATCGCCAGTGCGGAAGAGAGCGTGGTCACATTGACCACAACCCTCGACGAGGGAGCAAGCATCAAGCTGTATACTTGGGCTGACTCTATGGACGATGCGTTTACCATCGACTGGGGTGACGGCGTCGAGAAAATCTACAACAAAGTGAAGCCTAGCTGGACTTACGGCTCGGAGATCACCGGCAAGCTTGGCGCAAGCAAGACCATCACCATCAAGGGCGACATCACTTATCTTGAGATTAAAGAGATGCAGATTTCTGCCGCCACTTTCGCCAACACGAAGCTGAAAGAGGTGGATATGGAAAAGAATCAGCTGACAGATTTCAATCTCAGCGGACTTCCGGAGGTTACCAAATTGAGTCTTAACGAAAACTCTATTGTAACATTCTCATCGACCGGCAACTCTGTTTTGAAGAATCTCGGGTTGAAGAGCAACAAGATTGACTCTCATCAGTTTGAGATTTCTTCGTTGGCAAATAGCCTCGAGCAACTCAATGTGTCGGAAAACGGAGAGAATTTCGTGACGTTGAACCTTGTCAATTTCGACAAGCTGCAGTACTTCACTGCCAACGACAATCCGGAGCTTACCACAGTTGTGTTCTATGACGGAAGCACCAATTTGAAGCAGATAAGCATGAACAACTGCCACATTATGCATTTCTATGCCATCTCGTTGCCTAATCTGAGCTCGCTCAACCTTTCCAACAACGCGTTGCTCGATTTTGAGAACGGCACATATCCCAATCTGTCGACGCTGTCGGTCAACGGCAACTATCTCTCTGAGATTGACGTGACCAAGTTTCCGAAGCTGTTTTCGTTCGACTGCTCCAGCAACCAGCTTACAGACATAAATGTAGCCAACAATCCGGAACTCAACTATTTCAACTGCGGCAACAATAAATTGACAAGTGTTGATGTGTCGACCAACAAGGAGCTCGGCTCGCTATTGGTCAACGGCAACCAATTGTCGCGCATCGACATCTCCAACAATGAATCGTTGGGCACAATCAACATCAGCGATACGCAGATAAGCTATATCGACTTGACGAAGGCGAAGTTCCTGCGCGATTTCCGTGCTGCCAACACTCTCTGCCCGTTCTTCTATTTCAACTATGTGCTTCCTGGCGGAAAGTTCTCATATCTTGATATGCGCAACAACTCGAAGATGACAGGCAACTCGATGACATTCACGCTGCACACACTGCCGGCGTTGAACAAGGATGCCTACAGCACCAATCTTTTTGTTGAAGGCTCGAATGCCGAGACTGCCGACACAGAATACGTGACGAGCAACGAGATGAAGTGGAAAATCGACGTTACAGGCGACGGCACTGCCAATTGCCCGGCTGTGCCTGTGACCGTCAAGGCTAACGACACAGGCGAGAAGGTGAATGTTACCGGCTATTTCGGCGGCGACATCTCAAACGAGCGCAACTACAACTTTACTAAATATTCCACAACCCACGGTTCATTCTATCTTTCGCAGTGGGCTGGCAACTATTACCAGGAGCTTGCCGATGTGACGACAACTGCAAAGGCAGGCGTCGCCATCATGGTAAACGACACTCCTGACGAAGGCTATATGTTTGACCACGTCGTTGTCAACGGCGAGAGCATCTATGAGAAGACGTTTGTGGTCAACGAAGAGTCGACAATCGAAGTGGTGTTCCGCGGAGAGACAAGCACTATCTCGTTTACCGCTCCTATCGGTCAGTCATTGTCGTTTGCGCTGGCTGCCGAAGGCGGTAATAAGCCGACAGTCTCAATCGACTGGGGTAACGGTTCAAGCCAGGAATATGAGGTGAGCAGCAAGAACTATGTGCGTATCGACGGCGTAGCGGCTGCACCGGCCGACCAGTCGGCAACAATGTCGACAGTGACTATCAAGGGTGAGGTGTTCGCTCTTAACCTTGAAAGCTACGGCGAGTTTGGCGAGGAGATGGGACTGTGGAACAACAAGATTTCCGGCATCGACCTGTCGAAGACAACCATACTCAACAACTTGAACCTTTACATGAACCCTATCCGCACGATCGACGTCAGCGGACAGCCGTTCCTCTTGGAGCTCGACGCAAGCTGCTGCGAGCTGAAAGAGATTGACGTGACCCACAACCCTGAGCTCCGCTCATTCTCTTGCTACGGCAACAGCCTGACGTCTGTCGACCTGTCGAAGAACCCAGAGCTGCTTGTATGCAACGTTAAGGTCAACCAGCTTGAGGCCATCGACCTGTCGAACAATCCTAAGCTTGAGGAAGTCAACGTTGCTAACAACTACCTGACAGCCATCGACCTGTCGATGCTTCCAGCACTTGGCAAAGCTACATTGATGAACAACGAGCTGACCACAGTCGATCTCTCGCACAATCCAGAACTTATAGATGTCAGCGTGGGCGGAAACTTGCTCACATCACTCGACCTTACAGCCAACAAGAAGGTGCAGATGCTCTCGTTCAACGACAACGCAATCCGCAGCCTCGACCTCAGCGCCAACACCGACCTTTACAAGATTGACTGCGGCGGCAATGGTATGACTGCATGCGAACTCAACGACTTCTTCTATACCCTTCCGCAGCGCGCGCAGGTGGTTGAAGAGCAGCCGTCTGCCAACTTGACGCTGCTCACAGGCACGGAGGCTACTCCTAACGATGCGGAAAATTCCGACACATCAATCGCTTCAGAGAAAGGTTGGACGCCAAGCATGAGCGGCAACGGCTCGGGATGCGACGTGGCACGCCTTATCATCGCACCGACAGTCAATGGCTCTATCGAGTTGAAAGACGCTGAAGGAAAGGTGATCAACTCTGGCGACAAGGTGAAACGTATGTCGCCTATCACCATCAAGGCAACGCCTGACGCTGGATACGAACTCGACAAAATCACAGCCAACAGCAAGGTGATTGAAGGCAATGAGTTCAAGATTTCGCGCAACACTACGGTGACAGCCCTCTTCAAGGTTATGGGCAGTGTCAGCGACGTGGCGCTCGACGGAGTGGTTATAGCCGGCGCCGACGGAGCAGTGCGCGTGAGCGTGGCAAGCGACAGCAAGGTCGAAATCTTCGACGTGAACGGCCGTCGCGTGTTTGCAGGCAATATCTCAGCCGAGACAGCAATCCCGATGGCAACAGGCTATTATGCCGTGCGCGTTGAAAACGCCGACGGCTCGATGGCACGCATTGTCAGTGTGAAATAACACTTGCAACAACCCTATATGAGGCGGGCGCACCAAGAAATTGGCGTGCCCGCCTTCAGTTTATAGGCTATGTATGCGTCCCAATCCGGATAAAAGCAGTAATTTTGCAGCTGATTGTTTTAGGAAAGAAAAAAATTACAGAATGGTTTATCAATGTGGAATCATCTTCGGCTTCCTTGCGATAGGGGAGCTGATAGTGTGGCTCACGGGCATCAAACTGCCGTCAAGCATCATCGGGATGCTGCTGCTTACAGCGTGCCTGCAGCTTAAATGGATACGCCTCAGATGGGTTGAGGGTATAGCGAATTTTCTGGTCAAGAATCTTGGATTCTTCTTTATTCCACCAGGCGTGGCGCTTATGCTCCACCTCAATGTCATAAAGGCGCAGCTGCTGCCAATCATTGTGGCATCGGCGGTCAGCACCGTTGTGGTTATCGTGGTCACCGGCTGGATTCACCAACTGGTAAGAAAATATCAACATCGTCAATTCACGAAACGTCATGGAATACATTAACAACCCATACTTCCTGCTTGCGCTCACATTTGTGGTCTACGGCTCAGCGCAACTGATACAGCGCCGCACGCGCTTTTCTTTGTTCAACCCGATACTTGTAACCATCGCGCTGATCATAGTGTTTCTGATGGCTTACGACATCCCTTACGACACCTACAACCAGTATGGCCGTTACATTGAGTTCTGGCTCAAGCCGGCAGTCGTGGCGCTTGCCGTGCCGCTCTACAAGCAACTGTCGACCGTCAAGAAGCAGCTGCTTCCCATAACGCTGTCGGCGCTCGGAGGCTGCATCTCCGGCATCATCTCGGTGGTGTGGGTGGCAGATGTCTGCGGCGCGTCGCACGACGTGGTTATGTCGCTTGCCGCAAAGTCGGTAACCACGCCTATAGCCATGGAGGTGACAAGCTCGCTTGGCGGCATCCCGTCGCTAACGGCGGCGGTAGTGGTCAGCGTAGGCATCTTCGGAGGCATTGTGGGCTTTGGCGTAATGCGCTGGTCGCGCGTCCATAGCCCGATAGCTCAAGGCTTATCGATGGGCACGGCGGCGCATGCCGTAGGGTCGTCGCGGGCGTTTGGCATCAGCGACCGTTATGGCGCTTTTGCCAGTCTCGGACTCACGCTCAACGGCATCTTCACAGCCATCCTCACTCCGTCGATTCTGCATATCGTCGGATATTTCTAAAGGCTGGAAAGTTGAAGGCACACAAAAAAAGATTGTATCAACTGATACAATCTTTTTTTGTGCGCATGAAGGGACTCGAACCCCCACGACTTACGTCACTAGATCCTAAGTCTAGCGCGGCTACCAATTACGCCACATGCGCAAATCGGGTACAAAAGTAATGACAATTTTTCATTTTGGCAAGACTTCCAGTCGAATTATTTCAAATTGACGTGAAACTTGTAACAGCGAGTCGCGTCAAACCGCGGCAGCACAACGAGTTGCACGTCCTTGGCATTGTCGGTCAGCGACTCCGTCCCTTCGCCAACCGAAAGTCCCGCCTCCTGCAGAGCCTTCATCGCGCAGCTTCGTGCCGTGTCGGGCGTGTTGTTGTCGTGGCTGAGGTGGCAAAGATACACGTATTTCAGCCTTTCCGAGGCAATCTCCTTCAAGAAAGCCGCCGTTGCGGCGTTGTCCATGTGTCCGTTACCAGCGCGGATGCGGCTTTTGAGGTATTCCGGATAAGAGCCGTTGTCGAGCATCGTAGAGTCGTAGTTGCTCTCGATTACCAGATAGTTGGCGAGCGACATGTAGTGGCGAGCGCGGTCGGTCACGCTTCCCAAGTCGGTGGCGAGCACAAAATTGGCGTCGCCGTAGGTTATTGAGAATCCGGAGTTGCAGCTGCCGTCGTGGGGCACGTCGAACGCCGTCACTTCGAAATCTCCCACTTTGAAAGGAATCTCCTTGTATATTGCGTGGTGATAGTCTTTTATGCGTCGTGAGATGTTGTGTCGGCGCAGCAGCCCGTTGAACGCCCGGTTTGTGCAGTAGAGCGCCATCGTGCGGTATCGTCGCAGGAAAGAGTAAGCATAGCGGATATGGTCTCCGTGGTCGTGAGTGAGGCAGATGCCAAGTAGCGACTCCGGACGGATGTTGTTTTTCTCCATCTCCGCCAACACAGTCTTTATGTCGACTCCGGCATCGATCAGAAATCCGCCGTGCTCGTTGCCTATGTATGAGCAGTTGCCGCTGCTCCCGCTGCCGAAACTGATAAATCGGAAACTGCCGGTGTCGTTGCTTATCTCAAGCGGAGTGTCAAGCTCCGACAGTCTTTTTTTGCTGCGTCCTCGTGTGTTGATGCCGCCCGTCATCAGAGCCGCCGACTCGTCGTCGCCAAACAGCGACCCCTGCTGATACGGACAGCGGCTGCGCGAGTTTTTACGAATCTTCTCCATAGTCACGTCAACGATAAATCAGGAAAATAGCGGGACGCTTGTCGTAGTTGTATTTCGCCTTCGCCCATTCGCGCACCGGGCGCGTGGTGATTTCCTCGGTTGCGCCGGTCACGTCGCAAGCCACACACAGGCGCAGGTCGCCGCGCAGCTGCTGGCTCAGTTCAGCCACCAGTTTGTTGTTGCGGTAGGGCGTCTCGATGAAAATCTGCGTTTGTCCGGCAGCGACGTTGCGTTCCATCTCGTGCAGTTTTTTCTGCCGTTTTGCAGCATCGATAGGGAGATAGCCTTGAAATGCAAAACTCTGTCCGTTGAATCCCGAAGCCATCAGCGACAGCAATATGCTCGACGGCCCTACCAAAGGCACCACCTTCAGCCCGCGGCGTTGGGCCATTGCCACAACATCGGCTCCCGGATCGGCAATTGCCGGGCATCCTGCTTCAGAAATCACACCCATGGCATTGCCTTCGATTAGAGGATTCAGATAGTCGCCAATTTCTTCTGGGCGTGTATGCTCGTCGAGGGTGTAGAACGTAAGCGAGTCGATGTCGATTGTACGGTCGCACTTTTTGAGAAAACGTCGTGCAGAACGAACGTTTTCAACTATAAAATATTTTATTTCCTTGACAATCTGAAGATTGTATGCCGGCAGCACTTTGTCTAAAGGCTCATCGCTGAGCATCACCGGGATTAAGTAAAGAGCAGTTTCCATTTCAATATGTAAAGTTAGTGCAAGCCGAGGTAAAAACAAAATTAAGCGCGCTTAATTTTGCTTTCAGGAGGCGCTGCCTAAGCAGTCGAAAGTTGGTGCAAGCCGGCTTCTGAGGATTCCACAATGAGGTGGATGATGAAAACACACGAAAAATGGCGGAAAAACGCGATGTTGAGGAAAAAACTCAACATTGTGAGATGTGTTTTAAAACATAATAATGGTGCAATTATTTGATATATAATTGATTGCGTTAAACTTTCAGAATGCCGGATTTTGTTGATGTTGAGTTGTTGTGAATGAAAAAGTGAGTGTTGAAAGATGTGGTATGTGTAAATTTGCGGTGTGAGAAAAACCATTTTTCAGATAATTATTAATAAAGCCATAAAATTTAAAAACAACTATGAGATTTAAAAACTTTACTTTATTATTGGGAGCGTTCTTTATGCTCGCAGCCTCATCGCAAGCCGCCAATGTGGCATTGGGGAAAAAAGTATATGCTTCTTCAAACCAGCAGCCTCCAGAACTGGCGGTTGACGACAATCTTGGCACTCGTTGGGAGTCGAAGACTTCTGACGGCGACAACCAGTGGTTCTACGTGGATCTTGAGAAAGGAACCATCATCGACCATTTGAAGATTGTTTGGGAAGGAGCATACGGCAAACACTATAAAATACACGTAGCCGATGAAATCACCGCCGAGATGGCTCTCAAACTTACAGATGATGACAAGACAAACGATTTCGCAACCGGATGGACAGAAATTGCAGAAATCAACAAGACTCTGTCGGGATTTCCAGCATCGGAGACCATAGCAGTGTCTACGACGGATGTCGTTACAGCCCGCTATGTGGCAGTTGAGCTGATAGAGCGAGGCTCGTCTTATGGTTTCAGTTTTTGGGAGTTCGGTGTGTATGACATGGCGGAGGAAGCCTCGAAACTCTCATCGATAGAGATTACGGCAGACAAACTTGAAGGCTCTGTCGCCGACTCTTATACGCTCGGTTACAAATTCCTCGACCAATATAAAATGAACTATATTCTGACAGCCGAGGAAAACGCATCCCGTCAGATGATTGTTTCGGAAGGAGCAACTGTTGTCGACAACAAACTTACCGTAACGAGCCGTGGCACATATACAGTGAAGATGAAAATCGGCGACATTGAGTCCAACGAACTGAAGATAGATGTCAAGGCAGAAGGTGCGAATCTAGCTTTGAAAAAAGACATCGTTTTTGCAACTGAAGGCTCTAAAAACCCGGAAAATGCAGTGGACGGTAATCTTGGAAGCCTCTGGATTACAGACGAGCCGAGCGGTGTGGAAAACCATGAGTATGATGCAGTGTTGGTTGTAGACCTCGGTGATGTATATGATGTGAACTGCGTCCATACATCCTTTGAGGGAGCATCGTCGGCAGATTACACTATCACCTTCTCTACCGACAATGTGACGTTCTCCGACCCTGTGCCTGCATTTACTGTGACAAACGGTATAGGTATGACAAATCGTCACGATTGGCTTACAAGCGAGGAAGCTGTAAAGGCCCGTTATGTGAAATTCCACTCAACACGTGCCGCGACACAATATGGTACAAAATTATATGAACTTGAAGTTTATTCAAACTCGAAGTCGGAGCTGACAAGTGTCATGATTGCTGCCGACAAGGAGTGCGGCACCCCTGGCGACTACACTTTCACACTCACAGGCTTGGATCAATTCGGTGGGAATTACGACATCAGTGGCGACAAAGGAGTCTGGAAAGCAAGCGCCGGCTTGATGAACGGCAATGTCTTGACAGCCGAAGAGGCAGGCGCTTATGAAGTGTATTATACTGCGGAAAATGGATTGCAGTCAAACGTGGTGACAGTCTATGTGGTTAATCCAAAGGGCGACAACCTTGCGTTGAACCGTCCGGTGACTGTTTCAGAGGGCGACCAGACCGGTGATTCAAAGCCGGAAAATGCTGTCGACGGTGTAGATGCTGCCGGCTCTCTGTGGGGAGCAGCCGAGCCTGCAGGCTCAAAAGACCATACTTACGACTGCTGGATTGTAGTGGAATTGGAAAAGGTGTTTAAAATCGATGCTGTCAAGGCTTCTTGGGAAGGCGCAAACTCTTGCTGTTACACTGTAGAGGCATCGACCGACGGCAAGACCTTTACTGTGTTTGGCTCTTACGACAAACCTGCACGACTGGAGTCTCGTACCGATTGGTTTGCCGGCAAAGGAATTGAAGCGAAATATATCAAGGTTTATTCAACCAAGGCTTCTACTGGCTATGGCACAAAATTGCAGGAACTTTACGTTTATGACGTAAACGGCACAACATCGGGCGTGGCAGCAATCGCTGCCGAGGGCACAATTTTCGTAGCCGGCAACGAGGTTGTTCTTCCGGAAGGCACAGTCGAGGCTGCTGTCTACAACTTGAACGGTGCTGCTGTGGCGCACGCTGAAGGCACAGCCACAATGAGCATCGCAACGGTTCAGCCGGGTGTCTATGTTGTCAAAGCCGTTAAGGCTGACGGCACAGTGGTGACGGCAAAGATTGTTAAGTAACGCAATTCGTTGATTGCAAATAATATGGATGGCTTCCGCCGTGTTGTGACGCGGCGGAAGTTTTTTTAACATGACTATGAGAAATTATCTGCTTTTGACAGCCGCTATCGCCGTTTCTGCTATTGTAACGGCGCAGCAGCCCGTGCCGGTGGGCAGCGGCAGCTATGCGGAGTATACGCCGTTGGTCAAGTCGAAGACCGACCAGCATGGTGGCGACAAGAGCCGCATTATGGAGACCCGTCGCATCTATATTTCCGACAGCAAGCAGGGAGAACCCATCCCCACCAACGATTGGTGGACAAACTTGCTTGTCGACACCTACAGCGGTGTGCTGTGGAGCTATCCGCAGGTGGTGAAAGCCGACGGCGGCGGCATTTTTGTGGCGCATCCCAACCATTGGAGCAGCGATGGCTGTGAAATGAAGTACGACACAAGGATTACGGTGAAAGGCAGGCGTTTCCGTCCAGCGGAAGCGATAGCTGATGATTGGAGCGACTGGGGTCTGCGTATGCAGCTTGCCGACGGTGATAAACGCATGAATGTCACTATGGCGCAAGGAGTGCCGTTCACATGGGTGGAAGCCGACGGTCTTGACCTGCTGCTCAATCTCGGCGGTGGGGCAGCCGACCTTTCTGTTGACGGACGCATCGTTGTGACTAACGGCAGCGACACGTATGGCATATACGCTCCTGAGGGTACGGCATTCGCCGACAACGGCGACGGCGACCTCCGGGTGGAATTTGCCGACGGCAAAGCTCATTATCTGTCGATAGCCGTGCTTCCGGCAGCCGATGCCGCCGATTTTTATGCCCGCTATGCCTCTGTTGTGCCGCGCAACACCACCGTTGACTGGCGCTATGACGAGCGCAGTGGCATGATGACATCGACATGGAGCATTGTCACTGAAAATCTTGACGGAGGCGCGGAACGCAATGTGCTGCAGGGATTTCTGCCGCACCATTATAAAAATTCCGTGACCGACATCGACTTCATTGACTATACCTATGCCACTCCTCGAGGCAAGATGCGTATGGCTGCCGGTCAGCGTTTCTCGACGGCTTACAAGTTCAGCGGAGTGCTGCCGTGGTTCGCCGCGCCGAAAGAGATGCCAGACCTCGGCAACCCGTACAATCGGGAGCGCATGCGGCAGATGATTGCCGACTATGCGCAAAAGGGGGCATTCGGAGCCGACACATATTGGGGAGGCAAAGGACTTACACAGATGGCATTATATATGACATTCGCACGCGAAATGGGCGAGGAGGCTTTGTTTGAGCAATGCCGCAGCCGCTTGCGCGAGGCGCTTGAAGACTGGCTGACATATACTCCTGGCGAGAAATCGCGCTTCTTTGCCCGCTACGACCGCTGGGGCGCACTTGTGGGCTATGACACCAGTTACGACAGCGACACATTCAATGACCATCATTTCCATTACGGCTACTTCACCTATGCCGGTGCGCTGCTTGCTCTTGTTGATGACGATTTCCGTGCCAGATATGGCGACATGTTGCGTCTTGTGGCGAAAGATTATGCCAATTGGGACCGCTCCGACAAGCGTTTTCCGTGGTTGCGCACATTCACGCCGTGGTCGGGACATTCCTATGCCGGAGGACTCGGCAACACGGGCAATGGCAATGGTCAGGAGTCGACGTCGGAGTCTATGCAGGGCTGGGGCGGAGTGTATCTGCTCGGTGTGGCGCTTGGCGACAAGGCAATGCGCGACGCAGGAATTTTCGGATGGGTCACGGAGTCGAAAGGTGTGGCTGAATATTGGTTTGACCGCAACAAGGAAAACATTGACCGCACGCTGTATAGCAAACCTTACTGCTCCAATCTCACCGCCGCCGGCATAGGTTGGTGGACATGGTTTTCCGGTGATCCTGTCTGGATGCATTCCATCCAGTGGATGCCCGTGTCGCCATGTCTTGACTATTTGAGCGAGGATCTGAAGTTCGCCAAGTGGGACTATGAGCAAATGTGGGCGGCGAAAGAAATTGGCGGATGGGTGGTGAATCCATCCGAAGGGGAGTCGACACTGAGCAAGGAGCCTGGTCTCGGCAATGTGGTGCTGTCATATCTGCAACGCTTCGATCCCGACCAGGCGGCGCGTGTGATGGACGAGATGTGGGATGCGAATGCTCTTGTGGCGCGTCAGACCGACACCAACGGCATCTCTTATTTCATTACCCACAGCCACCGCACCTATGGCGACCGTGATTTCGCGGTCAATGCCGACATTCCTACGTCGTCGGCGTATTGCAATGCCGACGGACGTTACACCTATGTGGTCTACAATGCCGATGCGGCAGAGCGCGTCGTGACGTTTTTCAAAGATGGAGTAAAAATGACGCAGTTCAAGGCTCCGGCACATAGGCTGACGGTCTATGGCGAAGCACCTCAGGCATCGTCGATAGAGATTGCGGCAACGGTAAAGACGGTGGGTGCAGGCAGCGACACGCAGTTCTCGGCAACGGTTCGCGACCAGTATGGAGCGACTGTCGACGCTGCGGAAATCGCTTGGAGCACAACATACGGCACGATTGATTCCGACGGCACGCTGCATGCGCCGTCGGCAAAAGGCTCGGCTACAATAACCGCCGTCTGCGGCGCACTGTCGGCATCGGTTGATGTGCGTGTTGATGCCGTTCCGACGCTTAAGAGCGTAAGACTGCTCCCAGAAATGGATTATGCCATTGCCGGACAGACGGTTGAGTTCTCGCTGTCGGCGGTAGACCAGTATGGCGACGCGTTTCCAGTGGCTCACACATGGGCGATTGAGCGCGACGGCAAGGTGGTGAAGAGTGATTCCATACTCAATCTCAAGGAGGCTGGCGTATACACCGTCAAAGCCATTGCCGGAGCAAAGACCTACAGCCATCGGATTTTTATGACACCGCAGATGCCGAATCTTGCCATCGGGGCGGTTGTGATTGCAAGCAGTGAGGAAAACGCCGGAACGCATAAGGAAAATGCCGTCGACGGCGACCGCACGACCCGTTGGAGCAGTGCGGCGTCCGACGACCAATGGATTGCTGTTGACCTCGGCAAGGAGGCATACGTGAATTCCGTGAATATAGTGTGGGAAAACGCCTATGCGTCGCTCTACGATGTGCAGACAAGTGCAGACGGAAAGCAATGGACAACGGTGAAAACCGTTGCCGGCGGCGGTGGCGTAGAGCAGACGATTGTCGGTGCTTCTGCGCGCCACATACGCATAGCCTGCCGCTCGCGCGCCACAATCTATGGGTATTCAATGTGGGAGCTGCAGGTGTTGGGTATTGATCCCGACGCCGATCCGTCGGCATTGATGGGAATATCCATCGATGCGCCGGCAACAATCGTCAAGGCAGGGGCGAAAGTGGCTTTGGCGAAAGTGGCTTTGGCGGCACGCGGCTTTGACGGACGCGGCAACAGGGTGGCTCTCCGCGATGTGACATGGAGCGCAGATGCCGGCACAGTGGCTGCCGACGGGGTGTTTACGCCATCGGGCTACGGCATTGCCACCGTCACAGCCTCATCAGGAGGGCATGCTGCCACGCAGGAATTTGTGGTTGAGGAACGCATTGCCGCACAGACGGTTGCAATCGGGCCGAAGAAGGCGGAGATTGTGAAGGGCGAATCGGTGGAATTCAGCTTGTCGGCGGTAGACCAATTTTCTGCGGCATTTCCTGCCGACGATTTTGTGCTTACATGCGCTGACGCACCCGAAATGATTAGCGGAAGGGTGTTTACCGGCAAGCGCGCCGGCACATATACCGTTGTGGCTACCGGCGGCACGGTGAGTGCCACGGCAACGGTGAAGGTGGGCGAGTTTGCCGACACCAACCTTGCTCTCGGCAAGCCTGTCTATGCATCAAGTTATGAAAATTCAGGCACAGTGCCGGAATATGCCGTCGACGGCGATGCCTCGACGCGTTGGGGCAGTGATTTCGCCGACAATCAATATCTTGTTGTCGATCTCGGCGCGGAATATGTGCTTGACCGTGTGGAAATAGATTGGAACGCAGGGGCTTATGCCTCAAGCTATCGTGTGGAAGTGTCGCGCGATGAAGACCTATGGCAGACGGTGGCGCAGGAAAAATCATCTGCTGGAGGCTCCAAAACACATCGGTTCGGAGTTGCCGCCAGCCGTTATGTGCGTGTGTATTGCATGTCGCGCCACAATCAGTACGGCTCATGTATTGATGAATTGAGGGTTTATGGCAAAGCCCGCCGCCTCAATCCAAAGCCTGTAGCCATCACTATCGACGCCGCCGACGGTATGGCAGCGTTTGTCGGCACTCCGGTGAGAATGACTGCCAGTGTGGCCGACCAGTATGGAGTGGGATGCGCCGATGAGTTTGGCGTGGAATGGGTTGTCGATGGCTCGTGCGCCACGATTGACGGCGAAGGAATACTTACGCCTGTGGCGGAAGGCGAGTGTGTGGTGACAGCACAAAGCGGCACAGCCGTAGACCGCCGCACCGTGCGTGTGCTCTCAACGCTCGTTCCGTCTGCTTTGCGGATATCGCCGGCCTACATGGAGGTTGAGGAGGGCGCCGTTGCAGAAGTGGCGGTGCTGGCAGCCGACCAATATGGGCAGTCAGTGGCTGTCGACGCTGCGGAATGGACTGTTCCTGCAGGTTTGGCTGTCGAAAATGGAAAACTGGCGGCAAATGCGCCGGGAACTTATATGGTCGCAGCTGAGGCATTCTCGCTTAAAGCCGAGGCAGAAGTGAAAGTGTTGCCACGCCTGACCGACAATATCGCACTCAAAAAGACGGTGACGGCATCCGACGGTTCTACGGTGACGGCACTCAACGACGGCAACGACGGCTCGCGCTGGATTGCCAACGGAGAAACCGTCGATTTGACAATGGATCTTGGCGGAGTCTATCATCTGATGCGGTCAAGCATCCTGTGGGAGCGTGCCGCAGCCGCCGACTATACGGTTGCTGTGTCGCTCGACGGCGAGAATTGGCAGCCAATGTCGGCAACGGAAGGACTCTCAGACACCGGTGCTGACCGCACCGATGAAACGACGGTCAATGGCATTGCCCGCTATGTGCGTCTGTCGATGACGCGCAAGGCGACACAATGGGCATACTCCATTTATGAATGGCAGCTGTATGGCCGCCGTATGCTTGCCGGCGAACCTTGCTCTGTAGCTATTCTGCCGCATGCCGGAGAGACAAGTGTCGGTGTAGGCGTGGAATTTGAAGCAGAGGTGAAAGACTGTGACGGAAATGAAGTGACCTCCGCGCCGAGGCTGTGGACAGCCACTGGAGGCGTGTTTGCCGGCGGCACTTACAGTAGCGAGATTGCCGGAACGTTCGGCATTGCCTGTGAGTCGATGCTTGCGAAGGCGGTGTCGCAAATCGAAGTGACATGTCAGACGTCGGTAATAACCACAACGAGCGTTGACTCGTGCATCTATCTCGACGGCGGCAGCCTTGTGGTTGAGGCCGACGGACTTACGGGTGTGACGGTGTTTGCTGCCGACGGAAGGGTGGCGATGCGCAGTGATGCCCGTGGCGATGCGTTGCGTTGCCGGTGGGCGTTGCCACATGGAGTCTACGTCGTTGTCGTTGCCACAACGTCGGGACATCGCGTGACGAAAATAGTATTGTAGCAAGGTGATATAGGTTGGGAAAGGCACTGCGACGGGTTGTTGCGGTGCCTTTTGTCTGTCAGAAGCTTTTTGCCGTTTCGGTTTGCGGCATTGTGCAGTCGCGACGGATGCGGCGGTAGACGTAGATGAATGCCGGAACAAGGAAGATGTCGGCGGCAAACCACGCCACAGAGTCGCCGAAGCACACGGCAATGTAGCCGAAATCAGGCACAAACACCAGACTGACTATGCCGCGCGCCACCATCTCCATCACGCCCGACAGCATTGCGAAGTTGGTGAATCCGGCGCCCTGGATGGTGTAGCGGAGCACGCACAACAGAGCCAGCAGAGGCATCATATATGCTGACACATGCAGGAACAAAGCCGTGTTGCGGATTATCGCCGTGTCGGAGGCCGACACAAACATCAGCGACATTTCCTCCGACCACAGCAGCATTGTCGTGCTTACCGCCACGACGTAGACCATCACCATCGCCATACTCGATTTCACGCCCATCCACACCCGTTGCGGACGCCCGGCTCCATAGTTCTGACCGGTGAACGTGGCCATGGCGATGCCCAGACTCTCGCACGGACAGATGGCAAACATCTTGATGCGCATGGCGGCGGTGAAGGCAGCCACGCAGTCGGTGCCGAGGGCGTTGTTGGCGCTTTGCAGCATAATGCTGCCGATGGCGGTGATTGAGAACTGCAAACCCATCGGCACGCCGATTTTGAGCAGTGTTGAGCAGTGTCGCCGCGACATTGTCCGCTCGTCGCGCGAGGCACGGAGGATGTCGAACTTACGAATCATATAGACGTAGCACAGCACAGCCGACAGCGCCTGTGAGAACACCGTGGCAATAGCGGCTCCAGCCACTCCCCATCCGAGGGTGACGATGCAGAAAATGTCGAGCACGATGTTGAGGATGGTGGAGAAAAGCAGAAACCAGAACGGGGTTTTGCTGTCGCCGAGCGCGCGGATTATGCTTGAGAGCAGATTGTAGTAGAACGTTGCCGGCACGCCGATAAACGTGATCAGCAGATACCAATAGGCATCGCTGAAGATGTTTTCGGGAGTGCTCATCCATCGAAGGATGGCCGCGCACAGCAAGCTCGTCACCACGGCTATCGACACCGACAGCCATGCCGTCAGTTTCAGACTGCTGTAGACGTAGCGGCGCATTGACTCATAGTCGCGCGCTCCGAATTTCTGCGCCACCGGAATGCCGAATCCGCAGCAACAGCCGTTGCAGAAGCCAAGAATCAGAAAGATCACCGAACTGCTGGCGCCGACTGCTGCCAATGGGCTTATACCCAAGAATTTGCCCACAATAGCCGCATCAATCAGCGAATATGTCTGCTGCAGCAGGTTGCCGAGCAGCAAGGGCATAGTGAATTTGAAAATGAGCGGCATCGTGGCACCGCTTGTCATTTCATTGCATTTTGCCATACTTATACCTACAAACCTAAAACTGGATGCAAAATTACTCAGAAATTTTCTATGGTTTTCTAAATGAAGTGCAATAAGTGCAAAAAAATGGGCGCATCTTAGCGGATGTACCCATTATGCTTATAAACGAGTCGGTTTAGTCGTAGATAAACGCCACGTTGTCGACGTATAGATTCTGACCGACAGTGCCCTCATAAGCTGTGCCGCAGCCGGCAGAGAACATCATGATGATGTGGGTTGGAGTTGCCAGCGGGCTGTCCCAACCAACCTCATGGATAGGCACGATTTTGCCCTTGCTGTTGCGCGCATAGTATGGACGGCTGCTGTCGACAAGGTTCATGTAGCTTTTATAGTAAGGCTGTCCGACGATGTTTCCGTAGTAGATGCGCAGGCGGTGTCCGTTGACCCATCCAGTGCTTCTCGTGTAGCGTTCGCGACCTGTTCCCACGCGCTTTGCGTAGATGTTGCCGTTGGCGTCTTCCCATCGGCGCTGCAGCAACACGAAAACCTCGCATGCATTCTGCTTTTTGAGAACTTTCTTCTTCCCGAAACCGCTTGAATATATCATCTGTGCATTGGCTGGAATCTCCACTTTGTAGTCGTAGGTCAGATATTTAGGGCGTTTTGTGAACTTTACGTTCATATCCAGTTTGCTGTATGGATTTTTGGTGCTGCTCACCGGCTCCACCATTGTGCCGAAGTAGATGCTTCCCGAAACCAATACGTCCATATTCACCACACCGAGTGCCTTCACCTTCTCCATGATTGTTGAAAGCTTCACGCATTTGTTTCCGGCAGCGCGCTGCGCTGGGAACACGGCGTTGCTGCCCTTCACCACGCCAGCCACTTTGGCATACACGTTTGACGTAGCCCAAGGCGAGCCTCCGAGGTTTCTGTAAGCCTTGTTGCCGTGGATTGTCTGTGTCGGGCCGATTTCGTATAATGTCTTGGATTTTCCGCCGATGATTGCGGACTCTTTGATGGTTCTTGTGACCCAATGCTCAAAGTCGCCGAATGCGACCTTCTCTTTAGTCTCGGCGAGCAGTCCGCTTGTGGCTACGAGCAAGCCTGCCGCCAATAAAAATATTCTCTTCATTGTTGATAAATAAATTTTCGGGGTCAAAATTAGTCATTTCCACTGAATTGTGAAAGCAGATGGGCAAAGAGTGTCGTGTCGAAGCCGAAACAGACACGTTTTTTGAACCAATAAGCCATTATTTTACCATAATTAAAAATAAAAGAGACCAATTGTTGGCTGTGTATTGATTTAATTGATATATTTGCGAACTATTTAATCACTTATAAACAACTGACCTATTATTCTATGAGAAAATCAGCATTTTCAAAGATTATGCTTCCTTTGCTGGCGCTGTTGTTGCTCTGCGCGCCCAAGGCAAAGGCGGAGGGCGAATATGCCTGGCCTGCAAATTACGACGGCGTGATGCTGCAGGGCTTTTATTGGGACTCTTACAAGGATTCTAAATGGACTGTGCTTCAGGCAAATGCCGCTGAACTGTCGTCTTATTTCAATTTGATCTGGGTGCCTAACGCAGGCAAATCGTCGGCAAATCCGTCGATGGGCTACGACCCTGTCTACTGGTTCAGCAACTTTAACTCTTCGTTTGGCAACGAGGCGGAGCTGCGCTCGATGATTTCCACATTCAAGCAGTTCGGCACCGGCATTATCGAAGACGTGGTGGTCAACCATCGCAACGGCGCCACCAACTGGTATGACTTCCCTGCAGAGACTTACAATGGAAAAACTTACAAACTCGGTCTTGACGCCATCTGCAAGAACGACGAGCTTGCCAACCAGACTGGTATGCCGCAGCCTACCGGCGCATACGACACTGGCGACAACTTTGACGGCTGCCGCGACCTTGACCACACAAATCCTGCAGTGCAGGAGGCGGTGAAGGCTTATCTCGACTTTCTGAAGAACGACCTCGGCTTCACGGGTTGGCGTTATGACATGGTGAAGGGCTACGGCGCTGAGTATACCAAAATCTACAACGAATCGGCAAAAGCATCATACAGCGTGGGTGAGTACTGGGACAACTACGACAAGACAACATCGTGGATTGACCGTACGGGCCGCACATCGGCTGCCTTTGACTTTGAGTTCAAGTGGGCGCTCAACGCCGCTTTCCCGGGAATGAACTTCTCAAAACTCGTGTGGAAGCGCAACGGCTCGCTCAACCAGCCTGCCGGAATTATCCACATGGACACTTACCAGCGTTATGCTGTCACTTTCGTCGACAACCACGACACTTACAAGGAGTCGGACAAAATGTTTACCGGCGACGTTGAGGCTGCCAATGCCTTCATGCTCTGCTCACCGGGAACTCCGTGCGTGTTCTACAAGCACTGGCTCGACAAAAAGGACGCCATCAAGAAACTCATCGCCATCCGCAAGTCGGTCGGCTTGACAAACCAATGCACTGTCAATGTGCTTGAGACAACCAATAACCGCTATGTGGCTGAGGTGACAGGCAATAACGGCAAGCTGCTCATCAAGATTGGACGTGGCTCTTATGACCCTTCGGCGAAAGGCTATTCTACATCGGACAAGGTGGCTGGCAATGCACTCTACTCCATCTGGACAAAGGTGGCTATCAAGAATCTTGAAAGCCAGGTGGCTCAACTGTCATTCTCGCCCGACGGCGGCACTTATGTCGGCGGCGTCAAGGTGACAATGGACGTGGCAAACGCAAAGGATTTCAACAATCCTGAGGTTGTCTACACTACCGACGGCTCAATCCCTTCGCTCGCCAACGGCACACATGCGGCTCCTGGCACAACACTTGACATCTCTACCAACACCAAACTCAAGGCAGTGGTGGTGGCCGACGGTAAAGTCGTCTCGGGCGTCAAGGAGGCAAACTACATCACATCGATAGAGCCTGTTGAAATCTACGTTGAGAAGCCGGAGTCGTGGAATAGCATCAACATCTACGCGTGGGTTTCAGAGCAGATAACCAGCGCTTGGCCAGGCGATGCCATGACAGAGACAGCAACCGTTGACGGCAAGACAATGTATTACCACAATTTCGGAACACAGTATCCTGAAATCAGCATAATCTTCAACAACGGCACAGCGCAGACTGCCGACATCAGCGAAGTGGGCTACGGCAAGCACTATTTCCGTCTGAACAGCGACACTGGCAAAAGCATCTCGGTGACTGAGTTCAAGCCACAGAGCAGCGTTACGTCAGTGACTGGTGGCGAGCTGGTAGTTTATCCCAACCCTGCCACCGACGTGATAAATGTGAAAGCAGACAAGGGTGTAGCGTCGGTTGAGGTTTACACACTCAGCGGCGCGAAAGTGGCAGAGAGCGACACCGACGCGGTGAGCGTTGCCTCTCTCCAGAACGGAATGTATATCTACTCAGCTACATTTGCCGACGGCACGAAAGTCAGAGGCAAGTTCCTGAAAAAGTAATTTATAACTGCTTCTATAAGCTACACCAAAGGGCTGACACTTCTTGCGAGGTGTCGGCCCTTTGTGTCTTTGTTCCCGGGAAAATGGAATAAGTGTATTTTTTGAGGGTGTTGAAAATGGAATAAGTGTAGTTTTTTCTTGTTTTTTAAATGGAATAAGTGTACTTTTACACCGTGTTTAAAATGGAATAAGTGTTATGCTGCGTAGAAAAATACAAAAAGAGATACACGATTACTATCGTTCAGAATCAAATAAAGTGTTGCTGCTTGATGGAGCAAGACAGATAGGAAAATCTTTCATTATCAGATATGAAGGACAGAAATTCTTCAAAAATTATATTGAGATTAATTTTCTGGAAGACAAAAATGGTGACAAATTATTTGAAGGAGTCTCTAACTCAAAAGATTTTTATCTCAGACTAAGTGCTTATGCAGGAGACAAAATGGGTTCAAAAGAAAATACGCTTGTCTTTCTTGATGAGATACAAGCGTATCCTGAACTTCTCACTCTGCTTAAGTTCTTGAAAGACGAGGACCGCTTTACATATATCGCAAGCGGTTCGCTTCTCGGCGTAACTCTTAACAAGACACTTTCAAAGCCGGGCGGGCGTATTATCAAAAAGAAAATGCATCCGCTTGATTTTGAAGAGTTTTTGTGGGCAAATGGCGTCGGTGAAGAAACAATAGCCTACGCGCGGGAGCAATTTGCCAAAGAGAAGTCGATAGAAGAAGCCATCCACAATAAATTTATCGACTTATTCAAGAAGTATCTTCTTATCGGGGGGCTGCCCGATGCTGTAAATACTTTTATTGAAACAAGCAATATTGTTGCCGTTCGTGCCGTTCACGATGAAATTTATGAATTATACAAAGGCGACGCCTCTCAATATGACAATGAAAACTCATTAAAAATAAAGCGAATTTATGAGATGATTCCATCTAATATGGAAAACAAAAAGAAGCGACTTTGTTATAGTGAGATAGAGAACAAAAAAGGAAAAAGAAGTGCTGACTACGAGGCAGAATTAGAGTACCTGATAAGTTCCGGAATATCATTGGAGGTTCTTGCCGTTTCAAATCCAAAATTTCCTCTTAAAGAGTCGGTTCAAAAAACATTGATAAAGTTATACTTGAACGATGTCGGACTTCTGACAAACATCTTATATCGCTATAATGTCAAAGCTGTAATCGGAGCGGAAAGCAATGTTAATCTTGGCGCTGTATACGAAACGGTAATTGCCCAAGAGTTAAGCGCGCACGGCTACTCTTTGCGTTATTACGACAATAAAACAAAAGGTGAAGTCGATTTTCTCGTAGATGACTATGACGCGCTCAGCGCAATGCCAATCGAAGTGAAGTCAGGAAAAGACTTCAGGCAGCACCGGGCGTTAGACAAGTTTGTTGAAAATGAGGATTATCACATCAAAAAAGCAATACTATTCTCAAACGACAGCAAGGTGGAACGAAGCGGAAAGGTGGTCTACATGCCGATATACTACGCAATGTTCCTAAAACCAAGCAATCCCGACAACTTTATCATACCATAAATTGCTGTAACTTTCCGAAAATGAATGTTCGTTGTGCATTTCGCAAAACAAATACAACAAAAGCATTTTCGGCACTGCACAATAAAACTACGAGGGAAGGTTGATTATTTTGTCCGATAAAACTTTTATAAGCGACATAAATTAGGGCTAACTTGTGAGGTGTCAGCCCTAATTTATGTCTTTGTTTCCGGAAAAAATGGAATAAGTGTGCTACTTGTTGCCTTTGGCGCGGTTGTGCGTTTTGCAGAGCATTTGGCAGTTGTCGATTGACGTTGCTCCGCCTTTGCTCCAGGCGGTAACGTGGTCGGCATCCATTTCGGATAGTTTGTAAATCCGTGTGCGGTTGTTTCCCGTGCCAATGGCACAAAGTGGGCAATTCGACGTTCCGTTGGCCCGCGCCTGTTCGGTTTGGCGATTATACACGGTCTTTTTGGTTGATTCCTCAAATATGCGTACCTCTAAAAGTTCGGGATGCTGTTCGCCGCCAAGCAGATACTCGTAGATGTTGGCGCGTTTGCCTATGGATTCATCTTGCAGCAGTTCGGCGACGTGGGCATTGAGGACGGCGCGGTCGTATGGCGTTGTGTGGTAAAGTTCATAAAGTCGCCCCCATTCAAGACCCGCCATGCTCTCAGTGGTGTCAAACAATCCCGAAACCCAGTCAATGACAGAGTTAAAGTAGTTTTCAAGTTCGGATATTGAGGTGTCGAAGCGGTGTTGGCTCATATAGGCGTCGATGGTCTTGCCTTTGGCGCGGCTTATCCAGTCGAGGGCGCATTCAAGGTATTGCTGACGCTTTACGTCGCCCCTGACGTAGTGACTCCATTTCTGTATTGCTGCATTCTGCGAGTTGCTGAATACGGCTTTTGCCGCCGTGACAAACGGACCGCTATGCACCGCATTGCGCCTTTCTTGGGAATTGAGTGGCACGCCAACGATATTGATGGTCTCAAACCACTCTTTAATCTCCGGCTCTGTGCCCTTACATACGAATACCACGAGGCGTGATTTCAGAATTTTCTCTTTCAGCACATCATCGAGCCCTGAAAAATAGGTTTCGCGTCCGTTATGAAGTATAGCGAATTTGTCGGTTACGAAGCGTCCGAAAGATGTGATGCGCTGTTGTCCGTCCAATACCTCAAGCTGCCCCGAAGGGGTCTGATTGAAGTAGATAAGTCCGAGTGGATAACCTTTGAGCAGGGAGTCGATAACAGCCACATCTTTCTTGCCGTCGTTGTAGATGTTTTTCCCTTCTTGTTGAAGTTGCGCACTTTGTCAAAGGACGAAACTCTTGGGCAATATGCGCCATCGATACCATAGGTTCAGCAGGTAAAAAATTATATTCTGTTTATATGCTTGTCAGCCGTTGTTTTTCTATTATTTGTGTTGTTTTTTCCACATATAAGCATTATCTTTACAGCGTAAAGTGTGATACGAATATAAAAAAACATAATGTGATAATTGAGGGAGAGAAATACCTATTTTGTATTTATTAACAAACATAACAAAGATACTATGAACAAGTATTTAACTATTATTGCAGCCATCTTTCTATTATTATGCTCTTGCTCTAAGGAGGAATCCAATGAGCCATTGCCACCTGCGGAATCCAATGTGTATTATGTGAAATACGAAGTAAAAGTGTTGGTGCCAAATCATTTTAGTCAAACAATTACATACACTACAGAGTCTGGTGTGCGAACAGTTTCTACTACATCATCTACGTGGGAGGGGACATACGGACCTTTCAAAAAAGGTGATTTGGTTAAACTGACAGCCAAAGCACAGGCTTCAACCATAAAGAGCACAAACTATATTAGAATATATGTTAGTTGCAACAACTCGCCTTTTGGGATAAAAAAAGAAGCGTCAAGTGATTATAACAATCCCCCTTTATCGATTAGTTACACGATGCCATGATGTTAACATGGCCATTCCTTTAAGCCTGGGAATCTGTCGTATAATCAACGAATTGATGTCCGATGTTATAACGGCGGAATGCCTCGGACTTTGCGCAATGAGGCAATGGCAACGTTGGCAGACTATCATCGCGTAGCGTCGCCGTTGATTTTTAACATTTCAATTGGGTTTTGCTACCGAACCCACGTCCTGCCGGGCATGCGGGAATGTGGATAAAAAAAGGTAGCCAGCGAAGCTAACTACCTTCTGTTGTGTGGTCCCACTTGGGCTTGAACCAAGGACCCCCTGATTATGAGTCAGATGCTCTAACCAACTGAGCTATAGGACCTGCTGCGGCTTTATTGCCTGAAGCGAGTGCAAAGATACATCTAAGTTGCGGAAATTGCAAATGTATGGTGCTATTTTTTTTGCCGAAAATCTTGTTTAGGTCTTATTTTCGCTGTAATTTCGCCACACTATGGAAGATTCTATTAAAATCAATAAAGTGTTGATTCGCAATCTTCAAATGGAGGATTACGAACAGCTGTCGCAGTCGTTCACGCGCGTATACGCCGACGGCAGCGATGTGTTTTGGACCCGTGGACAAATACAGAAATTGATCGACATTTTTCCGGAGGGTCAGATTGTAACGGTTGTCGACGACAAAATTGTGGGCTGCGCCCTGTCGCTGATTGTCGACTACAACCTTGTTAAAAACGACCACACTTACGCACAGGTGACGGGCAACGAGACATTCAGTACCCACAATCCCAACGGCAATATTCTCTATGGCATAGAGGTGTTTATCCATCCGCAATACCGCGGACTGCGCCTCGCCCGCCGTATGTATGAATACCGCAAGGACTTGTGCGAGTCGCTGAACCTGAAAGCCATCATGTTTGGCGGACGCATACCGAACTATCATAAGTATGCCGACAAGCTGCGCCCGAAGGAATATATCACGAAGGTGCGTCAGAAAGAGATTTTCGACCCGGTGCTGACGTTCCAGCTGAGTAACGATTTCCACGTGCGCAAGGTGATGCGCAACTATCTGCCCAACGACGAGGAGTCGAAACACTATGCCTGCCTGTTGCAATGGGACAATATCTACTATCAGGCGCCGTCGCAGGATGTGGTGAGCAAGAAGACCACCGTGCGCGTGGGGCTGGTGCAATGGCAGATGCGCTCATACCGCACTATCGACGACCTTTTCGAACAGGTGGAGTTTTTCGTCGACGCGGTGTCGGGCTATCAAAGCGACTTTGTGTTGTTTCCTGAATACTTCAACGCTCCGCTGATGGCGCGGTTCAACGACGACAGCGAGGCGGAGGCAATCCGCGGACTGGCGCAGTACACCACCGAAATCCGCGACCGCTTCGTGAAACTTGCCATCAGCTACAACATCAACATCATCACCGGCTCGATGCCTCAGGTGAAAGAAGACGGACGCCTGTACAACGTGGGCTTCCTGTGCCGCCGCGACGGCTCGTATGAGTCGTATGAGAAGATTCATGTCACCCCCGACGAGATAAAGAGCTGGGGCTTGTGCGGAGGCAGCAAGATTCAGACGTTTGAAACCGACTGCGCGCGCATCGGCATCCTGATTTGCTACGACGTCGAGTTTCCCGAGCTGTCGCGTCTGATGGCCGACGAGGGAATGCAGATTCTCTTTGTGCCATTTCTCACCGACACTCAGAACGCATATTCACGCGTAAAGGTATGCGCACATGCGCGAGCCATCGAAAACGAGTGCTACGTAGTGATTGCCGGCAGCGTGGGCAACCTTCCGAGAGTCCACAATATGGATATCCAGTATGCACAGTCGGGCGTGTTCACGCCTTGCGACTTTGAATTCCCCACCGACGGCACACGTGCAGAGGCTACGCCAAACACCGAGATGATTCTTGTCAGCGACGTAGACCTCGACCGGCTCAACCACCTCCACACCTACGGAAGCGTGAAGAATCTCAGAGACCGCCGCAACGACCTCTACGAAGTGAGGTTGAAGAAATAGCGTAGGCCACACATGACAAACCGGAGGCGCATCACCCAATAAGCGATGCGCCTCCGGCATTTCTTTATTCAAAAATCACGTCAGTCTTCCTCGGGGAAGAGAGATTTGCCATAGTCGCTCATAAATTCGCGCACCTCATGGATAGGCAGCGCCACTCTGATGTCGCCGGCAGCATAGCATGCAACGTCATACGGGTTGTAGAAGAACGTGATCAACGCCCCTTCAATGTAGAAGTTGCCCACAGTAGGCACCTTGTCGACAAGCAGACTTCCGGCATACTCCGGCTTCAGCTGAAGCTCGCGCATGATTGCAGTCTTCAACCCCTGCACGTCGGCAAACACGCGTCCCACGGTCAGCACCTGACCCTTCTCCACGTCGTAGTTGACATAGGTTGTCGCATAGTTGCCGTGAGCTCCGCCGAGGAATGCGTAGGAATACACGCTGTAGGTCACAAGACGCTTGCCTATGCTCGTAGGCGTAACCGTAAGTTGGGCGCTGTGGCGGTGCACAGTCTCCGACAGCTCCGGCAGTTTGTCAACGTCTTTTTGTGTGATGCCCTTTTCTCCCTCAAAGCCAAGAGGCTCAGCAAGCATCGCCTCCAGCGATTCTTTGAGCGTGGCGCGCTTGCTTGTGCCGAAGGCTATCGAGAGGATGCTGTCCTGCAGTTCTTTCGGTTCCTTGCCTCCAAGCGTTTCAGGCCAGCATACAGAAACCGTTGTCTCTGTAAACACTTTTGCGTCCTTGCCATAAAAGTTCAGACTGTCGGGCAACGACAATTGCTTCTTGGCAACAACTTCTTCCGTGCGAAACATGCTTACGCTTTTGTCTGCTTCCGCGTCTTTATTTCCTGTCTTTCCGCAGCCGGCAAGTGTTAATGCCACTGCTGCCGCCAATAATACTTTCTTCATATTTTTGATTGTTTTTGTTGATTCGTACCGAGAAGTTACTAAAAGAGTGTAAACCACTGGAAATGAGCGTAGGTTGATTGCTCATTATGGTAATAGGTTACGAATTAGCAAGTTATCTACTGCATTATTCTTCTGCGCGTTGCGTAACCTTCAAAGAACTCTTCGTATGCAAAGGTAGCAATTTTGTTAGGACTTTTGATGTTATCTGTCTGATTTTTCACTCTTATTTTCCGTAAAAGCGATTACATGTGTCGGCGCACCATCGTACAAAACAGGTTTTGAACGAACGTGTGCCGACTATTGCATAAGCGGTGAGAAAAGGGTTCTGCCTCACGCCTAAACAACAGTTTAGACTGATGAGGCAAGGCCCATTTCTTTTATGCTTATGCCAAAGAGGTGCTTTTATGGCTTTTTCAGATGATTTTTCATTGTGAGATTGTCGTGGATGCCAAGAAGGTGAAGCGCGAAGAGAAAGCCTACAAGAAGATACCCGTCATTACCGACTTTACGGACGGGGACGGCAACGACCGCATGAAGGAAACGGTTCAAGCGAATTACAGGCGCATCAAGGAGGAAGTGAAGCAGATTGTTCAAGAGGAAATGGAACGTATCGCAAATGATGAAAACTTGAAACACCTGTTGCAGCAGAAGGGGTAATTAGGCATAAACCGGAAACGGTTGATTATTGAATATCAACTGTTTTTGGTTGATTTTGAAAAATCAACCGTTTTCGGTTAATTATTGAGAGAATAATCGTACCTTTGCAGGTGATTAAAACATTCTATGAATATGGATAAGATCAAAGGAGTTATAACAGGAGATATAATAGATTCTTCTGCCATACAGATAGAATATCGGGACTTCTTACTGAAGTCCATACAAAAGATTGCCGAAGAACTGAATGTAATTGAACCTCTAAAAATAGAGTTTTTTAGAGGGGATAGTTTCCAGATGGTTATCAATAACCCGGAAAACGCAATGCAAATCGCAATACTGCTGCGTGCCGGATTAAAAAGCCATACACCAAAGGGGTGCGAAAAACCGTGGGATGCCCGTCTTTCTTTGGGAGTGGGAACCATATCATACCATGCAGACAATGTTGTACTTTCTGACGGAGAGGCGTTCCAATACTCGGGAAGAGAACTTGACGAGATGGGCAAACGGCGGCTCATCGTCAAAACAAGATGGTCGGACGTGAATGACGAATTACTGGTAAGTACGGCATTTGCGGATGACGTTATTTCCTCGTGGAGCGTATCACAATCGCAAGCCGCTTATCATGCATTGCTATGTAATACGGCTCAAAAAGATATTGCTAAGAAACTTCATAAGTCTGCACAGAATATAAGCAAACTATTGAGTGCGGCGAAAGTGAATCTTGTTCAGATGTATCTTGACCGGTATCATAATTTGATTTCAAACTTATTAAAATAATGATTATGGCCATATTGCTAAGACTTTTATTTGCCCATATCCTTTCCGATTTTGTCTTTCAGAATGATAAAATATGCGAAGGCAAACAAGAAAAGACCTCAAAGAAGTATGTTTATCAACTATTACATAGTCTCATCCATGCTTTAATAGCATATCTTTTTGTTGCAGACTGGAGCAACTGGATTATTCCATTGGTTATTTTTGTGTCACACACACTGATGGATTACATAAAGGTTGAATATATGAAGAAGGATGTCGCATCGTTCACCATAGACCAGCTTGTGCATATTGCCGTTATTGTAATCTTATGGCTATCGCTGGTTGACCATTGCGGAGATTTTTGTCAAGAGCTTTTCAAAACCGAATGGAACAATATAAATATCTGGGCTGTTGTCACCGCCTACTTTTTGATACTAAAACCGACTTCTGTGTTTTTGAACCTCTTCATAAAAAGATGGACACCTTCGGCTACAGCGGAAAAGAGCCTGCCAAATGCCGGAAAATGGATTGGTTATTTTGAGCGCATACTGATATTGACTTTCATACTGACCGGAACGACTGAAGGTATAGGCTTTTTACTGGCGGCCAAATCTATTTTCCGTTTTGGAGAATTGAGCAAGGCGCAGGAGATAAAAACTACGGAGTATGTACTGATAGGTACTCTTGCAAGTTTTACAATCGCGATAATAATAGGACTTACGGTATTGCAGATTATAAAATAGAAGCAATATATTATTTATAAACGAGCAAACACGTTTTTTTGTTTCATTCATACCGAAATAAATTGTTTTTCAGCAATTTCTTGCTACCTTTGCGGTTCATTATCAACAAATAAATCATATATGAGAAATCTTCTGCTCACAATCGCGGCAGCCGTCACCGCTCTGTTTGCCAGCGCCGGCGCGCCAAATGGTTACTACAACGGAATCTCTGGACTGAAAGACGCAGCCCTGAAAAACAAACTATATGAAATTGTAAGCAAGCATTCGACAAACAGCTACAGCGGACTGTTCAAAGAATCGTTCTGCTATACCGACGTGCGTCCCGACGGAACGTGGTGGGACATGTATTCCAACATCAAGCGCTACGTGAGAAGCGGATGGAGCGGAATGAACCGTGAGCACAGTTTCCCGAAAAGCTGGTGGGGCGGCGATACGGAAGTGGGCGCATACACCGACTTGGACCACCTTTATCCTTCCGATGCCACCGCCAATTCAGCGAAATTGAACTATCCGCTCGGAGAGGTGTCGCCGTCGGGAATCACTTTCGACAACGATCTTGTGCTGGTGGGAAACCCTGTCAGCGGACAGGGCGGCGGCTCTAAATACGTGTTTGAGCCTGCCGATGAATACAAAGGCGACTTTGCCCGCACTTATTTCTATATGGTGACATGCTATCAGAACCTGGACTGGAAATACGAATATATGGCGCAAAAAGGTTCTTATCCGTCGATGCAGGGCTGGGCGGTGGAAATGCTCTTGAAGTGGCACCGACAGGACCCTGTGAGCGACAAGGAGCGCAACCGAAACGACGAGGTCTACAAGCTGCAGAGCAACCGCAACCCATTCATCGACTATCCAGACCTTGTGGAGTATATCTGGGGTTCGATGAAGGGCAAACCTTACACCGACGAAGACCTTCCGCCTATCGGCGACGGCTCGCTGATTGCGCCCGTAAACAACTCGACCGTGAACTTCGGCGAGGTGGTCTACGGCGACCGGGTGACCATGGAAATGCCTATCCGCGGAAATCTTTCCGCAAATCTGTCGATGACAGTCTACGGCAACAATGCTGCCGATTTCTCAATCCCGTCGACTTCCGCTTCTTGGAGCGAGGTGAACGCTGGAAACTACAATCTGAAAATCACTTTCGAGCCTAAGGGGCTCGGTGAGCGCACCACCAAACTGCTGCTCTACGACGGAGGTCTGACAGGCGTTACAAGCTATGTGGTCAACCTTGTGGGAACTGCCGTCGAAGCGCCGGTGTTTGACCGCGTGGAGGCCACAGCGGCCACAAACATCTCTTCAACCGGATTCCGCATCAACTGGATTATGCCGTCGCGACCAGCCTCAATCGACTGCTTCCGCATAAACTTGACCGAGTACGTCAACGGCACACCGACTTGTATGACTCTCTACACCGATGGTAGCGAGGATTCTTTCTACGATTTCGGGGAAGCAAAATCGGGTGCCACCTACAGTTATACCATACAGACGGTAAGACTGAACCGCATGTCGGACGAATCAAACGTCATCACTGTCGACCCAGCCGGCGTCAACGGCATCGAGGCTACTGAACCGCTCGCCGTGCTACCTATCGGCAACGGCATTTATTTCCGTTGCGCCGTAGCCCACACCAACGTGCGCATCATCGACATGACAGGACGCGTGATAAAGGTTATTGACTCAGTGAGCGAAGGCCACTGCGAACTGTTGCCTTACGGTGCCTACATGGTCTACAGCGACCAATGCCGCCGTCCTATCAAGGTGCTTGTCAAAGACTAAGCGTCAGCGGCATGACATATCGACAAAAAGTAATCCCGCACTGTTGTTGACAATGCGGGATTACTTTTTGTGATTCTATGTTTCTTGCACTACACTTCCAGATCGGAATTGAAGATTTCGTGCCAAGGCAGACCCTGCTTGTTGAGCTGCTCCATGAATGGATCCGGATCAAACTCCTCAACGTTCCACACGCCCGGACGTTTCCAAATGCCTTTAAGATACATCATCGCGCCAATCATCGCCGGCACACCGGTGGTGTAGCTGACAGCCTGCATACCGGTTTCGAGGTAGGCGGCATGGTGAGAGCAGTTGTTGTAGACATAGTAGGTCATCTCTTTGCCTTCCTTGTCCTTACCGCTGATGCGGCAGCCAATCGATGTCTCGCCGGTATAGTTTTCGCCAAGCTCTTTAGGGTTTGGCAAAACAGCCTTGAGGAATTGGATAGGCACTATTTCCATGCCATTGTAATTGATAGGCTCGATGCTTGCCATTCCGATGTTCTGAATCACGCGCAGGTGTGTCAGGTACTCCTGGCCGAACGTCATCCAGAAACGTGCGCGCTTGATTGACGGATAGTTCTTTACCAGACTCTCAAGCTCTTCGTGATACATCAGATACGACTCGCGGGCTCCGATGTTTGGATAGTTCAGCGCTTTGTGAACCGACAGAGGGTCGGTTTCGTGCCACTCCCCGTTCTCATAAAACTTTCCGCGCTGTGTAATCTCGCGGATGTTGATTTCAGGGTTGAAGTTGGTGGCGAAAGCCTTGCCGTGGTTTCCGGCGTTGCAGTCCACGATGTCGAGATGCTCCATCTCTGAGAAATAGTGCTTTGCAGCGTAGGCAGTGAAAATGCCCGACACTCCAGGGTCGAAACCGCAACCGAGAATTGCAGTCAGTCCGGCTTTCTCAAAGCGGTCCTTGTATGCCCATTGCCATGAGTATTGATATTTCGCCTCGTCGAGAGGCTCATAATTGGCGGTGTCAAGATAACTTACTCCACACTCGAGGCAGGCATCCATTATCGTAAGATCCTGATATGGCAACGCAAGGTTTGCCACCAAGTCGGGTTTGTGCTTCTTGAACAAAGCCACCAGTTCCGGCACCTTGTCGGCATCAACCTGGTCGGTTGTGACATTGTCTTTGCCGATGGCTTTAGCCAAGGCGTCACACTTGCTCTTCGTGCGCGATGCGATAACGATTTCGCTGAACACATCGGAATTCTGGGCGCACTTGTGGGCTGCCACCGTAGCGACGCCGCCGGCTCCGATAATTAATACTTTTGACATTGCTTTTCTAAGTTTTATAGGATTATTTTGTTTTTGATTCTATTGCAACAGCATCATGCACACTGTCATGTAGATCATCATGCCGATAATGTCGTTGGTTATGGTGATAAACGGGCCTGTGGCTATCGCCGGGTCCACCTTCATCTTCTCAAGTGTCAGTGGCACGAACGTGCCAAACGTAGCGGCGAACAGCACTACGGCAAACAACGACGCCGACACGGCTATCGTAATCTTGAAATCGGGATGGAAAATGAAGAAGTTGTAGGCAAACACAAGCAGCGAGATGATGCTTGCGTTGATCAGCGCAAGTCCAAGCTCCTTGGCAATCTGCGACAACGACTTCCTAAGGTCGAGCGAGCCGTTGGCAAGTCCCTGTACAACGATTGCCGACGATTGGATTCCCACGTTTCCGCCAGTGCCGCCGATAAGCGGGATGAAAAGCGCGATGGCGGGATTGTTGGCAAAATTGCCCTCGAAATTGCCGAGAATCCAAGAGTTCGACAGTCCGCCTATCATTCCGATGATCAGCCACGGCAGGCGTGCTTTTGCCTGGTCGAGAATCTTGTCGTCGGTCTCCACGTCGGTGGAAAGACCGGAAGCCAACTGATAGTCGCGCTCGGTCTGCTCACGGGCCTCGTCCATCACGTCGTCAAAGGTGATGCGTCCCACAAGACGTCCGATGCCGTCGACAACCGGCATAACCGCCAAGTCGTATTTCTCAAACGTGAGCACCACGTCGTCGAGCGGCTCGTCGGCCTTCACGGAGTAGGGGTCGGGCTCCATCACATGTTTTATCTTTGACGCCGAAGGGTTGGTTATCAGCGTTTTCAACGGCAGGATGCCTTTCAGTTTGCGGTCGTCGTCGACAACATAGACATAGAAAATCTCATCCATGTCCTCTGCCTGCTCACGCATCCGCTTCACGCATTCCGGCATACTCCAGTTCTCGTTGACCACAATCATCTCCGTACCCATCAGAGAGCCGGCGGTGTCCTCAGGATATTTCAGCAGGTCGATAATCGAGCCTGCCTGCTCAACGTCGTCGACATGCGACAACACTTCCTCCTGGTCTTCTTTGTCAAGTTCCTGGATAAGGTCAACGGCATCGTCGGTGTCAAGGTGCTCCACGAATTGCTTGGCAATGTCCTTGTTGGGCATATTCTCAAGCAGGCGGTGGCGGTCGTCCTCATCAAGTTCCATCAAGGTGTCGGCGGCAGCGTCACTGTCAAGGTGCGACACCACATACTCCGCCTCCTCGAGGTCCATCTTCTGTATAAGTTCGGCAATGTCGGCAGGGTGCAGCTCCTTGAGTTCTGCCATCACCTGCGTCTCGTTGTTTTCCTTTATGAGATGTCTGAGTTCATCCAAAAATTCCTCTGAAAATTCTCTCATGCCGTTCTACTCGTTTAAAAGGTTCGTAAGTCTTACAAATTCAGCCACCGACAGCTGTTCCGGACGCTTGTTGAAAATCTCTTCCTGCAGCACTTCCGGACGGCGTGCCATTGAGCGCAACGAATTGCGCAGCGTCTTGCGGCGCTGTCCGAACGATGTCTTGACCACCGTTTTCAGCCGCTTTTCATCGCAGTCGAGAGTCTTTACACCGTTGCGGCGCAGACGGATTACGCCCGACTTCACCTTTGGCGGCGGATTGAACACATGCTCATCGACGGTAAACAGATATTCGATGTCGTACCACGCCTGCAGAAGCACCGACAGGATGCCGTAGGTCTTCGACCCCGGCTTGGCGGCTATGCGCTCTGCTACCTCTTTCTGCAGCATTCCGCTGCAGCACGTGATGCGGTCGCGCCAGTCGAGCACCTTAAAGAATATCTGCGACGAGATATTGTATGGATAATTGCCTATCACACAGAAGTCGCCTTCAAACATCGAGCCGAGGTCGAGCTCCAGGAAGTCCTCGCCGATGATGCGCCCGTCAAGTTGCGGAAAGTTGTGCTTCAGATACTCGACCGACTCACGGTCGAGTTCCACGACAGTCACATCATGTCCGCGTTCGAGCAGGAACTGCGTAAGCACGCCCATTCCCGGTCCCACTTCGAGCACCGGCATTCCTCGATAATCGTCGAGCGTGGCAGCTATACGGTCTGCCACGTGAAGGTCGGTCAGAAAATGCTGCCCGAGAAATTTCTTTGGTTTTACTTTCTGCATAATTGAGCAATTGCTATTCGGTTATACAATGCCTTGCAAAATTACAAAAAATCCTCCGAAAATCCGGTGTTTGTAAAAAATTCCTACCTCATTTGAGCCTAAAGGCTCTCTCGCGTACCCACGCCCGACAGCACCTATTATCCCATTCCCCATTACGCTGCGCTGTTCAAAGGAAAATGGTACAATATCAAACAACTCATCGGCATCGCCAAAGAAGCCAAGCTAAAGAACTCTGTTCCAATAAAGTACCACATCGAGGTCAGTGCCAAATATTGGGAGGGCATATTCCGTGCCGATGGCATCACCGACCGCCGCAACATCCGAGGCGAATTGTCCGACACCGACAAGCCGCTCGTTCAAGCCGTCAAGTCGCAGATTGTCGCCTATCTGCGCGACGGCTCGTTCTCGGCTCGACGTTGGCAGGACATAGTGAACTACATCCGCCAACGCCACGAAGCCTATCCCGAATGGCACAACTCAGCCACCGCCCAACTATTCTCACCACCCGTATTCAAAAACAAGAAAAACGCCGCAGGCTATTTCTTTCAACTCGTTAGTGTTTTTTAACAACTGGGGGGGGTAGAAAATAAATAATTGCTATATTTGCATAATATTTTATCACTTCATCAGTTACAATATGAACATCAAACTCTATATAACTGTTATTGCGTTTATTTTCCTTTCCTCATTTGTTGTAAACGCACAATATACATACTTTGCAGAAACTCAAAATGGACAACCAAGTTCTGGAGTCTATATTATCGTTGATTGGGATCACCCGTATACAGCGCAGTTGCCTTGGCAACCAATGGGCGGAACTCATAGATTACAGTGGGAAGAGGAGGATGAAACACGTACAGTTTATGAAATATTAGGTGCAGCATCTAATGGGGGAAGGTTTTTCATCTCCATTCCCAAAAATGATAGTGGGGATGAAGATTATAACTACTGTTTGGTTGAATATTTTGCGCCTATGGGATATTCATACTCTAAACTATTGTCAACTTGGTGTTCCACTACACCTTCTGCAAATACCAACAATGGGGGCGGATATATTGAAGATTATGGAACTCCATCACCTTCATCAACTTATACAACATGTCGTACTTGTGGCGGTTCTGGAGTATGTACAAGTTGTGGCGGTAAAGGTGGAGAATGGAGAGATACAGGATATTATACCGGCAGTGGTAGCAAATCTTGGATTGCCTGCCCAAGCTGTAATGGTAACAAGCGATGCTTTAATTGCCATGGAACAGGAAGATATTAGTTTGATATCTTTTACTGCACAATCGGTTGGTTGTAGCTTCGCGCTATAATCAACCGATTTTTGTATGCAACAATTCTAAATCAACTTCGCCGTGCCGGAGGGCTGGCACGAGCTCGGCGGCAAGCAGCTCCGCTACGTCTACCAACTCTTCGCCGACGGCAACGATGCCGACACGCTCAAAACGCTATGCTTGCTCCAATGGGGTTGCGCCCGCGTTGTCGGTCGGCAAATCAACGGCTCATATCTTCTCAAAAGGGCAGCTTTTTGTTTGAGGTCACGCCGTTGTCGCTCGCCGAACTGCTGCCGCATCTCGCATGGCTCGCCCAAGTGCCGTCCGCGCCCATTCGGCTTGCCAAAATCAACCGCCGCGAAGCCATCGCCGCAAACCGCCTCATAAATCAATCGAGGGTATTGGCAGACTGACGTAGATGTCGGCGCAATGCGCAATTTTATCATTTGTGCTGGCCAAGAGATTGATTGTCAAAAACAACGCATATATGTTGTGTAACATATCTTATTTGTTTTACGTATTCAAAAGATTGCTTAATTTAGCAAAAAATAAGTAACTCTATGAGGCTGCAGAAAATATCCATTTTTTACCTTGTTGCCTTTTTCGCTTTGCTGTCTTCAATAGGCAATATTTGGTCTGGCGAGAACTCTCTCGCAAAGTCTACGCATTGGCCGTCTGACGGTGACAGGGTGGAAAAAAAACACTATGAATATCTCGGTGTCGTCAATGATTCTTTGTTGACGTGGGATTTTAGTAATGCTGTTGAGACGGGAACATCACATTCAATGCAATGGATTAATATCGGAGACTCTGTTTTGGTTAAAAAGGAGTTGGGCATGCAACTCTCCTTCATTGTCAAGCATGACTCTATTATATGGAAAGCCTATGAGAATCCTCTGCTTGAACTGAGAGACTCCATTCCCGTTGCCTTAAAATTAGAAGGTGGTTTAAAAAAGTCTTATGCCATCCCATTTTGTTTTAATGGAACATATTGCAAGAATAATTATGTTTTATGTGGGGGAACACTTGCAGTTGACATAAGCGATAGCGGGACGTTAATTTTGCCAAATGACACCATTGAAAATGTCGTTCGAGTAACGCAACGGACCGAAGGCCCGTTGTATGTGTCAAACGAAAGGTTTCAGAATATGAATGACAGCATAGACAAATGCCAACAAATAAACCACATAGTAGTCGTTGACAGGTGGTTTTCGCCTGTTTTCAAATATGAATTGGTTGAGAATGTTTCTGACGTATACTACTTTGGGGATGAAATGGTAACGGAGTCATATGCCGCGTTTATATGTCCGCCTGATGAGCAAAAATATTGTATGGAAACATTATATGCACCAAGCCATTCAATGAAAAGGACGTCATCTTCAAAAGGTCATAAATCTCAAGATGACTGCAGCACGAAAAGTGAAAACAATTCAGACAATAATGTGTCTGTAAATTTCAACGGTAACTCCATTTCTGTCAAAATAATCAATTCCACGGATGAACGTATTGACAATGCGTCAGGTTTATTATGTGATCAATTGGGTCGAGTTTGGAAAGTTTTTTCAAATATTGATTTTGCAGATGGCGAATGGCAAACACGAATGTCCTCACACGAACTGCCACGGGGCAATTATATTCTATATCTGTCAATAGACGGAGATTACATTTCCAAAAAACTAATTATTCAATAGCGCGCCATGAGAAAATTCTTATTATATGTCATACTTTTAGGATTTAATTATAGCATTGCGTTTGCTCAGCTTACATCCTCAGAAAACAATGAAAAACCATATATTCCATCGTGGGATACTTATGAGTTTATGAAATATGGATCTGTTGGGGCTTCATTATATACAGGAACGGTCAATTATTCTGTTCCAATTTATACGTATGAAGATGAAGATTTCGATTATAGCATCTCTATTGATTATGCCACGAATGGATTTAGGGTCAACCACAAAAGTGGACATCTTGGACATGGATGGACGCTAAATGCTCCAGGAATGATTACAAAAGAAGTTTATGGCTTGGCTGACGATAAGACAACAACTGTAATAGCAAAAGGAGGAAACGGATGTCAGCTGTATGGGTACGATAAGACTCCGGTGGGAGCCTTAGATGGCTGCCTGCTTGTTCACTATTTGGATGATCAGACATTTACTGCCATGGTCGATAAAGATGGGACATGCTATGATGCGCAACCAGATATCTATAGGTTTAATTTCTGTGGATATAGTGGCTCGTTTAGAAGAATTCCTTCTGAAGGCGGTATGTCCTTTTTATTTTTTGACTGTCCTTCAGAATCACAGTCATTAAAAATAGAAAGTGTCACAGACACAGGCATCGTAATGATTGATGGTTCTGGCTATAAGTTCTCTTTCACAGAGGGCGAATACATAAAGAAAGCAATCTGTCGCGATGTGGTTGACGCTCTAAAAGAAAAGTTCGTAAGGCAATGGCGCTTGCAAAAGGTCACGGCTCCCAATGGTAGAGTTATGGAATTCTTTTATAGCCATATTTACGACAACGAGGGATTGGACAAATCAGAACATAATGTCACATATACACCATCCTTATCGTTTGGGTTCTCGTATTATGCTGGCACAAACGAGGGGTATGGATCCAAAGATATTGGAATTTATGAAAGTGATAATTTTTCAACGAGACTTGTCGGGATAAAATTCGCCGATGGAACTTATGCCAACATCGAATATGTAGACGGAGTCAAGGAATTGCGTTATACATCGCCGGAAGGAGATACGCAAAATGCTTTTGGAGACAATAAAAGAATAAGTTCCATCAAGATTTATTCTGCCGATGAAACTCTTTTTAAAAAAGCCTCTTTTTCATACAAAACGATAGGCGGCAATTCTGTCAAAGAAAATAGATTGACATTCTTACATTCGATTGACATTTCAGGACAGGGCGTTTTTTCTTTTGAGTATAATCCAATGACGGCTTGTCCTCCGTTGGGGACAATAAAAAGCGACCATTGGGGGTATTATAATGAGTATGGAGGGTTTGACACAAAAGACTTCCTTTCCAATCTGATATTTGATAGCGAATACAACGAACGCTACGCATCAAAATTCAATAGAAAACCCAATTTTCAATCAGCTCTTTCTGGTACATTAAGTAAAATATGTTATCCAACAGGTGGATTTTCAACTATTTCCTATGAGCAGCATGACTGCTCCCAAAAAGTTGTCAGAACAAATTCTTCTTTGTTTTATCCTGAGCTCGTGGCATTGTCGCAAAATGAGTCTGTTGGAGGAGTTAGAGTCAAGCAGGTGACAACATTTCTTCCCGACGGCACACCAACAGATACTGTGCGATACGAGTACCAATCTGTGAGCAACCCAGGTTTAAGTAGCGGCATTTTAATAAATACACCTCGCTACGGCATTAGGTACACGACAACAAACAATAAGTTTGTTGAGCGGTTTAACTTATGCAATAGCATGTACGACTTTTCACAAACGCATATAGAATATTCACATGTAAGGGAATACAGAAGTGATGCAGGGCATACGGACTATTTCTATAGTTCATACAAAGATTATCCCGACGGGACTGATATTGAAGAAGACAAAGAGCACAGGTTGCCTCTTTTCAGGTACTATTCAAATGGAAATGACATAATAGTATTTTTCAACAATCCTAATAAATTGGTTGAAAATCTGCTTACTCCGCTTGCTTCCGCTCAAACAAAACGAGGGTTGCTCTCTTTGGTAAAAAAATTTAATAGCGAGGGAGATTTAGTAGGTGAAACAAAATATGACTATCTCTTCCCTTTGGTCAAGATAGACACCGTATTAACGTTGACTGGAGAAAATGCCCGGGATGTGATATACCCAAGATACAACATTGAATTGAACAGTGTGAAGGAATCCTTGTTTTTCAACAAAACGGCTGTGTCCACCCAAAAGACATCCGTATACAACTCTTATGGAATGGAAAAAAAGACTGAATATGTGATGTCGGATGGGAATGTTATTGTCGATTTATATAGGTATTCAGGAGATGTCCACAACGCAAACGGCATTGTAAGCAAAATGCAATTTGCTCACAATGTGAACAATCTTCTTCTGCATAACAGAAAGATAATAAAAAACGGTACAGAACAATTTATTGACAGAATCCGTTACAACTATTATCTACCGAACAAAGAAAACGGTTCGTTGTTTAAAGTTTCAAATATTGAATACTATTCGCCAAAAGGATGGATTTCCAAAGCCTCGTATATCCACGATGATAGTGGACGGATTATACAGCAAACAGATTCAAGCGGCGTGCAGACTTCGTATCTATGGGGATACAAAAGTAGGTATCCTCTAATGATCGCAAGAAATGCGACAATCTCACAGCTTAACAACGCTGTGACTGCACAGGGTTTGAGTGTCGCTGATTTGTCAAATGCAACAGGCTATACAGATTATACGTTTGACAAACTGCTCGCTTCTGCGAACAGTCTTACTTCTTCAATTGTTGATGTTTATAAATTCAAGCCTAATTTTGGCCTTACTGAATATTCCATGCCGAACAACATAAAGACATATTATAGTTATGACGGATATGGACGCTTGGTTTCGATGTCAGACCACAAACATCAGATGTCAAAACAACGTGAATATAATCTTGTCTCCATAGCCCCTCTCTCCTTGTCAATGTCATGCGGTGAAACATATATCAATGAGCCCATGAATATCATAGCAACCGCTGACGGGGGCTCACATTCTTACCTGTTTTCATTCAAAATATATGACAAACTTAATGGTGATATTGTTTATGAAAACACAAACGACACAGGGGTTATAAACATAATTCCCGACAAGGCTGGTCTTGTAAGCAAAGATTATTGTGTGGAATGTGAGGTGTCGGACCTTATCTCAGAAGAGAGGATACTTTCAGTTCAAGATATTTCTGTAAAACCCGTCAGACTGCAATTTTCCAACATCAACAAGAATTTTACATATATTGCCGGCAGCGATGAAGTTTGTATGGCTGACATATATACAGATACGACAACCGATGTGACTTTTGGATTTGAATTGACATCAAAAGAACTGTGTACAGTCTCTATTGCGGGAACTTCGTTCTCATCACAAACGGAAAAAGACAAAGAGTTTGTAGTTCGGTTAAATCCGGGCTACAATAGCGTAATAATAACATTCCCTTCGTCCACAGTTGTTCTTGATGCGAATTTGTGGATGAAAGAGGCTACAAACGGTCATGAAATAGGCTTCTTCAATAATTTGTCCATTTCATATTAACAATATGGCTTACGTTAACAACATACAGGCATTAGCATTAGCGACATTGGCTGTTTTTATGACCAATGCCCAAGAGCAACGGAATCATATCCGCACGGATGTGATGCTTGACAGTTACGGCTTGTCACGAATGACAAAAATAGAGTATTACGACGGGTTGGGAAGGTTGGAACAGACTGTCGACGTCGGGGCGTCGCCATCCGGAGCCGACTTGATCGTGCACAATTCTCGAGACAGAGCAGGGCGCATCATTAGGCAATTCAACGCGACACCGTATTCCGGGAACGGCAATTATGTTGACGGGTGTCAAATTTGCACCATTGCATCGGATGCTTATCAAGACGCTAATCCCTACACACTTTCTGAATATGAGCAGTCGCCTTTTGGCAGACTGAAAGGCACAACAGGCGCCGGACAGGCTTGGCATTCCGTTGCAAAATCGGCAAAGAAAACATTCCTAACCAACAGTACATCGGGCAGCGAGCTGAAATGTCGGATGTTTTCTGTCTGCGACACGCGAAACGCCAGCGATACAGTAGTCTCGGTAACCGCAGATGGAGTCTATCCTAACGGTGCGCTATTAGTCACAAAGGCAGAGGATGAGGACGGCCACACCAGCCTCATATTCATAGACGGGCAGAACCGGACAATTCTCACGCGTGAGCGGATTGACAACGGTTATGCGGACACTTATTATGTTTATGATATGGCCGGCAATCTTACAGCCGTCTTACCTCCTGCATTTTCCGCCTCGGTTGGTAACGGTGCTATTTCCTCGGCTTCTGCTGATGCGAGAAACTTAGCATATTTCTATATATATGACTGGCATGGACGTTGCAGGGCAAAAAAACTGCCGGGGCGCGACTGGCAAATTACAGTTTACGACAAAGCAGGTAAAGCCCTTATGAAACAGGACGGCAACATGCGCAAGCGTGGAGAGGCGGTATTCTCGCTATCAGATGCGTATGGTCGCAAGTGCGTGACTGGCGTTACCAACAAAACGCTGTCGCTGTCGGAAGCGAATGATGCCTGTGTATTGGTTAGGCGGAGTTCTGCCACGGATTCCCTTGGAGGGTATGAGATAATGGACAACGCCGTCACACTGCCTAGCGACAATCTGCTGTCGGTAACGTATTATGACGACTACAGTTTCCTTGTTGGCAAGGAGTTCGGTCAAGAACTGGCTTACCGCAAAGCGGCAGATTACGACAGCCGATATGAATGTGCCAACTATCCCGCATTTTCTGCCAGAGGACTGCTGACCGGAACTGCCACACGTATCCTTGGAGACTCCGTGATGCTGTTCAAATCGGTTTATTACGATTATCATGGCAACGTGATTCAGTCACATGAGCAGAATGCAATGGGAGGTTACGACCATTATTATTACCGCCTCAGTTTCACGGGTAAGCCGATAGCCATACGGCACGAGCATAGCTCCTCCGACGCAAAGAATGTGTACGTTTATAGTTATACATACGACAATATGGAGCGGCTTCTATCTGTAAGCTTGGCAAAAGACGGTGGCAATCCTGCCACACTTGCCCGAAACACTTATGATGAGTTCGGACATCTGCAAAATTGTCGCCTCGGGCAAAGTATGGAGGGTATTATGCAGTTCAGGTACAATATCAGGGGATGGACAAAACAGATTATAAGCCCACATTTCAGCCAGGAACTGTACTACGAATGCAATTTTGGGAACTCCGAACCGTGCTATAACGGCAACATCAGCGCCATAGAGTGGAAATCAAAGGACACCACGATTGCTTCAACGATTGTCAGCCAGGCCTACGAATTCTTTTATGATGGAATCAACAGACTGGAGTCGGCCGACTACTCAAGTTCCGTCGTGCCGGGTGCTGAGACAGCAGTGGGATTGACGCTGCTGAACGAACGGGATTATAGTTGCATATACAGCTACGACCTTAACGGAAATATTTCATCTTTGCACCGAAAGGGAGTGTGTGATGTCGTGACAGCGGAGGACAAGACGATGTGGACATTCGGCGATATTGACAAGTTGATGTTTACTTACAATGGCAACCAATTGAAGAAGGTGGTTGATCAAGTGGAAGAGTTGACATACGCCGGTGCAATGGATTTCAAGGACCATTCAGATATTGCCGTGGAATATGCCTATGACTCCAACGGCAATATGACGCGCGACAAGAATAGGAGAATCCATTCAATAACCTACAACATATTGAACTTGCCAAGCGAAATGATGTTCAATGACGGACACATCGTCCGCTACACCTACGATGCCGCTGGCACGAAGCTCAAAGTGGAGTATCTGCTGGGGTACATACGAGTTCTGGACGACTGGAATACCGACAGACAGCCGGGAAAGGATGTGGGAGGAATTAAAGGTATAAACGGGATATCCGCCAAAGGCTTCGGTGGTATTGGAGACTTCGTTTCACCACCGGGTTCTGGCATGAAAGAGCCTATAACGCAGATGACGTTGCAATACAGTGCCGGCCATGTGTACCGCAACGGGAGGCTTGAGCGAGTGGACAACCCCTATGGATATTGGGCAGACGGCTCGTTCCATTACCACATCACCGACTACCAGGGCAACATCCGCGCCGTAATCGACGAAGACGGCACGTTGGAGGAAGTCAACAACTATTATCCTTACGGTGGGTTGATGGGCGCGGGTGCCATGGGCGTGCAACCATTGAAATACGGAGCGAAAGAGCTCGACCGCGAGAACGGTCTCGACCTCTACGACAGCCACGCCCGCTTCTACGACTCTATGATCGGCCGGACAACATCCCAAGACCCCCTTGCTGAAAAATACTACCACCTCAGTCCCTACCTCTGGTGCGCCGCCAACCCAATAAAATTCGGAGATAAAAATGGAATGTATTTAAAGGGTATTGATGGAAACCCTGTGTTTTTTGATAAGAAAAGAGGATGGACATCAAATGCCACCCCAAGTATTGCTAAAATTGGTGGCGCTATGATGAGAACCAAACAAGGAAAGAAAATTTTATCCCGAATGATGAAAACTGACTATCCAATCACCCTGCTTATCGACAGGACTTCTACTAGTAATAGAATGGGCGAAATTACCGCAGGAGAGACTTATTCAGATTACACATTTGATGACAACGCAAAGGCTCAAGATTTTAAAGAAGTGGTTATTGTAATTTATGAGAAAGTTATAAAAGACAACATGCAAAATGAAGAATTTTACAGAGATTCTGGCTTTTCAACATCGGATATAATTGGTACTGTAGCAGCACATGAGGGTGAGCACGGGACAAACAAAAAGGCCAATAGTGGTTTCGTGTCAGAGGAAGAAGCCGAGACTAAAGCTCTCAAAAGTGAGAAGAAAGCTATAGATGATTTGAAAAAACGAAATAATAAGGCATCAAGATGAAATTATTTTTTGTTTTACTATTTACAGTTGCGTGCAACTTTTATTTTGAAGCAGCAACCAAAGAAACGCTTGAAATTTTTGATATTATTTCATCATTGGAATATAGCCACTCTTATCCTTTAACTTATAAAGATGTAGAGCCAGTCACAGGTGACACAACTTGTTTGATTATTTCTGATGGAGCTGAATTTTTAGCAACTCCACAAAATCAACGTTTTTGGATTCGTGATTTAAAGACTGGAAAATATTGGAAAAAGGATAATCATGATTTTGATTTGAACTTTGGGCTTTATTCAGCATGTAATAGAAGAATATCACATGGAAGGACATATATTATTGTAATTTACAAAGGCGTTATTACGGTGTATGATTGGCATGATAGTATGGTTTTTGTGTCTATTGATAAAATTTTAAAAGAATTAAAGTATTCTCCTTTAGATAGATTGAAAACTTTAGAAAATGTCTTAAATGCCAAAATATCCACTCATATTTTTGAACAACCATTAATACAGAAAAAAATAAATCTGCGTTAAAATATTAAATATGACCACTTCTGTTTCATACAACATTCTGAATCTGCCCAGTGAGGTGAAGTTCGACGACGGACACATCTTTAAATAGTCCGCCACAAATAATCACTCCAGAAGAGGTGAGTCTGATGTGGAACTTAATACCCGAAAAGAAATGAAAAAGATAACAATTGTTTTAGTTCTATTTTTTTTAAACATAGGCAATAGCTTCTGCCAAGAAAGTGGGAAATTTTTAGTTTTCACCTTTAATTGTGTTTACGAAATTGGTGGATATAAACATGGTACGGGGGATAATCTATGGATAATTCCTTATGACTCTTGTCTAACTAATTTTTCTGACAGAAAGCTCACTCCTCTTTTTGTAGATGATTATTTGATTAATTCTTTATCTGACTCTATCACAAACAATCAAAGTTTTGGATATTTTCCTACTACTGATTATGAAAGTAATAGCAATGCGCTCAAGATATTAAAAAACCGAAGAACTATTCAATGTAGAACAACAAAATTCTTTTTCAAAAATTCAAAAGAACAATTAGATATTTATTTGACTCCGATTATAGCTGAATGCAGGTCACACGAATTTGGATTTTATAAGGAATGCGTTTACACGATAAATGGCACACTTGAAATATGGAAGGATTTTTGGAATAAAACTGATAACCGAATATTACAGCTGATTCTCAACCACGATTTTTCAAAATTCAGGTATAGGGTTTCGATATCGCAGAAAGATGACCTTAACGGAAATATTTCATCTTTGCACCGAAAGGAATAAACATAAGAAAAAATGGAAAATAAAATTTTAAGACTTACTACATCTTCATTGTTTGCTCTTCAAGGAGCATTTGCGATATTTTGGTCTCTGTATATGTATTTAGAAGTCAATCTGAGGCTAACAGAAATGTTTGTGATAGGCTGCATTTTATTGCTGTTTGCCTTGTTGTTCAATTTTAGAAAACCAATAATAAAAAAAAACCGCCTATGCTGTATTGGTGCTTTATACTATTTTTTTTGATGTTTGTGGGATTATGTTGATAGGGGTTGCCAGTCCTGTAATTTGGATTGCATGGGTTATATTCTTTTTAATCGTTTCAAATTCGGCTCTCATTTTGTATTATTGCTATTTGTTCGAAACCCCATATCGGGATAAGAATGTTGTAAAATAGTAAGCAAAAATGTTGGCGGCAAAATTTGCCAAATCCAAAAAACGACAAGCAGTATGTTGTTTTTTCAGGAGGCGGGGGGGGAGTCCTGGATTATTTCATGTTGTAGGTGAGCGATAGCACTGAGAATTCCGTGCGGCGGTTAATCTGGTCGGCTGCTTGCTGGTCTTCCTCGGAAAGTGTTTTTATAAACTCTTCGGTCAGTATGTCGCCCTCTTTGAACTGCGGATACAGGCGAGCGATGCGTTTGGTCACTGTCTTTGGACGCGACTTGCCGTAGCCGTGCGGCTGCAACCGGTCGCGGCTGATGCCGTTCTCGACAAGGTAGTCAACCACCGATTTTGCCCGTCGTTCCGACAGGTTGATATTGTAGGCGTCTGAGCCCCATCGGTCGGTGTGAGAAGCCATTTCGATTGTCACGTTGGGATTGTCGTGCAGCACGGCAATCAGCTCGTTGAGAGCCGTTTTCGATTCCGGCCTCAGGTCGGCCTTGTCGTAGTCGTAGAATATGTTTTCAACCACCGATGGTTTGCTGATTGACGGCAGAATGAACTCCACCCAATAATTCGCGTCTTCCATAGTAGAGTCGGAAGCGAATTCCTGTTTTTGGTTCAAGTAGCCCTTCGCGCCGGCGAGCATCACGTATTTTACGCCTCGCTGCAGCGCGAACGAGAACGATCCGTCGTCGCGCGCCACTTCCTTCTGATTCGACCCGTCGTTTCCGACGATGCGTATTATTGCATTCTTCACCGGCTCCTCGTCTTTGTCCATCACCAATCCCTCGATGGTGATTCTCACGGGGTCGTATTCGAAACTGTAGATGTGGTCGTAGCCACGCGCGTCGCCGCGGTTGGAGCTGAAAAATCCATCTTCGCCCTTCCCGAAAGTGATTCCGAAATCATCGCCGGCGGAGTTGATTGGGAAGCCCATATTCTCCACTTTCCATCGCAGGTCGGCAGGGTCGCCGACAGCCGTGGCACGGAAAATGTCGAGACCGCCCATCCCCGGATGCCCGTCGGACGAGAAATATAGAGAGCCGTCGGAACGCACATAAGGGAAATCGTCGTTGCCCTCAGTGTTGATGTCGGGACCGAGGTTGACGAGCGAACCTTGTCTTTCCTTCAGCGATATGCGCCAAATGTCCTTGCCTCCGTATCCGCCAGGCATGTCGCTGACGAAGTAGAGATATTCGCCGTCGGGCGACACCGCCGGATGTCCGAATGTAGACAGCGTGTCGGCTGTAATCTCAAATTTTACAGGGGCACTCCATTTTGCGTCGGAGCGTGTCGATGTGTATATCTCCACCGATGTCGGAGCGTTGAGCTCGCGTCGCGCTTTGGTGAGATACATTGTCTGTGCGTCGGGCGAGAATGTAACGATGCCTTCGTCAAATTCCGTGTTGAGTTCGCCCTCAACCGGCTCCGGACGTTCCCATTCGCCTTTCTCGTTCTTTTTGGAGAAAAACACGTCGGCATTCTTCATTCCCGTGATTTCACTTTTCTTGTCGCCGGTAGCTTTTTCGGTAGTCGACGTGTAATAAATCTGGTCGCAGTCAGCTCCGAGATACATAGGGCAGAAGTCGGCGCGGCGCGAGTTGAAAAGTTTGGCTTGTTTAACCACATAGCGCGACCCGCGGGCGCGTATCTCCTGGGCTGTGCGGCTTCCCTCCGCGCAGTTGATGGCAAGGGAGTCGTCGGGGCAGAATTCAAGATATTTGTCATACGACCGCAGAGCGGCGGCATATTTGCCGTCGGCATGTAGAGCCTGAGCCAGCATAAAGTGGGTCGTGCTGTCGGGATATTCGTAGCGCAGCGCGTTTTGGAAAGCCGCCGATGCGCGCGCCGACATGTTGAGCAGCCTGTAGCAACGTCCCATCTTGAACGCCACTTCTCCGCGTTGCGGACGCTCCTCCTTTTTCCGCAGTTTGTTGTAAACCTTTTTGTAAGTCACCGACGCGTCGTAGTACTCTCCCCGTTGAAACTGGGCGTCGGCTTCGGAAAGTTTGGGCGTGCGGCAGCCGGCAGCGACGGCTGTCAGCAGCAGACACACGATGATATATACGGCTTTCTTCATAATTAAAGTAACGTTTGTGCCCTCTGTTTTATTGCTTTTTCAGGGAGAAACTGATATGATTGCGCGAATAATTGAGTAACTTTGGTGGATAAAAACTCCAATATTGAGAAGATGAAGATACTGCATACAGCCGATTGGCATTTAGGACAGTCGCTCTATGGCTTTGACCGCCTCGACGAGCAACGCCGGTTTCTTGGGCAATTGTGCGAAGTGGTGGCGGAGGTACGTCCAGACGCGATGGTCGTGGCTGGCGACGTGTTCGACATATCAATGCCGTCGGCAGCGGCTCAGCGCGTCTATGCCGAAGGGTTGCTCGCAATCCATGCCGCCGTCCCCGAGATGGTCATAGTCATTGTTGCCGGCAATCACGACAGCGCCTCGCGTCTTGAGATATACCGCAACCTTTGGCGGTCGCACAACGTGTTTGTCATCGGCACTTTGCGCCGTCTTGCAGACAATAGCGCCGACTATTCAGCGCATGTCGTCCTCGTGCCTGGCAAAGGCTATATAGCCGCAGTGCCCTATGTCTATCCCCACAATTTCCCGCCAGCCGACGGCGACCGCCAGCAAGCGTTTTTTCAAGGCTTGGAGAAGACTGTGGGTGAAATGAATGCCGATGGGCTGCCAACTGTGCTGGCGGCGCATCTGGCGGTGCTTGGGTGCGACCTGACGGGACACCGCCGCATGCAGAATGACTCGCTCGGCACGGTCGATTATGTTGAGCTTCCGACGCTCGGCACCGCATACGATTATATTGCATTGGGACATATCCACCATCCCCAAACGCTGCGTGGAAGCGACGGCAGGGCTGCTTACAGCGGTTCGCCGATTGCTGTGGGGTTTGACGAGCGTTATCAGCACGGAGTTGTGATAGCCAATCTCGAGAAAGGCAAGCCTGTGGAGGCGCGTGCCATTGGCATCAATGACACGCGTCCGCTTGTCACGCTTCCAAGCCAGCCTGCGGCTTTCGACGACGCACTTGCCGCCGCGCGTGAGTTTCCTGCCGACAGAAAGGCGTATATACGGTTGAACGTGTTGCTCGACAAGCCGCTCCCGTCCGACTACAACGAGCAGGTGGCGAAGGCACTCGAAGGCAAGGCGTGCCGCTACTGCACAATCAACGTCACCGACCGTCGCCGGTCGGCGCGCGCCAATGCCTTGCCCGATGTCACACCGGAACAGCTGCGTCAGATGACCGTAGGAGAAGTGGCGGCGCGCTTTTTCGCCGCCAAAGGGATTCCGGAGAAAGAGTCGGCAGACTATCTGGCTATGATCTTGGGAATTGAAAAAGAAATAGAGGAGGAGAACGCACTATGAAACTGAAACGCATCACGATACACAACATAGCGTCGATTGCCGACGCGGAAATCGACTTTGTCGCCTCTCCGCTTGCCGACACTCCGCTGTTTCTGATTGCCGGACCTACAGGCGCCGGCAAGAGCATTATCCTCGACTCCGTGTGTCTTGCTCTCTACGCGCGTGCTCCGAGGCTGACAAGATTCAAAACGGATGAGAAATATGAGGATTCGACACTCGTCGGTGTTGAAAAGGAAGACGACCGCAATGTGGGAGTGGACGCCAACAGGCAGCTGATGCGCCGCTCCACGGTGGAATGCTTTGCCAAACTGCTGTTTGAGGGCAACGACGGCAACGACTATGAGGCGCAGTGGCATCTACATCGGTCGCGAAACAAAGCCACCGGCAAATTCCAGAAAGAGGAACGGACTCTGACTCTTCTGAAAACCGGTGAGACGTGGACAAAGAAGGCCGATTTCGAAGGCAAGGTGCAGGAGGTGGTCGGAATGAAATATGAGCAGTTCTGCCGCACCTCGCTGCTCGCACAGGGCGAGTTCACCCGGTTTCTGCAAAGTAAAAGTGATGAGAAGGCGGAGATTCTTGAGCGTCTGACGGGTATCGACATCTATTCTGCTGTTGGGCGGAAGATAGCGGAGCATGCCAAAGCGGCATCCGACGCCTATGACCGTTGCTGTCAGGCTGTCGCCGGCATCAGTCTGCTCTCCGACGAGGAAAAGGCAGCCGTGGCAGAGGCAATCGACGTGCGGAAAAAACGCATTGAAGAGGTTAAGGCGGAGGCTGATGCCGCCGATGCGAAGCGTAAATGGATTGCCGACAATGCAACGTTTGAAGCGCAATGCGTGGAGGCGCGCCGTCGGGCTGACAATCTCAAAAAAGCGATGGAATCGGATGAGTTCAAGCAGCGCCGGCAGCTTGTCGCCGACTACGACCGCTCGGCTTCAGCGCGCGTCTATCTCAGCCAGCGCGACAAGGCGCGTGCCGACGCGGCGGCATTGAAGAAGGAGTTGCCCGGACTTGAGCGCAGTCTTGAAGACGCGGATGGCAAGGGAAAAGCCCTTGAGGACGACATCTGTTTGACCAACAAGGCTCTGGACGTTGCTACAAAGAGGCTGGTGGCGATAGACAAACCTGCGCTCGACTGCCGGCTGAAAAAGCTCAACGATGCGCGGGTGCTTGTTTCCGGACTTGACGGACAGCGCAAGCTTATCGACACCCATGCGGAAACGATTGCGGAAAGCCGCAAAAAACTGAAAGCCGCCCAAGAGAGGATATCGGTGGAAAAGGCTGAATATGACTCTGCCGACACGGATTTCCGCGACTGCTCGGCACTGTACGCACAGATGGAGATGTCGGTTGGCAACGCTGCCAAAGAATTGAGAAGCAAACTTGTTGTTGGAGCGGAGTGCCCCGTGTGCGGACAGCGCGTAGGGCAGCTGCTTGCCGACGAGCATTTCCAGTCGGTGCTGGAGCCGGTGAGAGTGCGCAAGGTCAATGCAGAGGAACGCCTGCGCAAGGCTGCCACCACCCTTGCTGTGACACAAAAGGAGGTGGCGCAGCAAAGTGGGGAAATCGACAGAACGACAAAGAAATTGGAGAAGGCGAGAGCGGACTATGCGTCGATGGTGGAAAAAGCGTCGACGGCATGCCGTGACGCGGAAACCTCTGTCGATATCGATGCCGTCAACAACGCTCTTGCGGTGGTTGCCGGGAAGTTGCGCGAGGCGGCGCAGGCACAGGCGGAGTGCGACACTCAGCGCCGCCGGTTTGACGACACCAACAAACTGCTTGCCGCGACAAAGGATGCGATTGCAAAAATCACAGCCCGGCTGTCGGAACGTCGTGCGGCACTTGCCAATGCCGACAAGACGGCGGCGGAATCTGAAGCCGCGCTCGCTGAATTTTTCGCAGCCAATCCTCAAATCGGAGAAGCCGCGCTTGTAAGCCTGTCGCAGACAAGCAGAGCGCGCATAGACTCCGAAAGGGATTATTGCCAACGCATAATGGCGGATGCCGACAAAAGCGCCGGTGCGCTTGCCTCGGTTGAGAAAATGCTTGAGAACCATCGCGCCAACCGTCCGGCGCTGGCTGAGGCCGACACAGCCGACAGTCTGCAGACGGTTGTGGCAGAAAAACGCGCTGAAGCCGATGCGTTGCTGCAGAGCAACGCCCTTGACGCGCAACGGCTTGCCGACGACAAGAAACAGGCGGAGGCACATGCCGCCGCATTGGTAGCCGCGGAGAAAGCCAGGGCGGAGAAAGACAAATGGGACACGCTGTGCAAATATCTTGGAGACAGAGAGGGGAAGCAATTCCGCAAGGTGGCGCAGAGTTTTATCCTGTCGCACCTGCTCAACATTGCCAACGGCTATCTTTGCCGCTTCAGCGACCGCTATACGCTGACTTGTCAGCCTGGCTCGTTGGTTATTCTTGTTGAAGACACTCATAATCCGGGAGTGTCGCAGAGCGCCAATATCCTTTCCGGCGGCGAGAGTTTCATGGTCTCGCTGTCGCTGGCTCTTGCCCTGTCGCGCTTGAACGCTGCCGACAACGGAGTGGACACGCTGTTTATCGACGAGGGCTTCGGCACACTGTCTGACGAATGCCTTACCAACGTGATGGACACGCTCGAGGCGCTGCATCAGATGGGCGGACGCCGTGTGGGCATCATCAGCCATGTCGATGAGCTTTCACACCGCATACCGGTGCAGGTGCGTGTGGAGCGTGTCGATGCCACGCGAAGTGAAGTTGAGGTTGTAGACACTTGTGGATATGCCGACTAAGAGAATTGTTCAGGACCCCGATTTCGGACGTATAGAGATACGCACCAACCGGCGCGCGCGCAACATCACAATGCGTCCGAAGGACGACGGGCTGCACGTGACTGTGCCTCCCTACACGTCGCTTGCCTCTGTCCTCAAAGCCATAGAGCCGCATCGGCAGACGCTTCGTGAGGGATGCGAGAAGTTGCGTCCGCGGCTGATTGACCTTGATTTCACAATCGATGCGCCGTGCTTCAAACTGTGTGTCGCCTCGGGCACACGGCAATTTTTCTCGGTGCGGTTTGACGACGACAAGGCAACGGTGTTTTGCCCGCCCGACACTCAGTTCAGCCGTCCGGAAGTGCAGAAGTTGCTGTCGGCAGCCGTTGTCAGGGCAATGAAACGCCGGGCGCAGCAGTTTCTGCCTCCATTGCTCGCCGAACTTGCCTCGATGCATGGTCTGACCTACAAGAAAGTGCGTGTCACTGGAGCGCGGTCGAAATGGGGAAGTTGCACAAGCGCAGGCACAATCAACCTGTCGTGCTACTTGATGCTGCTGCCTCCACATCTGATGGACTACGTGCTGCTTCACGAGCTGGCGCATACCCGAGAGATGAATCACGGTCAGCAATTCTATGCGTTGCTCAACTCGATGACCGATGGCATGGCGTTGCAGCTGCGGTCGCAGCTGCGTGCTTTCCGCACATCGTTTTAGACAATGATAAGGAGAGGTAAGGTCTTTAAAGTTTTTAAGATCCTTAATGATGAAAAAGACAAGCTTGAATAAGATAGGCTACGGTTCGGAAAAAGAAAATGAACGAGTTCCTTTCTTTTTTGCTCACCTTGCACTATCTTTGTCCTTTGGCTAATTACAGACAAGAATGAAAATATTTACAGCGACAGATATACGTGCCATCGATGCAGCAACGGTGGCTAAAGAGGGAATAGCAAGCATTGATTTGATGGAGCGTGCGGCTTCGGCTGTGGCGTTTGAAATTGTTTCCCGTTGGGTGCCGTCGCAGCGTATCATTATTTTTGCGGGTCCGGGCAACAATGGCGGCGACGCGCTTGCCGTGGCTCGCCTGCTGATTGACCAAGGATACAAGCCGGAGGTTCTTCTGTTCAGAACGAAGGACCTGTCGGACGATTGCGCCATCAACCGTCAGCGTCTTGTCGATATGGAATATCCGTCGTTTGTCGAGGTGCAGAAGAAGTTTACGGTTCCGGAGATTTCAAAACGTGATGTTGTTGTCGACGGATTGTTTGGCAATGGCTTGTCGTCCAACCTTCGTGGCGGCTATACGGCATTGGCGAAGCTTATCTATGAGTCGGAAGCGTTTGTCGTGTCGATTGACTTGCCGTCGGGACTGTTTCCGGAGTTTAATTCAACAAATATTCTCAACAATATCGTCCATGCCAACCTGACTTTGACATTCCAGTTTCCGCGTCTGGCGTTTTTCTTCAGAGAGAATGCCAGGTGCTTGGGAGAGTGGAAGGTGCTCGACATCGGTCTTAGCCAGGAGGCTATCCGTCAGACGCCGTCGAACTATTATCTGATTGACCGTGTGGGAGTCAAGGACGGACTGCAGCCGCGCAATCCGTTTGCCGACAAGCACGATTTCGGACGGATGCTTCTTGTGGCAGGCAGTTTCGGAATGGGAGGCGCGGCAGTGCTTGCGGCAAAGGCTGCGTTGCGCACGGGAGTTGGCATTGTCGATGTCCATACGCCGTCGTGCTGCTACATCCCGCTTCAGACGGCAGTGCCTGAGGCCCGTGTGCGTCAGGACAGGGGAAGCAGTTATGTTACAGAGATTGTGCCAGAGAAGAAGTATACGGTTGTCGCCGGTCCTGGACTCGGCACGCATGCCGCAACGGTGTCGGCAATCGATGATTTTCTGCGGCAGGCGGCGTCGCCTATTCTTCTTGATGCCGACGCACTTAACTGTATAGCTGGATTACGCACTCCAATCAACAATATTCCGCAAGGCTCCGTGATAACGCCCCATGTGCGCGAGTTCGACCGATTGTTTGGCGAACATTTTACAGACGAGGAGCGTTTTAACCGTGCGGTCGAGATGTCGAAGTTCTTGAAAATCGTGATAGTGCTTAAAGGGCATTACACGTTTGTGTTTCGCCCCGACGGCAAGGTGTTTGTCAACACCACGGGCAATGCCGGAATGGCTACCGCGGGCAGTGGCGACGTGCTGTCGGGAATCATAGGAGCGCTTATGGCACAGAAATACCGACCCGATGTGGCGGCGTCGATGGGCGTGTTTATCCATGGCTATGCAGGCAATCTGGCTGCGCAGAAGCATGGCGAATACGGGCTTACGGCAGGCGATATCATAGACTGCATAGGTCAGGCAATAAAGGAAATAATGCAATAACAACAATAAGATATGAAGACAATTAAGATAATTGCGCTGGCTGCGGCTTTGACGGCTTCGATGCCGGCATTCGCCCAGGAGACACAGCGGCTCACAGCCAACAAGCACAATGAATACGGACTGATTTATTCGTTGCCTAAAACGCATGTCAACATTGAGGTTGAGGCGGTGCGTACGGTGAAGAAAGCCGGACCTTACTACCGCTACGCCGAGAAGTATCTCGGTGTGAAGAATCCGATTACCGAGGACAGCCAGACGTGGGCTGTCAAGGACGTGCAGATGTCGGCATTCGGTGTGCCCGACAAGGACAGTGAGTGGCTGATGAAATTCAAGGCAGGGTCGTCGCCTTTTGTGGTGCTCGACGCCGCAGGATTGCCGTTGGCAATCAACACCGACCCCGAACGCGAAGTGGTGGAACGCAAACGCAACCAGATGGCAGACAAGAGTGTGCTTGACGGAACAGACTATTCAAGCGTGTTTACGGAGGACATGGTGGCGAGCGAGTCGCTGATGAAGCGTGCCGAAACAGCCGCCGCCAAGATTTTCGAGTTGCGCGAGAGCCGCAACGACCTTGTGAGCGGCAACGCCGACCAGATGCCTCCCGATGGGGCTTCGCTGAAGCTGATGCTTGATGAGCTCAACCGTCAGGAGCAGACGCTTACGGCGATGTTTGTTGGCACAACGCAACTGGAGACGCGCGTGGTGCGTTTCGACTATGAGCCGAAGAAGGATGTCGACGGCGAGGTGGTGTTCCGTGTGTCGGACGTGAATGGCATTGTCGACAGCAATGACCTCAGCGGCGAACCTGTATATATCACAGTGAAAACAACGCAAAAGGGCGAGCTGCCTGTCGATGATAAGGGCAAGGAGAAGGAATTGCCAAAGGGCGCGGTGATGTACAACATCCCGGGACTCGCTACCGTGACGCTGACCTATGACGGCAATGTGCTGGCACGCGAACAGATGGAAGTGGCGCAGTTTGGCGTGCAGTTCGGTCTTGATCCAAAGATTTTTGTCGATAAGAAACAGCCGGCGTATGTGGTGTTCCATCCTGAGAGCGGCAGCGTCAAGGAGATTGGTGTGCTTGAAACATCGACTGAAAAATAGA
>UMCK01014128.1_pt1 | contig 115578 bp, 106 predicted proteins | sample 1964121 | NCBI WGS metagenome assembly UMCK01 (sample SAMEA4835957, study PRJEB28245) | human gut metagenome | biome: gut microbiome; material: fecal sample | place: Denmark | collected 2008 | reverse complement strand
GTATATAAAGTTCAATACCTGTAGTTTAACGAATGCTTACGGCTTGAAAGATTTTTCAGAAAACAAAAATTTCATCCTGATAAAATAAGAGAGTATAGAATTAGGTATGTAGTGCCGATATTTCATAAATTCAAGAATTGGCTTGAAAAAAGTATATCCAATCCTAAGATTCTCGATGAAACTTTAATCGGGAAGGCCATATCGTATGCCTATCGTGAATTTAAGGCTCTTACGTTAATTTTTGATGATGGATTCTTTAAAGCTGATAACAATGCAGCAGAAAGAGCTATGCGACCATGCAAACTCGGAATGAATAATTATCTTTTCTTCGGAAATCACGAGAGCGCAAGGAGAGGAGCTATTATTTACACTATCATTGAAAGTTGTAAATTAAATGGCATAAATGTGTTCGAATATCTTACAGATGTTTTTAGCAGAGAACCCCAACCAGGAGAAACGTACGATATGTTTCTCCCGAACAGGTGGAATCAATAATTTTTGTCCTTCAATGATTTCTATATTCTTTTTACCTTTGAATTATTCTTAATTATAAGTTATATGAAAAAAGGTAATATGATAGATATAAAAGAGTTCTTCACTCTTCTTTTAATAAGCGTTTTACTAGGTTCTTTGCTGGGTCAGATAGTAAAACTCCTAATATAAATGCTCCTATAAAACAAAAAATATATTTGATTTTGTTATTCCCAGATGTAATATTTATAAAGAAAGAAATAACACCAACGACAGAAGCTATGGTAGCCGCAGTAGTGCTTCTTATCTTTAGTTTTGCAATTTTTTTATCGTCAATAACTTTCTGTCGCAAATCTTCAATATATCCTTTTATGCCATCAGTACTGCATGCAACCTCAATACCTTTATGGGTTAACGTTATATTATTACCTATTCTTTCAATCAATTGATACCTCTTAATTAATATTGTATCTAAAATAGTATATGACATCTTGCGACTATACTGTTCTTTGTATATCTTTTCTAGATAATCATCTAAAGTTGATTCTCGAACATAATCGTCATTACGATGTATATAACTTAAAGCATCATTACATATTTTTATTTTAAGGTCATCTAATAACATGTAAATAAAAATAGTTCGCATCTTCATATCGTGCGCCCACAGAGAACCACTCTGAATCCGACTTTACGGATTACACGATATGAAGATGCGAAATGTAGGTTCATAATGGGCAATACAAAGATACGAAAAAATCCCCAATAAAATGAGGTACTAAATTATATTTTGTATATTTACACCCAATAGGCGGATGCTTACGGTTTTTAAATATATAATTAAACATAATACCGATTATAAAATAAAAAAGCTATGCTTAAATGTTAGTAAAGATATAAAAAAAATAAGCCTGATATCTATTATCAGGCTTATTTTTTTTATATAAAATCAGATTAGCATTTTATTTTCAATTCATTTAAAATACGTCTCATCTCTTCAAAAGTCGTGATGCGTGTTGGAACTAATGGTAAGCGTAAGCGATTCTTTATCATTCCCATCATGCTTAACATGGCTTTAACTCCAGCAGGATTTCCATCAACAAATAATAATTTGAATAATTCTGTAAATTGATGATGAATAGATAAAGCACTATTATAATCGCCGGCTAGTGCCAAACGTGTCATACGGCTAAACTCACGAGGAAATGCATTTCCTATTACAGAAATAACTCCTACTGCTCCTAATGTTATTAGCGGGAATGTAATTCCATCATCACCTGATATAACATCAAAATTAGCAGGTTTATTTTTAATGATATCATCCATTTGGGTAATGTTACCGGAAGCTTCCTTTATTGCTACAATATTGTCGAAATCACGAGCTAAACGAAGTGTTGTTTCAGCCGTCATATTAACGCCTGTACGCCCGGGAACATTATATAATACTATAGGTAGTTGAGTTGCTTCAGCAATAGCTTTATAGTGCTGATAAATGCCTTCTTGCGAGGGCTTATTATAATATGGTACAGCTACTAGGACGGCATCTACCCCTGTGAAGTCATCGTTCTTTAAAGTGTCGACCACGGTTTGAGTGCAATTACTGCTTATTCCTAATAATATAGGAATACGTCCATTAACACGTTCTATGACGAGTCGTTTTATCTTCTGCTTTTCTTCATTTGTCAGAGTCGGAGTTTCTGCGGTAGTACCTAATACACACAAAAAATCAGTACCGTTCTGTACCTGAAATTCAACTAATTTTATCAGGGAATCATAGTCCACACTTCCGTCTTCATTGAAGGGAGTAATTAATGCGACTCCCATTCCTTTCAACCTTCTTTGTATCATAAATAAAATATAAATGCTATTTTAAATATACAAAAGTACGAATATTTTCTATTTATACTTCGATTTTATCACTTTTTTGCTTATTAAATGAGGATATGTCAATTTATTCTTCTTCAATCATAGCCAAAAACTCATTTTCATCTTTAATTGGGATATTAAGCTGTTGTGCCTTTCCCAGTTTACTTGGTCCCATATTGTCTCCAGCCAAAATGAAAGATGTCTTTTTCGATATACTGCCTACATTTTTCCCTCCATGTTTTTCGATTAGGGCTTTATACTCATCGCGTGAATGACGGGCAAAGACTCCGCTTATTACGATAGACATTCCTTTCAGTTTGTCAGAATATCCCGATAAGTCTTCTTCGTCAGCTTCCAGTTTAAGCCCGGACTGACGAAGTCTTTCCACCAATATGCGATTTTTCTCATTAGCAAAATATTGAATGATACTTCCAGCTATTTTTTCACCGATTTCATCTACATGGATTAAATCATCGAGATTGGTCGAAGCAAGTGCCTCTATCGAACGAAAGGCTTTTGCTACCTTTTTAGCAACAGTTTCACCTACGAATCGTATACCTAAAGCAAATAGTACACGTTCATATGGGACCTCTTTAGAACGCTCGATTCCTTGAATAATATTTTCGGCAGATTTCTCTCCCATGCGTTCCAGACGGCAGATATCAGCTGTCTGTAAGGTGTAAAGGTCGGCTATATCGTGAATTAATCCTTCTTGATAAAACAGATCAACAGTTTCAGGACCTAGACCTTCTATATTCATGGCACGACGACTGATAAAATGTTCAATCTTACCTTTAATCTGTGGCGGACATGCCGTTTCGTTCGTACAGTAATAGGCGGCTTCATCTTCGTAACGAACCAATTCACTTCCGCATTCGGGACAATGTGTGATAAAAGTTACTTTTTCACTTCCAGCTGGACGGGCAGAAACTTCCACTCCTGTTATTTTAGGTATAATCTCTCCTCCTTTTTCTACATACACCATATCGCCGATATGAAGGTCGAGAGAAGCAATGATATCAGCGTTATGTAATGAAGCACGACGTACAACAGTTCCCGAAAGCTGTACCGGATCTAGGTTGGCAACGGGTGTTACGGCTCCTGTTCTTCCTACCTGGTAAGTAACTTTTTCGAGTTTTGTAAGCGCACGCTCAGCCTGAAATTTATAAGCTATTGCCCAACGGGGAGATTTTGCTGTATATCCCAAATTACGTTGCTGACGAAGAGAATTTACTTTCAGAACGATACCGTCGGTTGCAACAGGAAGATTTTTGCGTTCTACATCCCAATAGTTGATAAAATCGAACACCTCCTGCAAAGTACGTGCTTTACGCGATATATGCGAAATCTTGAATCCCCACTTGGCTGCTTCCTGAAGGTTTTCATAATGTCCGTCGTGAGGAAGATTATCTCCCAACAAGTAATACAGATAAGCATCAAGCTTACGGTTTGCCACTACAGCAGAGTTCTGCGATTTCAGTGTTCCCGAAGCTGCATTACGAGGATTTGCAAACAAAGGCTCTTCGCGAAGTTCACGTTCGCGATTCAGCTCTTCGAATACATTCCACGGCATCAAAATTTCACCTCGTATTTCAAAATTCTTTGGATATCCTTCTCCATGCAGAACTAAAGGTATAGAACGGATTGTTTTTACATTATCGGTTACGTCATCTCCTCTTACTCCGTCACCTCGAGTTACGGCACGTACTAACTTTCCGTCTTCATACGTCAGTGAGATGGACGTACCATCATATTTCATTTCGCAGCAGAGCTCGAATTCTTCGTTCAATGATTTACTTACACGTTCGTAAAATTCGGTTACTTCTGCCTGAGAATATGTATTGCCCAACGAGAGCATTGGATACTTATGTTCTACTTGCGTGAAGTTCTTATTCAAATCGCTTCCTACACGAACACTAGGTGAATTAGGATCGTAGTATTCTGGGTGTAGTGCTTCCAGATCTTGCAGTTCACGCATCAGCTTATCGAATTCCAGGTCGGAAATAACGGGTGCATTCAGTACATAATAGTTATAGTTATGAACATGCAGTTCTTCACGTAGCTGGTCTATTCTTTCAATGTCAGTCATGTTATATGATAAAATGATGTTTCTTGCAAAAATAGTAAAAATGTCATAGTGGGCTATGTGGGTACGGCGGAAACTTTGTACTTTTGCAAAAAAAATAACAAAGACTTATGAGAATAGATATTATAACTGTTTTGCCAGAAATGATAGAAGTTTTTTTTAATTGTTCTATCATGAGCCGTGCACAAAAGAAAGGTATTGCAGAGATACACATACATAACCTGCGTGATTATGCTTACGACCGCTACCGTAAGGTGGATGATTATCCTTTTGGAGGATGTGCGGGAATGGTTATGAAAATTGAACCTATAGACCGTTGTATCTCGGCTTTAAAAGCTGAGCGTCATTACGATGAAGTTATTTTTACAACTCCCGATGGCGAGCAGTTTAACCAGAAAATGGCGAACACACTTTCCATGAGCGAGAATCTGATTATTCTTTGCGGACACTTTAAAGGCATAGACTATCGTATTCGCGAACATTTCATTACGAAGGAAATCAGTATCGGAGATTACGTGCTGACTGGAGGTGAACTGGCAGCAGCCGTAATATCGGATGCTATCGTGCGAATTATTCCTGGCGTCATTTCCGACGAACAGTCAGCCTTATCAGATTCGTTTCAAGATAATTTACTGGCTCCTCCAGTGTACACCCGTCCGGCTGAATACAATGGTTGGAAAGTTCCTGATGTCCTTTTGTCTGGGCATGAGGCTAAGATTCGTGAATGGGAATTTCAGCAGTCACTGGAGCGTACACAGCGTCTGAGACCAGATTTGCTGGAAGATAAATAAGAATCCTCTTATATAGGATAACATGAATAGTTGTATGTCGTGATATTGCATAATATTCGGATGTTGTTTTATAGTAAATAAAAAAGATAATAATAAAGGAAGAGTTTTTGGGTGTTGAATAATCCAGACTCTTCCTTTATTATATTCAGAAATCCTAATTCCTCATCTACTAATTTGTTCTTTGTATTAAGATCCAGTTTCCTTCTTAAAATAATAGCTCTATAATCTGCGCAAATACCACAGTTTTCACTCCTGCATTAGGGAAATCATAGTACAGACATTTCAATATTCTTTTCCTTTAATAATTCAATCAGTCTTTTTGCATTCTCAGTATATAAGTAGACTTTCTTTCCTTTCTGATCAGTCAGAGATACATTATACCACCCACGAAGAAGATGAAACTTCGCAGATGCATGACAATCTGCTTTTATGATATTTTGTAAAATCAGGGTTTTCACTATGACATGTGGAGTCCGTATCTGTAAGATACCATTCATTAAAGAATAATAGGTACGGCTGTGCATCCAACTTATAACTATTCCTATTACAATGTAGGATGAATAATGGCATAGAAGGCTGGAGTCGTCTTCAGGAGATTGGGTAATTATATTCAGTATATAATAGAATGCCAATCCTCCAAGAAGCCACAGTAAGGCTATGTAACCTCCATAAACCAATCTGTTTTTAACCTTGAAGTTTTCCATACTGTGTCAATTTATAAATATAATATTAATTCATATCCGTTGGAATGTCGATATATTTATCTTCGCCGTTGATGCAGAATTTCAGACGAGAATTTTCCAACTTGGATAGCTTTTTGAATTTTACGATAACTGTTGTTGTATCTCCAAATTGAGCATCCACGTGTTTGGCTTTATAAGTTTTACCATTGTCATATTCGAGCATGATATTTTCTATGCCGAGCCCGTTTTTACTATCTTTATCGTCTGAAGTAAGTGTAAAGATAACTGTGGTTTTTCCTCCTTTATTTGAAAGGCTGACGAAATGAGGCTCAGCAAATGCAATAATTGCCATCAGAAGAAGCGAAAGAAAAGATATTGCTTTTTTCATTGGTAATGTAATTTAAGGGTTATTACTTTTATCTTCTCTATACTCACAAATATAAAGTTTTTTGTCGGATTAGCCAAATGAATTAAAGGGTTATGTATGACGTATAAATATCTTTACTTTTCAATATCTGACAAGTGACTTAAACTCCATCCCGATATAAGGGCAGGATTCTTTGCTTTTACTTGTATCGGAATATTCTACTGTATTGAGAAATGGTGGCCGATTGGTAGTGTTCGGTTGAATACAAATCTGACATTAGAAAAAAGTTCTGTGTATTGTTGGTTCGATGTAGAACAGAAACCGGCAGGCAGAGTGAAAAGCCATAAGAATTCCCAATTCACCTTTCAGCTTGTTGTTGAATTTTCTATGTTGAATGGCAAATATAGAGAATGCCTAAAAGAATTCCGAAGCGTTGTACATTGAGCGGGGAATAAACTTAATTAAATATTTTTTATTATAAGTGGATATGAGAAAAGTATGGGCTCTGTTGTATTTCTTAAAAGAACATATGAAATAAGGGTATGTTATCTATCAGGCAGCTTACGAGAATACGCTTGTTCGTTTTATTCAAGGAGTACTACTTGTACACGACGTCTGTTTCCGGATTTGCTGAAAGAGAAATAATTTTACATTTTATATCGAAAGAAAGAAAAGAAGAATAATTCATTTTCCCATATATACGAAGAAGAACTATATACATTCTCTTTTCAATGTACATAGTTCTTCTTGTTAGTTAAAGAGCTTTATAGAGCACCTGATGTAAAAATATTTTAAACTTCTAAAGCTCCGATAATTTCGCGTACAGATGAGTATCCATGACGTTCCAGATAGTCGTTGATGCCATCGGCCACTTTAACTGTAATAGCAGGGTCGATAAAGTTTGCAGTTCCTATCTGAATAGCAGTAGCACCTGCCAGCAAGAACTCAACAGCATCTTTCCAGTTCATGATACCACCTAGTCCCACTACTGGAATCTTTACAGCTTTAGCTACCTGCCAAACCATTCTCAAGGCAATTGGCTTTACGGCAGCACCGCTCATACCACCTGTTACTGTTGATAAGATAGGTTTACGCTTTTCAGCATCAATAGCCATTCCCAGTAAAGTATTGATGAGTGATACACTGTCGGCTCCGGCTCCTTCAGCAGCTCGTGCTATTTCTGTAATGTCGGTTACGTTTGGCGAGAGCTTTACGATCAGTGTTTTGTGATATACTTTACGTACTGCACTGACTACTTCGGCTGCACCATGCGCTGTAACGCCGAATGCCATACCACCTTGTTTTACGTTCGGGCAGGAAATATTCAGCTCGATGGCCGGGATATTGTCCAGTTCATTAATTATGCTTGCTGTTTCAGCGTAGTCTTCCACTTGTGAACCTGAAACGTTTACAATCATATTTGTGTGGATATCCTTGATCTGCGGATAGATGTGGTCTACAAAGTAATGTACACCTTTGTTTTGCAATCCTACGGCGTTCAGCATACCCATAGGAGTTTCTGCCATACGCGGATACGGATTACCTTCGCGATGATGTAGTGTTGTACCTTTTACAATGATACCGCCAATCTTTTCCAGGTCTACAAAGTCCTGAAATTCTAGTCCATATCCAAATGTACCCGATGCTGTCATCACGGGATTCGACATTTCTAATTTACCGATGTTTACACTTAAATCTGCCATAATAGTTTCTTTATATTAAATACAGGACCTTCTTTACAAACACATACATGACCTTCATCGGTCTTTTCTACGCAGCACAGACAGGCTCCGACGCCGCATGCCATGGTATTTTCCAAAGATACTTCACATTCAATATTGTTAGCTTTGGCATATTTGGCTACAGCTACCATCATTGGTTTGGGACCACAAGTGTAAATCATATCAAACTTATTGTCTTTCAGAACACTGTGCATTGTTACATAACCTTTTTCTCCCATACTTCCGTCTTCAGTAGTGGTATATACATCGCCGAACTGCTCGAATTGTTCCAGTTGCAGCAGATCGTTCTTAGAACGTGCACCCAATAGGAAAGTCGGTTTGCAGCCCATCTTCAGCAATGCTTCACCCAGATAAAGCATCGGAGCAGTACCCACGCCACCACCTACTAAAAGAACTTTTCTGTCAGGATTTTCCGGCATAGAGAACCCGTTTCCTAATGGCAATACTACATTTACTATATCACCTTCTTTTACAGTAGCCAGTTTACGTGTGCCATCACCTACGAGTTGTACAAGAAACCATACCTCGTTGGTCTTTCTGTCTACATAATTAATAGAAATGGGACGCCGAAGGAAGGTTGTATTTGAACCGTCAATACGAATTTCGGCGAACTGCCCCGGAAGCATATCCGGTAGCGGAGCGGACTGAGTCAGCTTGATCAGAACATAGTTTGCATGTAAACGTATGTTCTCTGTTACTGTCAAATCTAATATGTATTTTTTCATAAAAACTAGGGTAAATTCGTTTTGTTTTGCAAAGATAACGAATTTACCCTAGTATCTTTCTTTTGGTTATGGGAAAGTCCCTGATTCTATCTAAATAAATTATCCGATAATAAGCTGTACTTTTATCCGGATATAAAGATTTTATTAGTTTTTTTCAGGTTTGAATACCTGATACGTACCATTATCGAAGAAAATTCTTATTTCAGTGATTTTGGGGTGAGGCTTTTCTATGTATCTAATTTCCTCACGTACAGATTCTTTAGGTGTATAAGCAGGCGTTTCTGATACATTTTCCTTGCGAAAATCAAAAAGAATCGGGCTCTCGGTCGATTTTTCGGGATTCTCAAAGCCTTGTGTGTACTGAGGTGTTGCAGTGTCTGGCGTATTTTCACCTTCCATTTCACCTTCTCCGTATAGTAACCATTCAATGTTAACATATGGACAAGCTTTATGGATACGCATAACAACATCAAGGCTTGGTTTATTTCTGCCATTGAATATATGCGATAGTGAAGATGTGGAAATCCCAATCTTTTCGGCAAACTCGGCATTACTCAAGCCTTCTTTCTGCATGATTTGTATAATACGGTCCTTCATTAACAAATGGAATAGATTATTTATCTGTTTACAAAGGTAATGTTTTATGTTTTCTTTTGCAAATTTACATATATAAAAGTTGGAAACAAAAGTAATTTATGAATGTAAATACTGGATGCGCTTTTTAGTATTTACGAATGTAAATTGCTTGATATAATGTAAAGTAATCACTTTAATATAATGGCATATTTTTCTGATTAATAAATAATTATTATAGTAAAATACATTTGTTTTACCAGGATACTGCTCTTTTATTAAAACAAATGTAAATTTGTTAAAGCTTTTCTTGGAAAGTAAATAGTAAAATACTGGTTTTTACTATATTTTATAGTATAATTATTTAATGAATAATCACTCGTTTACATATAGAATTGTATACAAAACAAATGGCTCTCCCCTCTCTTATTCAGGCATTTATCTCTAATATATCTATACTTATGTACTTTTGTGTGGTGATTTACAAATGTATTTATTACATTTGTTTACAAAAATACTCAAACAATTGTAAATAGAGATTATTTATTATATACTAGCTTCCTTTAATGACCAAGTTTACACCTATACATTCGTAAAGGAAAAATTTAGAGATTGATTTGTATATTGGGAGAAGTTTATTTCTTGATTCCGTGTTATTGCTGTATTACCCTTTTACGTGTTATACATATTGATTAGGTTTCTTCCTGTTTTATCCAAAATCCTTATGCTCTCAGATTTTAAAAATTACGGCCAATGATTCGTTCGTTCCTAAATTTTAAAATCTCGTGTGGGTATAAAAAAAGACTCTGTTCTGTACGTTTAGTGATAAAACGTACAGAACAGAGTCTTCCTTTTCGTTTTTTTAGTGGTCAGAAATTAGATGTCAATGAAGAATCATGAAGATAAGTTCCTTTAATAATTCACCATCCGATATTGACGCGTTACCTATTCCTTTCGACTTAGCATCACACATACGGATAGCTCCGATGATCTGCATTACTTTTACTCCCGTGTATCTTCTCATAGCAAGCATATAGTCTTTGGCTTGCCAGGGAGAACGCAGCCCTAATTGTGCGGCGATTCCCTGTTCTGTTTTTTCGGGAGCATAGTATGCCAGCATCAGATTTGCATAGAAATTAAAGAGGACTGCCAGAGTTACCTGAAGTGGATTGTTTTTAGGATTTTCTTCAAAATAATTTACTATCTGATTTGCTTTTAAAATATCTTTGGCGATAAGTGCATTGCGTAATTCGAAGTTATTATAGTCTTTGCTTATTCCGATATTTCGCTCTATTTGTTCCGGAGTGATACGCTTCTGACCGCTGGGTAGGGTGATAATTAATTTTTCCAATTCGCCTGCCATTCGGTTTAAATCGGTACCAACAAATTCGGCCATCATCTCGGCCGCTTTAGGTTCTATTTCTACTTGTTTACGTTTTAAATATGAAGCGATGAATCCCGGAAGCTGTGCATCTTTCAGCTTTTTTGATTCGAACAGAACTCCGGTCTTTTCGATTTCTGCTGTAAGTTTTTTTCTTCGGTCTAATGATCCATGTTTGTAGCAGATAACCAAAATAGTAGACAGCATTGGCTTTTGCAGGTAGTAAACCAGCTCATCCAGATTCTTTAAATTTTGGGCTTCTTTTACAACCAGGACCTGATATTTCGACATCATCGGATAGCGTTTAGCACCGTTGATAATGGTGGCAATATCTGTATCTGCACCATATAGAACAGTCTGGTTGAACTCCTTTTCGGTTTCATTCAGCACACTGTCCATGATGTAATCAGCTATGCGATCGATATAATAGTCTTCTTCTCCCATAAGAAAATAAATGGGAGAATAGACCTTGTTTTTTATGTTTCTGACTATCTCTTCGTATGTTGTTTCTTTTGCCATGGATAGTAAAATTACCAGTCAAATTTCAGATGCTTCACTGTCTTCTTTTCATCGATAATCATACGTAGCGCATCGATTCCGATCTCTACATGTTCGTTGACAAACTGCTGTGTGACGAGCGAGTCACTCTTTTCTGTTTTTACTCCTTCCGGTATCATTGGCTGGTCGGATACTAACAGTAGTGCGCCTGTCGGGATATGATTTGCAAATCCTGTTGTGAAAAGGGTTGCGGTTTCCATATCTACTGCCATGGCACGTGTCTTCAAAAGATACTTTTTAAAGTCGTCATCGTGTTCCCATATGCGGCGGTTAGTTGTGTAGACTGTGCCGGTCCAGTAGTCGCGTGAATGGTCGCGGATAGCAGATGAAACAGCACGCTGTAGCATAAACGCAGGCAAGGCGGGGACTTCTGGCGGGTAATAATCGTTCGAAGTACCTTCGCCTCGTATGGCAGCAATAGGCAGGATCAAATCGCCTATCTGGTTTTTCTTATCTATACCTCCACATTTACCCAGGAAAAGGCAAGCTTTGGGGTGGATGGCACTCAGCAGGTCCATGATGATGGCTGCATTCGGGCTTCCCATTCCGAAGTTGATAATAGTAATTCCTTCTGCGTGTGCAGAAATCATATTAGCATCATGACCTAAAATAGGGACGTTAAAGCGATCTGCAAATATCTCTACATACTTGTTGAAGTTGGTCAACAAGATGTATTCTCCGAAGTCTTCTAGTTTTCTTTTTGTGTATCGTGGTAACCAGTTTGCCACGATTTCTGCCTTAGTTTTCATGATATTTTCGTATTTTTGTATGAAAAACGATTTTGTCTATTATTGCAAATTTACGAAATGTTGGCATTAAATTTACCACCTTACTCGTTTAAAATCTCTAATAAAGAGGGGAAAAAATACATTTTCGACGTATTGCGCAAGAAATACGTTGCCCTGACTCCTGAGGAATGGGTGCGACAGCACTTTACTAATTACTTGTTAATGCATAAGGGATATCCTTCAGGATTGCTGGCAAATGAGATACAGATTAACTTAAACGGTACGAAGAAGCGCTGTGATACGGTATTGTACAACCGTGATCTGACGGCTAAAATGATAGTAGAATATAAGGCTCCGGATGTAGTGATTACCCAAGCTGTGTTCGATCAGATAACGCGTTACAACATGGTGCTTCGGGTAGAATATCTGATTGTGACCAATGGTATCAATCATTATTGCTGTCGTATCGATTATGCAACTAACTCATATGTGTTCCTTCCAGAGATTCCGGACTATGCATCTTTGTAGTTTATTTGTTTCTCTTCCGATATGGATCAGCTTCATTCCGGTTGCTATACTGAACGGAGGTTTTCGCGATTATGTGCTGGTGAAATTTCTACCCGATAAGTGTGCTTTGGCTGTCAGTGGAATTATATTAAGCATATTGATATTACTCGTTGCCAAAATATTATTATCTCGCGTCAAGAAGCTCTCCCGTACGGATTGTCTGGTTATATCCTTTGCATGGATATTGCTGACAGTCTTGTTTGAATTCGGTATGGGACTTGCTACGGGAAGCTCTGTCTGTGAACTGTTGAAGGCTTACAATCCCTCAAGTGGAAATTTATGGTTGCTGGTGGTTATAGCAACTGGAGCAGCTCCATTTCTCGCTTTGAAATCGAGAAATAAATGAGCCTTGTGAATAAGGCTTTGTCTTAATTTTATCTGTATAATATTATTATCTTTATATTCGGTTTAATATACATGTCTATATATTGATATATAATGTATTAACTATGCAGTTGTTTGATTTGAATTATACAGATGATTTATCATAAGTACAGGAAAATTATTATATTATTTCTTCGCTTAGTAAATAAAAAGCTCCGGTATATCCGGCGATGTAAGCCAGAATATACCGGAGCAGTCTATTGTTATGTCCGTAGAACCGGAATATTATTTAATCTTTGTTTCTAAGTGCTTTTCAGCAACAACACCAGCCAGTTCTGGGTCTATCATGATACGTCCGCAATATTCGCACACGATGATTTTCTTACGCATACGGATATCCAACTGTTTCTGAGGCGGGATTTTGTTGAAGCAACCACCACATGCATCACGTTGAACGTAAGTAATACCCAATCCGTTACGAGAGTTCTTACGGATACGTTTGAAAGCCTGAAGCAAACGAGGTTCGATAGTTGTTTCCAGATTCTTAGCTTTTTCTCTCAGCTTTTCTTCTTCCTGCTTGGTTTCAGAAATAATTTCCTCCAGTTCGTTTTTCTTAACTTCCAGGTCTTTCTTTCTTTCTTCCAAAGCTGTATTGCTCTTTTCTATTTCTTCTTCTTTTGCCTTGATTGAAGCAGTATATTCTTTGATACGCTTTTCGCACAGTTCGATTTCCAGGCTCTGGAATTCGATTTCCTTAGTCAGCACGTCATATTCGCGGTTGTTGCGTACATTGTCCTGCTGAGCTTTATATTTTTCAACCGAAGCCTTTGCTGTTTCAATTTCGATTTTCTTGCTGGCAATATTCGACTTCAGTTCGTCTATTTCAGTCTTGATTTTCTCGATACGTGTGCTCAAACCTGTAACTTCGTCTTCCAGGTCTTGTACTTCAAGAGGCAACTCTCCTCTCAATGTCTTGATTTTGTCGATTTCAGACAACATTGTTTGCAACTGATACAGTGCTTTCAGTTTTTCTTCAACGCTCAGTTCGCTGGGATCTTTTTTTGCTTCTTTAGCCATAGTTATTACAAATATTTGATGGGATTTGTATTGACACTCGTCATGCTGACGCTAAGTGACGGAAACATTTCCCGTATGATTGAATAAAATATTTCTTTTGTATATTGTTCACTTTCATAATGCCCTATTTCAGCTACCAGAATACTGTTTTCATAACTGAAATAATCGTGGTATTTCACTTCTCCGGTAATGAATACATCGGCGCCGCTTGCCACTGCACGGGGCAATAAAAATGCACCTGCACCTCCACAAAGAGCAACTTTCCGAATCATCCGTCCGTTGGTGCGCGAATGTTTTACGCAGCCTACTTCGAACGTATGTTTGATGCGATGCAGAAAATCGTCTTCAGCTTCCGGAGTTGGAAGTTCACCCACTACTCCTGCACCAGCCTGGCTCCAGTTGTTTTGCAGAGGATATAAATCGTATGCCGGTTCTTCGTATGGATGAGCAGCAATCAGAGCTCGTACGACTGCCGATTTTTTGAAGGCTGGTAAAATGGTCTCAATACGTACCTCGGGTTCTTCGTGCAGTTCTCCTTGTTTGCCGCAGAAAGGATGTGTACCCTCTCCGGCACGGAAAGTCCCCTTTCCTTCCAGATTATAGCTGCATGAGTCGTAGTTGCCTATACATCCGCATCCGGCATTGAATAGTGCCTGACGGACTTGTTCTGCCTGTTTGACAGGAACAAATGTTACCAGCTTCAGCAGTGCATTTTCTTTGGGTTCCAGTATCTGTACGTTCTGTAAACCTATCTTTTCGGCAATTTTGTAATTGACTCCCTGGGGAGCATTATCCAGATTGGTATGCATCGAGAAGATTACAATATCATGTTTGATTGCCTTCATGATGCAACGTTCTACATAATCTTTCCCGGTTATCGACTTATACCCCTTAAAAATAAGAGGATGGTGTGATACAATCAGGTTGTAACCCAGCGAAATGGCTTCGTCTACCACTGCTTCGGTTACGTCCAGACACAACAAAGCCCCTGCAGCTTCCGCGTCTGTCAATCCGATTTGCAATCCGGCATTGTCGAATCCGTCTTGCAAAGGCAGAGGCGCGAACATCTCAAGGGCATCTACTACTTCCTTAATTTTCATGTTTCGCGAAAATTTTCATGCAAAGATACAAATTTTCTGCGATATATTTATGTTTGAGACATACTTTTTATTGTTTTTGGGTTGCAGCAAGGCTTGTTGACCGTCTGGTAAGGATATGACGAAAAGAAGGAAATCTTCGTTGGGAAAAATCAAGACAAGTTCTGATTTTTTGTACAAACTTTATTCTGTTTTGTACAAAAAATCAGGATAGTTCGTACAAATAAAGCAAACAGTTTGTACAAAAAAATAAAAAAATAAGCTGATGTTTTTTCATAAAATTGCCGGAAAAATCGTAATCTTTCCGGCAAGAATATAACAGGTAAGTATTTGTGCGTATTATTTCTCCGGGATAACAGGCAGATACAGGTAGCTGTCGTAGCGTCCTCCTGTATATATACAGTGCTTTCCTGCGTTATGACTAGCGGGGGAAGTTACCACTTCTTTCGGATCGGCACACTGATTTTCATTGCCTCCCAGTGTAACCAGATCGACATTGTTTCCCGGTTGGTAAGTATACCCCTCATTGGGAATGCTGATTCTTGCAGATCCGAAAGGAATGGCCGCCGCGGCAGGGCGATAGGCTTCTACGGTAAGCTGGAGTATTTCATCCTTGTCGAACATCAGCCCCATCGGCCATATTTCAATTTCCAGCGGAACGATTTCGCCGGGTTTCAGTTTTTGTTCCGTAGTGTATGTGTAATATGGTTCCGCTTCTGTGGTACGCAGTGTGTCGAGCTGGCGCATGGATGCCCGCATATATCCTGTAGCGGCGATAGTTGCTCCTGTCGGATCAAAGAAAGGCTTTCCGTCTTTTGAAAGTTTCTCTACTTTGATGGCAAGATCCATATCGTCATGGTCGGGGGCAGATACCCATAAGTGCAGTTTCATATAACCGGTTATTTCGGTAGGTTTTGTCATACGGAACCGATAAGTAACTTTCGGCTGTCTGCTTTCCGACTGGTAGGAACTGATTGTCTCTTTTTGCGGCAGACTGGTTGAAAGTGAAGAGTCGGCAGCCGAAAGATATAGCTTGGTATACTTGGTACGCGCCAACGGGAATTCATTTTCCACACGGTTTACAATATTTTTACCTCCAGGATTAAGTACAGACAAGCGTACTTTAGGTGTTTGCTCCCATCCGTTGTCAATGTTTTTTAAGTAATAATCAAAGAAACGACGCAAGTCTTCCACGTTTTCCGGCGAATAATAATCGTACCACTCATTGGTATCGTGCACTCGTAGCCATTTCTTATCCGATGAGATACGGCGATATCCCGCAAAGGTTCCATGTGTATGTACAGAGTTAGTATAACTTGCTACTACATAGGCCGGGACAGTGATGTTTTCCAGACGGGCTGCCTTGTCTTCCCAATAGCTGCACATGAATGGCTGTTCTACAATCATGCGTGGCTGATCCTCGAGCATTCCGTGGGCAGAAGAGAATGTTTCGGCTATCATTTCCGGAAATTCTGGCATGGGTATTCCTCCCCTGTGACTTGACTCGCGAAAATGATCACAAAAACCTTCCCAAGGAGCGATGGCAGCCAAGTGCTTCGGTTGTTCAGCGGCAATGAACCATTGTGACACTGTCAGCCAGGAATTGCCGGACATGCCAACTTTGCCATTGCACCATTTCTGGGATGCAATCCATTCTATCACATCGCAGCCGTCAAGCGCATCTTCATGTCCCCAGTAAAGCAGGTTGCCTTCAGACATATATGCACCGCGTTTGTCGGGATTAACCACAGCATATCCGTGAGCTACCCAATAAGCAGGATCAGGACCTTCAAATTTTTCGAGCCCTGAGGTGGCACTGATTGCCACACCCGAACGCATCGGGACATCATCGAGCATTTGTCCCCGATTTCTTTCCCATATGGACTCCAGGCAAGAATAGCCGGACAATTCTCTTCGTTTACCGGACGGAAAACATCGGTGTAGATAGTTACTCCATCGCGTAATTTAATAGGAACATCCCGTTCCAGCAGTATGTCACAGGGCAAAGGCATAGCTCCCTCACGACGTACGGTTCCTGCTTTCAGGATAAGAGTTTCTTGTTTAAATCCAGGATATCGGACACGAGGTGCATCGACGGGAAGTGCCTTACGCAATGGAACGTCGAAGGTTTCGCCTGAAACATTGTGCAAAGTCATTTGCTGTTGCTGTGCAGGTAATAGTTGTGGGACAAGTATAGCAAACAATACTGCCCCGATCATGTTTTTTCTACTCATTATCATATCTGTTTTTGTTTGATTTTCTTTCTGGCAAAGTTCTGCACTTTTTGCCGTAATTGTATGTTAAATCTGGAAACATAACTGGTTAATTACGAAACAGAATATAAATTTGTAATAGGAAAAAACATTATTTACTGGTTATGGAAGAAAGAATCATTCGTCTGCCGGAGCTGATAACGTATCATCAGATTAATGAAGTATGGGAGGAAAGTATAGCTTGTTTCTGCACCAAAAGCGATATGAAAAATATCAGTAAGATACCCCCTGTTCTTGCAGACATGTTTTCGTTTATAGTTGTGGAGGAAGGTATGGCACACTATATACTCAATTATAAAGAATATAATGTACAGAAAGGTGATATGTTGTTGTTTTCGCCTAATATGCTGGTTTCACTCACAGGTTGTACGGACGATTTCAGATGCATGAACTTGATGTGCGAAAGGAGTTTATTCGAGCATATGCTGTCGTCCAATCCTGCCTTTCAGACATATTCTTATTACTTTTGCCGCACTGATACACCTGTGATTCAACTAAAACAAGAAATGCAGACTGCTATCCTGAAGTGTATGGAACAGATCCGTATGGCTATCATTAGCCGCAATACTTATCAAAAAGAAATTATTCAGAGCCTGGTGTATACTTGTATGTTACTGGTACTTGAGGTGATAGAGGAACGTGTATCTTCCCTTCCGGTATCACTGGGACGTACCGAAAGACTGTTTCACGACTTTATGGCGTTGGTAGTTGCTCATTATAAGCGGGAGCACTATATAAATTTTTATGCCAGCAGGCTGTCTGTTACAACCACTTATCTGTCTCGCATTATTCGGCGGCAGACAGGGAAAACCGCTGCTTATTTTCTGGGGGGCATGCTTTATGCAGAAGCCTGCCGCCTGCTTACCCGTACTGACTATACTGCCCAACAGATTGCAGAGGAACTGAATTTTTCTGATCAGTCAGCCTTCGGCAAATTTTTTAAGTCGAAGGCTGGTGTTTCTCCTCATATATTTCGTCTGAAAGGAGTAAACAGATAAGAGCTGTTCACAGGTAAGCTTACTAGGAAAATGCTCTTATTTCACAGAATAATCTTTTCTAAATCATCGGGAACATAGATGCAGCCAGTAAACACCTGTTGTGCTTCAGCAGTATATCGCTCTTTTCGGGTAGCGAGTGTCTTGTCCTCCGTGTGATAGAGCAGCAGATTCTTTACATTCAGTTTCGAAGCGAGTCGTCCGGCATCGAGAGCTGTACTATGATGCTTTTCGTAAGGCTTGAAGCGTTCACGGTCGTCGTACAGACAGAAAGCCTCACATAACAACCAGTCGGCTCCCATTACGTAATCGTGATTCAATTCATTATAAGGTTCATCACCAAGACATACCAGTTTTTTCCCATCGGGAAGTATTGTACTGAAACCATATTGTTTTTCTTTGGTTGAGGCTATGTCGAAGCACTGCAGGGTGAAGCCTCCGGCTTCGAAACACATTCCGTTGTCGACGATATGTAGTTCGATGCCATTTCCCAGCCGGGCTACAATTTTGGCAGGAAGTGTCATGCGGCAAATCCAGTCGAGTACTTGTATGGCTTTGTCGTGTCCATATACGTGGAACGTACCATCATATTTTCCAGCCTGCATAAGCTGAGCGACGACACGTACCACCCATACAGCTCCTAATATATGATCGGTATGTGCATGGGTAATGAACATGGCATGAATATCGGTCAGTGGTATGCCTGCTTTCTCTAGTTGGATAAGTATTCCGTTTCCTCCTCCGGCATCGACCAGCAGGGTTTTATTCGGATGACGCAAGGCAAAGCAGGTATTATAGCACTGGGTAACCGCAGCATTTCCCGTTCCCAGCATGACAAGTTCCGTTGTTTCATTTGTTTCCATAAGCTTCTTGACAGTTGATTATGATAAAAAAAGAGCAACAAATATCGGCTTTCTTCCGTCAGCCTAGATACTTGTTGCTCCGAATTATAATAAGGTTGAATTACCTGAAATTAATATGCACGTGCAAACAATACGCGGCGAGCCGACGGTTTGCCTGTTACCATATCTACGCCCGGAGTAAGACTTTCTTCGTCTGCTTCGAACGGAAGACAGCGGATAGTAGCTTTGGTTTCTTCCTTGATACGTTCTTCTGTTTCAGTTGTACCATCCCAGTGAGCCAGAATGAATCCACCCTTTTCAATTTGTTCCTTAAACTCATCGTAAGTGTTTACTTTTACGATGTGTTCGTTGCGGTACTTCAATGCTTTCTGGTAAATATTTTCCTGTATTTCTTCAAGCAGGTTCTTTACATATTCTTCGATACCATCGCAAGAACGAGTTTCTTTTTCCAGTGTATCGCGGCGCATGATTTCCATTGTATTGTTTTCCAGATCACGTCCTCCCATGACAAGACGTACAGGAACACCTTTCAGTTCGTAATCAGCAAACTTGAATCCCGGACGTTTGTTGTCAGCATTATCGTACTTAACAGAGATTCCCATTTCACGCAACTTGGTTACGATACCTTCTACTTTCGCATCGATTTGTTTCAGTTGTTCGTCGTTCTTGTAGATAGGAACGATGACTACCTGTATCGGAGCCAAATGCGGAGGAAGAACCAGACCGTTATCGTCAGAGTGAGTCATAATCAGTGCACCCATCAGACGAGTAGAAACTCCCCATGAAGTAGCCCATACATAATCCAGCTTGTTGTTTTTGTCGACAAACTGTACATTGAATGCTTTAGCAAAGTTCTGTCCGAGGAAGTGAGAAGTACCACACTGAAGTGCTTTTCCGTCTTGCATCAAACCTTCGATAGTGTAAGTATCAAGTGCTCCGGCAAAACGTTCATTAGCCGATTTAACACCTTTGATAACAGGTACTGCCATGTATTTTTCTGCGAAATCACCATATACATGCAACATTTTCTGTGCTTCAGCTTCAGCTTCTTCACGAGTAGCATGTGCTGTGTGACCTTCCTGCCACAAGAATTCGGCAGTACGCAGGAACAGACGTGTACGCATTTCCCAGCGCATTACGTTTGCCCACTGGTTGCACAAGATAGGCAGGTCACGGTATGAGTTAATCCAGTTTTTATATGTACTCCAGATGATTGTTTCTGAAGTCGGACGGATAATCAGTTCTTCTTCCAGTTTAGCTGCAGGGTCGACAATAACTCCAGAACCATCTTCTGCGTTTTTCAAACGGTAGTGAGTTACTACGGCACACTCTTTGGCAAAACCTTCTACATGTTCTGCTTCACGGCTCAGGTATGATTTCGGGATAAGCAACGGAAAGTATGCATTTACGTGTCCGGTTGCTTTGAACATATCGTCCAATATGCGTTGCATTTTTTCCCAGATGGCGTATCCGTAAGGTTTGATGACCATACATCCACGTACTGGTGACTGCTCTGCCAAATCGGCTTTTACTACCAAATCATTGTACCATTGTGAATAGTTCTCACTTCTTTTGGTGAGGTCTTTTAATTCTTTTGCCATAATTTATGTTGTTATTATCTTTTATATCGCTTTTCAGAGATGCAAAATTAGTAAAAAAGACATTGATAGCCTACAAAAACTATTATTCATTTAAATAATCAGGGCGTTTTTAGTTCTGATAATCGAAATACCACCAGTATGTATCACCAAATTCTCTACGCATCAGGTTACTTCCCTGGACGAGTGGACCAGATTCCTTACGGCGGATTTTGTAGTCAGTGTAACGCTGGATCATTGCACTGTCTGTAATCTGAATCTGATAATCGGGGTGACTGTCCTTATATATAAGTATAGCTTCTTTATAGTATCGGGCAAATTCTTCATCAGATTCACAGAAATCGGTAATGGCAGTTGCAAAAGTGTCAAGTCGTTTTTCAAGAAGTAAAGCCGATAGAAAATAATCGAGTGAAGTCGATTTCCCTGTGCCTTTGTAGCAAATGTTATGCAGGAACTCCATGCGGTCTTCACCGTTATACGGACGCACTCCCAGCAAATAGTAAATAGAGTCGTTTGTATAGCGGAGAACAGAAGACGAATCGTTTGCAAAGAACAATCCGTCGGTTTTATAATATTGCGGATACTCAAAGAGCTTTTCTCCCAAAGTTCCGGCATGCGACATTGCAATGCTACGCAATACGGTAAGTGTCCGGCTTGCTTCTGTAGAATGTTGGCCTATTTTCAGCACTTCATTGTATTGATGATTACGAAGATAATGTTCGGCTTCCAGTTCACGATGAAAAGTGCGGTTGCTGTTGCCTATTAGTATAGTCATGATAATAAACACCAACAGTATAATCAGATTGCTGTTCATCAGCGTCATCGGACTACTTTCTACATTCAATTGTACACGGAAAACCCTTCGTAACCAGAAAGTAACTAAAAAATATATCAGTAATATCAGAGGCAGCAGCCATCCCCATGAAGTATGGTAGTCGGACATGTAAACAGTTCTTCCTACATCAGTAAGAACTCCCAATATAAGGCAAGAAGGAAAATACGACAAAGCACGGACCTCTCCTTTCAAGCCTAACAGGCTATTGACTCCCCAGCGTAATAATAGTAAAATCAGGGTAATGATTATGGCACTGGGTAAAGGGGCAAAATGAGTTTTGCCGTGTGCCAGTGAGAAGTGTAAAGCCTCTAATACATCACACTGAAATACATAAAGATAGATAAAACTGAAAATAGAAAAAAGAAAGCCGCACACGACGGTTTGTATGCGTGCGGCTTTCTTATAGTTCTTATGGATATATTCATTCATAAACGTTACTTCTGGCGTTTCAACACTACTGCCGAACGGGCAGGTATATACAGCTTAAGCCATTCTTTCTTTTCTTTAGCATATAATGGATCGGCACACGTAAAGTGGGCTACTGAATCGTCTGCAAACCCAAATCCGCCGAACTCTTTACTGTCTGTGTTCAATACTACATGGTACTCACCTCGTGGAACAAGGAAACCGTAGTCTGTAAACGAACGGGTAGGATTAAAGTTGAATACAAATACTAAGTCTTTACGGCGATATGCCAGAATCTGATCTCCGTCATTGTGCCATATTTCTACGACATCGCTCTTCTGTATGTTCTTGACTCCTTCGATAAGATGAACCATTGCTTCGTCAAAGTCACCCAGGTAGTGATAACACAATTCTTTATTGTCTACCAGATTCCATTGGCGGCGAGCGTATTTATACGACCATCCGTTACCTTCACGCGGGAAGTCGATCCATTCCGGATGACCGAATTCATTTCCCATAAAGTTCAGATAACCGCCGTTGATAGTAGAAGCTGTGAGCAGACGAATCATTTTGTGCAATGCTATACCGCGCTGTACGACTCCATTTTCATCACCTTTCTTGAAGTGCCAGTACATATCCGCATCAATCAGACGGAAAATGATAGTCTTGTCGCCTACCAGAGCCTGGTCGTGACTTTCGCAGTAAGAGATTGTTTTTTCGTCTTTACGGCGATTGGTTACTTCCCAGAACAGGCTAGAAGGCTTCCAGTCTTCATCACGACGTTCCTTGATAATTTTTATCCAATAATCAGGAATGTTCATCGCCATACGATAGTCGAAGCCGTAACCTCCGTCGTTGAAAGGTGCGGCAAGTCCCGGCATACCTGAAACTTCTTCGGCAATTGTGATGGCACGAGGATTAACCTGGTGTATCAGCTTGTTGGCAAGTGTCAGATAGCAAATAGCATTGTCATCTTGATGACCATTAAAGTAATCGCCATAGTTACAGAATGCTTCTCCCAATCCGTGGCTGTAATAAAGCATAGATGTTACACCATCGAAACGGAAACCATCGAAGTGGAATTCTTCCAACCAGTATTTACAGTTAGAGAGTAAGAAATGAATAACTTCGTTCTTACCGTAATCGAAACACAATGAATCCCATGCCGGATGTTCACGGCGATCTCCCTGATAGAAATATTGGCAAGGATCACCAGCCAGGTTACCTAAACCTTCCATTTCGTTCTTTACCGCATGCGAATGAACGATGTCCATAATTACGGCAATTCCCATCTGATGAGCTGTATCAATAAGCTGTTTCAGCTCTTCGGGCGTACCAAATCTGGACGATGGAGCAAAGAAGCTTGATACATGATAACCGAAACTTCCATAATAGGGATGCTCCTGAATAGCCATAATCTGAATGCAGTTATAGCCGTCCTTAGCTATGCGTGGAAGGATGTTTTCACGGAATTCGTTGTAAGTCCCCACTTTTTCGGCATCCTGCGCCATACCAATATGACACTCATAAATCATTAAAGGTGACACATTCGGTACGAAAACTTTTTTCTTGAATTTGTAAGGTTTATCAGGATTCCAGACCTGTGCACTGAAAATTTTAGTCTGGTCGTCTTGAACGACACGTGTTGCCCATGCAGGAATACGTTCTCCGCAACCTCCTTCCCAATAAACTTTCAGCTTATATAAATCTCCATGCTTTATCGCATTTTCCCGAAGATTGATTTCCCAGTTACCTGTATTCTTGACTCTTTTCAATTTATACTTGGCTTGTTCCTGCCATCCATTGAAATCACCTATCAGATAAATTTCAGTAGCATTAGGAGCCCATTCACGGAAAGTCCAACCTTTTTCTGTGCGATGCATGCCAAAATAAAGATGTCCGGTAGCAAAGCCGGACAGTGTTTTCTTGCCGATTAATTCTTTTTCCTTATTAATTGCATGCTGATGTCTGCCTGTAATAGCCTCTTTGTAAGGCTCAAGCCAAGGATCATTTTTAATGATATTCAATACTTCATCCATAGTATTAGAGTTTATATTAATATGCCCGAACTTTTACTATGACTTTTTTCACGCCGTCTGGAGTTACGCCAGGAGCGTGTCCGTCTTGTGGAAAGAATATGGCAAACATACCCGGTGTAATAGTCAGATAATCTTTTGCAAATCCTTTGTAGAAAGTGATGTCTTTTTCTGCATTGTATTCTTCTTCCGGAAGGTCTGTGCGCGGAGTATATCCCATTGTTTCAACTCCCGACAAAGGAATCTGAATATCTATGAAGTTATTATGAGTTTCAAGTTTTGCTTCTTCCTTAGTTTTGGGTCGTGCTTGAGCAAAATTAACGATAAGCTCACCCTCTTTTAAGACGACCTTACCTATTTCGTGTGCGTTTAAGTCTGTAGTTTTCAAAAATTCCACAGCCTGTGCAAATAGTGGATTCAGAGAAACATATTTCTCAAGATTTTCTAATTTATCTATTACCATAGTAGTAACAATTTTGTGGTTTTAATTTATATGAAAATGTTTGTTATTCAAAATCATCGATTGTATAATTTGTAAAATCGGCAAAACGCTTCAGTTGCCTGAATACGTTTATAATTTCTTCTATAAAACAAGGATCATCAAAAAAAGAATCAGGAATGGAATAAGCAACAGTGTAATCTTTACATTTTATATATTCCGGATAAGGAAAATCTTTTGGGAATCCTTTAGGCAAGGTTTTTAAGTGTTCCTCTCCTATTACCGGAAAATATTTTTTAAAATCAGGATCCTCTACAATAGCACGGTATTCCTCTATGTTATCTACAACCGACTGCCGGACAGCTTTAAGCATATTGGACGGCATACACCAGCTTCCTCCTGCCAGCATACAGTTGCCAGGTTGCAGATGTACGTAATATCCGCAGTGGTTCGATTTTTTCCCACGTGCGTTAATATATCCTCCTATGTGATTCTTATAAGGAGATTTGTCTGCCGAAAAGCGGACATCCCGATAAATACGATATGTACAATCATGAGGACGAACATGAGATATACTTTCATCGAATAATGAAATACGCGCAATGATATCCGCTAATAAATTTTCAAAACTGCTTTGTGCGTTTTGATATTCATTTTTATGTTCCTGAAACCATTCACGGGTATTATTCTCTGACAAGCGTTTCAGAAAATCTAATATTTCTGGTATATTCATGTCCTTCCCTTTTTTGTAACACAAACATACAAAATATATTTTGATAAATCGAATAAAACGTGAGTATTTTATAGATTATCAATTATATTCAACAAATCTCGATGGATTCTTCCGTTTGAAGCCAGAACCTGTGAACCAGAGGAATAAGAATCTCCTCCCTTGAAGTCTGTAATCATACCTCCGGCATTTTGCAGAATAATTGTTCCTGCAGCGATATCCCATGGACCAATAAAAGCTTCGATACGTGCTTCGAACCTTCCTGCTGCAATATAACACAATTCTACAGCCGCAGCTCCCATAAGCCGCAGTCCTGCTACATTCCCGTAGAGTGTATTTACCAAATGGTTGGCCATTGGCTTATATTCTTCTGTTGCATAAGGGAAGCCAAGAGCTATAAACGAGTCATCTAAATTGGATATGGCAGATACATGAATTTCATTGCCATTCAGATAAGAAGGAGCACCTTTATATGTCCAGAAACATTCATTCCGGCAGATTTCATATACGACGCCTAGTAATAATTCTTTTTTACTTCTCAGGGCAATGCTCACGCAATACGGAGCATTGTCATGAATGAAATTGGTTGTTCCGTCCAAAGGATCGACCAGCCAGCAATATTGCTCGTCGTTTAATGTGCCACTGCCTTCTTCTGCTATGAAACCAGCCTCGGGAAGTAATTCTTTTAGACGGGTTACAATCTTTTTTTCCGACTCTTTGTCTACGTATGACACATAGTCGTGTGCATGTTTTTTTTCGATTGCCTCGCGATGGAATTTTTTTCTTTCTTCACGAATAAAATCCCCTGCCTCAATCGCAAGAGCACGTACTTTATCTGTTAGTTCCGATAGGTTTAGCATTATTTTTTCTCCTCTAAAAGTCTGCCACTGCGGAATGTTCCCTGACGAATTATTTTTCCGTTACTGTCTGTTTCGACAAAAGGACCATCCTTTTTTCCTTGCTTGAAGAATCCTTCAAAGCGGACTCCGTCTTTGCTTACGATAGTTCCTTTGCCATCTTCTTTGCCACGAGAAAAATGACCGGTGTAGACAGATCCATCTTGCATACGTAGTACGCCTTCTCCTTCTGCCATATTGTCTTTCCACTGGCCTTCATATTCATCGCCATTTCCCCATTTATAATGGCCTTTGCCCGATCGCTGGTTCTTTACCCATTCGCCTTCATATACAGCTCCGTTCTGCCAGGTAAATGTACCGGTTCCTTCCTGCCATCCGTTTTTGAACTGGCCGACGTATTTATCTCCGTTGGGGTAAACATAGATTCCTTTTCCGGTACGTTCTCCGTCTGCGTAGTCACCTTCATAGCGTTCGCCGTTTTGAAAATAGTAAATACCTTTTCCATGCTGTACATCTTTTACCCAATCTCCGATATATTTATCGCCATTGGTGTAATAAAATGTTCCTTTCCCGTGGCGTTCGCCATTTTTCCATTCTCCTTCGTATTTTGAACCGTCTTCCCATGTCATGACACCTTTGCCATTCTTCAGATCGTTGGTCCATTCACCTTCGTATTTGGCACCTCCTTTCCATGTATATGTTCCATGGCCGTTTCGCTTGTCTTGGTGCCACATGCCTACATATAAATCGCCGTTATAATAGTACATTGTACCCTCACCTTCCTGAAAGTCTTGATACCACATTCCTTCATAACGGTTGTTGTTCATGAAGTAGTAGGTTCCTTGACCGTGTTGCTGGTCCTGATACCAATGTCCTACATATTTTTCTCCATCACTGAATATATATGTACCCTCTCCTTCACGTTTTCCTTTTACATACTCACCTTCGTATGTATCTCCATTCTTAAAAACTGTTTTGCCTTTTCCATTTGGACGACGTCCTTTCAACTCTCCAGTATATTCTGCTCCATCTTTAAATTTGTAATATCCCAATGACATTTGAGCAGAAACGGACAAGCTTCCAAATGTCATCAATGCAAACAATAAATATGTATGTCTAGTCATTATTATCTTTTTCGTTTTATTTGAATGTTCAAAATTAGTGTTTTCTGTAAAGAGAATATAAAATCATTACACTATTTTACCTGCGACAACCGCTATTAAGTTTTCTTTACAGAAATACTTTTGTGCCAGTGCTTGAAGCTCATCCGATGTTACTTCACGGATAGCTTTTAATGTATGATCGAAAAAATCATTTTTCAAACCAGACGTTTCGATGAATATCCAAGCATCTGATAAAGAAAAGGCACTTTCGTATGAACGACACATATCACCCAGCATGTAATTGCGTACCATATCCAGCTCTTCGTCTGAAACTTTCTCTGAACATAAAATATCCATTTCTTTATAGACTTCAGCGATGAGAGGTTCTACATATTCGTTTGCAGCTTCTGTACTGATGCCTAATACACCTGTATTGGGATAATTGACAAGACCGGCGCCGATACCATAGGTATATCCTTTATCTTCACGGATATTCGACATCAGACGGCTACCAAAATACCCTCCGAACAGCGTAACCAGTACACGCAGCTTCAAATAGTCAGGATGTTGTTGATTTATAGAAAATGTACCTATCTTTATAGAACTTTGCAAAGCATCCTCTTTTTCTACAAAAATGCGTTTGCAATCTTCTGTTGTAGGAACAAAAGTTTCGTTTTTTATTTTTCGGGTAGTGTCTCCCCAATCGCTTTCGCCGAAGTGTTGCTCTATGCAATGTATAACTTCTGGAGAAACTTTACCTGAGACGTAAACAGAGCAGTTGCCTGAATGGTAATACTGATGGTAAAAACCTTTTAATACTTCGCTGTTAATACGATCGTAATCTTCCAGTTCAGCATATCGTCCTAATGGGTGTGACAGTCCGAAAAGTGCACGATTCAGACGTTTGCGAGCCATTACGTCAACACGCTGGGCGTTGACAAGAAACTGTTGTTTGTTTACGTCTACTACAACCGATAATTCTTTTTCCGGAAAGACCGGTTCTTTAACCATCGAGGCTAATATTTCAATTGTTTTTGGGAAATACTTACCTAATGAATATAGTGTCACAAAACCATAGTTTACCGATGATGATAAGTCAAGCCATGCGCCATAATAGTCCAGCTTTTCAGCAATTTGTGATGACGACAAAGACCGAGTTCCTTCGCGCAGCATGCGGTTGGTAAACATAGCCAGTAAAGGTTGTGTCTGATTCCATTGCCCGCCTTTTATGAGCAAATCCAGACGCACAACATCCTCGCTGCCAACTTGAATGATATTCAGTGGCGTTCCGTTTGGCATGATTGTACGTTCGGGAGTAGAAATAGAAAAATGGTCTATCTGGCGTATTGGGGGAGCTATTGTTCTGTCAAGAGTCATTACTTTATTTCTTTATGTTCAAGCAGGAATTTTTCCGCACGAGCTAAATCCTGCGGAGTATCTATTCCAATGGTTTCCACTTCACTGATACCGACTTTGATAGTATAACCATTTTCCAGCCAGCGTAATTGTTCTAATGACTCTGCTTGTTCCAGAGAAGACTGTGGCAGAGCTGTAATTTCTTTCAGAACAGCAGCCCGGTATGCATATAGACCGATATGTTTGTAATAGGTATGTCCTTGCAGCCATTCTGCCTTTTCTTTGTTACGTTGATATGGAATAATAGAACGGCTGAAATACAGTGCATTCATATTTTTATCGACTACAACCTTCGGAGAATTGACATTTTCTAATGCTTCAAATCCGTCATCAACGGTAAAGGGTTTTACCAAGGTTGCAATCTGTGTAGATTCATCATTAAAACATGCTTTGACAGCTTCCAGTTGCGAGCGCTGTATGAAAGGTTCGTCACCCTGAATGTTTACAATAACATCGTAACCGCTGCCTACTTTGCAATAGGCTTCATAACAGCGGTCTGTACCACTTTTATGATTGACAGAAGTCATAACAACTTTGCCACCAAAAGCTTTGACGGCACTTTCTATTCGCTCATCATCGGTCGCTACGTATGCTTCATCCAGAATTCCAGATACTTGTTCATAGACTCTTTGAATTACAGTTTTCCCTCCTAGCATAGCCAATGGCTTTGCTGGAAAACGTGTAGAAGCATATCTAGCAGGAATTATTCCAATAAATTTCATGGTATTTGTACTTTTTATTAGTACGCAAATTTACAAAAAAAATCTATTTTTGTAGTCAAAACTTCATAAATATGAAAACTAAGCATCGTTGCATCATTTGTTTGGGGTCGAATACAGAGAGTGAATATCATATGAATTGGGCGGAGGAAATCCTGTCAGATTTATTCCCTGAGATGCGGTGGGGAGAAATAGTAGAAACTGCCCCGGAAGGTATAGAAACGACAACTTCTTATTTGAACCGGGCTGCTGTCGTTGAAACAGATATGGGCTTCGAGGATATAAAAATATTATTTAAGGACATAGAAAAGAAATGTGGCAGAACCCCAGAAGGCAAACAGAAGGGAATCATTCCTCTGGATATCGATCTGCTTGTGTTTGACATGGAGGTTATAAAACCTGCTGACATGGAGAAAAACTATGTGAAACAAGCCTTGAACACTCTGTCGGAACAGGCCGATTATACCAGTTTTACATATCCCAGTCGTGTGTAATGCACTCCCTTGCTTTCGTAATGTGACATGACCTTTGCTGATGCTAGATGCAGTACTTCGTGCTGAGTTATTTTGCGACTGTGACAACTTAATGCTTTAGGTGTCTGGCTACGTCCGCCAGCTTTTATGAAAAATGTAAAACGGTTTCCGTCACGGTCGGCAGCCAATACGTTTTGGTCTACGTAAAAGTCAGCTTTGTATGTATCAACCTGTAAACGGACATTCAAGACTGTGAGGAACATATCTTTCAACTTTTCTCCTATCTCACCTATATAATGGCTTACCGAAGAAATATGTTTTTTCTGTACGGTCAGTTCAAAATGTACTTTGGCAAATTTTTTAGCCAATAATACTAATGGTTCATACCGTTTTGTTTCTACAGTAAATTTATTTGCTAACCAAAGGATGTAAGATGGGTCCACATAGAAGATTTCAGCTAAACGTTTGCCACGATACTTGCCAAATGGAATAATGTCGTCTGATTGTCCGTAGTAACTTTCAAAAACGCTGTTGTCTTGTACGTCAAGAGGTATATTACAGTTTTGGAGTAAGGCGAAGGCTCGTTCTGCTGCTGCGTCGAATGTTACAGCAAGTGTACGTACGAATAGTGGGGTTTTATCATCTGAAAAGATTCGCCAAAATCCATAATAAGGGCGATAAAGAGTCGGCATACTGATTACATATTTACCATCTTTAGGCATTCTTCCACGATTGAAAGATTCGATCCGATCGAAAACTTTAGCTGCCAGTTCAGGAGATAGTTGGTATAATGTGAGATTACGATCCATGACAATCCTCCTTCTTTTACAAGTTTCTGCAAGATACAGAAAATAATCCGAAAATCCAAAGTTGGAAGACTATAAAAAAACATGCCCATATTAACAAAAAAACATGCTGAAGTTTATCGTAAAACTTCAGCATGTTTTTTTTATTTTTCCTGAAAAAATTATTGGAAGAATACGTCATCCAATCGGCTGGTATTTTCTTCTTCTATTTCAGTCAGTTTGTCTTTGCATGGATCAAAATCCTCGGGTATATCGAAGTGTTCATCTTGAGAATATCCCAACGACTTGTCGGCATAAACTTTTTGCATGTACAATCCCCATACCGGTAATGCCATTGAAGCACCTTGTCCGTCGCGCATTGTATCGAAGTGAATATCGCGTTCTTCACCTCCTACCCAACAACCAGATACCAGTGAAGGAGTGAAGCCCATAAACCATCCGTCTGAGTTACGGTTGGTTGTACCGGTTTTACCACCCATATCAGCCTGTATACCATATAAGCGGCGAACTCGTCCACCAGTACCTTCGTTGATTACAGCACGTAACATGACGAGCATTTTGTATGCACTTGATTCACTTATCACTTCTTCTACTTGTGGCGTGAAAGTTGCGATGACGTTACCTTCATTATCTTCTATGCGGGAAACGAAAAGTGGCGCTGTACGTATACCTCGATTGGCAAATGCTGTATAGGCACTAACCATTTCTCCTACAGAAATTTCACATGGCCCCAGACACAAAGATACGGTTGGCTGTATGTCCTTGTTCAAGACACCAAAAGAATGAATCAATCGAACCAGTGCATATGGGTTGAGCTTGCTCATAAGATAAGCAGATATCCAGTTGTTGGAGTTTGCCAATCCCCATTTCAGTGTTACCATTTCTCCATAATGAGATTTAGAACTGTTTCGGGGAGACCATGCTTTTCCGTTTTCATCGAATAACGTCTGTTCTACATTTCTTACTTCGTCACACGGAGAGAATCCGTTCTCCATAGCTAATGTATATAAGTAAGGCTTAATGGTAGAACCAACTTGTCGGCGTCCAACCATAGCCATATCATATTGGAAGTAATTATAGTTAGGACCTCCTACATAAGCTTTTACATAGCCTGTAATCGGATCCATAGACATAAATCCGGCACGCAGGAAGTGCTTGTAGTAACGGATTGAATCTAACGGTGTCATGATAGTATCCTTTTCTCCTTCCCATGAGAAGACAGACATTTCGTGTTTTGTGTTGAATGCCTTCCGGATTTCTTCTTCAGAACATCCTGCTGCTTTCATTTCACGATAACGGTCAGACTGACGTACGGAACGTTCTAATATCGTATTTACTTCTTCCGGAGTGAGCTCGTTTGTGTATGGCGCAGTTTTACGTCCACGTTTTTCTTTAAAGAAGCGAGGTTGCAAGTATTTTGCTACATGTTCGTATACAGCTTCTTCAGCATATTTCTGCATACGTGAATCAATTGTCGTATAGATTTTTAATCCGTCTGTATAAATATTGTAATTGGTTCCGTCTTTTTTCTTGTTTTTTGCACACCATCCGTATAAAGGATTTGTCTTCCATGCCAAAGAATCTTCGTAATACTGTTGTTGTTGCCATCCTCTGTACTTCGAACGGACTGGTTCTTTGGCTGTCATTATCTTACGCAAATATTCACGGAAGTAAGTTGCCAATCCATCCTTGTGGTCAACCGGCTGAAATTTCAGAGTCAACGGTAAGGCTTGCAGAGAATCACGCTCAGCTTTTGTGAGGTAACCGGCCTTATACATTTGATCAAGCACCGTGTTGCGGCGTCCTCGTGAACGTTCATTGAAACGACGGGGATTATATAATGATGGATTTTTACACATACCGATAAGGGTAGCAGCTTCTTCTATCGACAAGTCTTTAGGATCTTTTGAAAAATAAGTTTTGGCTGCTGTTTTAATACCTACGGCATTATTCAGAAAGTCAAACTTATTAAGGTACATAGTCAGAATTTCTTCTTTTGTATAATAACGTTCCAGCTTGACAGCAATAACCCATTCTATCGGTTTTTGCAACAAGCGTTCCATTACATTGTCTGCTACCGGCGAATAAAATTGTTTTGCCAACTGCTGAGTAATGGTACTTCCTCCACCGGCATGTTTTTGCATGAAAATACCTCTTTTAATAACAGCACGCATAAATGCGCGTGCGTCTATACCAGAATGTTCACTGAAACGAACATCTTCTGTTGCAACGAGTGCATGAACCAGATTAGGTGACAAGTCATTGTAACCTACATAAACGCGGTTTTCTTTACTATACGACCAGGTTCCCAGAAGTTGCCCGTCATCTGAAATTATCTGAGTTGCAAATTTCAAATTCGGATTTTCCAGCTCTTCTACAGGAGGTACATAACCTATCCATCCTTTTGCTATGGCTGTAAAGACAGCAGCCACCGATAAAATTCCTAATATGAGCAAAGCCCATAATACATATATAAATTTCTTCCTCATGATAAATAAAAATTCTTATCTCTGATAATAACTTTTTTCTTACTTAATAAGTTCGCAAAAATAAAGAAAAACACCGGAATAAACGAATAAAATTGCAAGAATGATTGTTTCTGCTATTTTTAGCAGGAATACAACTTTTTACAAGCCTTATTTGATGCTACGTTTCTATTGGTAAATATATTTTTTTATTGGTTTTTAAAAATGCTTCTGTATTACGCATTTCTGTTATCAGGAAATAAAATAACAGCTTCTTTTTCTAAAAAAAGGATGGTCTTTTTATTTTTTTTGTCTACCTTTGAACTCCGGTATTATAAAAACAATTCATAAAACCGAAAATATGGAAAATAGAAGTTTAGTAACTATTGCCAACCATTCTAAAGAACGTATCCTTTATCTTCTGGAAATGGCAAGAGAGTTTGAAAAGAAGCCTAACCGTCACTTACTGGATGAAAAAATTGTTGCAACTCTTTTCTTTGAACCTTCCACGCGTACTCGTTTAAGTTTTGAAACAGCAGCCAACAGGCTTGGAGCCAAAGTTATAGGATTTACCGATCCTAAGGTTACAAGTTCCTCAAAGGGAGAAACATTGAAAGATACAATTATGATGGTAAGTAATTATGCCGACATTATTGTAATGCGTCATTATCTGGAGGGAGCAGCACGTTATGCTAGCGAAATAGCTCCGGTTCCTATCGTTAATGCTGGTGACGGAGCCAATCAGCATCCTTCTCAGACAATGCTTGACCTCTATTCCATATATAAAACGCAGGGAACTCTGGAAAATCTGAATATTTATTTGGTGGGAGATTTGAAATATGGTCGTACAGTTCATTCTTTGTTGATGGCTATGCGTCATTTCAATCCTACTTTCCACTTTGTTGCTCCGGATGAACTTAAAATGCCGGAAGAATACAAACTATATTGTAAAGAGCACAATATAAAATATGTGGAACATACAGATTTTACGGAGGAAACTATAGCTGATGCAGACATTTTGTATATGACTCGTGTACAGCGTGAACGTTTTACCGATTTGATGGAATACGAACGAGTTAAAGATGTTTATATTCTTCGGAATAAAATGCTTGAACATACTCGTCCAAATCTTCGTATCCTTCATCCTCTGCCTCGTGTAAATGAGATTGCATATGATGTGGATGAAAACGAAAAGGCATATTATTTCCAACAAGCTCAAAACGGACTTTACGCACGTGAAGCTATTTTGTGTGATGTACTTGGCATTACGCTGGATGAAGTCAAGGCGGATACCGAACGATAAATAAACTCTTTAAACAAGTTAATCAAGAAAGATTATGAACGAAAAGAAAGAATTGCAGGTGGCCGCTCTTGAGAATGGAACGGTTATTGACCATATACCTTCAGATAAAGTTTTTACTGTTGTTTCTTTGCTCGATTTGCAAAATACAGACGGTAATATTACAATAGGGAATAACTTTGAAAGTAAAAAATTAGGTAAAAAAGGTATTATCAAGGTTGCCGACAGATTTTTTACAGATGAGGAAGTTAGCCGTTTGTCTGTTGTAGCTCCTAATATAAAGCTCAATATTATCCGTCATTATGAGGTAGTTGAGAAGAAACAGATTGTTATGCCTGATGAGTTGAAAGGTATTGTGAAATGTAATAACCCAAAGTGCATAACCAACAATGAGCCTATGCAGACATGGTTTCATGTTGTCGATAAGGAACTGGGTATTCTGAAGTGTCACTATTGCGAAAAGGAACAGCAGAAAGATAACATAAAATTGATTTAATATATTATTATGAAGCAAGACTGGAAGCCCGGAACGATGATTTATCCGTTGCCTGCAGTGCTGGTCAGCTGTGGTAGCTGCAAAGAAGAGTATAATATTATAACTGTTGCTTGGGTTGGGACGATATGTACAAACCCTCCCATGTGCTATATCTCAGTAAGACCAGAACGCCACTCCTATCCTATTTTGAAGAAGAATATGGAGTTTGTTATCAATCTGACAACAAAGGAGATGGCATATGCTACAGACTGGTGTGGGGTGCGCTCCGGAAAGAATTTTAATAAATTCGAAGAAATGCATCTTACTCCGGGTAAGGCTTCCATTGTACAAGCTCCGATAATTGAAGAATCTCCCTTGTGCATAGAATGTCGGATAAAAGAAATAATTTCACTGGGCTCTCACGATATGTTTATTGCAGATGTGGTGAATGTAAAGGCTGATGAAAAATATTTGGATTCCGATACAGGAAAGTTCGATTTGGCTAAGTCAAACTTATTGGTTTATGCACATGGGGGATATTATGAAATGGGCGAAAAAATCGGTAAATTCGGTTGGTCTGTAGAAAAGAAAAAATAATAAGAAATATGAGGAAAACTGCTTTAATACTCATAACCAGTCTGTTGCTGGCGACAGGCCTTCAAGGTCAGTCACGCAAAAGAGAACGTGATGCAACACGTGATCCGGCTGTTAATGTGGGTATAAAAGCAGGTTTTAATTCTTCTATGTTTTTTATAGATCATTTTTCTATAGGCGGGAAAGAATTGAATGATATCCAGAATAACTATAAGGTTGGTTATTTCGGAGCTTTTTTCTGCCGTTTCAATTTGAAGAAACATCACTATCTTCAGACAGAACTTTCTTACAATGTTTCTAAAGGAAGTATTTCAATAGCCAATACAGTAGAAAATAAAGATATCTTATTCGATAATGCATTGGTTAAAACATCCATACACTCCATCGATCTGCCTGTATTGTATGGGTATAAATTTGTTGATGCCCGTCCGTATGGAATGGCATTTTTTCTAGGACCTAAAGTAGCTTATACGTGGGAAAAGCATACTCAGAATGAATACTCTGGATTTTATCAGCAAAATATAACAGAAAATCTCCGTCCATTATGTTTTAACGCTGTGGTCGGATTGGCCGTTAATGTTTCAAATATATTTTTTGATTTTCGCTATGAAGGAGTTCTTCATAATATGGTAGAATCGGTTTCTTTTGATAAAAGAATAACGGAGTCTCCTTATTGCGATCAGTATATATATATCAAACGTCGTAGAAACGTATTAAGTTTCTCAGTTGGAGTGATTTTTTAAACACATAATATTACCTTTTTAAAAAACTACATATGAAAAGAGATGATTTGATTTTTGACATTATTGAGAAAGAACATCAGCGTCAGCTGAAAGGTATAGAACTGATTGCATCTGAAAATTTCGTAAGCGATCAAGTAATGCAGACCATGGGTTCATGTCTTACAAATAAGTATGCAGAAGGTTATCCTGGTAAGCGTTATTATGGTGGTTGCGAAGTTGTGGATCAGAGTGAACAAATTGCAATCGACCGGTTGAAGCAAATCTTTGGTGCTGAATGGGCAAATGTACAACCTCATTCGGGAGCACAAGCAAATGCTGCTGTTTTTCTGGCAGTGCTGAATCCTGGAGATAAGTTCATGGGATTGAACTTGGCACATGGTGGTCATCTTTCTCATGGTTCGGCTGTAAATACATCTGGTATCATCTATACTCCATGCGAATATAATTTGAATAAGGAAACAGGACGCGTAGATTATGATCAGATGGAAGAAATTGCCTTGCGTGAACATCCTAAGATGATTATTGGTGGTGGATCTGCTTATTCTCGTGAATGGGATTACAAGCGTATGCGTGAAATTGCAGACAAAGTAGGTGCTATTTTTATGGTCGATATGGCACATCCTGCAGGTTTAATTGCAGCAGGACTGCTGGATAATCCTGTGAAATATGCTCATATCGTTACTTCTACTACTCATAAGACATTACGTGGTCCTCGTGGTGGTGTTATTTTAATGGGTAAAGACTTCCCTAACCCTTGGGGTAAAAAGACACCGAAAGGTGAAATCAAGATGATGTCACAGTTACTTGATTCAGCTGTTTTCCCAGGTATCCAAGGTGGTCCGTTGGAACATGTTATTGCTGCTAAAGCTGTTGCATTTGGTGAATGTTTGCAGCCTGAATATAAAGAATATCAAATGCAGGTAAAGAAAAATGCAGCTGTGCTTGCTCAGGCATTAATGGACCGTGGCTTTACAATTGTTTCAGGAGGTACAGATAATCACTCTATGCTGGTTGATTTGCGCAGCAAATATCCTGAACTTACAGGTAAGGTTGCTGAAAAGGCATTGGTTTCTGCCGATATAACAGTAAACAAGAATATGGTTCCGTTTGATACCCGTTCTGCATTCCAGACCTCAGGTATCCGACTGGGTACTCCAGCTATTACAACACGTGGAGCAAAAGAAGATTTGATGTACGAAATTGCAGAAATGATAGAAACTGTTTTGTCAAATGTAGACAATGAAGAGGTTATTGCTTCTGTACGTGCACGTGTAAATGAAACAATGAAGAAATATCCTATTTTTGCATATTAATGGATAAACAATAAGCCTTTGGAATTCATGTAGAAATACATAATTCTGAAGGTTTATTAAACAAAAGTTGCGATGGATTGTTTCTTCAAAAAGTAACAATATAAATTTGAGAAATATGAAAAAAACGAGTTTTATGGCTATTTTATTAAGCGCATGCTTGGTATTTAGCGGTTGTGGTTCTTTGAACAATACAGCAAAAGGCGGTATGATTGGTGGCGGTAGTGGTGCTGCTTTAGGAGCTTTAATCGGTGGTATTGCCGGTCATGGTAAGGGAGCTGCTATCGGTGCTGCTGTGGGCGCAGCTGTGGGAACAGGAGCTGGTGTCCTGATTGGAAAGAAAATGGATAAAGCTGCCGAACAGGCTGCCCAGATACAAGGTGCTGAAGTTGAGCAAGTAACAGACAACAATGGTTTGCAAGCTGTAAAAGTGACTTTCGATTCTGGTATTTTGTTTAGTACTAGCAGCTCTTCATTAAGTACTTCTGCAAAATCATCATTGAGTAAATTTGCAAACAATGTATTAAATCAAAACCGTGACATGGATGTAGCAATCTATGGATATACGGACAATACAGGATGGAAAAACAGTACTGCAGAACAGAGCGTACAGAAAAATCAGGAGTTGTCTCAGGCACGTGCTCAAAGCGTATCAAGCTATTTGCTAGGATGTGGAGTTTCAGCTTCACAAATTAAGACTGTAGAAGGTATGGGAGAAAGTAATCCGGTTGCCGACAATAGCACAGAAGCAGGACGTAAGGAAAATCGTCGTGTAGAAGTATATATGTATGCAAGTCAGGAAATGATTCAGCAGGCTGAAGCAGGAACTTTGAAATAAAGGATAAAATTTAATATAAAAAATCCGCTAAATCGAATCTTTGTAGAAAGAGGATTTAGCGGATTTTTTTTATGTGTTATGTACGTTATTCTTTTGAATTCTCTTCATCACCTTTAAGTATCGGCAATGTAATTTGATATTTTACTGCGAGGATACGGACAATGAAAACAGTCACTCCACCTAGAATTTGTGACATATACGATTCCATGCCTGTTTTAAGACATATCCAATATACCAGCCCGCCGATGACACATGCCATGGCATAAATTTCTTTTCGGAAGATCAACGGAATTTCATTAATAAAAACATCTCGAATAACACCTCCTGCTGCTCCGGTTATACTACCCATAATGATAGCTACCCAGAAAGGATATCCTAAAGAAATACTTTTCCCAAAACCTACAACAGTAAACAATGCCAGTCCGATACTGTCGAAAAGGAAGAATGTATTATTCAGATGAATAAGATATTTCCCGAAGATAATAACAAAAAACATAGCAAATGCTGTACAAATCAGGTAAATAGGATCTGTCATCCATACAGGAGTAACATTCAGCATGACATCGCGTAACGTTCCCCCACCAATGGCAGTAGCCAGTCCTACAATATATGCACCAAACCAGTCGAAACGTTTGGCCGATGCCAAACGAATTCCACTGATGGCAAAAGCAAATGTTCCTATAAAGTCAAGTATCTGAACAAATGAAGGCATTTTCTTTTCAATTTAAATGAAACAATTAATTTACCAAGTGTAGCTAACTCCAAAACTTAAGAGTTCCTGAAGCTGGAAATAGCTGTCATCCGGTTCTTCTTTAGAAACAGAATCATCAAAACGGGTATGAACAAATAACTTCGTCGAGAAGTACTTGTTGAAAGCAAAAGTGAAGGTGTTTTCCCATTCTGACAAGACTTTTTCATAGTTTGTCGTATAAGAAAAACGTGATTCCCAAGTTAGATTATTAATGATAATCCATTTTAATGTTGCTTCCACACGAGAACCTAGCTGATCCTTCGATTTTTTTCCTGCATCAATGTTGAATTTGGTTGGATCTACTTTATCGCTGGCTACACTGTAACGGGTGTAGTTGAACGGATTGATCAATACTGACAAATTACATATTGCATCTTTCACATATTTATAGTCCATACCGATACCGATATTCAACTCTGAAGGTGAAAGCCATGAAGATACCATCTTATCGGAGTTCGTTTCATAATTAGAGAAGAACTGGGTCTTGAACTCGGCCGAAATGGTATAATACCAGTTTGTGATAGCCTTGTATCCAAATTTTGAACTTAAACGGAGCAAGTCTTCACTTGTCTTATATTGGTGGACTGTATCAGAAGGAGCAGAAATAAAACCAAGCTTCCATTCTATTTTGTTTTCAAATTGAACTTTTTGCTTGTCATCATAGTTGAACTGCAATACAGCTCCTGAAAGTAAAGATACTGTACTCTCTCCTCCTTTATACCAGTTGTCGGATATATAATTCTGTGAGAACTGCGCATATCCGTTTCCGCTGATAGCCCAGAAATTAGGTTTCATTACCAATAAGTCTTTTTCTCTAACCTGACCTGTCTGAGAGGCAGCTCCTATTAAATAGAAAACTTTTTCTTTCTTTGGTTTTTTTATTTTCATCTTGTCGGATAAAGGTTCTATACCTTTCAGCTCGTTTTCATTTTTAGAAACCAGACTAGGATATTGCAAATAAAAAGCCAGTAATTGCTTGTTTACACCTTTATTCACATCAACCGAATGTGCAAGGTTCGGAACTTGGAAAACAGAATCCTTTATGGCATTTTCTTTCACAAAAGGAATTACTGGTTCCCAATTATCAATAGAGAATGCTTGTGCAATTGGTTCCGAATAATATGTAGCAGGAACAATAAGCTTATAGAAATCCGGGTTCGAACGTATCCATGATGGAGCTTCGGGCAGATAAATATCTTCCCATCTGTCTAGCATTTTCTGATAATCTTGTCGGAAACTATACAAAAAGGATTGGAAGTTTTTCACTGCCGGATTGATTTTCGGAGTATAAGCTTGTTGTATGTTCTTTACTTTAATGGTTTCTACTGTTTTTTTCTGTCGTATGGTATCGACGGCAGAAAATTGTTTCAACGTATCTGCCGGCATCGTATCTTGGGCGGCGATAGTGTCTTTTGTTAAAGTTAAGTCCTGCTGTTCAATTGCCTGAACGGCTTCATTTGTCAGGAGGAACATTGTAATAAACGTACCTAGTGCTTTCATTTTTCTAATTTGCCTATTTTCTATGCAAAATTACAATTTAATTTAGTCTTATTATAATGATATTATAACAAATTACATCTTAGTTTTTGTTTAGAGCAGATATTGAAGATTTTACTCTTTGCAATGTTTTGTCACTTTCCTTGTGTGTGATTTGGCTTTTTTTTATAATTTTGCAACTTTGAATAGTAGTGTTAGATAATAAATCACTTTAAAATAATCATATTGTGGCAGAAACAAAGTACATTTTCGTAACAGGTGGTGTAGCTTCTTCATTGGGTAAGGGCATTATTTCATCATCTATCGGTAAGTTGCTGCAGGCTAGAGGCTACAGCGTAACTATACAGAAGTTCGACCCGTACATTAACATCGACCCGGGAACACTTAATCCTTATGAACATGGTGAGTGCTACGTAACAGTAGACGGTCATGAAGCCGATCTTGACTTAGGACATTATGAACGTTTTCTCGGTATTCAGACAACAAAAGCGAACAACATTACAACCGGTCGCATTTATAAGAGTGTAATCGACAAGGAACGTCGTGGTGACTATTTGGGAAAAACAATCCAAATCATTCCTCACATTACTGATGAAATCAAACGTAATGTAAAACTGTTAGGGAATAAGTATAAATTCGATTTCGTTATTACAGAAATTGGTGGTACTGTAGGTGATATCGAATCGTTGCCTTATTTGGAAAGTATTCGCCAGCTGAAATGGGAGTTGGGTAGAAATGCTCTATGCGTGCATCTGACTTATGTGCCTTATCTGGCTGCTGCTGGTGAATTGAAGACTAAACCTACTCAGCACTCAGTAAAGGAATTACAGTCTGTGGGTATTCAACCAGATATTCTGGTATTGCGTACCGAACATAACCTTAGCACAAACCTGAAAAAGAAAGTTGCGCTATTCTGTAATGTAGATGAAAGTGCAGTTGTGCAGTCAATGGATATGCCGACAATCTATGAAGTTCCTCTTCGCATGCAGGAACAAAAACTGGATGTAACAATTCTTGAAAAGATGGGATTGCCGGTGGGTGAAACTCCGGAATTAGGTCCATGGAAAGACTTCTTGAACCGTCGTCATAACGCTACAGAAAAGGTTAAAATCGGATTGGTCGGTAAATATGATTTGCAGGATGCTTATAAATCTATATTGGAAGCATTGTCACAGGCTGCAACTTATAACGACCGCAAAGCTGATATTCACTTTATCAATAGCGAAAAGTTGACAGATGAGAATGTAGAAGAAAGCCTGAAAGAAATGGATGGTATTATTATCTGTCCGGGATTTGGCCAGCGTGGTATCGAAGGCAAGTTTGTAGCATTGAAATATTGCCGTACACACAATGTTCCTACATTTGGTATCTGTCTGGGTATGCAATGTATGGCTATAGAGTTCGCTCGTAATGTATTAGGCTATACTGATGCTAATAGCCGTGAGATGGATGAAAAAACTCCACATAATGTAATCGACATTATGGAAGAGCAGAAATCTATCACAAACATGGGAGGTACTATGCGTTTGGGTGCTTACGAATGTGTTCTTGATCCAAATTCAAAAGTATATCAGGCATATCAGACCCAACATATTCAGGAACGTCATCGTCATCGTTATGAGTTCAACAATGACTATAAGGCTGAATTTGAAAAGGCTGGAATGAAATGCGTGGGTATCAATCCTGAATCGGATTTGGTAGAAATAGTAGAAATACCTACTCTGAAATGGTTCATTGGAACTCAGTTCCATCCGGAATATAGCAGTACGGTATTGAAACCCCATCCTCTTTTCTTATCATTCATCAAAGCAGCTATTGATAAATAATAGATATTAATTTGTAAATAAAAAGAAATGGATAAAAACACGTTAGTGGGATTTGCTCTGATTGGTGCGGTTATAGTCGGATTCGGCATATATAATCGCCCCAGTCAGGAGGAAATGGCACGTGCACAGCATTATCAGGATTCGATACAGGCAGTGGCTCAAAAGCAAGAGCAGATGCAGAAAGCTCAAGAAATAGCTGCTTCATTGCCTGTTGTTCCGGATTCTACTTCTTTATTTTTCCAAGCATCGCAAGGTTCTGAAGAGTTTACTACGTTAGAGAACGATGTACTGCAACTTACTTTTTCTAATAAAGGAGGACGAGTATGCAAGGCTATGCTGAAAGAATATAATGATCAGCAACAGCAGCCTTTGGTTCTGTTCGATGGTAAAGATGCTTCGTTAAGTTTAGGATTTGAAGGTAAAAATGAAAATATTCTGAGCAATCAGATGTATTTTCAGACTACCAATGTAACAGATAGTACGGTAACAATGCGACTAAATGCTGCAAATGGTGGACATTTGGACTTCATCTATAAACTGTTACCAAACTCATACGTTGTAGACTTTACTGTCCAGGCAAGCGGATTGCAAAACTTCTTCTCTCCTTCTGTCAAAACGATGAGTGTTGACTGGAAACAGCGTGCACGACAGATGGAAAAAGGATATACGTTCGAACAACGTTATACTTCGCTTACTTATAAACCGGTAGACGACAGTTTCGATTATTTGAGCGAAACAAAAGACGAAAAAGAAACTATTCCAGAAGTGCTTGATTGGGTTGCATTTAAGAATCAGTATTTCTCATGTGTATTTATGGCAGAGAAAAACTTTGAAAATGCAACGCTTGAATCGAAGATGGAACAGAAAGGAAGCAGTTACATGAAGAACTATACTGCCGAAATGAAAACTGCTTTCGACCCGACAGGTGCGCAACCTAGTCGTTTCCAGTTCTATTTTGGTCCTAATCATTTCAAGACTTTGTTGGCAACTAATGATTTATCTTTCAAGGATAAAGATCAGGAACTGGAGGATTTGGTATATTTAGGTTGGCCTATCATTCGTCTGATTAACCGCTGGTTTACTATTAATCTTTTCGACTGGTTATCAAGCTGGGGACTGAGTATGGGTATTGTTATTTTGCTGATGACTATCATTGTCAAGATTCTGGTATTGCCTACTACTTGGAAATCATTTATCTCTTCAGCAAAAATGCGTGCGTTAAAGCCTTATGTAGATAAGATTAATGCTAAATACCCGAAGCAGGAAGATGCATTGAAGAAACAGCAAGAAACTATGGCTTTGTATAGCCAATATGGAGTAAGCCCTATGGGAGGATGTTTGCCTATGCTCATCCAGACTCCGGTGTTTATGGCTTTATTCTTCTTTGTGCCTAATGCAATTGAGTTACGTCAGCAGAGTTTCTTGTGGGCAAGCGACCTTTCTGCATACGATGATCTTATAAGCTGGAGTACTCATATTCCTTTGTTGGGAAATCATTTAAGTCTGTTCTGTTTGTTGTTTAGTGTGACAACAGTTCTGAACCAGATTATTATGATGAAACAGCAAGACATGGGTAATAATCCTCAGATGGCTGCCATGAAGTGGATGATGTATATCATGCCTGTAATGTTCTTCTTTATTTTCAACGAATATGCATCAGGTTTGAGCTACTATTATTTCATTTCTGGTTTGATCGGTATTATTACCATGTGGATTATGCGTCGTATGACCGATGAGAAAAAATTATTGGCACAGCTTGAAGCCAATAAGAAAGCTCCTTCAGAAAGAAAGACTAGCGGATTGATGGCTAAGCTTGAAGCGCTGCAAAAAGAGCAAGAACGTCTTCAGAAAGAACGTCAGGAACGTATGAATAAGAAATAATACAATTCCTGTACATAATAAAAAGATCGCCGGTAAATCGGGATAATTCAATTATCTTCAATTTACCGGCGATCTTTTTTGTTTTGCTTTATTCGAAAGAATACAGCTCTGAAGGAGTAGTTCGTTTCAATGGAATAACTTGTACCCCATTCTCATCAAAAGCGATTCCATGCTGTTTAAAAGCAGTTTCAACCGTCTTATATGCCAGCTCCGGATGATTGTTGTCTTTGCTCAAATGACAAAGCCAGAGATATTTTAAACCAGCCGGAAAATGTTCAGCAAGATAATTAGCCATCTCGCTGTTACTCATATGTCCGTTAGGACTGGCTATACGGGCTTTCAGATGTTGAGGATAAGGTCCCATCTGCAACATGGTTTCATCATAGTTTGCTTCGAGAATCAGATAATTGGAGCGCTCAATATATGCAGCAGCAGTGTCCGTAATATGTCCGATATCGGTTATGAAAGAAAAGGTCTTATCTCCCACGCTGATGCAATATCCTACGTTGTCCGTTGCATCGTGAGGCACTTCGAAACAAGTAATGCTGAAATCTTCTATCTGGATAGTTTCTTCCTTGTTGATAAAACGCCGGTGGGCATTATCCAGTTTTTCGGTCATGCAATAACTCCGATTGATGCCTGCGTGCACTTCCGGTGTAGAATAAATGGGTATGCTATGCTTTTTTGCCAAATGTCCGACAGCTTTAATATGGTCGGCATGATCGTGGGTAATCAAGACGGCGCGTATTGTATCCAGGTTCAGTGCATAATCTTTGAAAATCTTCTTTATGCTTCGTATGCCGATACCTGCATCTATTAGTATCCCACAAGTCTTTGTTGCCAGATAATAACAGTTGCCACTGCTACCACTGCCCAAACTCAGAAATCGTACTTCCATATATGTGTTTCTTATTTTTAAAAAGGAACACAAAAGTACAAAAAAGAAAGGAGCTTGCCAATATAGCAGGCAAACTCCTTTCCACAAAATGATGCTCTTTATACAAATTAGAATTCGAAGAATTTCTTTGCGTTATTGTAGCAGATGTCTTCTACCATTTGTTGTACACGTTCCATTTCGCATGCTGGGATTTCTCCATTTTCAACATCATTACCCAGCAAGTTACACAATGTACGGCGGAAATATTCATGACGCGGATAAGACAGGAATGAACGAGAGTCGGTAAGCATACCTACGAAACGGCTTAACAAGCCCAACAGTGACAACGCATTCATCTGTTTTTCCATACCATCTTTCTGATCGAGGAACCACCATCCTGAACCGAACTGAATCTTTCCTGGTATAGAACCATCCTGGAAGTTACCCAACATAGTAGCGATAACTTCGTTAGCACATGGATTCAAGTTGTAAAGGATAGTCTTAGTCAGCTTGCCTGAAGTATTCAGCTTATCCAAGAATTTAGCCATAGCTTTTGCAGTAGTAAATTCACCGATAGAATCGAAACCTGTATCAGGGCCTAAAAGCTTAAACATCTTAGTGTTGTTGTTACGGATAGCACCGTAGTGGAACTGCTGAGTCCAGCCAGTTTCCCAATCCATTTCTGCAAATACAATCAGCATAGCCGACTTGAACTTCAGGATTTCTTCTTTTGTCAGTTCAGTACCGCCATATACTTTATTGAAGATAGCTCTGATTTCTGCATCTGTATAATCTTCTGCATAGAACTCTTCGATACCGTGGTCAGACAACTTACATCCTTGTTCTGCAAAGAACTCGTGACGTTTACGCAGTGCAGCAACCATATCGTCGAATGAAGAAATTGTTACTCCACTCACTTCAGACAGTTTTTCCATGTAAGCACGGAAATCAGCAGGTACTTCTACTGCCATAGCCTTGTCAGGACGCCATGTAGGCAACATCTTGATTTCGAATCCGCTTTCACGAGTAGCGATATGATATTCCAGTGAGTCAACAGGATCATCGGTAGTACAAACTGTTTCAACGTGATAACGGCGCATCAGGTTGCGGGCAGTATATTCAGGAGTTGCCAGCTTAGCATTACATTCGTCAAAAATTTCACGAGCTGTAGACGGATTCAAAATCTTGTCAATACCGAAACAAGTTTTCAATTCCAGATGAGTCCAGTGATATAATGGGTTACGGAATGTATAAGGAACTGTTTCAGCCCATTTTTCGAATTTTTCCCAATCGGTAGTATCCTTACCGGTACAATAGCGTTCGTCTACACCGTTGCTACGCATTGCACGCCATTTATAGTGGTCGCCACCCAACCATATTTCTGTAATTGACTTGAACTGGTAATCGTCTGCTACCATTTTCGGAATCAAGTGACAGTGGTAGTCGATAATAGGCATTTTAGCTGCATGGTTGTGGTACAATTCCTGCGCTGTTTCTGTTTTCAGCAGGAAGTTTTCATCCATAAATTTTTTCATAAAGCTTCGTTTTTAGGTTTATGTTTTTTGTTATGTATTTTCATAAAAAGCAAATCCCGCAAAAGGAATTTATGTTGCTTAACATGTATTTCGTTTTATTTGTCGTTATCGAACACGAAAGTAGAAATTTTATTTGGAATAACAAAATATTTCGTATATTTGCAGCGAATATTTAGTAAAATTAATCTCTGAAAAAGAGGAAGAAAATGTTATTTGTAAATATATATTACTGTTTTATCAACTAGTTTTTTCACCTTTATACCTTTCTTATAAAGAGAGAAGCAAAATTGTAAAAATACGGAACTTAAAATATACAAGTATGAAAGCATTAAACAAAGAAACTGCAAACAAGACAGTTCGTCCAGAAAGAATCATTCAGTTTGGTGAAGGTAATTTTTTACGTGCATTTGTAGATTGGATAATCTATAATATGGACCAGAAAACAGATTTCAACAGCAGTGTTGTAGTAGTACAGCCTATCGATAAAGGTATGGTAGACATGCTGAATGCACAAGACTGTTTGTATCACGTAAACTTGCAGGGACTCGACAAAGGTGAAACTGTAAACAGCCTGACTATGATCGATGTTATCAGTCGTGCCTTGAATCCTTACACTCAGAACGCTGAATTTATGAAACTGGCAGAACAGCCTGAAATGCGTTTCGTAATCTCAAATACAACCGAAGCTGGTATCGCTTTCGATCCTTCTTGCAAGCTTGAAGATGCTCCTGCTTCTTCATATCCAGGAAAATTGACTCAGTTGCTGTATCACCGTTATAAAACATTCAATGGCGATATGTCAAAAGGTTTGATCATTTTCCCTTGTGAGTTGATCTTCCTGAACGGACACAAACTGAAAGAAACTATTTACCAGTACATTGAATTGTGGAACTTGGGTGACGATTTCAAGAACTGGTTTGAAAAGGCTTGTGGTGTATATGCTACATTGGTAGACCGTATCGTACCGGGATTCCCACGTAAGGAAATTGCTGAAATCAAAGAAAAACTGCAATACGATGATAACTTGGTAGTTCAGGGAGAAATCTTCCATTTGTGGGTTATCGAAGCTCCGCAGGAAGTTGCTAAGGAATTCCCAGCAGACAAGGCTGGTCTGAATGTATTGTTTGTACCTTCTGAAGCTCCTTACCACGAAAGAAAAGTAACTCTGTTGAACGGTCCTCACACTGTACTTTCACCGGTTGCTTACCTGTCAGGTGTAAACATTGTTCGCGATGCTTGTCAGCATCCGGTTATCGGCAAATATATCAATAAAGTAATGTTTGACGAATTGATGGAAACTTTGAACCTTCCGAAAGAAGAGCTTGAAAAATTTGCTCATGATGTTTTGGAACGCTTCAACAATCCGTTTGTTGACCATCAGGTTACTTCTATCATGCTGAATTCATTCCCTAAATTCCAGACTCGTGACCTTCCAGGTTTGAAAGTATACTTGGAACGCAAAGGCGAACTTCCGAAGGGACTGGTATTGGGTCTTGCTGCTATCATTACTTACTACAAAGGCGGTGTACGTGAAGACGGCGCAGAAATTGTTCCAAACGATGCACAGGATATCATGGACTTGTTGAAACAGCTTTGGGCTACAGGTGATACTCAGAAAGTAGCTGAAGGAGTTTTGGCTGCCGAATTTATCTGGGGCGAAAACCTGAACAACATCCCGGGACTGACTGCTGCTGTAAAAGCTGACTTGGACAGTATTCAGGCTAAAGGCATGCTGGAAACAGTAAAATCTATTCTGTAATTAATTGTTAGAAATTCCATAAGAGGAGGAAAAATATCCGCTCATGCAACGGATATTTTCCTCCTTTCTTGTTTTTGTATAAAGAGCTTTCTCTTTCCCTTACTTCTGCCATAATTCACTTTATATTCTCTTCAGAATAATAAGACTTGTCGAGCAACTATTCATACTTGCAGTCGCTCAAAAAAACATGCTGAAGAAAAAATTTTTTTCGTACGAATTTTTAAAAAACATCGAGAATAATTTCCTAAAAGATGCTGAAGTTTTTTACTGAAGAATTTGAATGTACTATTCAAACTCCAAATACCTTTCTCTAAACCTCTCATAAACTTGAGCATAATACTCTGGCAGACATTGTATCATCGTATCCACAAAGTCCTCAAGAGTTACTGCACTTAACTTGTAAGCATACTCTGGCTTCAGATACTCTGTAACTGATCTGATCTCCTTTTCTGTTGACGGATGCTCCTTCGGAGAAAGTACCACAGAATATGAGTCCTTCAAGTTTTCGACTTCTCTGTACCGTTCTGTAAGTAAAAGATTTCTGTAGATCTGTGTTAATTTTATTTTATTTGCTATCAATAGCCCTTCAAATTCCGCACAGAACAGTCCGGTATCAATAAGCATTTGTTTTTGTTCTTCGCAATTATGTGCTTCATTTAATCCGAGTATATCTGTATATTTCGTTTCAATAGCGATTATATGTTTCTCGCCATTGTTATCTTGAAATTGGATATAGGCATCCATGGCCGACTTATCTTTTGCGTATTTCTCAATTGGTGTCGGTATAAATTCCAATCCGATTTTTGTTACTACAAATACTGGGATATTTTTAAAGATAGATCTTATAGCAAGTGTCACCTTTTCAGGGTTTTCTTCTAAAAGTAACATCAGAGGATGAAATAGGTTGAATGCCATTGGCATACTCGAAAGCAGATTGTTGAATAATCGAAATTCATCTATCGTTTCATTATCCTTTCGATTTTTAACCCTTTTCTTAGCATACTCAAAAGTTTCTTTCATCAGAAAATTCTTTCCGGAAATTTCACCACCACTAATCATATTACCATATTTTCGTTTGGAAGTTTTTGTCGGTCCAACACCCTCCTCTTCTCCTATTTTCACTCGGTACATCGACTGAAGCAATCTAGCTTTTTTAGTAAAAGCGTTATCGCTTTTACATTGATTTCCCAAATTTAAAATACTTTCCATATGATGATATTATTTTATGCAAATAAGCTTATTTTACCGGAATACGGATGGTTCCAGTTTTTATTCCCTTGGCAGTAGCCTGAAGTTCTATCTCACCAGTTTTTTCTCCTGACTGGACTATAACAGTGAGCATACCTCCGAACGCATGCATTTCCGGCTTGTGGAATAAATCCAGACAAGTAGGATCTCCGTTTGCAGAAGCACGGTACTTACCTGCCCCTTTTACTTTGAAACTTACCAGACGTCCGTCATTCGGGCACAAGTTGCCGTCCTTATCAACAATGCGGAGTGTAACATATGCCAGATCCTTTCCGTCTGCCTGAAGAGAGCTGCGATCTGTAACAAGTTCTATATGATGCGGCTTGCCTGCAGTACGAACAGTCTTTTCTGCAACAGGATTCCCCTGTTCGTCGTATGCCACTACTCTCACCTCGCCCGGCTGATAAACTGCGTCATGCCACATCAGACGATAACGGTTTTCTACTGTTCCGTTCTTGTGTTTAGTCTGACGTCCATAGCTTTTTCCGTTGATAAACAATTCTGCCGAAGGATAGTTTGTATAAACAAAAACAGGAGTCTTTTCACCTTCACGTCCTTCCCAATTCCAGTGCGGCAGGATATGCAGTGTTTCTGCTTCTTTATTCCATACACTTCGGTACAGATAATAACGGTCTTTGGGGATAGATGCCAGGTCGATGATACCGAACATTGAACTATGATTCGGCCATGCATTGGTGTCATACGGGCTCGGCTCGCCTAGATAGTCGAATCCAGTCCACACAAACTGTCCGATTGTCCATTCATGATCTTCGGCACGCGCAAAATCAATATCAGGAATATTAGACCAGTTGCAATATTCCAGATCATATGAAGAAGACTGATGATCATCATACATAGCTCCGGCCTTACGTTCCACCGGGAACTTATATACTCCACGAGAGCTGACAGTAGACGATGTCTCCGAACCTAAAATAATGTTTTGTGGTAAACGTTCGTAAGCTTCATCATATAGGTGAGCACGATAATTCAGCCCCGGAATATCAAGCATTGCAGCAAATCCATTTGCTAGTACACTTTTCACTTGATCCATACCACAGGTTACCGGACGTGTAGGGTCTTCCCGATGACAGATATCCTGTAAGAACTTTGCTACTTTATATCCTTCCGGACTCCATTGGGTAGGAACCTCGTTGCCGATACTCCACATTACCACACATGGATTGTTCCGATACTGTCGAAGCATGTTTACCATATCCTTTTCCGCCCATTCATTAAAGAAGCGGTGGTATCCGTTGTCACACTTGGCGATATCCCATTCGTCGAACGGCTCAAGCATCATCATGAATCCCATTTCGTCGCAAAGTTCGACTAGTTCGGGAGCAGGCATATTATGCGATGTACGGATGGCGTCACATCCCATTTCTTTGAGTAACGTCAACTGATGGCGGAGCGCTGCAACGTTAATTGCTGCTCCCAAAGGTCCCAGGTCATGATGATTGCATACTCCTTGAAATTTACGTCGCTTTCCGTTCAGATAAAAACCTTTGTCGGCTATATATTCAATTGTACGAATCCCGAAACGTGTGGAATAAGTATCGAGAAGCGTATCACCTGAATAGATTTTTGATACAGCCTTATATAGGACTGGAGTTTCGGGCGACCAAAGCTTAGGTCGTTCTACGATAAAATTCTGAGTAAAAGGTTGGCCGTGATTGATGACTCCTTTGTTCGTTTTGGTTGAAACCACCTGTCCGTCAGCATCCATAATGTCCGTTACTACAGTCAGCTCTGTTTTTCCCGCATTTAAAATCGTTGTACGAAGACAAACAGAAGCATATTCGTCCTTCACGTACGGAGTAGTAATCTGAGTTCCCCATACCGGAACATGGATTTTTTCTGTAGTTACTACATGTACGTTTCGATAAAGTCCCGCTCCCGGATACCAACGTGATGATTGTGGACGATTTTCCAATCGTACGGCAAGTGTGTTATTTTTACCATCTTCATTTACTAGAGAGGTAACGTCACAATAGAAAGAGTTATAGCCACAGGGCCAGAAACAGGCTTCTTTTCCGTTGACAAACACACGAGCCTCGCTCATTGCTCCGTCAAAGATCAGGGTTGTCTGTTTTCCTGGAGTAGAATGAAATGTTGTACGATACCATCCTATGCCTACGTATGGCAAACCACCCGTACGTCCGGTTTTTAAGCTAGCCTGAGTTTCAAAATTCTGTGTGACAGCTACATTTTGTAAGTCGTTGTTCTTATCGAAAGGTCCGAAAATAGCCCAGTCATGTGGAATGTCTACAGTTTCCCATTTAGCATCATTGAATGCTGGCATTTCAGCATTGCTAACCTCTCCTTTGGTAAATTTCCATCCTTTTTCCAGCAGATATTCGCTTCGCTGTGCATGGAGATTTAGAGCCAGGCAAAATCCCATGGTCATGAGATAAAATGTCTTCATGTGTGTTTCCCTTAATATTACAATGTTAATATTTTTTTTGTATCAAAACCCTTATTTATCTAATGGAGGTCAAGTATTTCAGAATACTTATATCTTCCTATCTTTTCCGCCATCAGATTATAAGGATTTAACAAAGATACAATTTCTTGACAGAAGACAAAGTATCGTTTATAGAATATTGTCACAAAAGTTTTACCTCATAGAAATAGAATACTCATTTCTGGCCATAAAAATAAGCAGCTGTAGCTCCTCCATCTACAAGGAAATCAGCTCCGGTAATAAAGGCTCCCCGATTACTCATCAACAATTCGGCAACATTTGCCACTTCATCTGCTGTTCCCGGACGATGTGCCGGACATTGGGCAAACATCTTCTTATAAAATTCTCCACGTACACCGTTAAACTCATCAAGAGCCAATGGGGTAACAATGATGCCCGGAGAAATAGAATTAATGCGCGCTCCTCTTCTACCCCATTTTACGGCTTCCGACATAACACGTTTTACATTACAACGTTTAGCCAACTGGTATGCATGGAGTGTATCATTGATATGTTGTGGTTGCAAAACTTCGAGATCCAATAGTCTTTCAGTTGGTGTACAAGCCAGCAGCTCATCGGTTTCCGCACCAAGTGCTGGCAGACGATGTCCGGATTGACTGGAGATTGTAACGCCTGTACCTCCCCACATGATGACTTTTCCGACCTCTTCCAACAATACAGCCGTGCCATACAGGTCGACTTTCAGAATAGTTTCTATTGATGCTTGTGAAGGAGAAACTCCCGCAGCATTGACCAGCATGGCTATTTCTCCATATTGCTGTGCCGTGTCAATTAGATGTAGAATGGACTCGCGGGATGATAAGTCCATCTCCACCGGAAGCACATCAAATCCGGCACGGTTCATCGTATCGGCCATGGACTGTGCATTCTCCATTCGTTTGTCACCGACTACAATCTTCATTCCATATCCCATCCGTCGGGCTATCGCCATACCGATTTGTCCGGCACCTGTAAGTATCATTACTTCTTTTTCCATATCGCATATATTATATTGATTCCTATTGCAAAATTATCCTTTACTATTTTACTGATAGTTATACAAAACACAGAATAATTTCACAGATTCACAGATGGTGTAATTTGTCAGTATTGCAGATTATTGTCAATGATATAAAACACAGATTTACTGCATAGAAACACTGCTTTTCTTTATATTGTGTTATAAATATTATCTTTGCGCATCAATTCAGTTTAACAAGTTATGGGCATTATAATAAGGCAAGAAAATAGTACGGAATTGTCTGTTATCTGCAACCTGATAGAAAAAGCTTTTGCAGATATGCCGGAAAGCGACCATCAGGAACACCATTTAGTAGACAGACTGCATATTCCGATACATATATACCGGAATTGTCACTAGTCGCAAAAACTGAAAAAGGAGAAATTGTAGGATATATTTTGCTGACAAAAGTGGAAATCGTTTCAGAAAATGAAATCCATACATCTTTGGCTCTAGCACCACTTGCCGTTCTACCTGAATACCAGAACAGAGGCATAGGAGGAATGTTACTTAAGGAATCACATAAAAGAGCTGCTACACATGGCTATGGCACAGCTCTTCTTCTTGGACATAAAGAGAAATCGGTTTAGTCTGTATATTCTAAACTTAAACAAGGAATACGAAACTGAACCAATATATTTTATTGTACCTTTTGTTACTATTTTATTTATGACTTATTTTTATAAGTTTACCAATCTTTTGGTAAGCTTTCTTTTTCTATGCTATTAATTATAATTTGTACATTAAATTTTGTTTCAATCGTTCTACAAAATGATCGATGCGTTGCATCTCCTTAGGGATGTTGATACCTTGCGGGCAATCGGGCGAACATTGATTGCACCCGATGCAATGGCTGGCTTGCCTCAGTCTTGGTACACTGCGGTCATAACCAATCAAGAAAGCTTGTCGTGCCTTGTGGTAATTTTCATCATGTCCGTTTCGTGGCATATTTCCCTCATTGATACATTTATTATAATGTAGAAGAATAGCAGGAATATCTATTCCATAAGGACATGGCATACAATATTTGCAGTCATTACAAGGGATTGTCTGATATTGTACCATCAGGTCTGCTGTTTCTTGCAAGAATACAAATTCATCATCAGAAAGCGGATGCAGTGGCGAATAGGTACACAGGTTGTCTTGCAAGTGTTCCATGTAGGTCATTCCGCTGAGTACAGTCAAAACATTAGGGAAACTTCCAGCAAAACGGAACGCCCATGATGCTACGCTCTGTTCTGGTTCTCGTTGCTTTAATTTATTAACAATGTGATCATGAACTTTGGAAAGTCGTCCACCAAGCAACGGTTCCATAATCACGGCTGGAATATTCCGCTTCGCCAGTTCGCTATATAGGTATTCTGCATTAACGTTGATGCCTGATGCGTGCCGCCAGTCAAGGTAATTGAGCTGTATTTGTACAAAGTCCCACGGTATGCCCGATTCCTGTAACATATAGTCAAATACCCGTACATCCCCATGAAACGAGAACCCCAGTTTACGGATACGTCCGGCTTCTTTCTCCTTGAGGATAAAATCTGCGATACCACAATCATACAGTCTTCCGCGCATTTCTTCCATTCCCTTACCTGTACCTAGAATATGAAACAGGTAATAATCGAAGTAATCCGTACGCAGGTGCTTAAAAGAATCCTGATACATCTTTACGCTTGCCTCTTGTAGTTCTTTACCGCGAAGTCCAGCTCCATAAAGACGGTGATTGGACATTTTCGTGGCAATGAAATACGAATCACGGGGGTGCCGACTGAGTGCAATGCCAGTAGCCTCTTCCGATAAACCTTGACAATATGGCGGAGCGGTATCGAAATAGTTTATGCCATGTGCCAAAGCATAATCCACCAGCCGGTTCACTTCTTCCTGGTCAACTATTTGTCCTTCACCATCTGGATTAGATATCATCGGCCATCGCATACAACCATAACTAAGCAATGACACGCGGTCGCCCGTCAATATCCGGTAAGTCATATCGCCATCAGGTTCTCCGATAACATTAAATGATGACTTGCTTTGTTCATTACAACCTACCAATCCGGCAGTTACCATTCCTGCGGCTCCTGCTATCTTGAAAAAATCACGGCGGGAAATTGATTTTCCATTCTCTTTATCCATATGCAGTAAATATTTAGTATCTATTTTATTTTTTGAACTCTTTTCATATCATTCTGTGTATTTCGTTGCCTTCTACATAAATGGCACTGAAAGGACGTGCCGGACAAAGATTCTCGCAAGCTCCGCAACCGATACAACGCTCTACATTGATTGCCGGAATTTTAGCAGATTCTGGATTATCAGCAATAGAATGTATCATTTGAATAGCTCCGGTAGGACAATGACGGGCACAGTTCCCGCATTCTACACCGTCAGCCAATGGCACACAGTTCTCCTTTACCCATACAGCATGTCCTATCTGAGTAGCGGATTTTTCTGCTACTGATATTAAATGTATAGCTCCAGCAGGACAAACTTCACTGCATTTTGTACATTCAGGCCGACAATATCCTCGCTCATAACTCATTTCGGGCTGCATTAATTTGGTCAGATCTGTGGACGGACGAAGCACTCCGTTTGGACAGGTTGATACACAGAGTTGGCAGGCGGTACAATGTTGAAAAAAACTCCGTGCACTCCGTGCTCCCGGAGGTACAATTGAAGTAAAACGATTGGGAATTTTCTTATCCTCTATAACAGCCAAGCCTCCATCTACTTTCTTTTCCTGTGCTTTCAATATGCCAGTCGTAGCAATCGTAGCTACAACAGTCAGAAATGAACGACGGGTATCATTGATTTGATCAGTTAAAATTTTGGATGTATTTGTTATTGGCTGTGTGGCTTCTTTTTTTGTAGGATGTTTGTAATTGATAGCTCTCTTATGGCATTTACTGATACAATCCATGCAAGTGACACAACGGCTGTAATCAATCCGATGTTTGGCGATATCAATACATGCCGCCTTACAATTCTGGGTACACAGCTTGCAATTCACGCATTTATCCGTATCAATCACAGGTTTCAACCACGAGAAACGGGCAAGTAAGCTTAACACCGTACCTACCGGGCATACGGTATTGCAGTAAGTCCGTCCGTTCCGCCACGCCAATACTCCTATTATAATAAAGGTAAGCAAGGCGATGAGGAATGTCGGCAGACTTTTCAACCATACCTCCGTTTTATAGAAGGCGTAACAATCAGCCCGTTCCGCAAAGTAAGCGAGCAAGTTGTTTCCCCAAGCGTATATCGGGGCGAACAGATTGCTTGCGATCCGTCCGTATGAACTGTATGGCGCGAGCAATGCCACCAGCGAGCCGATTCCGGCTATTATCGCTACAACGAAAACAGCCAACACCCCATACCGCAGCCATGATTTGACCGGAGAATAGCAGTAACGGTTCTTCTTCTGTTTTTTGCCCATCCAAGCGATGATGTCCTGCATCACGCCCAGCGGACAGATGACTGAGCAGTACACCCGTCCGAAGACAAGTGTCAGCAACACGAAGAACCCCACAACCCCCACATTCAACGCCAAGAGCGCGGGCAGGAACTGTATTTTGGCCGTCCAGCCCAACCAAGCGTGCAGCGTTCCCGTGAAGTCGAGGAATAGCAACGTCACAGTGGCGAAACACAGAACGGCAAGTGTCAATCTGATTTTACGTAGCATACTATTCAACTGTTTTTATGGAATTTATACCTTAACCAAATCACTCCGTTCTCCATTGTTTGTACAGACAATAATTCAAGCGATTGTCCTTGTGAGGGATTTCCTTTACCGATATAATGGAAAATAGATGTTGAATTAGTCGAGCCGTCAATACCGGGATAAATAACAAGGCTCAGTTCATCTATCAGTCCGGCTTGCAGAAATGCTCCGTCAATGATGCCGCCGCCCTGTAAAGAGAGAGACTCCACACCAAATGTTTCCGCCAATGTCTGCATGGCAATGTTGAGGTTATCACCTTTTGTTCCAGCAAACAGGTAGGAAATACCCTTTTTCTGAAGGTACTCTAAATAAAATGCCGGAGCTGTTTCAGGCAGGATGGCTACAATGCTGTCCCCTCTTACAGTGGAAGATTCATAGAGAATATTTGCGTCCGGATCGGCTATCACAAAAAGACGTTCAGAAGTACTTCCGGCAATATAAGGTACAGGATGACCAAGTGGTGTGCTATCCCCTGTATGAAAGGTTTTTGGGAAATAACCTTCACATAATGTATGCTTTCCGAACATCCAAGCATCGGTATTCAGTTTACGACCAATTGCTGCGTATATACCAATTAATTCGTTCTTCTTTCCATTGAATGGTTCCGTCCAATGGTCGGTCAGCAGGTGGCCATCTACGGAGCCCATTACATGACAAATGATTTGTGGATACATAGTGTTATCAATTTAGTTTATAATCAGACGTCAAAATAGAATATTCGGACTGATGACCGAAGAGTTGCCGATACAATAAGGCTAATATGTGCGGTTGATAAAAGCCGAACTCTCCAGCTATTTGCTCTAATGGGCAATCATCCTTGCGAACACGTTTCTTAATATATTCCATCATCTTTAGGCGAATATACTCAGCAAGCATCTTTCCTGTTTCTATCCGTACTACTTCGTTCAGATAAGCTGGCGAAAGGGTGGAAAGTGCAGATTCGACCCGGCAGATTCCATCTTCCAGAGATTTCTGTCCACATAGGGAAAAATAGCGGTAGAGTGTCTTGTTTACTGTTGCTAGGTATTCTTGACAAATGTCAGAACGACAGGCAAACTGACGTTCATAGAAGCGGAGGCAATAGTCCAACAATAATTCTACACCCACAGATACCAATCGTAGACTGTAAGGGTCTATGTCCCGCTGCAGTTCTTCATGGATATGATCCAAACAGTCTTGTACGATATGCATTTCCTGCAAGGAAAGATGCAGTGATTCATTCTCCCGATAATCAAAGAAAGTATAGTCCGCTTTCTTGAATACAAGGCTCTTGGTACTAAACAGTTCCGGATGTAACAGGAGTCCCGATATACTACCGTCTATCGCATCTTCGTGACTGATACAGATTGTATCTCCCGGTTTTGTGAATGTAAGTGTGCCGTATTGAAAATCGACACATTGCCTGCCATAGCGTACTTCTCCACACCGTGTCCTTACAAAACGGACTGCATAGAAGTTACCTGTAAAACACAACGTAGTATCATCTTCAAGTTGTCCCGGATCAATAACCGCTACTTGAGGATGTAGTGTCGGTTGACGCATCTGTTTGTTGAACTCGTCTATAGTGAGTGACTGTATATCGTTCATTACTATTATTTGTTTTTATGTGCTGATACAAAAATACCGTTTCCGTCGTGGTGCGTCTATACACAGATTACGGATTGAAACACCAAAATCAACGAAAACGGTATGAGTTCCAATGAAAGCATCTCAAGTATTGGATGAGATGGATTCATTACAAATGTTTACCAAAGAAATCAGTTAGTTTGTTTACAGCCTTATCTACATATTCCGGTACCCAATACGTCTGGATGTGTCTTGCACCAGGGATTAGATACAATTCCTTGTCATTCGTTCCAGTAGCTTTGCTGAAACATTGTTCGGTCATATAGAACGTGTCGGCAAGACTACCCGCCATCATTAACAACGGTTGGTTGATGAGATACATTCCCTCACTGGCATCAAATGCCATCAGATCGATCAGACTGCTCTTTGTATAACGGAAGGTAGAACCCGGGTGCGCGTGAGATTGAAGGTAATACTCATAACCGTCACGATAGAGATCGAACGGAAGCTGTTTGGCCTGTTCCGGCGTCATTCCACTCATATCACCTACATACTCAGGAGCTTCTCCGTTGGCTTCTTTCTGACGTGCAACACAGGCGTCTGCAAGTCGTTGTTGCACATCGCCGATCTGTGAATCAAGGAAGCCATTACGACGTACCAGTCCGGAGTTGAACATACTGAGTGTGGCAACTGCCTTGAAACGTTTGTCAGTCTGTGCAGCTTTAAGCGTATAGCCACCTCCGCCACATATACCGAGTATACCGATACGATTTGCATCCACTCCGGGATATTGTGCCAGTATATCGGCTGCACGATGGATATCTTCGATACGGCTGGCCGGCTTGTCTACATTGCGCGGTTCACCCTCGCTTCCACCTTGATAGGCGGCATCAAATGCCAGACAAATGTAACCCTGTTCCGCCATCCGCTGGCTGTACAATCCTGCCACCTGTTCCTTACATCCACCGTTTGGATGTGCAACGACAAGAGCGGGATAGCTTCTTGAAACTTCATATCCGGCTGGAGTATAAACGTTGGCGACAATCTTCAAGCCACTCAAGTCGTAAGTAATGCGATGGATATTAACTTTGCCCATTTCATTCTTGGTGATAGCTCCCCGATAAACCAGTCCGAAAGGATTGTCGTTAGGACTTTGGATAGCAGAGAAATCCTCTGAAATAAATGGTTGTTTGTTTTGAGCGGCTGAAGCTCCGGCGAACAAAAGTGCAGTAACACCGCACAACATTGTCTTTAATAAGGTATTCATAATTTTTTTCTTTTAGAAGTTTGTTACATGCATTCTTTCAATATCTCAAACAGTTCATCACGGGAAAACTGCTTGCAGCATCCCGGCATCAGTAAACAGGTATCTACAGCGGCACGGAGGATACTTTCGTCCTTAATGCCCATTTCGCTCCAGTGCGATGGCAAGCCGATTTCCTTTATAAAATCCTCCAACGCTTCGATACTAAGTATAGCAGTCTGTTCTACCGTATCACCCTTTACATTCCATACCCGTTCCGCCATACGAGCCAGTTTTTCTTTGCCCTCATTTAGCAAATGGCGATAGAGAACCGGATGGATAACCGCCAATGCCTTTCCGTGGTTGCAGTCGGTATAGGCTCCTACGGCATGTTCCAGCATATGGCATTGAAAATCGGTCTGCTTGCCGAGTTTTAGCAGACTGTTTTCCGCAAGGGCAGAATCCCACATCAGTTCTCCACGGGCAAAATCATTGTCCGGATCGGCTATCAGTTCACGGAGGTTTTTGATGACGTTACGCATGACCGCTTCATTGATTTCATCGGAGAGATTGTCCGTTTGAGGTTTGCCCATATAGATTTCCATACAATGACTCAACGTGTCGAATGCACCACTGACGACTTGCCCCATTGGAAGAGTCCGTGTCAAGTCGCTGTCCAGTATAGCAAAACTGTAGTAAGCGCCTGTCAACGGCTGTTTCAGTTTCTTTTCGGTGTGGGTGATAACCGCCCCGTTGTTCTGCTCGGCACCCGTTCCTGATGCTGTTACGATAGCGCCCATAGGCACAAATTCAGTAGGATACTGGTGCTTCGTGTACTGCATCTCCCAAATATCCTCGTCTAATTTTACTTGTGCTGATACTACCTTGCAGCAGTCGATAACCGATCCGCCGCCCACAGCAAGGATGAAGTCTATGTCATGTTCACGCACCAGTCGTGCACCTTCCTGTACCTTGTCGTAAGTAGGATTGGGCATAATGCCTCCGAAGTCCACCACGTTCTTGCCACGTTCGTGCAGCCAGCTTATAATTTTGTCATACAGCCCTGTGCGTTTCAGCGAGCTGCCGCCGTATGCCAGCAGCACATTCTGTCCTATACGGTCTAATTCTTCCTTGATTGCGTTCTCTGCGCACCCTTTGCCAAAATGTTGACGGACAGGGTATCGATAAGTAAAACTATTCATAAATGTCTTTGTTTTTTTCTGTTTATTCATCACTTTTCGGAAAGAAGAACGGCAAAGCATTGTACAGATATTCCGGAATAGGACGGAACTCATGCCGTGCCCCTTCTTTCTGATGAAAGGTCATATTAGCCGTATTGAACATGTTGTTCAAACGTGCCATACCTTCTATTTGAAGAAGTATCTCTCTATAAGCGGAGTCATTTGTCCCACTTGCCGCCCAGATATAGAAACCTGTTCCGGCATAAGGTGACTGTTGTACCCTTTCTGCCAAATAAGCTGCTGTATCGTCAGGACGATTCATCCCGGCAAACCGTCCCAAAGACCAGCAATCGCCACTGACTGGCATAAAGTATCGGAATGCGTTCAATGTTTCATCAAAGGCATACCAAGTGGTGACTGCTCCCATTGAAAAACCTCCGATGGCACGGTGACTGCGTGATACTTCAATACCCTCCCTGTCGGTTGTTTCCGCATACGTGTGGTAACGGCCTTCTACAGCAGGAATCAGGTCGTTTACCAATTCTATGGGCAAGGCCCTGCAGTAAGGGGCTGCATCCACATAGTCAGGTGTAGGCTGTCCGTAGTTGTAGCTGGGTGTGACCACAATCATCGGGTCGATATCACCGTGAGCTATCATTTGGTCGAGCAGTTTGCGTACCACACCATTTTCATCTTCAAAGGTAGATGTCGCCGTACTGTAATGACCGTGTACAAAATAGAGGATATTGTACCGTTGGCTTTCATTATATCCATAAGGTAGATAGACGTATGCCGTATTGGTACGTTTCGCACCAGTGCCTTCTGCATAGTCCCGTGTGGCATAATCGATGCGGACTATGCTGCCTCTTTTTTCGGCTTCCTGCTCATAACCGTCTGGTACAGCATGTGTGAAGCTGATCATTGCCACGTCATCAGACGAAGAATTTTCTTCTCCGTTGTCTGGATTAATTGGTGTTTCAACTTCAGAGTCATCTGTACTACAAGCCACAAGCGGTAGGGAAAGCAGCAGGATGCTAAGGAATGATATTATTTTGTGTGTCATTTTGTTTAAAATTTATAGTTGGGTCGTAACAGTGACAACAGCTTATAGTCGAAATCTTTCCTTACCTCACATTTGTTCCCAAATATCATCGTGTTTCCGTTTTCACGGGTAAAAGCAGGCCATGAAGGAAGTCCTTCGTGATTGGGATTGCCGGTACGGGCGAAATTTATCCATGCTTTGCTGATGCGCTCTTCCAACTCCTTGACTTCCGAGCCTCCAGCAGAGGCTGCAGGTGACAGACTGGTGTTGCTGAATACAAACGGTATTTCCGAACAATGATATGACATGGCAAAACCTCCGTGAATAGGTGTGTCCCAGGCAAACAAATAATTATATACAGGAGCCCCATGCTGGTCGGCTTTCAAGCGGGCTGTCTTCAAGGCAGGCAGTCTCAACATTGTATCTATGTAAAGTGCTTCGCTGATGGAACGACCGGGATAGGCAGACGTGAAGGCAGCAATAACCGAGTCTGTACGGTTTCCGAATCGTGCTTGCAACTTTTTCATTGTCTCTTCCTTATTCCATGTGTGCATATTGTCATGGGCAAATTTATCCGGATTTCCCAACATCGGCATTGTAGTCCATTCGGTCATACACGAACCGATAAGCAACGGAATATCCTTTGCCTGTGAAGCAATGGAATCTATGACCGGCTGATATGGCAGATAGTCACCGTCTACCACGGGGGTCCATAGCAGTCCAGGATTACCCCAACTGTCTATGCTGTTTTCCTCTTGAGCGGTTTGAGCCATTGCCTTATTTCCTGCTGCTATCAATTGGCTGTAGGGAATGGTTTGTAACTTGTCGGCATTTTGCGGTGAGATTCCTAATGAGTCAAGCATCAGTTCTGCTACCCGGTGTGCTGTCTTTTGCGTAACATTGGTCATTCCACAAGCTTCTACAGCTCCGCTCTGAACGATGGCCTTATGGAACAGTCCCTGTGCAGCCGGAACTGTCATCAGTACCAATACTTTGGCACCTCCACCTGATTGTCCGAATAGAGTGACATTGTTTGGATCACCTCCAAAGACAGCAATGTTCTTCTGTATCCATTGCAGGGCTGTTACCATATCCATCGTACCGACATTACCGGAGTATTTATATTTTTCACTGTAAGCGGACAAATCAAGAAAGCCGAGCATATTCAGCCGATGGTTAACCGACACTATCACAACATCTCCTTTGCGACTCAGGTTTGCTCCATCATAAACCAGTTGCTCGATGGCAGAACCAGTCTGAAACCCACCTCCGTGCAACCACACCATTACCGGACCTTTCTTGCCGTCGTTGATGCCTGGAGTCCATACGTTCAGGTTCAGGCAATCCTCTCCCTCAGCAGGGTGCTCACGCATGGCGATAAAGTCGTTTCCTTGTGGTATGGGAGCCTGCGGACATATATCTCCATATGTATTAAATATCCGTACCGTATCCCAAATATCGGGCTGTTCAGGTGGCATAAAGCGTGCAGCCTTGGCGTATGGAATGCCTTTGAAGCTGTAGATGCTGTCCGCATATACACCTTGTGCCTGACCGCTTGTCAAGCTGACCACTTTGCTTTGTTCCTGAGCACAGGAACAAAGCAAAAACAGGCTTACCAACAGATAACCTATTGTTTTCATAATGCCTCCTTAATTTTGTTGTTCCAACATTCCTATCCGTTCCAGCCATTGGCGGATGCCTTCTTCCGAGCCGGCCACACTGCTACGTGAAATGCTATATCCATTTACCATTGTGGCATTAGGTTCCATTCCAGCAATGTCATCCACTGTTCCTGACCAGCCACTACCTCCATGTGAGGAGAAAGGAATAATTGTTTTACCTGCAAAGTCGTATTCGTCAAAGAATGAATACATAGCCATAGGCATCTGATACCACCAAATGGGATAGCCCACAAAGATGACATCATAATCATCAAAGTTTTCTATATCGGTAGCAAGAGCCGGATGTATATTATTCTGCCGCTCATTGTCGGCTTGTGAAGCCAAATCATCGAAATTACCCGGATAAGGTGTTGCTGTCTGTATTCTTACCATATCAGCTCCAGTAGCTTCGCCTATCACGGTAGCCATATATTCCACACTTCCATACAAATCTCCGTTTACAATCACACGGCTGGCGGAAGTGTTGGCATCCACCCCATCCGGTAGGGGCTCAGAAAAATAAGCTATAAGTACATGATGATTTGTTCCAGGTACCACTTCTTCAGTCGGGGAACTGATATTGTTATCTTCATTGTCACTGCACGAAGCAAGTATTAACGATACGCAGAACAATGCGAAATATGTGTATATTCTCATTTTTTATCCTCCATTATTTGATAACTCTGATTTCTTTTAACCATTCTGTGATACCGTCCGTATTTCTGCTAATGGCACCGAATCCTTTCAAGTGTTTGGCATCAGGTGTGAGTTCTGCAATCTTGGCAAGGGTCTCGTCACGGTAGGTAGATGCGTAGGTACAGAAAGGAATGACCGTCTTGCCCTTAAAATTATAACTTTCGGTAAAAGTATTGATAATCATTGGTGCAGTCCACCACCATACAGGACAACCGATAAAGATTGTATCATAACTGTTCCAATCTTCCACCTTGTTCTTGATAGCAGGGCGGGCATTCTGTTCCTTTTCTTTCTTTGCTACCTCTGTACAAGGTTTATAGTCTGTAGGATATGGCTTTACCGGATCGATACGGAAAAGTGTGCCGCCGGTCTGTCCGGCAATATACTCTGCCACATGCTGCGTGTTGCCACTCCAACTGAAATAAGCAATTAATGTTTTGCCATTTTGTGCGTACAGATTCATTCCTCCTATTAGGATAAGGGCGATAAGGATAATAATCTTTGTTCTCATATTTGTTCTTATTTACTGGTTATGTTACTTGATGATTCCTATTTTCCGCAACCACGCTTCCACGCCGTTGATGTTACGTCCGCTTGTACCGAAGCCTTCCAAATGTTCTGAGTCTGGTGTGAGAGCTACTATGCGCTGCAATGTCGCGTCACGACCTGTCGAAGCATATGTGCAGAATGGTATGACGGTCTTTCCCGTGAAGTTGTACTCCTCACTTTCTAAAAACGACCATATCGGCATTGGTGCGTCACCCCACCAGACGGGACATCCTACAAAAATGGTGTCGTATTGCTCCATATTCTCAACTGTTCCGCTCAATTCCGGACGTATACTGTTTTCCAGTTCTTCACGTGCCACCTCGGTACATTCCGTATAATCTTCCGGATACGGAACAACTGTCTCAATGCGGTATAAAGTGCCTCCAGTCAGATCGGCAATGGCTTGGGCTACTGTACCTGTATTATTGGTACGAGTAAAGTAGGCAATAAGAATATTGCTGTCTCCCGACGGTTCATCCGGATTGGCCGGGTCATCTGGATTGTCTGTGGAATCGCCCGGTGTTTCGGGTTGTTCTGTTCCAGGATCTTCCATTATGGGATCATCATTCCCGCAAGCGTTGAAAGTAAAGGCTGAAAGTACCATCATCAGGTAAACTAAATACTTTTTCATTGTTTCTATGTTTTTATGGGTTATTTTTCTTCATAACTGTTGTATTCCTCTTCTGTCACAGGTTCCAGCCACGTTACGCCCCCTTTGTCCAGTTGGGTACCTATGGCGATGTGTGTAAACTCACTGTCAGGAGCCGCACCGTGCCAATGGATGACATCGGGGGCAATCTTCACTACGTTTCCAGGCAACAGCAGTTGGATAGGTTTTCCTTTTTCCTGATAATATCCTTTGCCGGAAGTGCAGAGCAGGATTTGTCCGCCTTTATGGCTGTGCCAGCTGTTTCGGCATCCGGGAGCAAAAGTCACATTGGCCACAGTACATCCAAAACCATCTTGTGGTGCGACATAGCCTTGCAACCAAGCCTTGTCCGTAAAGTTCGGATTGTCTGGCATTAGCGTACCGAGTGCGAACGGGTCGTCACCTTTTTTAAGACTGTTCACGATAGCCGTCATTTGCTGAAGCTGGCTTTCGGTAATACCCTGACGTAAACAAATAGCGGAATGGGACTTTAACATCGGTTCTACCCCCGTTCCCATAGCTGAAAGAATGGATACGGTAGCTAGCTCGCGTTCCTGCCATGTCAAAAGGTCGCGTTCAAAAATGTCGTAGAACAGATGTTCCTTCAGGTATTGCTCAATAACTGGAGCAAAAGCAGAATATCCTGTTTTAGGTGCATCTTTTGGCGCACCGCTCAACTTTTCAAGAAGTTCTGCTCCACGGGTGTACTTGTCCCGCTCATCGGCTACAGGTGATGCTTCACGGCCTACGGTGTCGGTAATTCCTTGTGCCTTACGCTCGTCCAAGACTTCCATAAAAGTCTGTAAGGCACGCAGGCTGCGGGGAAATCCGCAATAGGCGTATGCGTGTACCAGCACCTCTTTTATTTCATTTACCGTCATCCCATCGTCCAAGCCACGGTCGAGAGATGTTTTCAAGTTCTCCAAATCGCCCCGTGCCGTCGTAGCGGCAATGGCGACAATACGTTGCTGACGGATGCTCAGCGTGTCCACCTGTTGTGCCTGTGCAGACTGGTAAATACTTAGTACAATCATTGTAAAGGATAGGATAATTGTTCTCATAAAGTTTTCTGCTTTAATTATTTGTTGCAAAGTTAATGCGCAAGCCGTCGCCCGTCCATACACAGATTACAGATAGAAGCACCAATATCAACGAATGTATTTCAGGCATACCTCATAGGCGTATAAGACTATCTCTAACGGCGTATGAGGAGGCTCAAATGCTATATGTGTTCAAAAAGGAAAGCATCCCCGAAACTTTCGTCCCGAAGATGCTTCACACTTATATATATTATGTGACTAAGAAGAGTAGTTAGTCAAGTCCTTTTTCTTTTAACCAAGCGGACAAGAGGTCGGCAAGCTGCACGTTGTTTTTCTCAGCAAACAGGAAGTGCGAGTTGCCTTTGATGCCTTGTTCAGGCAGATGTATCACTGTGGCATCGCCGCCGTGAATGTTGATACATTCGGCAAACAGACGCGCCATTTGCAGACGGACACGCCAACTGTCCATTGCCCAGTTGTCGCTCGGATCATCGGGAATGTAGTCGCCGTAGTAAATGATGATGGGGAAACGGGTCAGTTTCTCGAAATCAACCAAGGGAATGGATGTAGCACCTAATGCCCCAAACGGGCTGATGGTCTGCAAAGGTTCGGGTGTTTCGCCTTCGGGGAAGACAAAGCCGCTGCCCGGTTCGTAAGAGACAATGGCACGCACCTTGTCGCTCTTGATGGCAGTATGCCAGCCCGGTCCGCCACCTTGTGAGTGGGTGACGAGGATGCCACCACCAATCTTGTCTATCAGATTAGCCACATCGGTAGCTATCAGTTGCTCATCGTAAGCTCCCGTGTTTGGGGTGATTTGACGGAAGAACTGTTCCAATGCCTCTGTCGACTGTGGAAACTGGCTGCCGTCATAATACTCCGGCCATACACCCATACGGAAATTCTCAAACCAGAACTGGTCGTCTGTCGTTGCTTTGATGGTTTCGTCTACCGTACTGCGTCCGGCACGTCCACGGCGAGGTTGGTCTATCAGGTAGGTACTGAATCCCCGACGCAAGAAAATTGTAGAAAATCCCTCGCGGCCGTCAGGCGTACTTTCCCACGTCTTGGCGGATTGCCCGGCTCCGTGCAGGAATACGAGTGGATTCTTGCGAGCATCGACTGGGACTTGATACGACACGTAGGCGTGGTCGCCGTGCAGGGTCTGGCCGTCAGCCTTCAGTGGTTGGTGCGTGTCGTAAGTGCCCGGCTGCGTCTTTACCGAACCACCAATCAGGAAACTGCCTTGCTCACGGATGGCAAGGAAGCTGTCATTCGTCACTTTCTTTTGTGCTTGGGATGATCCGCTGCCACAGCTTGCGCATAGGGCAAGCAGGACGGACAAAATAAGATAATTCAATCGTTTCATATTTTATTATGCTGTTAGTTTTGTTCCACCGAATACGCTGGACATAGGCATTCTGTCCAACGCTTGGTCTATTTGTTTCACTTCTTCTTCCGATAATGTAATGTCAGCCGCCCCAGCGTTCTCTTGCAACCGGTCAGGCTTGCGTGTGCCGGGAATGGGGACTATCCACGGCTTTTTGCAAAGCATCCATGCAAGAGATATTTGCGCGGGAGTGGCATTTTTCTCACTTGCGATACAGCGTATGAGTTGCAGCAATTCGTAATTCTTTCCATAGCTTTCAGGCTGGAATTGCGGCATTCCCGCCCGATAGTCCGTGCCTGAGTCGAAATGCGAAGTGGCATCATAGCGGTCGGATAACAATCCGTTGGCAAGCGGAGAGAAGGCAACCAAGCCGATGCCCAATTCTTCCAACACGGGGAACAAGGCTTCGTGCCAGCGTGCCATCATCGAATAGCGGTTTTGCACGGCGGTAAGCGGACAGACGGCATTAGCACGGCGGATGTCCTCCTCCGAAGCCTCTGACAAACCCCAATAAAGCACTTTACCTTCATTTATTAAATCTTGTACCGTACCCGCCACATCTTCAATGGGTATCTGTGGATCGGGGCGGTGCTGATAGTAGAGATCGATATAGTTCGTCTGCAAGCGGCGGAGCGAACCTTCTACCGAGCGGCGTATAGCTTCTGGTCGTGAGTCTGTTATCAGCGGATAAGGCACTTGTCCACTTTCCATATCGAAGCGCAGGCCGAACTTTGTGGCGATAACCACCCTGTTGCGGTAGGCTTTCAGGGCATTGCCAAGCAGTTCCTCGTTGTCGTGCGGATTATCTGGCGTGCCATACACTTCGGCGGTATCGAAGAAGTCATAGCCCATATCCACCGCCTTTGTCAGCAGTTCCGTCATTTCCCGATGGTCAGCGGGCGCACCATAAGCATGGCTCATACCCATACAACCCAAGCCGATGGCAGAGACGCGAAGCCCTCTGTTTCCTAAGTTTCTGTATTTCATATTTGATTCTCCTTATATAATAGTTTCTCTCCATCTTTGAAAGCTATACCGACAGTTTCGCCCAACACGCGGTAAGTCCTTGCCGACGAATCGAAGGACAAGGGTTTCAACTTATCAAAGTCTACCCTGCCCGCATCGTTCAAGATAGATTCGTCTGCCTGCATATTGATGACTTCGCCCACTACATACATCTCGCCCAAGCGTTCCTCCATACCAATCACTTTGCACTCCAAAGTCAGAGGGTATTCCTCGATGACGGGTGCATCGACAAAAGCACTTTTTGATACGTGTACGCCTGCCACTTCTATTTTGTTTGCCTTATGTCCCGACACAAGACCAAAATAATCTGACAGGACCAAATTGTCAAGATTGGCAATGCTCAATGTGAAGACTTTCTTCTTCAACAGGTTTTCCGTGGTCTTATGACCGATAGCCAAGTTCAAGGCCACGTGATGAGCCGAGCATTGTCCGCCCCAAGCGACATTCATAGCATCGGGAATCCCGTTCTCATCGTAAGTCGCCACTATCAGTACCGGCAGCGTAGCCAGTATGGTTTTCTTTCCAAAGTTCTTTTTCATCGCATCTATATGTTAGTTATTATTCTTCAATGCCGCATCCCGTTTCCCTTTTTTCCACAACTGCAACGAGTTCACGATATTCTGCCAGATGATGTAACAGCTCGGCGCCACGGAGATGACTGGCGACAGATAGGTGTATGCCGTCCAGATGGCAAGCAGTGTGTTCTTCTGCCCATTTCCTTGTCCGCAACTGATGTAATCGTGATAATGCTTGCCCACTAACTTTCCGGTACAGAACTGCCAGGTACAGACAATCAGTCCCGACACGGCAAGCAGCAAGAGTACATGCGGGTCGAAATGGCTGTTCATTACCGAGCGTAGCGTCAGTCCGATGGCGATAATAAGTGAGATGCTCCACAAATAAAACGCAAGGCTTCCGCAGAATTTCACCACAAGGCTATGCTGCTTCGGCATAAACTCCCTTAGTGCCCACGCCGCCAAGAACGGGCAGATGAGCAACGGGAACACGTGCCGTAAAATCAGCAGGAATTGTTCTATAAATGACCCCGCTGAGTGCATCTCCACCAAAGGGAATACAGCGGGAATCATTACCGCCGCCACCAGATTGCTGATGATGGTGTAAGTGGTCAGCGTGGTCTCGTTGCCGCCAAGCCGTCCGGCAATGACTGCCGCAGCCGTGCCCGTAGGGGCAATCAGGCAGACCAATGCGCCTTGCGCCACAACACGGTATGGCGAGTCGGGGAAATAATGTGTCGGCACAGCCACCGCCAGGCAGCATACCAACTGGAACAAAATCATCACCACGTGCCACCGTTTAATGCGTATCTCGCGCGGATTAACCTTGCAGAAGGTGGTGAATAGCATCACGAAGATAAAGAAAGGCATAATATAATCGTTAGCCCCATTCGCCAATGCTTTGATCGGAGCGAGCCACGGGAGGTAGTGAAACAAAAAATAGATGACAAAACCCGCACACATACCGAGCGGCAACGTCCACATCTTGAAGAAACGGATAATCTTTTCTCGCATATTCAATCGGTTTGTTTGATGTTGCAAAATTACGGCAACGGAATATGCCAGTCCATACACAGATTACAGATTGGAGCACCAATATCAACGAAGAAAAGCATCCTCAAAAAACGAAGATGCTTTCCCATTCTTAAAAAAAGTCTTTTAGTTTACAGTTTTGTTCCCCAAATCATTCGCTTCACATCTTCCATCGAAGCGTTGAAGATGCGTTGTTCCTTGTTGAGCGAACGTATCTGCTGCATCTCGTTGTCCGTGAGGGCGAAGTCGAAGATTTGGATGTTTTCCTTGATGTAGTCAGGATTGGTGGCACCGGGAATAACGGAGAAACCTTCCTGAATGTGCCAACGCAGGATAATTTGTGCGGGCGACTTGCCGTGTGCCTCGGCTATCTTCTTGATGACGGGGTCGCGGAGCAGTAGTCCTTGGCTCTGTGCACCTCCCAGTGGATACCAGCACTCTACTTGAATGCCATACTTGGCGGCTTTCTTGCGCATTTCCACACGCTGGGCGTAGGGATGGCATTCTATCTGAAGCACGGCGGGCTTGATGGTGGACTTCTCCATAATCTCGTTGAACACCTCGTCGTTGGCGTCGAAGTTGCTGATGCCGATGGCGCGTACCTTGCCCATCTTCACGGCTTTCTCCATATCTTTCCACGCACCCACGAAGTCGCCCACGGGTTGGTGGACATAGAGCAGGTCGATGTAGTCCAATTGCAGACGCTTGAGCATCTCGTCAATGGCTTTCAGCGTCTTGCCTTCGCCGTACTCCGTAGGCCAGAGCTTGCTGGTGATCCAAATCTCGCTGCGCGGGATGCCGCTTTCCTTCACCGCCTGACCCACACCTTCCTCGTCATTGTAAGCGTGTGCTGTGTCGATGTGGCGGTAGCCGGCTTTCAATGCGGTGAGGCACGACTGCTTGCACACTTCGTTGGAGCCTTGCAGGAAGGTGCCCAGTCCGAAACGAGGCATCTCCACGCCGTTGTTTAGTTTGACCACGGGAACACCTGCGGTCGTTGTTTTTTCCTGTGCGTTCATTGCGCATACGCCGCCGATAAGCAGGGCGGCGGAAAGGATGAGTTTCTTGAATGTGTTCATATATGTTTTGTTTTTTAATTATTTCACTGTCTGTTACTTTCTTTGATGCTCCACAGCGACACGTGTTCATTACGGTAGCGGGCGTTGGGATTCACCTCGCCACGTGCCAGCAACGGGTCGTCGGGTAGTGATTGAAATTGGATGGCTTTCTGCGGACAGTTGTGGATGCAGGCAAAACAGAAGTCGCAGTCACCTTCGGTCTTTACCCCCGTGGAGGTCAGTTCGTAATTGCCGCGCGGACATACTTCTGTACAAATGGCACAGCCGATACACGCGTCTGTCACCTGAAAATATCTTTCGCTTCGTTTCAGGAATCCTACTTCGGGGTCAAGACGGGAAAAGGACATAAAGCCATCGTGGTTACGGTGGTCTTCCGCAGTGGCGGGCTTTATCTATTTCCGTTGTTTCAGCAAATCAGCCTTTATCTTCTCCACTTGTTCGGGGATGTGCTTATCCATCTTCATCTGCTCGTTCATGTCAAAATTGGGAAGCCAGTTGTCCACCATAACGAGGGTGTTGATATAGTCGAATTTTGTACCTGCTTTCTGTGATATTCTGTTCCATAGTTCGGCTGCATTGAAGTCAAGCATACCATAAGTGAGTACGGCAAACTTGTAGTCTGCCTTGATTCTTGCCTGCTTGATAAAATTACGTACCATATTCGGTGGCATGTGTCCGTAGATAGGATAAATGATGCCTATCTCATCTGCCTCGAAGTCGTGACGGTTCTGCTTTACCATTTGTGGAATACTGAGCAGTTCGGTATTCTCGTCCGCCAGTTGGCGAGCAATATAGAGGCTGTTTCCTGTGGCGGTGAAGTAAAGAATAATGCGTTTCTTCTTTTCTTTGTTACAAGAGATTAATGCAGGAGGTATACTCAGTGTTGCAGTTCCCGCTATGAACAGTCCCATCCGTTTCAAGGCATCTCGACGGGAAATACCTTTGTAGTTATCATTATCCTTACTCATATTCAATGTGATATTATTTGTGTCAAAAAGTTGTCGAACCACGTAGTCCATTCCCCCTGTACGCCGAAACCGTGCGGCCAGCCATCCAGTACATGTTCTTCTACCTGTACCCCAGCATCACGCGCAGCGTTGGCATTAGTGATGAACTGGCGGTAGAACGGATCTTCCGTACCGTAAGTATAGAATGTGGGAGGAATATTTCCGGCACGCAAATCATCCACGTTGTTATTTGATACGCTCAACCGTCCGTAGAACGAGTAAATCATGCCGATGGCGCATACGTCGGCCGAAACCTGGTCGAGTTCATCGGGTATATACCCATCGTCGAAGTGCAATGCTTCATCGCCACAGAGGATGCCGCCCGCGGAGAAGCCTACCGATGCGATATGATTGGAGTCAATGCCATAGTCGGCGGCATGGCTGCGGACATAACGGATGGCTCGGGCCAAATCCAGACTACCTTCTTCCATCGTATAGGGACGGACACGATAGTTCACTACAAAACTTTGCCAACCCAGTTCTGCCAACCGCCGGGCAACGGGTGCTCCTTCATTGGGACTGCGGAACATGAACGCCCCGCCCGGGCAAACCAGCACGGCACCTTTCGCCTCTACGTTGTCTGCCACAGGATACCATATCATATTGGGACGGAAGTCTGGGTCGTCCTGATAATTGCCGTTGTTGATGGTATAGCTTGTTACTGCCGGCATATTACCGTCGGGCCAAAGATAAGTCTGTAGTTGCATCTCGTCCTCGCTGCCTTCTCCGCCGTCTTCGTCCGCGGTGGTAAAGCGGCGTGCCGTTCCATACACTGTACCCGATGCAAGAGTGGCGTATGCACGGACATAGTAAGTGGTGCCGGGAGTAAGTCCCATTATATAGCTGGCAAACGATTCGGGAGAGCCGTCTGATGCCACATGTGAACCGCTCACGGTCGGCTCGGCGGATGTTCCCCAGCAAATTCCGAACTCGGTGATGTCTTCCATGCTGCCGGAGATGCGTCCGCCGGAAATGGCAGATGTAGCTGTTATGTCGGTCGTAACAATGGTTTCTACCGTTACTTCTGGCAACCATTCGTTTCCTTCTGTGTTATTACAAGCCGTTGCCATTGTCGCAGCAAGTAGCAGGCAAAATATCTGGTATATTGTTCTCATATGCAAATTATCGGATAAAGTTTGTATGTAGCCTTTCTTCAGTTTCGGAGGGGTGTGTACTATCGCACAGGTTGCGCAACATCCACGCCATATTGCGAGCCAGCGTGCGCATGGTTTGCAAACCTTCCGCATCCTGTAATGCTTCTCCCGGATTCCGCCCATGAACGCAGTTCCAATATTGTGATGGAACAACGGGCATATTGAGAATTGTGAAGTATTTGTTCAGGCGGTCGAATGTGGCTGTAGCTCCTCCGCGGCGGCAAACCACTACAGATGCAGCCGGCTTGTACTGTGCCAACTGGCCACTGGAATAGAACAGGCGGTCGAGCAAGGCACAGAGACTTCCCGATGGCCCACCGAAATAGACTGGCGAACCGATGATGATGCCATTCGCTTTCGCCAGTTTCTCACGCAAGGTCAGGTAAATCTCATCCTGGAATACGCAGAAACTTTTTTCCCTACACTTATAACAAGCGATACACCCTTGTACGGGACGGTTACCGATGTGGACGATTTCAGTTTTTATGTCTTTTTCTTCCAAGGTTTTCGCCACTTCCGAAAGTGCGGTAAACGTATTTCCACAGTGATGCGGACTTCCGTTTACCAGCAGCACTTTCAGTTGCTTGTTCTTATTTGCTTTTTCCATAATTGCAAAGCCATTTCACCGTCTGCGGGTCATAGTGTGAGAAGAACAGGCTCTGTCTCAAGTCCAACTGGCTGATGCGTTGCATGTCCTCGTCACTCAACGTGAAGTCGAATACATTGATATTTTGCTCCATACGTTCCTTGCGGACAGATTTCGGAATGACAATCACGCCGCGTTGGATAAGGTAGCGCAGAGCGGTCTGTGCCGCGCTTTTGTTATATTTTGTGCCGACGGCTATCAGTGTCTCGTTATCGAAAAAGTTGTTGCGCCCTTCGGCGAATGGTCCCCATGCCATAATGCGTGTGCCGTATTGCTCCATAATCTTCTGTGCCTCTATCTGTTGGTTGAACACATGCGTTTCCACCTGATTGACCATAGGCGGTATTTCGCTGAACTCCGCCAGATCAATGAAACGGTCTGGATAAAAGTTTGATACACCGATAGCACGCAACTTGCCAGTCTTGTACGCTTCCTCTATTGCACGCCATGTGCCGTAGTAATCGCTGAACGGCTGATGAATGAGCAGCAGGTCGATGTAGTCGGTCTGAAGTTTGCGTAAAGATTCATCGATGGAGGCTTTGGCACGCTCGTAGCCGGCATTGGAAATCCATACCTTTGTCACGATGAACAGTTCCTCACGGGGTACACCGCAATTCCTAATAGCATTACCCACGTTCTGTTCGTTACCATATGCCTGCGCCGTATCAATCAGGCGGTAACCTGCACTGATGGCATCTCTTACACATCGTTCACATTCTGATGGTGAAACTTGATAGACTCCATAACCCAAAATTGGCATTTCCACGCCATTTCTTAATTTTACTGTATCCATATTCTTTTTATTTTTAATGTATTAATCAAAGTCATGATGCAAAGTTACATCGGTAAAAGTCCTCTGTCCATACACAGATTACAGATAGAAACACCCATTTTACCGAATAGACTTGTCGGGGATACCCATAAATACACATTCAGATGTGAGTTTATGTTTGAATTCTTTACCGGTTCTCTTCCCAGAAACGGACTGCACCGTCAATCCAGCCCTCGGCACTTGTATCGATACCTAGTCCAAAACCGTGACGTAGGTTGGGATAAAGGTGAAATTCTGCCGGTATGCCAATGGCCTGCAATGCTTCCGTACGGCGGCGCATTGTATTTGGATTGGCAATTACATCATTCGATCCAACTACAGCATACGTTGGCGGATCTTGCCGTGTGTATTCACTGTGTCCTGTGTATGCCATTACCACCGTACTCGGATGGGGAAGTTGCGCAACTCCAAAGGCAGCCGTGCCATAAGAACCGATATAAGCTGCCATACGCGCACCTGCTGAACTACCCCACACGGAGTAGCCAGCCGTATCGACTTGCAATTCCGTGGCGTGGCGGAAGATATATTCAATGCCTGCAGCCAAGTCTTCGCAAGCTATTTGCGCACTGCCAGTCTGATATTGAATAACAAAAACATTATATCCCATCTGACTCAAAACCAAAGCATGAGGAAAGCCTTCGTGAATGGAACCTACATACGAGAATCCGCCTCCGGGACAGATAACAGCGAACGGTGCGCCCGGTCGTCCGCGGAAGAAGAACAGCCCGGCATCCTCACGTCCCAGGTCATAATAAATTCTGCGTCCGGTGGCTACCGAATCAATCATTTGATTGATATAACCTACACACCGTTCCGCATCTATGTAATTATGGTAAGGAAGTAACTGAGACACATTAGAAAGCTGCATGTCTGCATCATACCCCCATTCCAGTGGCAGAATGTAGCGGCTGAACCCGTCGAATGCAGGATGGGTTAATACATCGGCAATAGTACTGTGGATAGTAAGGTGCTCCTTGATTTCGGAAACAGGAATCTTTTTGTCGCCGGAAGGGGAATAGGATTCGTATTGTTTTTTATCGCAATTACTGAAAGATAGTGTTGCCATAAGCAGACAGATATTGATAATCATTTTCATTTTGACTTTATAATTTTGATAACGCAAAGGTAGTATGGAAGCGGTCCTTCATCTATACACATATTACAGAATGGAACACCAATATCAACGAAGTTCCGACTGTAGGATTACTCTCCAGACTATCGGATAACATATATCACTGAATCTTATACCGATTTTACAGATTTGACTTTCAGTACGATAAAAAGACCATAAAAAAGAGTATTTTTGTAACATTAACTAAAATAATGGAGGAAGATATGGGCGACATAATAAATATCAGTAGCATTCATGATTACAATGATTTTTTGGGGATTGAAACGCTTAACCCATTGGTTACGTTTATCGATTTTCGGGAAGTTAAGGTACTAAAACATAAACGTAAGTATTATGGTTTCTATGGTATTTATTTGAAAGAAAAAATACATGGTAAACTGACCTATGGACGTAGCCAGTATGACTATCAGGAAGGTACGTTGGTATTTGTGGCTCCAGGACAAGTAGCAGGTATTGATGATGGCGGAGAAACACTCAATCCCGAAGGTTACGCTCTATTGTTCCATCCAGATCTGTTGCGCGGCACAAGCCTGGCTCGTAAAATGAAGGAATATACTTTTTTTTCTTACGAAGTAAATGAAGCTTTGCATATGTCCGAGCGTGAACGACAGACTATTTTCAACTGCTTTGCTGAAATACAAGAAGAACTGCATCACACAATCGACAAGCATAGTCGCGGCATTCTTACTTCTAATATTGAAGTCCTGCTCAATCATTGTCTTCGTTTTTATGACCGTCAGTTTGCCACACGTGAGGTTATCAACCGCGATGTACTTACACGTTTTGAGACATTGATGCTTGATTACTTTAATTCAGACAAGCCGGAACAAAATGGTTTGCCCACAGTAGCATGGTGTGCTGACCAACTTCATTTCTCAGCCAACTATTTCGGCGACCTTATCAAGAAAGAAACAGGAAAGTCAGCCATCGAATACATTCATCTTGCCGTTATCAATCGTGTAAAGGTATTGTTGGCGAGTACAAGTAAAACGGTTAGTGAGATTGCTTACGAAGTTGGGTTCCAATATCCTCATCATTTAAGCCGGGTGTTCAAAAAGGTGGTGGGATGTACACCGAATGAGTTTAGAAATGCAATGTGAGACAGAGGTTATTATTAATGGCTCGATTAAAATTCATTATATATAATATTTTTATTTTCTTCCGGTTATGTTTTTCCCACTTTTGTATGATATTAGAAACAAGTAAATGACTAGTTCATATGCTAGTCAGAAGAGAAATACTTCATCTACATATTCTGCACTTTTTGTTCTGCACTTTAATAAAGAAGGTGCAGTCTTTGTTGCGTTTTTCTTTTGCAACCATCAAATCGAGCATACCGTAATATGGATGCATATTGAATATTGCCCACTCTTCCCAATATTGGAATCCTTTTCTGTCTATAGATACTTATAACACTAGAAAATAGACCATTATACACGTTTTATACCATGTGTGTATATAAACTCTAAAACTTTATCACTTCATTTTTCGGATAATTGGCAACAGATGATAGTACGTCATGAAAGCATTAAGTCTGTAAGTCATCGAATCACCGGATAACCGTTTCGGCGAATGTTTGCTGGTTTAAATTTTCGAGTATTGAACTATGTCATTTCTCATCATAACCAGTTTTGGGCATGGTCACGAATTGGTAACGTTGCGATTCCTAACTTGTCTTTTTCATTGCTTTTTCTGTCTTCCATTTTTCAAGCTATCTTCCTAAAACGCCTATCTGCTAATAGCTTTGCACATTTTTCTGTTTTATCACTTTTTATTCGTACATTTGTTACATAAATATCTCCCGATGAAAACAGAATTATTAAATTTCGATACCATAACTGAATATGATGATATGCTTGGTGTAGAAACCTTGCATCCACTAGTAAGTGTGATAAATCTTTCAAAAGCGAAACCGATGCGGCATATGCGACATACTTTCGGTTTTTATGTAGTTTTTCTGAAAGACGAGAAGAACTGTGATTTGATTTATGGCCGACAACGGTATGACTATCAAAAAGGATCGGTTGTCTGTCTTGCACCGGGACAAGTTATTGGCATAGAAGATACAGGTGAAATCTTCCAGCCTCAAGGTTATGCATTGTGTTTTCATCCTGATCTGATTCGCGGAACCAACCTTGGACGTGCCATGAGTGAATATACATTTTTTTCTTATGAAGTGAACGAAGCCTTGCATCTCTCGGAACAAGAGCGTCATACATTTATAGATTGTCTGATAAAGATTCAGGAGGAGTTACAACATTCTATCGATCGGATGAGCAAACGGCTGATTGCTAATCATATTGAATTATTGCTAAACTATTGCCTGCGCTTCTACGAACGACAGTTTATCACCCGACAGGATGCTCACCGCGATATTCTGACACGTTTTGAAAAGCTCCTCGACCAGTATTTTGCAGGTGACAATGCCATGCAAAAAGGATTGCCTACAGTAAAATATTGTGCAAGCGAGCTTTGTCTTTCGACGAATTATTTTGGTGATCTTATTAAAAAAGAAACAGGAAAAACTGCATTAGAGTATATACAAGATAAAATTGTCGGCATAGCAAAGGTACAATTGCTCATTCCAGCTCATTCAATCAGCCAGGTTGCGTACCAACTTGGTTTTCAATATCCTCAGCATTTTACCCGAGTATTTAAAAAAGCTACGGGAATGACACCGAACGAATATCGGAATATAATAGGTGGATGATTCTCGTTTTAGCATAAAATTTGTTACATTTGTCAGAAATAAAATCTGATTTTATGAACTGCAAACTACTATCCGTTGCCGTATTTCTGACACTTATGCTGACTTCTTTGCTGGCTGGCCGTCACAATTATTGTAAGGCTAGGAATGAAATAACAGCCGATTTGAATCAGGCTTTGGCACAAACCCTCAAAGAGAGAAAAGATTATATCATTACCCAAGATACAATCAGGGCGTACAAACAACTTCGCAAGACTTCAGGAGGACAGGTACTGATTGCTGTTTCCGATGAACGGTTTTGCCGTTACCTGAAAGATAAACGTCTTCAGCAGGCGGCATTTATTACATTCGATGTGGTTGATAGCGATTTTCAGGATAATTCTTTGGATGAACAAGCTGTCTGTAGTGACACGCTGATAGTAAAGGATAAACATGCAGGAGAAACACTTGCCTTAAAAGGATATGCCCGCTTGTCGGTTGCCAGTATATTGGGTATGTCGGATCAGCGCATTCCGGCTGCCTGCATGATTTCGGCTTTCCTTTGGGCGATGCTGTCGTGGCTCTATCTGAGGAAGAAACAAGAAGGCTCGGAAGCTGTCACCGGTTTTGGAGGACTGGTTTATTCGGAAGCGGACCAGCGGTTTTATACGGCGGCACACACTCCTATCCGCTTTACTCCAATGCAACAGCAGCTCATGTTGTTATTCTGGAATGCTCCGTCACATTCACTGACTAAAGAGGACATTTGCGCAGCACTCTGGCCCAAGAAAGAGGATGCCAATGATACACTTTATACGCTTATCCGCAGGCTGAAGCCGATTGTAGAGGAACATACTAATCTGAAAATCGTAGCAGACAGAGGTCGGAACTATTCACTGGAAATCAATAAGATATAAAACTGACACTGAAATGTCAGACAAATGTCAGTGTTTGTTCTGGCTGTCATTTATCTCTACCCTCTACATTTGTTTCCGAAACATCAAAACAGAAACAAATGGAATGGCTAACAAATCAGTTTCAAGGTAATGCCTCTGTAGAGGATTCCTTGGTATATGGCATTAGTCGGGCTGCCCGAAAAGCCTGCGCCGGTATCACATTTATTCTTTTTTCGCTTGCAGTATCTGCACAGACAGCCGAGCAAAGTATCGAACTGGGAGAAGTGGAAGTAAAAGCTGCACGGATTGTTCATAAAACAGACGGTCTGCTGCTCTACCCTTCCGATGCTCAGAAAGAAGCGTCCAGTTCAGGATATAGTGTCTTGCAGAAACTCAGTCTACCTAATATCCGTATCGATGAAGATGCCCGTAATGTGTCTACTATCGACAATAAAGGAAGCGTACAGTTACGTATCAACGGTATTATTGTAGATCAAGCCGAGATGTTATCACTCGATCCGAAAAGCATCCGTAAGATAGATTTCATTGACAATCCCGGTGTCCGTTATGGTGATGGTGTCGCTTATGTTATCGATATTACGACACGGCGCGTAACCAGTGGATACACAGTCGGCACATCCCTGAGTCAGTCACTGAATGCTAAAAACGGGAACTATACAGTCTATGGTAAGTGGAATACAAGAAAAAGCGAACTTTCGTTGAACTATGATTTCGGATACAAGGACTTTGACGACAATCGGATGGAGGAAACAGCCTTTTATCACTTGAATGATGGATCAGTCTATACTATTCAACGTAACGATATTGCATCACGCTGCCGGAGATTCAATAATCGTGTGAAGCTGACCTACAATTTAGCTGATTCTACCCGTTATGTATTTCAAGCATCGCTCAGTGGTGATTTCAGTCACGTACCAGGCGACTTCAATCGGAAAAATGTAGTGGACGGGACGAATGAGTACGTCGCTACCCAACAAGACAACAGCCGGACGGGAAGTCCGGTTCTCGACCTATATTATTTCCAGCAGCTTACCCCCAGACAGTCGGTCACGCTGAATGCTGTAGGTACTTATATTGATACAAATTCCTCTACCAATTACAATGAAGGCTCTCCCTACCGATACAATGTAGACGGAAAGACTTATTCTCTGATGAGTGAAGCTATCTACGAGAATAAGTTGAAACCTTTTACCCTTTCTGCTGGTATCAATTACAGTCAGAAATACACGAACAATACGTATACGGGCGATGTTTCTTCGCTTACCCTCATGCACAACAACCGCTTCTATCTGTTTTCCGAGATAAAAGGCTATTGGGGTAAACTACGTTATTCGGCAGGCGTAGGAGCCAGTTACCTGCATTACCGCCAGCAGGAGCATACGTACGACTACTGGACGTTTTGTCCGAAGGCGGCACTGAGCTATGATTTCACCAATGCACTACAAGTAAGCTATAATTTCCAGTCGAACGAGCGTACTTCCCGCATAGCCATGATCAGCGATGCCATGATCCGTACCAACAGCATGGAATGGACTGCCGGAAGTCCTGATCTCAAGCCCAACAGAGAAACATATCACACTCTCAGACTATCGTATTCCGAGGCCCGCTTACAGGCATACATCGAAGGCTTTTATAAGATATGTCATCGCCCGAACATGGCGGTGTACGAACGGACGGCAGACGATCAGTTTATCTATACCCAGCGCAACCAGAAAGAAATAGATGCCTTGCAGACAGCAGGATATGTCAATTATTGGTTGCTGCCCGATAAACTTTCCGTAGCCTTATACGGCGGATTGTTCCGTTGTTTCAACTTCGGATATGACTACACTCACTGTTACACTTCTTATTTTCTGACGGGAAATGTTCACGCTTATCTGGGAAACTTTTCGCTTCAGGCGTATGCCGACAACGGATGGCGTTTCTTGGAAGGAGAATCTAAGGGATATAATGGAAGCAGCATCCTGCTGAAAGGCTCCTATCAGTATAAATCCTGCCAGTTTTCCCTTGCCTGGCAACTGCCATTGATGCAGCGGTATAAGATGTTCGAAACAGATATCTTGAACCGCAATCTTCAGAAATCGACAGCTCTTTACAGCACGGACATCTGTAATCTCGTCAGTCTGACAGTTACATGGAGGTTACACAAAGGACGTAAATACCGGACGGTCAATAAAACTATTCAGTTGAAGGACAGTGATACGGGAATTATCCGATGAGATATTAAAAAATGAGCTGATAAGTTGGAAACAAAATGATTTTTGATAAATGCCTTTGTTTTCGTTTGAATAAATAGAAAAATATCTATTACCTTTAAGTATTGATAATTTCTAGTTTGATAAACGGTTTATATGAAGAAATATTTTTTCACACCGAGAGTAGGAAAAGATTATGAAAAAGGTTTTCATGGAATAAAAACATTAATTCTTGGATCGCATTTTTATTGTCCATATACGGATTGTAGCCATCTGAAAGAGGAATGTGCTTCCAGTAATACAATATGGAGTATGGATGCTGCCTGTCCATGTTATGTCGGTAAAGAAGATCAGAATTACTATAAATTGTCAAACAGCGATACTATCGAGGTGGACTCTTACCTGGAGGGATTCCCCTACCCGTCGTTTGATGCCTTTACCTATCTCATGTTAAACAAACGTGATTATCTTTCGGAAGATGAAAAACTTCTCTTTTGGGATCAAATAGCCTTCACCAATTATATCCAGCATTATTGGCCCAATGGCTATACACCACCGTATGAAGACAACGAAAGTCTGTTCGATGCAGATTATGAAGCTTTCAAAGAAGTGTTAACGGAACTAAGACCACAAATTGTCATTGTGTGGAACAAAGCAATCAAAGATTGTCTATTGTCTAATGGTGACCTTCAATTTGTAGGTATGATAAATATTCCTATTATTTCAACTTATATGTTTATATATGAGGGGGCAGAACCAGAACTTTCCCCAAAACAATTGGAGAAATTAAAGAAGGAGTATAACATCATATCCGAAAAAATAGAAACGAAATGGCTGAGGGAACTATTGATTGAGAGTTTCAATGACCCGCATGCAGTAGAGGCATTCAGACAGAAAATAGAATATGTTAAGTGTATTCAAGGTGGACGGAGTGATTCAAATATTGATAATATCGTAACGTTACTAAAACGGTGTGCTACCCAAAAGCTAATAATCAGAATGGGAAATAAACTTAATTTTGGCCCGGGCCTTTCCCGTGTACATAAAGAAATCTTTCTAAAATTGATCAAAGAATCTTTTGATGCTCCCTTAAAAGGAACTAATGAGGCTTTTTCTAAAATGTTTGATTACAAATTTGGCCATTGCAAAATTCCAGACAATGCAAACGATAATAAAATAAAATTGATGAAATCTATATTTAGTATGGTAAAAAAGAAAAAGATAGAAGAAAGAAGAGAAAAAGATGAAGAGAAACTGGTTTCGCATAATTAGTAAGATTTTAGTAAATTCGAAATCATAAATAACTCATTATAAAATAGATACACGCGATATTTCAAAAGTAAAAATGAAATAAATCATTATGCCTTTATATGTGCTTTAGATCGGTTAACTTTGCCATGCAAACTCAAGAAAAGAGTTTGCCAGCTGGAGGCTGTTTCCTCTGATTTAACATCAATGAACATGGGACAGTTAAAACAATTGGAGCAACAGATTCTCGATGAATGGCGCCGATTTGCAGAAAGTAAACACGATGCAGAAGAGTTCTCTGAAGACGGATTGCTTTGGAGGGGACTGATCTATTATGCAGACGGATCGTGGCACAGAAGAGAAGGCAATGAAGAAGAGTTATGGTTAAACGCAAAACGTCGTCTGCTTATTCTGACAAAAGACTTGAATGATACAGAGGCATGGAATATCCGGCAGGAAACCGGACGTCAGAATACAGCTGTATTCTCTTATCAGTATGGAGCACCATTTATCAAAAACCTGCGTATGTGGACCTACGGACTATTACATACAACTTCAGAAGAAGTACCCGATTTTAAGACAGTCCGTAATATGGAATTATCTGGTCCTTTTTTTGAAACGGCTCCCATTGCACACGTTAATTGTAAAAAGCAGTGTGGAGGTTCTAGTATCACCAATAGACTTCTTTCATTGTATCTGAATGATTATGCAGACTTTCTGAAAAAACAAATTGCGCTATATGATGCAAACATCATTCTGTGTTGTGGTTGTGTCAACGGAAAAAATCTTATTTTAGATTTTGTTCGCTCACAATATCTGACAGATTTACAAGTTGTACCCGATACGGGGGATTGGATTTATTATTCGCCTGCTACGGAAAAATGGGTGATTAACAGTTATCATCCTAGTGCCCGAATTGGATACGAAGAATGCTACGTTGGCATGATGAATGCTTTTCACCTGGCATTAAGCAGAAAAACATTGTAATTTAAGAAATGTATGTGACTATATAAATCAATATCTTATGGACAAACTAAAGATTTATCAGAAAATCAAGGAATTGTCTCATCAGAAAGGAACTGTTTATACGAGGGCTGATTTAGCTTACGACTTGCAGCAGTTGGGTATATCAAATGACTGCTTTGAGGTCGGAATATTGGTATGGGAAGCTTACCAATATTTCAATCAGGACAATTCTATCAGGACTTGTTTTTACGATAACGAAAAAAAAGGTTTATTAGTAGATGAGTATCAGGCAGATGGATTGATTGCGAAAAATGAAACAGACTGTTTGTTTAAATTAGAACAACAACGTTTGCAGAACTGGAATAAATCACTAAATAGTGTAAATAAATCAGTGGCAGAGGTTATACGAGAAGAAGCAGTCCGCCAAGGTAGTAATATAACCGGTGCCATTATCGGAACAAAAGGAGTAGAATCTGTAAAACAAGAAGCAACAAAAGTTTTCGGTAAGTACTCGGCATTGATTGGAAATTACGATGAAGCTAAACAACAGATACATCTTTTGATAGGAGATTTTATAAAATTACGTGCTTACATTTGTGATATCTATCACAGGTTTGCTCTGACACTTGTTGATGCGTTTGGTGAATCTATCAAAGTAGTTTCTCCCGAGCTGTTCGATTTTGAAAAGATAGAATACCTGGATGTACATAAGATGTTACGGAATGTACAGCTAGACTACAATACAATAAATGAAAAATGCTCAACACTGATGTCTGATATATCAGACAGTTTTGCGCAGTCATTGAAAACAGCAAGTATTGCTTATAGAGGGACAAGTAATAAACAAATTGGTTTGATATTAGCAGGTTTAAATATGCTTTCACATTATATGGAAACGGGAGAGAAAGTTGCAAATCTCAAACAAGAATTACTTTGCCTGAAGAATAGCGTAAATCATGACGTTGCCTTGATTAAGGGGGATATGGGAAGACTCTTTGTTATCTACAAGTCACTTAATGATGTTTTCATTCCTGAAGCAGAAGCTTTCTGTAAATTTGCAGAGCAGGTTCTTTCGGAAGAATGGTGTCAGCTAACAGATTTGCTCTATAACGATGATAAAACAAGAAGTCTGAAACAGAAACGTGACGATATCTTGGCAGAACTAAACAAAATAGAACAAGAGATGAATGATGAGGAGCTTAATATCGGTTATTACTCTATGCATATTACGGAATGTAAACAGCTACTGGACTGCTTACAGACACAATATAAGGATGCCAAACAAACTAAGCCCTCTAAACCTTCTTTTTTGAAGAATATATGCACATTGGGAGCGTTAAACAAATCTTACAACAGACGTATTTATGAGTGGAGCCAAATTTGCAAACCACTTGTCATGCAATACGAGAATTTGCAGGTAGATATAAAGCTGGATAGTGATGAATTAAAGTTGCAACAAACAAGATTTAAGGAGCATCAAATGGAGCATAATCATTTAAAAAATATGCTACAACAACAGAACAGCTTAATTATAGAGAATATCAGCGCCGATAAAAATATCCGTTTAAGGATGATTCCTCATTTGGAAGCTGTTATCAGCTTATTGCGATTAGGCAGAAAAATAGCAGAAAACCGATTAGATAATTCATTGGCCAAAACGGTTTCTATCACACAGCAAGATATTCGGATCCCTGAAGATTTAAGTAACAAAATAGACGTATTTTGTCAGTCTGTAAGAGAACATTTGGAAGGTTCTACAGTTTCTGCACATAGAAGAAAATCTATTGAAAGTAATGTAGACAATATTCCTGTTATTGAATCTATCCCAGAGATAAAACAGAGTGAGCACGAATTAGCAGAAATAAGAGCAGCAGAAGGCGTAGCTATTCAGCAGACAATCACTTTTCTTGAGAGTGCGATAAAACTGGAAGCCATGAAAGCCCAATGTGCAATTGCAGAAAATAATTATAATCAGGAGCTAACAAAACTACAAAGCCAATTTTACCAGTATCTGGAAAGTTTAAATGGCAGGAGCGATATTTTAATGAAAAGTCTGCAACGCATGAATACAGCTCAAAACCATGAACAACTAAAAAGCGGATTCTTGGCATTGGCTGACAAAAGTCGTAATTTATTTGAAGACGGAGATTGGGAGGACTTTATTAATGGAACTAAAACAATAGAATTATGAGTGAAATGCAAAATAACAGAAGACATCAGGCCCAAAAAGAGTTGGGGCTAGACAATACGGAAGAAGAATTGCAGATCGAACAATCCATACAGAAAGAAGAACTACGTCAAATGGAAAAGCAGTTGCGGCGCATGGAAATCGAACAGTCTTCATCTTATAGAACAGTTCAAAGCATAGCCAAATGGATGGATAAATTCTGTCTTGACCCTATAATTGGTTTTTTCATGCCAGGATTTGGTGACGCTCTAACTTCAGTTTTTGCCGTACCATTTATCTATGTTGCCGCATGTAAAGTTCGTTCATTACCATTGACATTAGCGGTTATTTTCAATATACTTCGCGATGTGGCACTTGGTTTAATTCCATTCTATATCGGCGATATTATTGATTTTTGCAATCGTGCTTATTTACAGAACTGCAAACTTATAGTCGGCTTTGTAGAAGATGATCAGGAGGTGATCAATGAAGTCAATCGGAAAGCTGTCTGGACAGGTATAATGATTATTCTTTTTTGTGTTATTATTTATTACTTGGTTAAATTGGTTGTTTATGTTGGCTCTGTGATATCAGATTTTTTTAATGGCTTGTTTGCTGCTTTTTGAAATAATAGGAAATCATTGATTTTTTATCTCCAAAAGAATCTTGTATGTTATTCATTGAATTTCAATCAGCCATTTGAAATATCATAAGTAATAATAGCCCTATCAAACTTTTTTGGTAATGATAGGGCTATTAGCAGAAGAGTAATAAATTAATCTATCTATATGGGATTTAAACTTCATTATAATTACATCATCGAAACCCACACAATACCCAGTACAACCGATACAATGGTGGCTATCAGTCCGGGCATCATAAACGAATGGTTCAGCAGGTATTTGCCTATTCGTGTCGTTCCGGTAGTATCAAAGTTTATGGCGGCTATCACTGTCGGATAGTTGGGCAGGAAAAAATAACCGTTCACAGCTGGGAAAAGCGCGATAAGCATATAAGGAGAAATGCCTAGTGCTATGCCGAGCGGTAACAGAGAACGAACGGTAGCTGCCTGACTGAATAACAAGATGGACATCAGGAACAAGGCCACACCAAACAGCCAAGGCATATCGGTAACAAGGCCGAAAATATTCTCTTTCATAACTTCCATGTTTCCTGCGATGAAGGTATCTCCCATCCATGCAATACCAAAAATTGCAACTACGGCCTGCATTCCTGCATTGAAAACAGAACCTTTTGCTGCCTTTATACCATCTGTTTTTGTGAATAGCAAAATGAGTGAGGCGGCAGAAAGCATCAACACTTCGATAATGTGTGACATCTCCATTTGAACTTCACCTTGAGCTGTTGTAAATGTCGGGCGGAGTCCGTCGATAGATCCGAATAAAACAATTCCTATCGTGGCAGCCAAAAAGAGAATGACAGAAGTAAGTGCCTTACCATGGCTTGCCACTTCTGTGGTATGATAACCATCACCGGAAATTTCACCAGTTGCCAGTCGTCTTTGATATTCAGGATCATCTTTCAGTTCCTTGCCGACTTTCATCGAATACAATGCACCGAGAAGAACTCCAGCCAGCGTACAGGGAATGGAAATCTTCAGGATATCGAACAGCGAAATATTATATCCGGCAAGCATACTGAGCATAGCAACCGTTGCTGCCGATATCGGGCTGGCAGTAATAGCCTGCTGCGAAGCGATAACTGCGATACCCAGCGGACGTTCAGGACGAATACCTGTATCTTTGGCAACCTCGGCAATAACGGGAAGAACAGAATAAGCCACATGTCCTGTTCCTGCAAAAAAGGTAAAAAAGTAAGTCACAAACGGGCTTAGCAATGTAATATGATGCGGATTCTTTCGCAAAATCTTCTCTGCCCACTTCACCATCAGGTCCAGTCCGCCTGCTGCTTGCATACAACTTGCTGCCGCAATGACAGCAACAATCATAAGCATTACATCTATCGGAGGTGCAGTGGGTTGAAGTCCGAATACAAAGGTCAGCACAGCAAGACCAAGTCCGCCCAATATTCCCAGTCCGATACCGCCTACTCTTGCACCGATAATTATCGCCACAAGGACAAATAATAATTGTAATAGCATAAGAATCTTTATGAAATAATTAATACAAGTTTTATTCTTTTCTCCAGCCGTAGTCGTTGTGATAAACCATCAGCTTACTCATTCCGCCGTCGATGGTCAGGCATTGTCCGTTGATGAAAGAATTGCGTTCGTCGCAGAGAAACTCTACAGCACGGGCGATATCTTCAGGCTCTCCTACCCGTTGTGACGGATGTTGCATGATATCTCCTTCAGTGTAGTCGGGAACATAACTTTCGTCGTGGAACTTACCTGTATCAATCCATCCCGGTGCAATAGCATTGACACGGGCTATGCCGGCGAGGCTTACGGCAAGCGCATGGGTCAGTGCGGTAATGCCTCCTTTGGCTGCCGTATAAGCTTCTGTATCGGACTGTGACTGAAACGCACGGGTTGAGGAAAGGTTTACAATGGAACCAACACCGGCAAAATGGTGCATGAAGAGCTTGCTAAGCAGATAAGGAGCTGCAACACCGACGCGCTGTACATACAAGAAATCATCGTAACTACATCCGCTGAGGATTCCTCCTTTCATCAAGCAAGCATTGTTTATCAGGCAATGTATTCCTTGTGGAGTTTCTTCTATTACTCTCGCCGCAAACTTTTGCAATACTTGTTCGTCGGCAATATCTCCTGTAAAGCCATAAACATTCATTTGTTTGGCACATAATTTTTCCGTTACAGTCGCAACGGCATCCGCATCCATATCTATAAAATAGACGGCATCACCTTGCGATGCAAAATACTCTACCAGGCAGCGCCCTATCCCTTTGGCTCCGCCAGTTATAACTATTGTTCTCATTGATTGTTATTTTCTTGTTTGCAAAAATACGGAAATTCATGAGTTCTCCCTATCTTTGTGCCCGATTTTATCAACCGTAACTTGCATGAAACCACAATTATTGATAGCATCTCCTGTATCTGGAAGCGGAAAAACTACTTTTACGCTGGGATTGTTGCGTGTTTTGCAGCAAAGGGGATTGCGTACACAAACGTTTAAATGTGGTACTGACTGCCTAGATACTCAGTATCATTCCATTGCTGCTGGTTACGATTCTGTAAATCTGGATGCCTGGCTGGCATCCGACAGTCATATCCAGTCTGTTTATAATAAATATGCAGAAAAGGCAGATGTATGTATAACTGAGGGGAGCATGGGACTCTTTGATGGCTATAATCGTATGCAAGGGAGTAATGCTCATATTGCGCGATTATTGAAGATACCCGTGATATTAGTGGTCAACGCACGTGCAACTGCATATTCAGTAGCGCCTGTATTGTATGGATTCAAACATTTCAAGAATTTGGTTCATGTAGCAGGTGTTATTTTTAATCAGGTTGCTTCATCCGTTCATTTAAATTTGTTGCGTGAAGCTTGCGTCGATGCAGGTGTAGAATGTCTGGGATATTTACCTATAATAGATGATTTTAAATTGCCTTCCCGCCATTCTGGCTTGACACTGACAGCCAGGCGTTCTATAGACGAACAAATAGACCATATCGCTTCTCTAGTGGACAAATATGTGAATGTAGATAAGTTGTTAAGTTTATGTGAACGCATTTTCCCCTGTCAGCATATTCTTCCTTACATATCTGATTCGGAGTTAGAAAACAGACCGATAACAAACAGTAAAAAGTTGCGTATAGCTATCGCACGCGATCCGGCCTTTTGTTTTTTATCGCGTGAAACGATTGATTCCTTATCACGAAACGGACAAATTACCTACTTTAGTCCTGTATATGGCAGTGACCTTCCGGAAGCTGATCTGGTTTATATTCCAGGAGGATATCCGGAACTGTTTGCACGTCAGCTATATCGCCGGAAACGATTATTCGGACAGCTTCGCAACTATATTGAGAATGGGGGCAAACTGCTGGCCGAATGTGGGGGGATGCTCCTGCTTTCACACTCTATAACCGCACGTCATGGGGGAACTGCCTATGAAATGGCCGATATCTTTCCTTTTAATTTTACAGTGACCGATTCGCGAGTATGTACTGGCTATCGTCAAATGAATTACCGGAAACTGATGCTGCGTGGTTATGAATCTCATTATACAGAACAGCTTATAACGTCTGAAAATTTAATTCCGGCAGCATCAGTTTATACAATGCGTGGTAATACAGTACCATCTTCGTTCTATCGGCATAATAATGCTTATGCCAGTCTTGTACGCTGGTATTGGGGAGTAAATGATATGCTGGATTTATGGAGTGATGAAGATCTTTTATAGTCGGTCTTTAAAAACTGATATTTATTCCAGCCATAACTGTTGCCCGTGGCATCGGATATCCAGCATTAATCTCATATTTTTGCGCCAGCAAGTTCTCACCGCGTGCCCAGATATTCAACCAGCGGCAAGCTTGATATGAAGCCCGTATGTTCCATAAAACAAATTCTTCCGTTTTAATTGGATCGGTTTGTGTATAAAGTCCGGAGATATATTGTATGCCAGTAGATATATCCCAATGTCTATAGTTAAAGTTGACTCCGGTATAAAGCTTGTGCTTTGGGGCTGCCAAAACAAGATTCTTCATATGCAGATAACTATAATTCCCGTCGACAGACCAATATTGACTGATACGCCAGGCTGCTTGTAGTTCTATTCCGGAATTTTCTATTTCGCCGGAATTCTGATTTAGCATACCACTACCATTGGGATTGGGAAGAGTTTCAATAAGATTTTCCCCGTCAATGTAAAACAAGTTTACTCCATAAGTTAATCTGCCGTTCAGCAATTGTTGCGAAAAAGCCAATTCATAATTCCACATGGATTCCGGTTGTAAATCGGGGTTCTGTGGCGGAAACATATACATCTCCCGCAGGATTGGGTAACGGAAGCCCTTCGATGCAGAAGCTTTCATTTCGATCGTATGGGGCAAATGAAAAGCCAGTCCTGCTTGTGGCACCCATTCCAATCCAACACGTGAATGATGATCTGTGCGAAGTCCGGCATTAAAAGTCAGCCAAGTTCCTATATTTTGGCGCAGATCAACATAGCCAGCCAATTCGTTTTCATGCTTGTTTACCAGATCTGATGTTGTACCTATATGCTCTCCACTTACATATTCATTCCAAGCCTTACCTCCGTATCGAAACCAGTCAATCCCTGCTGTTATTCGGTTTCCCTTAAAAAATTGCATACTCTGATAGAGTGAAACTCCCATCATATTATCCCGTGAGTTAAAACGCCCATCCTGAGGTTTCTCTTCTTTCGAAGGTGTATATCCATCGTTAATCCAATGTTTTCCCCAATTGTAAAAAAAACTCAGACCTCCGGATGTCTGTTCATAGTTGTTTTCAATAGCGAATGAAGTTACCCCTCTCGTAATACGCTGGTCACCGTCGAGCAACGGAGCCGTTGTCGGTCCCGGGTATGATGCATTGAAATGGGTTATATTTATATCTCCTCGCAAATTCCAGTTGCCGGTCATTTCATAGCCTAATTTTGCATATCCTCCGTATTGTTCAAACTCCATATTGTCACGATGTCCGTCTGTACGATTATACGAACCTGACACTACACTGGAAAAACGTCCTTTACGAATACGGCTGGTGAATTCTGATTCCAATGTGTTGTAAGAACCATATCCCATGTGAATATTAGTATTTACACCGTTGTCATGCATTTTGCGGGTGACAATATTTATTACGCCACCCATTGCATTGGAGCCATAGAGTACAGATGCCGGACCTCTTAGAACTTCTACCCTATCGGCAAGAAATGATTGGTAAGCATCTGCTATAGGGTGACCGAATATACCGGCATATTGTGGATGACCGTCAATCATAACCATTAATCTGCCTGTCCCGCCACTTAGACCACGCAGCGAAATACCTCCGGCAGCACCAGTTGAAACCCCATATCCCATGATACCTCTTGAGGTGACAAACAGTCCCGGAATTTGTTCGGTAAGCACAGGTAATAAAGAGGGTTGCATGGCATGTTCTATGTCGATGCGGTTGATTACGGAAACTGTTTGTGAAAGATGGCGCACATCTGTCTCGTTACGGCTTCCTGTAACCACTACCTCTCCTATTTCATAAACTTTGCTTGCACGAATTGTATCATGTTTTTGTTCTTGCGACATTCCTGGGGTGCAGATCAGGTTCAAAAAGCCTGCAAAAACAATTGTTTTTCTTATATTGGTTATTCTATCCATTACTGATTTTGATTTTGATGGCAAAGATACCCTATTTCAGGATATAATACTTACCTCGATTACTGATTATGTTTACTTTATTACGGTTTCTTAGATAAGAAGTGATGCTTTTATAAGCAGTTTATTAATTTATATAGATTGTACGCGCATTTCTTTTCAGACAAAATACAAGAAAAGTAATGTAAATATTAGAGAAAAAATCATATCTTTGCATTATGATTGAATTAGCAAAACATATTGAAGTATTACTCCTGGAGAACGATTGCGTGATTGTTCCTGGTCTGGGAGGCTTTATAGCTCACTATCGTTCGTGTGTATACAACGAAGATACGGGAGAGTTTTGTCCGCCGGCACGTACAATCGGCTTTAATCCTCAACTTGTCATGAATGACGGTTTGCTTGTACAGTCTTATATGCAAGCATATAATACGGATTTTCCTGATGCAACCCGCAAGATAGAAAAGCTCGTACAGAAACTGAAAGAAGATATTTACCGATACGGACATATATATTTGAACAATGTAGGTACGTTGTATTATAATATGAACGGAGTATATGAATTTGAACCGGAAGCAAATGGTTTCTTTACTCCCTCATTATATGGACTTCAAGGATTCACATTTCCAAAGTTGTCACCAGAGAATGTACCTCAGGAGAAACCTTTAGTCGAATATGCTATGCCCCGCACGGTAAAGACCAGTACACGCCGTTCGTCCTTTCATTATCGCAGATGGAGTAAGAACATAGTAGCAATAGCAGCTGCAATATTGTTGTTTTTCTTGTTTTCTATTCCAGTGGAAAACACCTACTTGGATGATGCTGAATATGCTTCTTTAGGTTCGACTGGATTATTTGATGCTATTAAAAATCATTCTATGGCATCAAGTATTATTACGGTTTCTCCTTCTGTTCAGCAACAGGAAAAGAAACAAAAAACAGTAAAAAAACAATCTGTAAAGAATAATATCAATACACTGAAACCGGTTGCTGTGAAAATTGAAAAAGTTGCAGCTCCATCGGCAAAGCCGGCAGCACATGTTGTAAAGGATGTGAAGCAACCTGTAGAAAAAAAGACTCCTGCAGCTAATAAAGTGCCTCAAAAAGCGACTACAAAAGCTGGCAGTTATATTATAGTTGCAAGTCTGGCAACAAATAGTGACGCAATGCAAGTCGTAAAACAAATGCAGCAAAAAGGTTATAAGGAAGCGCAAATTCTGGAATCGGACGGACGTTTCCGTGTTGCAATCAACCGATATACTAATCAGACTGATGCATATAAGCAGATTAAAGAATTGAAGAAAAATGCAGATTTTGCGTCAGCATGGGTGCTTACAACTAAATAAACCGAGAATAATCACATTATGAAAAGAGTCAGATGTCCGAAGTGTGACAACTACATACAATTTGATGAAACAAAATACGAAGAAGGTCAGTCATTGGTATTCGTATGCGATAATTGTAAAAAACAGTTTGGTATCCGTATTGGAAAATCCAAACTTAGTGCAGGTTCCCGTCGTGAAGAAGTCGTTGATGAGAGAGAAGGAACGCAAGATTTTGGCAACGTGATAGCTATAGAAAATGTTTTCGGCTATAAACAAGTGCTCCCTTTGCATGAAGGTGATAATATAATAGGTCGCCGTAGTAAAGGGAATGAAATTGATATTCCTGTAGAAACAAATGATCCAAGCATGGATCGCCGGCATTGCGTGCTGAATGTAAAGCAAAACAAACAAGGTAAAATCGTATATACCCTACGGGATAATGACAGCATAACGGGAACTTTCCTAATGAATGAACTTTTAGGTCCCAAAGATCGTGTACGTATAGAAGACGGAGCCATTTTTACTCTTGGAGCAACTACGCTCATTTTACGAGCAGCAGAAGAAAAATAAATTTTTATATATTAAGGATAACTAAACTAAATAACCTAACTTTTTAACCTAACTTTGTTATGGCATCAAACAACGTAATGATTGTACGCCACAAGCTATTGGAAAAACTGGTCGCTTTGTGGAAGGAAAACCAGCTAGTTGAAAAAATAGATCGTGTTCCTTTGGAATTCAGTCCTCGCCGTTCTCAACCTGTAGGACGCTGCTGTATTCATAAAGAACGCGCCGTAACGAAATATAAGTCACTTCCGTTGCTGGGCTGGGATATGTCTGATGAAACGGATGAACTGACTCCTCTATCGGAATATGCCCGTCAGGCATTGGATCGTAGAAACAAACTTAAAGAAAATATTCTGTGTGTTATAGATGAAGCATGCTCTTCTTGTGTACAGGTTAATTACGAAGTAAGTAATCTGTGCCGTGGTTGTGTGGCCAGAAGCTGCTATATGAACTGCCCGAAAGGAGCTGTACATTTCGACAAGAAAACAGGACAGGCACATATTGATCATGATACTTGTATCAGCTGTGGTATTTGTCATAAAAGTTGTCCTTATCATGCGATTGTATATATTCCGGTACCTTGTGAAGAAGCATGTCCGGTAAAAGCAATCAGCAAAGATGAAAATAATATAGAGCACATAGACGAAAGTAAATGTATTTATTGCGGAAAGTGTTTGAATGCATGTCCGTTTGGTGCAATCTTCGAGATATCTCAGGTGTTCGATGTGTTGGAAGCAATACGCCGTGGTGAACAGGTTGTTGCAATTCCGGCTCCTTCTGTACTGGGACAGTTCGATGCAACTATCGACCAGGTTTACGGAGCTTTGAAAGAGGTAGGCTTTGCTGATGTAATAGAAGTTGCCGAAGGAGCTATGCAGACAACAAGCAATGAGGCACACGAATTACTTGAAAAGCTGGAGGAAGGACAAAAGTTTATGACAACCTCATGCTGTCCTTCATATATTGAGCTAGTAAACAAGCATATTCCTGCTATGAAGCCTTATGTGTCAGGTACAGGCTCTCCTATGTATTATGCTTCACGTATTGCCAAAAAGAAATATCCGGAAGCAAAAGTTGTTTTTATAGGTCCGTGTATTGCAAAGCGTAAAGAAGCACAGCGTGATGAGTGTGTAGACTACGTAATGACATTCGAGGAATTACATTCAGTATTCCGTGGATTAGGTATTGAGCTGGCTCAAGCCAATCCGTATAAGGTTGCCTATGAATCTGTTTGTGAAGCCCATGGCTTTGCACAAGCTGGTGGTGTTGCAGGAGCAGTTAAGTCATATTTGGGTCCTAAGGCAGATGGTATAAAGATGCTGCAGTTCTCAGACTTCAACAAGAAGAGTATCGGACAGATGCGTGCATGGGCTAAGACAGGAAAAGTGGATGCCCAATTCATCGAAATGATGGCATGCGAAGGAGGATGTGTAACAGGACCAAGTGCTTATAATGATTCTGTTTCAGGAAAACGCCAGTTGAATCAAGATTTGCTGAAGCGTACGCTGAAATATGAAAATTATAAAGAAGAATAATTTCTTCTCTACCTTATGAGAAGTTTAATAGAACGTCTTCATCGGGAGCATACACTGGCTCCCGATGAATTTCGTATCTTATTGAGTCAGTGTAATGATAAGGATTTATCCTATATCAATGCTCTTGCAAGAGAAGTTTCATATGCTAGCTTTGGAAACCGGATTTTTATCCGGGGACTTATTGAAGTTGGCAACCGATGTAAGAATGACTGCTACTATTGTGGTATCCGGCGTAGTAATCATCTGATAGAACGCTATCATTTAGATGAAGAAACAATTCTGGCATGCTGCCGACATGGTTATGAACTGGGATTCCGGACGTTTGTTCTTCAGGGAGGAGAAATGAATGATGATGAAATGATTATACGTACTGTAGCCTCTATTCGAAAAGAGTTTCCAGACGTAGCAATTACACTTTCATTAGGAGAAAAAGAAACATCTGTATACGAACGTTTTTTCCAGGCTGGAGCTAACAGATATTTACTTCGTCACGAAACGCATAACGAGCTTCATTATCGCAAGCTTCACCCTGAAGCTATGTCTTTGTCCAACCGTCTGAGGTGTCTGGCAGACTTGAAGCGTATTGGTTTCCAGACTGGAACTGGGATTATGGTAGGAAGCCCATATCAGACTATTGATAATTTGATAGAAGATATCCTTTATATCGAAAACCTTCAACCAGAAATGATCGGTATTGGACCGTTTCTTCCACATCATGATACTCCTTTTGCAATGATGCCTTCGGGAAGTTTGAACCAGACACTGCTCCTACTCTCCATTTTCCGTCTGATGCATCCTCATGCTTTAATTCCTTCTACAACAGCACTTGCTACCCTTTCTCCAGAAGGACGAGAAAAAGGCATATTGGCAGGAGCCAATGTGGTAATGCCTAACCTCTCTCCCGTCATACAACGGAGCAAATATTCCTTATACGATAATAAGGCTTCTCTAGGTGCTGAAGCAGCCGAAGGGCTTCTGCTGTTGGAACAGCGACTGAAAGTAATAGGATATGTCATAGATAAGGGTCGAGGAGATTACAACGCATACTAAACATCGTTTTATTATTAAATATAAAGTCAATTATGTATAAAATAGATTCACCTCATGCAGAAGAATTCATCAATCACGATGAAATCATGGCTACACTGGATTATGCAAAAGCCAACAAAGACAATCGTGAGTTGATTCGTTCTATCATAGATAAAGCTCGCGACTGTAAAGGGCTTTCTCATCGTGAAGCCGCCGTTCTGTTGGAATGTGACGACAATGATTTGTTGGAAGAAATATATGCACTGGCACGCGAGATCAAACAGCGCTTTTACGGTAACCGTATTGTTATGTTTGCTCCGCTTTATTTGTCAAACTACTGTGTAAACAGTTGCGTATACTGTCCTTACCACATCAAAAACAAGTCGATTGCCCGCAAGAAGCTTACTCAGGATGAGATTCGCCAGGAAGTCATTGCATTGCAAGATATGGGACATAAACGTCTTGCTATCGAGGCTGGTGAAGATCCGCTGCATAATCCGATAGAATATATCCTGGAATCTATAAAGACCATTTACAGCATTAAGCATAAAAATGGAGCTATCCGTCGTGTGAATGTAAATATAGCTGCAACAACAGTCGAAAATTACCGTCGTTTGCACGATGCAGGAATTGGAACTTATATTTTGTTTCAGGAAACTTATCATAAAGAGAACTACGAAAAACTTCATCCACGCGGACCCAAAAGTAATTATGCATATCATACAGAGGCAATGGACCGCGCTATGCAGGGAGGTATCGATGATGTAGGAATAGGAGTACTATTCGGACTTAATACATATCGGTACGATTTTGTTGGTATGTTGATGCATGCTGAACACTTAGAAGCTACATACGGAGTAGGACCTCATACTATTAGTGTTCCGCGTATCTGTTCGGCCGATGACATCAATGCATCCGATTTTGAAAATGCTATTTCAGATGATATCTTCCAGAAAATTGTGGCTGTGATCCGTATCAGCGTTCCTTATACAGGTATGATTGTTTCTACTCGTGAATCTCAACGCTCACGAGAAAAAGTATTGGCATTAGGAGTTTCTCAACTTAGTGGAGGTTCACGTACAAGTGTTGGTGGATATGTACACGAAGAAACTCCCGAAGAAAATTCGGCACAGTTTGATGTAAGCGATCGCCGTACTCTTGATGAAATAGTATCCTGGCTGTTGAGATTAGGGTATATCCCCAGCTTCTGCACAGCGTGTTATCGGGAAGGTCGTACGGGAGACCGTTTCATGTCGCTGGTAAAAACCGGACAAATAGCCAATTGTTGTGCTCCAAATGCGCTGATGACACTACAGGAATATTTGGAAGATTATGCTTCTCCAGAAACGCGTGAATTGGGTGTGAAAATGATCCGTGAACAGATGGAACAGATTCCTAATCCTGCTATCCGTCGTCGTGCTTTGGAAAATCTGGAACGTATTTCCGAGGGACAACGAGATTTCAGATTCTAATTAATAAAGTTTGAATTTTATGCAAGAAACACCTCGTGCCAACCGCCTGCATATCGGGCTATTTGGCAAACGCAATAGTGGAAAGTCATCGCTGATTAATGCCCTTACTAATCAGGAAGTAGCTCTGGTTTCGGACATAGCAGGAACAACCACTGATCCTGTATATAAAGCAATGGAAATACATGGAATAGGTCCGTGTGTTTTCATTGATACCGCAGGACTTGATGATGAAGGTGAACTGGGAGCACTTCGTATCCAGCAGACTATGCGTGCTATGGATCGCACTGACATTGCATTATTAGTGTGCACAGGAGATGATATAGAGAAAGAACTTGAATGGAGTCGTTTGTTGAAAGAGAAAAATATTCCAGTAGTATGGATATTGAATAAAGCAGATTTGCTGACAGACGTTACTTCTACAATTCGTTCGATAGAAAAAAAATGTGGACAGGTTCCCCTTGGGGTAAGTGCCTGCACTAAACAAGGAATGGAAGATATCCGTCGTAGTCTGATTGCTAAATTACCTGATGAAACAATGTCGCGAGGGATTGTTGGCAAACTGGTGGAAGAAGGAGATACGGTAATGCTCGTTATGCCACAAGATATTCAGGCTCCTAAAGGCAGACTAATCCTTCCTCAAGTCCAGACAATTCGTGAATTACTTGACAGGAAGTGCCTCGTAATGAGTTGTACGACAGATCAAATAGATTGTATGCTTCAAGCATTAGTACATCCTCCAAAACTCATCATTACAGATTCCCAAGTTTTCAAGACTGTATATGAAAAGAAGCCTTCTGCAAGTAGATTGACTTCTTTCTCTGTCCTCTTTGCCCAATATAAAGGTGACATTGATTATTTCATAGAGGGAGCAAATGCTATTGGAAGACTGACAGAAAATTCTCGTGTCTTGATAGCAGAAGCGTGTACTCATGCCCCACTAACTGAAGATATTGGAAGGGTAAAAATACCCAATATGCTTCGTAAAAAGTTTGGATCAGGATTGCTGATTGAACATGTCTCTGGAACAGATTTTCCTGAGGATTTAAGTAAATATGATCTCATCATTCATTGTGGAGCTTGCATGTTTAATCGTAAATATGTGCTAAGCCGTGTAGAACAAGCACGTAAGCAGAACATCCCGATGACAAACTATGGAGTAACTATAGCATATCTGGCAGGAATTTTAGATAAAATAGATTATTGATGAAAAAAAGTAGGTTTTATTATTGCTTATTTGTGTAATAAGACCTACTTTTGTTCGACAATTTATCTGCGGTAGTAGCTCAGTTGGTAGAGCATTAGCTTCCCAAGCTAAGGGTCACGGGTTCGAATCCCGCTTACCGCTCTCAATGAAAGCCTTGATAGTTAAGTATTTAGCTATCGAGGCTTTTTGCTTCTAGTATGATATAAATACCTATTTCAAGGGCAACAGAGAGGATACATGTAAACCAAGATGCAAACCGAAAAAACATTATGAATGCCTGTATTTCAGTAGTTTGCTACAAATCTAAGACATTATCTAATGGTGAAAATCCATTGATGCTCCAAGTATCTAAAGGAGGAAAGCGTAAATATCAAAGTTTAGGAATATCTATCCTACCCCGTTATTGGGATTTTACACGAAATAAACCTAAGCCCAACTGCCCTAATAGAGAATATATCCAAAAGATTATCTTGGATAAACAACGAGAACTTCAACAACGAATGTTGGAATTTAATACCGAACAAAAAGAATATACAACTACCACCCTACTCAATAATGAGAATACCAAATTTGAATTAAAGACCGTTAGCGAGTTTTACCATGAGCTGATAGAAAAATACATGCATGAAGGGAAATGCGGTAATCGCCTTATCTATAAAAGTTCTTTCAATTCGCTTAATGCATTCTCTAAAGGTAAAGTAGATATTCCATTCAGCAATATAGATATTTCATGGCTCACCAAATATGAGAAATGGCTACGTTCCAAAAATAATAAAGAAACGACCATAAGTCTTATGTTTCGTACACTGCGCAGTGCTTATAATAAAGCAATTAAAGCAAAATGTGCCCGAGCTTCTGATTATCCTTTTAATGAATATAAAATAACCAAATTCAATACTACAACTTCCAAAAGAGCTATTGCTAAAACTGACATACTGAAGTTTAAAACAGAAATTCAACCTGTAGGGAAGCGGCAGTATATTGAGTTGAGTAAAGATATTTTTATTTTCAGCTATCTATGTGGTGGAATCAATTTTACAGACATAGCTAATTTAACACATGAGAATATTCAAAGTGGTAGGCTGCATTATATCCGTCAGAAAACAAGAAAACAAATAAAGATAGGAATACCACAGGAAGCCATGCGGATAATAGAGAAATATTCAAAAACAGGCAAAGGCTATTTATTTCCGATTTTGGATAGTAAGGTTCACAAAACCGCCTTACAGAAACAGAACAGAATACACAAGCTACTTGGCAAAGTCAATAAAAACCTAAAACTGCTTGCAGCACAACTTGGGGTTGAAGCTAACGTTACAACCTATGTTGCTCGCCACTCATTTGCCAGTGTTCTTAAAAAATCTGGAGTAAACATAGCATTGATAAGTGAAGCGTTAGGGCATTCAGATTTAGCGACCACCCAAATTTACCTTGATAGCTTTGATAATGAACAAGTAGATGATGCAATGAAGAATCTATTATAATAAAAAGAAGTCTGTAGTCTGAAAAGGATTGCAGACTTTTCTTTTATTTTGCAGTATAACTAATCATAACATAGTCAATGAAACAATTGCAATTAATAGAGGAAAGCTATACATGCCTTGATAAACCACTCTTAGAATATGTGTACGAGGTAGACAACTACTTCTTACCCGATTATCAGGATCTATCTTCTGTACTAGAAATATTTGTCAACAGATATACGGAAAAAACTTATCCACTGAAGAAAGATACGAGAGAGCAAAAGATATGTTCCTCTTTGGGTGCTTCACTGGATTGAGCTACATTGACATCAAAACCTTAGCACCAGAACATTTTGAAAAGAACAATACAGGCAGAATTTGGATTAAGAAACGCAGGGTTAAGACTGGAGTTCTATCACGCATCCCCCTACTCCCTATTGCCAAACTGATACTGGATAGGTACACAGGTGGAGAGAAATTACTTCCTATCCAAGACCCAGCAGATAGAAAAGGAGTCATCAATGAAACTTATCACTGGTGGCTCCTTTAACCATGTTTTTCAATGAAATTTTCTAATTTAAATCCTTCAGTATATATACTTCCCTTTGGATATAATCAGTGCCATTCCAATATTTTTCCATTTCCTCTTCTGGTATCTCATACTCAAAGAGTAGTTCTACCTTTACAGAATTAGGTAACTCACTCCATTTCTTTTTCGCAAGTTTTTTTTTATTAAAAGAAGAGTCTAAAGCTGGGACTTTTGTTATTTGCTTTTTTTTGTCTTTGATAAATTGGGAATCTTGAGGTATCTTAGGTTTTAAATTGTTCAGTCTATCTAATGCCTCAAAACCTTTCCTTATCTTATCAATAGATTTGCAGTTTGATTTATTTCTAGTAAATTCAACAAGGTCCCTAAATGATTCTTTTAAAAGTATTTCTTTCAATTTTTCTTGTATGTTTTCTTGTTCTTCTTGTATAATCTTCTCTCTATAATGTTGGGCTATTTCAATGATTCTAATAGAATGTTCATGAAATGAACCAAATGTTTTCCATTTATTATACTTAAGACCATCTACAACTGCGTTAAATAGCATTCTTAATGATATTGAACAATGTGCTGAATCAGGATTATGCCAATCCAAAAAGAAGGAAAATTCCTCTGATACATCTTTCCAATCACCATCCTCTTTTATTAGCAGTTCATCATCATCTATAAGCCAAATACCTGTGGTAGACCAACGTACAATAATTTTCTCACTTTCAGTTATTGTGTCTGATATACTAGATAGATTATGATATTTAATGGAAAATGTAAAAAAATCATTTACCGATATTATTTCAGTTTCCTCATTTACTACTATTTCAAATTCTTTCATAAATTACACTCTAAATCAATGGTGATATTCCAATAATTATTTAACCATATTTCTTTATTAAAACTGGAAAGCAACTATAATACCATTTTTTTCTTTTATCATTATATAGGGAATAGAAAATTTTGGTTGTAATGGTAGTTCTGATATATAAGAATCTGCTTACCCTATAGTTTTATATAACTAGCAATTTTTTCTATCAGTCTGTTTGAACACATAGAAAGATGTCTTGTATGTAATAATAATCTACCTCCATTACTATGAACATTAATCCATTCTCCATCACCATCTGTTCTTTGGTAATTCTGATTGAAAGTTTCCTCTAAATTAATCTTGTAATCCCTGATATAATGGCCACAGGGAACAATAACGACAGGAAAAGTTTTAAAAAAGTCATGAGATAAAAGTTTCTGACATCTGATATTTATAGATTTTTTTGTCTCTTCTGATTTTATGCTATTTGACATTACAATATTACTTAGTTCTGTAATAAATGCATACTTATGAAAATCAATTTTCTCAGGTTTATCTTTCTGTAATATCCTGTCTATGAGTTTTTGGTACTGTATCCATGTTTGGCTTGTACCATCATTATTATTTCATATGACTTTGTTGAATTGTCCTTTGTATGGATATAGAGGATTATATAAGTCGGGATTATTCTCCCAGCATGGTAATGTTTCCAAGTCTATTCCGTTTTCAATGTTATAAATCCATTGCTGTAGATTATCTTGATTTTCCAGTTTGTAGAAAAAACTATCCTGTTCACTTTTTAAATCAAATGAGCATTCCTTACCAATAATTAAAATCTTTGAGTTAGGATTTCCAAAACCAACAAAACGAAGGTTCTTGTTATTTTCATTCTTTAAACTATCAATCAGTTCAATGAATTCTTTTCTGTATTCCATAAATTCAATTCAAAAGATTATATATCATTTAAAATGTTCCTTTATAAACCCAATCATCACCTCATCAGCTTCCATAAGTAACTGTTCACACTTAGGGTCTTCTAAATCAGAAAGCAGTTGCAATAATTGTTTATATTTGTCTATATAATTGACAATTCTTTCATAGTTTCCATTGATAAAACCTTGCACTGTTTCACTATTACCTTCTCTATCAATAACCCCTAAATGGTATTTTGGCTTTTTATCGACAAAATCCATATAAGCATTATAAATAGAAGCTGAAGGAAACTGTAAAACAATCTCCTGAGCCTTAAAGAAAATAGACTTAGCTAAAGCATCAATATTATATCCTTTAGAGAGTGGCGTCTTCTCCTGTGATGCTAAAATTTCTTTGGTTTTCACACCATGTTCATCTGACAGTATAAAATATGCATAGGCTTCAGACCAATAATAATATATATTACCAGAAATAAGTTTCCAACCGTTTCCTATTGGACACCCCTGATTTAAATTATGGTCGGTTACTGTTATATTATATTGACCGTTTCCTCCAGATCTTGAAACTCTATTTATATTAGAAATATACTCATATCCAGACTGATCAGCCTCAAATGTAAGCGTATCAATCTTTAATGAGACACCATTTCTTTTAATACCTAAAATATAACTATCTTCCATATACCTAAATTATTTATCAGTTTTCAATATTACTTCAAATAAGTCAAGTATACAAATCTCATCAAAACTATTTTACACCTTCAACACAATCACATCGTCAAGATTGGTTGTGTACTGGTGGGAGATATATTCGCTTTTCAGATGCCAGGTCTTTAAATATCCCTGAGTGGAAATACGAATTGTATCATGACCGTTCTTCTTGTTTATTTCATCGATGGCGGCCATTAGTTTTTGCTGTTTTTCCCAGTTAACTTCATCAAACAAATTCCCTTGGACTTCATTATCCCTACATATATCCCATACTATGACTCCAGCTTTCTTATAGTAATACTTTCCGTCTCCTTTCCAATATCTTCTAAGCGTCTGGACTGCATAAGCTACAAGTTCCTGATGATTATTTGTTGCAACAGGGAAAATAATATCTGATGAAATATAATCCTCCGGCGTATCAACTCTGAAACGACTGGTATAAACAAAAACAGTCATATTCCTGCAAGCGATATGGCCTTCCCTCAGTTTACGAGAACAGGAGGCTGCGAAATTTGCTACAGCTTCTTCAAGATCTTGTAGTTTATCCACTCCTACCCCAGGAAAGCTACGACTGGTAAAGATTGATTTCTTGTGAGGGAGTTCTTCTATGGAAATACAACTTTCTCCATGAAGTTCTTTCCAAGTTCTTAGCCCTGTAACACTAAGCTCTTTCTGAACCCATGAAGCTGATTTCTGTGTCAAATCCCAAGCTGTCTTGATTCCATGGTATCCGAGCTTCTTTGTGTTTCGATGTCCAATTCCCCAAACATCACCAATCTCAAACAGTTTCAATGCTTTCTCCCTTTTCTCGTCTGTATCAATCAAACATACACCTTCATACCCCTTGTACTTCTTAGCGTATTTACTGGCCATCTTTGCCAATGTTTTTGTTGGTGCTATTCCTAGAGAAACAGGTATTCCAGTTCCTTTACCAACCTTCCTGACTATCTCCTTACAATACTCCTGAAGATTATCCATCCCAGACAAATCAAGGAAAGCTTCATCAATGCTGTATTGGGTAAGCTTGGGAGTATATCGTGAAAGAAGTGACATCACACGCTTACTCATATCACCGTAAAGATTGTAGTTGGAAGAAAAGACCGCAACATTGTTTTTCTCCAGCATATCCTTCACCTGATAGAAAGGATCGCCCATCTTCAGCCCAAGAGCCTTAGCTTCATTGGAACGAGCGATTACACATCCATCATTATTGGAGAGTACAATTATAGGCTTTCTGATAAGATCTGGATGGAAGACACGTTCACAAGAGCAATAGAAGTTATTGCAATCTACAAGGCCAAAGAGTTCCATGTTGTTATTTTTTTAATCTGCGAATGATATTGGTTACTACCCCCCAAACGATGAAATCATTTTCTTCTGTTATCTTGATGGGCTTATATTCCGGATTATGAGGTATCAGCCAAGCACAATTGTTTTTAGGATCCCGTTTAAACTGCTTTAACGTAAACTCACCGTCTACATAAGCGGCTATATAATCCCCGTCATTTGCTTCCAGTGATTTATCTATGACCACGTAATCCCCATTATAAATACCAGCATCTATCATGGAATCTCCTTCCACCTTTGCATAGAATGTTGTTTCCTTGTTATGAATCAGTTCCTTGTTCAGGTCAATGGATTCTGTCATATAATCCTGTGCAGGTGAAGGAAATCCAGCCCTTATTCCCTCGTTGGCATAGGGAAGAGCCAGGATAGTATCAGTATCGGCAGAATAGATATGTAGCTTTATTTCTTTCATAACACAAAAATAGGAAAAAAGTAAAAGCATTCTTCCTTCATAGAAATATTGAGTACAAAATATAATTATACCTTTGTGGTGCTTAAACTATTATCACTATGAACACGAATGAACTAAAACAAGTACTTGATTCATATATTTCTACTAGAAATAACGGAAACCTAAAGGCCTATGTTGAATCTTATCAGAAACTTATTATAATAAATACCAAGAAGAAAATGAGAAACTTCCTTATTACATTAACATAATAGATGAGATCAGAGCAAATGAAAATGGTCATACCAGACTTCTTGTCAAACTATTCAATTATAAGGATAAAAATGGAATACGCATCATAATCAAATCCTTTCTTAACTTTTTCAATATAAATACAAATCATATAGAAATAACTAATGAATCTCATTTTAACATGACCTGTAAGGTAGAGGGAAGGAATAGATATGCAGATATTTCCTTCTACCAAAAAACTGCTGATAATAAATCAATTGGAGTTATTATTGAGAATAAGATTAATGGTGCTGAAGATCAAGAGGACCAAGTTGATGATTATATTACAGATTTAATAATGAATAAACATATTAATGCTGAAAATATATACATATTCTATCTTATTGACCAGATTGATAAAAATAGCCCTAAACAAAAACCTTTATTAAAAACAAATGATGACTACAATGAAGGCAAAAAGTTAGAAAAGAACTACAGTCTCATTACATATAAGAATCATATTTTGCCTTGGTTAAAAGAAAAATTACTCCCTTCTATAGTTTATAAAGAAAAAGATCTTATAGACAACATAAATGTGTATATATCTTATCTTAAAAATCGTTTTGGTATGATTGATGATAAAACGAAATTGCAACTCAATCTTCTTTACAATACATCACAAATTAAAGATTTAGATATAATATATTTATTTCGATTAGACTCATACATAGACAAACTATTTGAAGATTTTTTAAAAGAGAAGTTTTCAGAATTCCAAGAAACTAAAAATCAGTTTATTCTTGTATCTGATCAAAATCAAGACAAAAATATTAAGTTGGAATTCTTCAAAGACAGTATTATCAAGATAACTCTTCATTGTAACAAAAAAAAGGAGATGTTACAGGATATATATAGCTTAGAAAATGGAGGATATTATAAGGTTCTTGAAGTTTTTAATTTTAACGAGATAGAGAAAGCATTACTTAAATTTAAAGAATTAAGAAATGATGTTAGTATAAAAAATTGGATTGGCAACAAGTTTGATTTTAAATTAGAAGAAAGTTATATTGAAAGAATACGAAATATCATAACATTACAAAGTGCTATAAATACCCTGATTTTGGACAAAATGAAGAACTACATGACTATTTTTAGCCAAATATGTAAGTCTAAAGGCTTAAATGCTGAAAAAGAGTATTCTTCCTCAGATTTTAGCAGAAGTTACTATAGGTCCATATGTGAAAATATTGGACTATCTCTTTGGTGTGAATTGAATATACAAGCAGATAAATATGATGAAATATCTGTCACAATAGGGCTTGCGTTTACGAATGATAATATCAAAGAAAAAGAATTTCTTTCAATTAAAAACCAGATAAATGAAATATTAGAAAAAGTACGAAACAAAGGATTTAATGAAGACAGCGATGATGGTTATGTTATATCCTATAGATTTCACGAAAAAGAAATTATTGAAAATAATACTATTGGTGAGTATCCATTAAATAATATACTTACAAAATTACCAGACCTTATTGATTCACTATATAATAAATCAGATAAAGTTCTAAACGGTACAATATGATATTCTATTACTCGCATACAAACGGTTGGAATCTACTCCAACCGTTCTTTGTTTATCAGCGAATCCTTCTTTGCCTCTAGAATATCACTCATAGCCAAGTAAAATGCAGTTCTCACAGTATTAAAGTTTTTTGAAAGATCAACACTTTCTTTTATCCGGTAAAGAGGTTCAACAGCCTTCCCCTCACGAGGTTCACCCTTAAAAGTAGTTTTAGGTTTCCCATATCCAAGAGTGAAATAAGTGTCATGCGAAGTGAGAAAGGTAAGTGGGGTAGTTCCAAAATCACCTGTTGTTTCTTCACCCACAAGAACAGCACTCCCGGATTCTTTCAGTATGCTAGCTAAATGTTCGGCAGCTGAACAAGTATTTTGACCTATCATCACATACAACCTCCCTTTGAATGAATTCTCAGAAGGAGTTATCAGAGTCTCTGCTTGATAAGACTGTTTCAACAATAGGGAGGCTATCTTCTCCATATTCCTGACCAGTCCACCAGGGTTATTCAGCAGACTCAAGATAATACATGGATAATTCTTGACCTTATTGTATTTAAGTATGAATTCCTCTGTTTCTTCATCTGTAAATCCTGATAATGACAAGAGGGTTAAGTATTCTTTCTTATCTTTAGGTGAATTCATAATACTTTTAGTCTCTGCATTCCTGATATCTTTGTTATGCTTGGATATATGCTGCATTCCATCTCTGCTCAATTCTACCGTAACATTAAAAACTGAATCATCCCTGCAAAGACATAGGTTCCTTACAGTATCGATATAACTTGAAAATACATAATCCTCTGTATGAACATATCTCCCCTTCTCAGTGGAACCTGTAACGTAATTCTTCATACTATCTCTCCATGACACTACATCTATACCATCTACTGATAAGATTCTGTCTCCCTTCTTAAAAGAAAGCCCTGTCAGGTTGGCTGAAACATATAAAGAATCACACCTCCATTCTGCATCCGCCATAGTCGTGTATTTACTGTATCTCAAGCAGGTATGTGAATTTCTCAACTCAGAGAAATACTGTTGGATAGCTAAAAAATATTCCCTGTTATCCTTAGTATTCATTACTTTTACAGAATACTTATCACGTAAAGATTTTAAGGATATTCCTTTATAATCAGCGAGAGAATAATGTTTCTCAACAATGTCACATATCTCTTCGAAATCATCCATATATTCGTCTGGTTCTATATCTTGTTCTGAGACGAATTGCTTCTCCGGCTTCATTGTAAGATGATACCCGAACCAATATTTAGGATAGTTCTTCACTGCAATATATATAGTCCCTCCAAGAATCAAGAGATATAATATGCTTACTGTCCAGAATCCCATTTTTTTTCTTTTGATATAGATATATACAGAAGATCCTATTGTGATAATCAGACATAGGATTTGGGCCCATAAAAATGTGTTCATAATTATTTGCTTGCTACCAATGTTATTTTTACTCCCTCAATATCATCATGCTGACTTAGCCCCCAACACATTTTTTTGTCCTTTACAAACTTCACAATAAATTCATGAATAGGCTCCATTTCATTCATCATCAATTCGTTCTGGAAGTTGTATTCTATAACCATTACAAAGCGTTCAAAATCATTGCCCATATTAATCAAATCTTCTCCCAACTTGTCCAACACTTCCTTTACACGTATAACAAGCTCATCTGTTGAAGAGGAATGTGAGAAACACTCAATCTCATGTTCACTCATTAAATAACCATAGTCTTCCATACCAAGATTATTCATTGGTTTCTTGTTCTTTGCCAGCTCTTTTAAAATCTGAAATACTTTTTCTTTTTCCATATCTGTTATATTTTATGATGATGCTGCAAAATTAGCCTATCAATGCACAAAATACTTATGCAGTATCACGCTATCTTTGCCGAAAATAATCAAAGTCATGAAAACTGAATTTGCTATATGGATGGTGTCGTATCTTATAAGGAGAGGTCCTGATACCCAAGAAAATATTATAAACGAATGGTCTAAATACATAAATGAAGATGTAGAGATTCATAGGAATACATTCGGAAACTATAGAAAAAAAGCTGAAGAATTGTTCGGAACAGAAATATCATATAATCCTGGTACCAAAGAATACTACATAGAAGATAAGGACTTAATAACCCATAATGCCATGTATAGATGGTTACTCCAGTCTGTTTCAGCTTCAAATGTAATAAGCAGGAGAAGCAGACTCAAGGATCGTATAATGCTTGAAACCACATCAGGAAGTGAAGAGTTCATTGAACCAATAACGGAAGCGATGGAGAAAGGGCTGTGTATTAAAATGGTTTATCAGGCGTTTTGGGATGAACCGAAAGAAAAAATCGTAGAACCATATTACATAAAGCTCTTCAAACGCCGTTGGTATCTGATTGGAAAGAGACGTGATATTGGGGAATTCCGAACTTACTGCTTTGACAGGATAAAGTCAGTAACTGTTTCAGATATTAGATTTAAGTTTATTAAAGAACAAAGTGCTGAAACCTTGTTCTATGACTATTATGGAATTATCCAATATCCGGTAGAAAAGGAACGTGTTGTAATCAAAGTGGGATGTGAACAGGGAATGTATATTAAGACTCTTCCCCTCCATCATTCACAAAAGCTGATACAGCAGGATGACGACTACATGACATTTGAATTATATCTGAAACCCTGCTATGACTTTGTACAGGAATTACTATCTTGTGGTTCTGAACTTGAAGTAATAAGTCCCCAGTCACTAAAGAAAGAAATAAAGCAATATGCAGAAGAAATGTGTGAAATATATAACCCCAAAGATAATGGATAGAATAAGACATTTTATTGATAAACTTTCAAGAGAGATATCTACACCAGAACTTACCAACGTATATTCTCCGGAGATACCTCAGAGTGAAATATGCAGGGAAAATCTGTATAACTACCTTCAAAGAATCAGGAATAATAACAGTAATGTGATGCTAATAGGTGAAGCACCAGGTTATCATGGTTGCAGACTCTCAGGAATTGCATTTACTTCTGAAGATAAATTTACAGAAGATATAATACCGAGAATTATGGGGAAAGACCTTGGATATAGGATTTTCTCTAAAGGTGAACCTGAAAGAGAATTTTCAGCTTCAACTGTTTGGCCTAAGCTTAAAGAATGGTATAATGCTCATGATTCCGTGCCTTTGTTATGGAATATCTGTCCTTTTCATCCACATAAAGAGGGAAACATAATGAGCAATAGAACTCCAAAAAAGAAGGAGATAGAAAGAGGTATCAAATACTTTCTTGAACTTGTAGATATATTCGATATTCAATATATAGGATGTATTGGAAAGAAATCATTCAATACCATTGAAGCCATGAAGCTCAATACTAGTCTTGAATATCTTCGTCATCCGTCATGTGGAGGAAAAAGAGTTTTCGAGGATATGATAAGTGAATATATGAAAAGTTTGCAGTATTAAAGGTATTTATTATATTGCATAAAATTAAAAATGGTATGGAAGATAAAATAAAAGATATATTAGCCTCAAATAAGTTTAATGACCTATATGATAATTTTATTGAGCTTCAAAAGGATTGTGATGTTTCATTTAATATATTTACAATGATATCAGATAAATATCATTTAGAGAATATGCACACTGATATTATTAAATGCTTTCTTGACCCTAAAGAAGGACATAACGAGGGATATAAATTTCTATTCCTTTTTATTGATATGATAAATGCTATTGGTAAAGAAGGTATAAATATAAATAAAGACTTGTATGTTAATGCAAAAGTGGAATCACAATATCCAGTTGATTGTAATGGCGAAAAAGGGTTTATAGATATTTTTATTTCCGGTGATAAACATTGCATTATTTTTGAAAATAAAATAAATAATGCCTCTGACACATATAACCAATTACCCAAATATTATGGATTTTGTTCTCAGAAATATACTGTTGATGCGATTGTTTATCTACCTTTAAGCGATAATAAAACACCTGACAAAGGAACATGGGATGGTAAACTATTAAAAGAAATAGAAGAAAAGTTAATAGTATTAAATGCATTCAAATACAATAAAATAAATTTTATTGATAATTGGATTCTTCTTTGTTCTCAGAAAACAAATAATATTCATTGTATATCTATTTTGAGACAATACAGCAATTTGGTAAAATCATTAAAAAAAGAAACTATGGCTGAAAATTTATTAAGCTTACTTCTGGAGAAAAACATAAATATTACATCATTTTTAGATATAACAGAGGGAATCCCCAAAGCAATGCTAACAAACCTATGTAATCAATTAAACATCAACAAAATCGCTAAATTATTTCAATTTACTTCCAAAGAAGATAAAATTTACTGTGAATATGGTAATAATACTAATGACAATATCCCTAATGTACATATAGATTTTCTTATTGAAAAGAATAAATATTATTTACGGGTATTTGATAATAATGGTATCCTGAATTTAAAAGCTGATGAATTTGGTGAAAACCTTAATCTTACATTAGATGATGAATTAAAACTTCATAAGGAATATCCGTACGAAGGAAAAACTACTATAAATATTATTTTTTCTGATTTAAAAGAAATTGATAAAGTAATACAAGGCAAATTGTTGATAAAATAAATCATAAAACTCCCATACTATTTATCCTGTATATATAACACTTTTTTAGAAAAGTCCATTTCGGTGTATAATCACTTTTTATTACCTTCACGTTTGAGGAATAAATATACTTTTAATGCTTGAACATTTAAACATAAAACCAATATCTCAGGATTCATTCGATGACGGGAATAGAAGTACATTCAAAACCTCTCCGGAAGTGATACAAGAGGTTATGAATGTGCTTAGACGATTTTTATAATATAATTAATACTTTAAAATATGATTACCAAAGAACAATTTATTACTTTAATAGAAGTAACAAAATCATCCATGGAGTATGATTTTTTGGAGAAAAATCAGTTTGTAATAATTGACATAGATATGCAACATTCAAAAACCTATAATGAGTTACCAGACAAAATTATAGGTCAATGGATTATTGTAATCTCAACATATCGTTGGAAAAATTTTGGATATACCAATTATTCATATAAAACTGTCGGATTTTATGACAAGACATTTTTAAAGATTGATTATATACCCTTTGGATTCTGGCTTCTTAAAGATATTGAATTCTGGCGTTTTAACTCAGATATTTTCAACCAGTATAAGCCTGTTCCCGTTTTAGAGCACAGATTCAAATCTCAATTAACATCTAAAGATTACAATTGGAAAGGAGATGTCTCTATATCAAATTTTGACCGATTCCTAAAACAGATTTGGGATTATGAAATTGAGAAAAAAGACTTAGCATTTACACTGTAACAGTATCAGATATAGAGGAATTATATCTGATTCCTTATATTGAAAGACATATAATCTTTAAGAAATACTATCGAGACTTCATTTAGTTCAAATGTTAACTACTTAAATATTTAATATATGAATTACATAAACTCATCATATTTTGCTCCAATTTTTTTAGACTACCTTAGGAACATTAAGGAGGTTGAAAATTGTGGGTATTGGCAATTACCATTCATTCCATATACTTTTTCCAAATATCAATCTTCACCACTTAAAGTTTTTTACATTGGTAGGGATACTTACTATTGGTGTGAATACGATGCAATGTACGATGATAACGAACAAATTGTACCCGAACTGTATTTACACAATAATGCAGATTACGTATCAGTTGGCAACATAGAAAAAGACTGGAATAAATCTGGAAGTTTTTGGGGAATGGTCGGTAAACTCCATTTACAATTACTTACTGGCGTGTATCATCAATCTATAAACGAACTTACTGAGAATGATTGGAATTTGTTAGAAGGAATAGGTTATGGAAACCTATTTTCAATAGAATTACTAGATACTCTGAAGAAAAAGAAGTATATTTCAAAAGAAGATGGTAAGAAACGATCTGAGTATGATGATATTAAAGACTTTACAGGATATAATAGTTTGCGTGCTTTTGCAGAACCATTTGAAAATCTAAAAACAATATTCTCTGCCTATGGAGAGCCTGATATAGTATTCATACTCTCTTGGGCTGAGAAAGATGATTTCTTTGAAGGGTTGGATTATGAGTTCCAAAAAGACTGGTATGAAAATAATATGAGGTCTGTATATACAAGTAATAACCACAAAACAAAAGTAATATGGAGTATGCATCCGAATCGTTTCCGCTACAAGAAAATGAATCCTCAAAAAATGTGTCAATATCTCTGTGATACAGCATATAGTTTATTAGAGAATAAATAAATCATGAGTCTTAATGTTTTCGTTGATATAATCTTGCAATTCGACTTTTTAAAACATACTTTTCCAAATGTTCTTTCTACCTTTAATATAAAGGTCATTCTTTTTTAGAAAAGTTCATTTCGGTATATAACCATTTTTTATTACCTTTACATCTGAGAAATAAATATACTTTTAATGCTTGAACATTTAAACATAGAACCAATATCTCAGGATTCATTCGATGACGGAAATAGTAGTACATTCAAAACCTCCTCGGAAGTGATACAGAAGGTTATGAATGTACCTATGTGTGCTGTTATATCTATACTTAGATCTAACGGTTACAACGACATCCATGATGAAACCAGCCTTTGCATAGATGAAGAAAGGCTTGGTGTATTTGCAGAGGCTTATGTTCGTAAAATGAAGATTTATTTCACTCGTTCGCTTCAGAATATAAGCTCACTTCCAAGAAAAGAACGCAGTGACTATAATAAGTTTGTAAAATTATTCAAAAAGAAAGGTGTCAAGGAGCCTAAGATATGGAAAAATGATATCGACATTGATCACTTAAAGGAAGTTTTTGTAGAAAGAGTAAAAGAAGAGACAGAGGAACGGTACAGCTCAAGGTCAGGGATGCAATTTCTAATATCATCTGATGTACTGATAAATCGTATACTGACTTATCGTTTATTTGAGCAAGAACCGTTTATCAAAGAGGAAAAGCATATCAATTTTTCTGATATGCTTATAAGTTGATTCTGTATGTTCTTGGCATTACCTTCGAAAAACAAGCAATCTTAGAGAAAAGAATAGAAGAGGAAAAAGAACTCCTGAATCGTATTTCTGACAGCGAACTCTATATTGCTGAACCTATTAATGATAAACCTTTATGGTGTGGAATAAATTTTATTTCTAGATTTGTTTCTTTCGCCAGATACTATATATATTCCATGAGGGATGATGAAGATTCCCATAGTGCTGATATTAATTTTTTGAGAGTAAAAAATAATTATTCAATCAGCACTGGACTGAGATTATGTTCTTGAGAAAGTGCATAATATCAAAATATATGAACGATAAAATTTTTAGATATATATTACAAAGTAACTTATCAGAGAAAGGTAAAATTGGAAGTCTATTTATGGTTCTATTTTTCTTAGCTTTACCTTCTATACTTTCATTTTTAATCTTGATATTTCTTTCATAACATAGAAATAATTTCAATAAACAAAAGGTGTGTCAGACGAACACATCTTTTGTTTTTCTCTTAAAAATACACTCTAAATTGTATCGTAATCTATTTCTGCAAATTTATCTCCTGTTGATTTGTAAGCATTCGGACAAATACATCTTTTACACTTTGAGGTT
>UMCK01061550.1_pt1 | contig 130561 bp, 187 predicted proteins | sample 1964121 | NCBI WGS metagenome assembly UMCK01 (sample SAMEA4835957, study PRJEB28245) | human gut metagenome | biome: gut microbiome; material: fecal sample | place: Denmark | collected 2008 | reverse complement strand
TTTCGCTCCAAGTTAAGCTGAAAACAATATATAATATTATATATTGCTGTTGCTTCAATAATATATTATATCTTTAGTGTTTTACTTGTTTTGGGAAAAATATATTATTTTTTGCTTTTACGTCATACAAAACGTTTTTTTTACAATCGCCTATATTAACCTAAACAAGGCGCGCTGCAGCCGATAGCGCGCCTGTGACCTATTACTTTTGTAATCATATTAATAAATATCTTTGGTATGATTATATTCTTAACACTAATGCCTTGTCTATTGGTTATGTGTGTGTTTGTCTAATTGTTGTATTGACTTATTTCCTCACGCCCATATATTGATTGTTTGCTTTACGTTTTTGGGGAGGGTGCAATAGACCTGTCTATATATCTCAGAAAAAAACTATAAACTACATAAAGCATTTTTTTCATATAAAAAAGTGAAAGTAAAAATAGGGGGGGGTGGCATTTTGGGAAAAATTTTTATTTATTTTAATCAAATATTTTCGTCTGGCAACAACCATCCCTAAATCAATTTTTGAATTAGAAAAACGAGCCATCCCCAAATGAATTTTAAATTCTAAAAACGAATCAGTCATCCCCAAATGAATTTTTAAATTAGAAAAATGAGTTTATTCGGCAACCATCAAGCCATCTCTAAATCAATTTTTGAATTCTTTAAACTCAACTTGCCTTCCGCAAAAATTTTTCGTATAATGGTAGTACGGAGGTGATTTAAAGAAATGGCTACATTAAAATTAGATTATTCTTTAGAAACTCCAGAAGAACGTAAAGCATTAGTTGAACAAATTTTGTAGGGCAGCGACAGTGAAGACGTAGACAGAAACGGAGAATCAAACCTATCGCCCGCTTATCTTGAAATATTGGCCGACTATTTGATTCTTTGTATGGAGAAACAAGAAAAAAAAGAACGTCGATTACTTACCGAAAATCGAATGGCCACAATCAATAAACGTGAAACTTCTTTTGAAGGCCTATGCGCTTCTTTTGAAGATGGAGAAGATAGCGTTTATAATCTTATAACAAATGATAAAAATGTAATATTCCGTCCTAAAACTAAAATAACTAAAAAAGATTTAGAAGAAATTCCCGAATTGCGCGCAATACTCGATGCTATAAAATATTGGGAAGAAAAATTAAAAACAGCAACCGGACGTGATGCTTATATAATTAAATCTACAATAATTGAATTGCGTAAAGATCAATATTTAATAAAAGCAGCTTTCCGCAAACCAGTAACATCCAATAATTTTGTGCCATCAGTATCTACCATTCCATTAAATGAAAAAATTGAAATTGATAAAGACTCAGGCTATGTAATTCCAGCCGGTGTCACTTTGATGGATCCAAAAGTCATTTCAGCAGTTCTCTGTAATTATTCTGCTTTAAAAGAATAGTGCTGGGGTTGTTTTAATAATGATTTATGGTATTTTTTAAAAGACTTTGACGAATGCGCCAATCGCGCACTTAAAGAGTATCCAATTTATGACCGTTTAGTTACGCTTAAAGTCGATGGCAAATAGAATTAGGAAATTCAAAAAATACTTGAAGCTGAATTTAACGTACATCATACAATTGAATATATTTCCACTCTTTGGCGTAATAAAATTCCTGGATTAATTGCATCTTAGGCTGAAGATGATTATCTTGATTGGTATTATCGAGAAGTTGAAAAAGGTCAATATAAGCGTTGCAGTCGATGTGGTCAAATTAAATTAGCTCATAATAAATATTTTTCTAAAAATAAAACTTCTCGAGATGGCTTCTACTCAATTTGTAAAAAATGTCGTAATAAAAAAACGCGCACATCTGGACAAATTTAATTAAAGAAATACGCTTAAATTTAAAAACTCCACAAGGAGGTGACATTCCATGCAGCAACCTGAAAAAAGAAAAGTATATTACTGTGAAAAATGCGGTAAGGCCATGACAGGCGAGAATTTTTATACTTCTAATAATCTTGAAAAATATCCTGATGATGGGAAGCTGTCACAATGTAAAAAATGTATTACAATGCATGTTGATAATTGGGATCCTAAAACATATCTTTGGATACTACAAGAATGCGATGTGCCATATGTGCCCGAAGAGTGGAATAAACTATTGTTAACATATGCGAAAGATCCAACTAAAGCAAAAGGATCTACTATATTGGGTCGTTATCTTTCAAAAATGAAATTAACTCAATATAGAAAATATCGTTGGCATGATACTGAATCCTTACGCGATGTTCAAAATCATCGTATTTAGGAAACAATGGAGCGGCAAGGATACACACAATCACAAATTGATGAAACTATAAATAAAAGTACACTTGCGCTTGACCCTGGTCTATTGGCGCCGCCACCCGAGACGCAAATTCCACTTGATCTGCGCGCATAGCAACCAGAGAACGACTACTTCGCGCAACAAGTTGGTATTGATGAAGATGAATTTGCGGCGGATCTTACGGAAGAAGATAAGAAATATCTTTGCATGAAATGGGGTCGTGCCTATAAACCCAGTGAATGGGTTGCGCTTGAGCAATTGTATAATGATATGATGGAATCATATGATATTCAATCCGCTGGTCATATTGATATTCTGAAGAAATGTTGTAAAACTTCTTTAAAAGCCGATTAGTTGCTTGATATTGGTGATGTTGAAGGCGCGCAAAAGATGGTGCGTATGTATGATATGCTGATGAAAGCAGGTAAATTTACTGCGGCGCAGAATAAAGGTGCGTCCGGTGATGCAGTTGATTCACTTGCGGAATTGTTTGCAATGTGTGAAATGGATGGCTTTGTGCCTCGCTTCTATACCGATGGACCGCAAGATAAGGTCGACCGCACGTTACAAGATATGTAGCAATACGTTAAAACCCTTGTTACAGAAGAGCTTAATCTTGGTAATCTTATTGAAAATGCGGTTAAGCAAATTGAAATTGATAAAGCTAAAGAAGCTGAAACTGATGCTGATGCAGCCAATGATGAAGATTTGCTTGAGAATGAGATATTTGCGGAATCAGACAAAAATGGTATGACTGAAGAAGATATGAATGAATTTAATGATTGGCAAGATAAGCAAGATGAAGAAGCTCATGAGCTTCAAAAAAAACTTGAGGCAGGTGAATTATAATGGCACTCGCTGATTTAATGATATTATCCCAATCAAGAAAAAAAATAGGTATTTCTGAAGAACGCATAGCAGCAATTAAACCAGTAGCCCGCTAGTATTTGGCTTATTGGAGGGAATATCCCGATATGTTTGTGGATTTTCTGCAAACAGGTAGAGATGGACAAATTCCTGAAAATGGATTGCGTTTTTATTTCTATTAGAGGGTATTCTTGCGTGCGGCTATGCGTTATAAGTATGTCTATATGACATTCCCGCGAGCATATTCTAAGTCTTTCCTTTCTGTTCTTGTTTTAATGTGTCGATGCGTTTTATATCCAAGATGTAAACTATTCGTTACTTCTGGAGGTAAAGAGTAGGCAGCAGGTATTATTAAAGAAAAAGTTAATGAAATATGTACTTTAGTACCAGCGTTTGAAAATGAGCTTGATTTGCGGCCAGGCAAAACTCGATAGAGTAAAGACTATTGTATATTTGTATTTAAAAATGGTTCATATTTTGATAATATTGCGGCCAGGGAAACCAGTCGTGGTAAGCGCCGTCATGGCGGACTCATTGAAGAGTGCGTTGGTGTTGATGGTCAGATATTAAGTGAAGTTATAATCCCTAAATAGTGGGGCCTTGCAGCGTAAGCTGTAAGTGTACTTTGCGTGAACCTGTGACAAAAGGGTGTATTAATAATTATATTAATGCTAACGGGGAAGAGTCAAGAACCCCGTGCCAAGCCTAGTATAGGAAGGTGTAGAGACTATCCCTGATGAATGTAAGGGAGTAGAGTGGAGTTTGTCACCACTCGAAGTGCGCAACAACTATTGGACAAAACCAAACAAAGTAATTAAAAATAATTTCATATTATACCGAAAATGAATATATAAGAGGTATAAAAATGATTACATGGAAAATAGTTGAAGATATAGTCCAAGAGGATATTTAATCCTCATGACAATGAACGTTTCACGTTTGTGCATGGATGGTACAATGCATCCAGAAGAAACATTAAATAAGAGCTAGATATTCGTTACTACTGCTGGATGGAAGGGAACATTCGCATATGACAAATTAATTCAGTTCTTGGTATGGATGTTAACCGAACCGGAGAAAGCAATTATTATGGGTGGTACTTGGCGTATACCTGTATTAGTGAAACTACTTGATAAAAACTTCTTATAGGACTTATAGCGAGATGGTACTTATAATGAAGCTTCATTCTCGCGTGAATATGAGTCCAAGTGGTCTGGAACAACAGAAAACGCATATTTTAATGGTGAATAGTTTGATAGAAATAGAATTTTAAAGCAGGCTGAGTACGAACATTCTGGACGCTCTTCTGTAAAAAGTTATTACATAGTTTCTGCAGATATTGGTCGTAAAGGATGTGCGTCTGTAGCTTGTGTGTTTAAAGTTATTCCATAGTCTGTTGGAAGCGCGTTTAAGTCTTTGGTTAATATTGAAACTAAAGAAGATGAGCATTTTGAAAATTAGGCGATTTGGTTAAAATCTTTATATTATAAATATAAAGCTCGTCGATTAGTTATTGATGGCAACGGTGTTGGTTTTGGTTTAATTGATTATATGGTAAAATCTTAGATTAATCCGGATACTGGTGAAGTTTATCCAGACTTTGGTGTTTATGGTGGTACTCAAGCCGATGCCGCCCAAGAGTTTAAGAAATATAGAACTGATCAATGCGAATAGGATGCTATCTATGTTCTTAAGGCGAATGCGCCTATTAATACTGAAATGCACGCGAATGCTTTAGTATAGTTATCTTCTGGACGAGCTAAGTTTTTACAGGATGAACGTATTGCTAAAGCCAAATTAATGGGAACTAAAGTTGGTTAGAAAATGACTCCAGAACAAAGGGCAGATTACTTAAGACCATTTACCTTAACTTCCATATTAAAGGAAGAGTTATTAAATCTTCGTGAAGAAAATGAGGGAATTAATATTATTCTTAAACAAGCTTCAAAAACGATTGGTAAAGATAAATTTTCAGCTTGGGAATATGGTTTATATTATATCCAACAAGAAGAGGAAAGAAAAAAGAAAAAAAAGAAATTCAATGCCAAAGAATGGCGTTTTTATGACTAAGTTTTTTTGGATAACTCCCAGTAATTGCATTAAATCTTTTTTCATAATTATATGAAAGAAGTAAGAAAAATAATGATTATTTATTTACATCGTAATACAATTAATGGGAAAGCATATATTGGTTAGACAAAAACTATATTAGCATAGCGCAATCAACATGATAGCAATGACTATAAAGGTTGTGGTTCATTCTGGAATGCAATTGAAAAATATAGTTGGAATAAGTTTTCTTATACAATTTTAGAAAATGCACAGAAATACTGCACTTTGTCAAACAACTATTTCTAAAAATTGTAAAAATAAAGGCACTATTTCTGCGCATAAAGCTAATAAAAATTATACTTGGATGTATTTAACAGATTATTTAAACTGTTAAGAAAGGAGGACCAAATGAGAGCTTCAAGAGGAGAAATTAAAATTGAAGAAATCTTACTTGCGGCCGGCCTTCATTTTGAAGAGGAATATATCTTCCCAGATTTGAAGAGTCCTCGAGGAGTGCCTTTACGTTTTGATTTTGTGGTATTTGATGATGATGGCATAATTGATTTTATTATTGAATATCAAGGAAAACAACATTATGAGCCTTCTGCCAAATTTGGTGGTAAAAAAGGATTTTATCAATAGTAGTATAATGATACTCAAAAACGTCGCTTTTGTGCATTACATGGATTTAAGTTAATAGAAATTCCATATACAGACGAAGATCTAATTGACTATGATTATATTATGAAAAGAGCTGGATATTAAAAGGGGGTGAAATAAGTTGGAATTCAGTAAACGACAATAGGAAATCCACGATAAAGGTTTTAATATGTTTGAAAATGGCGGAACTGATTACTCAAAAATTAAAGTTGGTGTAAAAGCTTTAGAAGATGCAAAAATTAATTTGGGCGCATATACTAAATCTGCTGTTCCTCGTAACTATACGAATAAAGGATTAGTTATACAAGCCATGGCTAATCGTGACTATGAGACTTTACGTGAAATCTCTAATCATTTTTATCGTGTAAGTGGCATATATCGTCGTATATGTGATTATGTCGCCACAATGTATCGTTATGATTGGTATGTTTTTCTAGAAACAATAGGAATGGATGAAAAAGATTTAGATGAATCAAAAGCAATTAAAGAATTTGTTAAACTTTTAAATTTTTTAGATAATTCACATATCAAGAAAGTTTGTAGTGATATTGCACTTTAGGTTATTAAAAATGGTTCTTTTTATGGATATTGCGTTTGTACGCCTAAGCGGTTTTATATTTAGGAATTGCCTTGTAAATATTGCCGCACTCGCTATTTTATTGGAGAAAGCCCTACTGTAGAATTTAACATGCGCTTTTTCGATGATATGTTTCCTGATACGACATATCGTATGAAAATACTAAAACTTTTCCCTAAAGATTTTCAACTGGGCTATCGTTTATATAAACAAAATAAATTAAAGCCAGATTATCCCGGCGACAATTCTGGCGCTTGGTATCTATTGGATCCAGATTGTGCTTTTAAATTTTGTTTTCATAATGACGATTTTCCACTATTTGTTAATACAATACCTGCGATTTTAGATTTAGATGCCGCTTAGGATTTAGATCGTCGCAAACAATTACAACAACTTTTAAAAATAATTGTATAGAAACTTCCACTGGATAAGAATAGTGATTTAGTATTTGATGTTGAAGAAGCCAGAGATATTCATAATAATGCAGTGGAAATGCTTTCTCGCGCAATTGGCGTTGATGTATTAACAACTTTTGCTGATATTGAATCAATTGCGCTTAATGATAAAAATACTACTACAACGCAAGATGACCTAGAAAAAGTGGAACGTACAGTTTATAATTCTTTTGGTATTTCTAAAAATATGTTTAATACTGATGGTAATCTTTCATTAGAAAAGTCAATTCTTTCTGATGAAGCAATGATTCGTGATTTACTTGTTCAATTTGAATATTTTTTCGATGCTATTACTCAAAAAGTAAAAACTACTGCAAAGAAATATAAATTTAAATTTTGTATGCTTGAAACAACTCAATACAATCATAAAGAAATGTCGAAGTTGTATAAAGAGCATGTTCAATTAGGCTTTGATAAAATTTTACCTTAGATTGCGCTTGGGCATTCATAGAGTTCTATTCTTAATAATATTTTCTTTGAAAATAAAATTTTACATTTGCAAGAGCTTATGATTCCACCTCTTATGTCTTCAACCATGAGTAGTCAAGATATTTTGGGCACACGTGGACAAAATACTTAGAAGAAAACTCAATCTTCTACAGAAGCGCAAGGATAGTAGATTACTACTTAGCAATCGGCTGGCCGTCCTGAAAAGCCAGACGATTAGAAAAGCGCAAAAACTATCGCTAATAAAGAATCAATGAGTTAAGGAGGCTTATTATGAATATTAGCTTAAAATTAAATACTCCATGTGAGTTAATTAATGTGACTCCTTATAATCCTTTGATTTCTAAATGTTAGATAAAAGTTTGTTATGTGGGAGAAAAGCCTAACCGCAATAAAAGTATAATCACAAAAGAAACTGCGAGGGAGATTGCTAACAGTCTTCCCGGCAGTCCCATTGTTGGTTATTTTAATGAATCAACATAGGATTTTGAGGAACATAATCGTTCTATTGAAATTAAGGGCGGTAAGATGCATTTTAAAGACACTACAAGGCCTTATGGCTTTGTTGATTTAAATGCAAAATGTTGGTTTCAATAGTATCAAGATGGAGATGAAGTGCATGAATATTTATGTACTGAAGGCTGGATTTGGACTGGTCAATATCCAGAAGCAAAACGCATTATTGATTAGGGAAATAATCAGTCTATGGAGCTTGACAAGGATACAATTGATGCCTACTGGTCAAAAAATGATAACGGAGAACCTCAATTTTTCATTATAAATGAGGCAATAATTTCAAAGTTATGCATTTTAGGTGCAGACTTTGAACCTTGCTTTGAAGGCGCGCAAATAACCAATGTAGAATTTTCATTAGATGATGAATTTAAAAACACATTATTCTCAATGATGAATGACTTACAAAAATTATTAAATGAAGGAGGAACGCCTGTGACTAAATATTCAGTAACAGTTGGAGATTCCGTCTGGACGGCTTTATATTCTTATATTGATACCACTTATCCCAATATTGAGACAAACGTATCTGACTATAGTATTAAAGGCGTTTATGAAGAGGATTCACAGAAGTTTACCATTCTTCAGAACAACAAAGATGGAAAGTATTATCGTTTAAATTTTTCGCTTGATGAGAATAATGAATTCTCTGCAAGCCCTGACCTTATTGAAGTAACTGATTATGCTGCTAATGAAGAATCTCAGTTTTCTGAAGATAGCATTAATGAGTTTGTAAATGAGTTTAAGAAAAAGAAGGACGATAAAGAGTCCAAGAACGAAAAAAAGTCTGAAGAAGGAAAAGAAGACCCTAATAAAAAGGGCAAAAAGGTTAAATATGATTTAAATGAAATCCAAGAATATGTGGATTTAAAAAACGAGTATGATGCATTAAAGACTAAGTATGATGAGATGGAAGTTAAATTTGCAATTCTTCAAAAATTTAAGGAAGATGCAGATCGCGAGGCAAAACGTGAAATGATTAATAGTTTCTATATGCTTTCTGATAACGATAAGGCAGATTGCCTTGCTAATATTGATACTTATTCTCTTGATGATATCGAAGCGAAATTATCTATAATTTGTGTTCGCAACAAGGTTAGCTTCGCCCGTGAGGATGAAGAGCCCGCAGCTGATGATGTAATCACATATAATTTAAATGATACTTCAGATGAGGACTCAGTTCCTGCCTGGATTAAAGCTCTCCGCTCTGTTGCAAAAGAAATCAATAATTAATAGGAGGAAATATTACATGGCAAAGACAAATTTAAGCGGCGCTAAGTATGTTCAGCATGGCTATGGTCAGGTTGAGCCTAATCATCTTTCTGCGCAGAGAACTGCTCAGATTTATGCTCAGCTTCCTGCCGCTGCAAATATTGATGTTTTACAGAATGGCCAGTTTGTAAAGTACGACTATAAAGAAGGTGTCGTAGACTTTACCGGTAAGGGTGAATGGATGCTGGTCTTTAATGAAATTAAGCTATATCGTGACCACGAGCAGTATGATGATTGGGCAATGAAGAAGGAAGATTATGTTGCTCGCGTATACTCTCCTGTTGATGGCGAAGGTCAAACCTATGCTAATTCTCGTAACTATGAGGGAGATGTAAATGCTTATGAGCATGACATTACTAGCACAACTAATCCTTTCGTTATTGAGCAGTTCAAGAAGCCCAAGATGATGCCCGAAGGAACAAAGATGGTTCCTCGTGTATTCAAGACTAACGTTGGCGATATTTTCACTACTAACCTCGTTGATGAGGAAGAGCTCGCTCTTGGTGATGAGTTATCTCCCAATGCTACTGGTATTTTATGTAAGTCTGGTGACGAGTCAATGATTTGGCAGGTTGTAAAGGTTTACACTCTTGCTGACCGTCAGAAGGCAGTTAAGATTATGCGTATTGCGTAAGAAAGGAGAGAAAGATTATGTTAGATAAGAAAGATCTTGTTTCTTTAATGAAGACTGTTGCTAAAGCTGATCCTTCTGCTCCCATTTCTTATAGCTATAATGGCGAGAATTTCAGCTATGATGCACTGAATGAAACACTCCGTCAGGAGCTCAATGAGTATGCAGGTACTTACGCTCTTTATCGTGAGAATAAGAATTTAATTTTCTCTGTAATTGAAGAGGTTCTTGATGACGTTCTTCCTAAGAAGGTCGAAGAAGCTTATCAGATGTTTGCAGAGACTAAGACCTTCAAGCAGGGTGACAAGCCTATGTTCCGTCGTAAGATTAACTCTGCACGCACTCGTGCAAAGCAGTTCATCACCCGTGTAGGTCTTGCTGGTATTTATGAAGTCTTTAAGCTCGGTGGAGAAGAAAGCTTTGAAGTACAGACCAGCGCTATTGGTGGAGCTGCACAAATTGGCTTCGAGGAGTTCCTTGATGGCCGTGCTGACTTCGCTGAAGTAACAGCTATTGTTATGGAAGGTATGGATGAGCTTGTTTACCGTGAGATTGGCGAGGCTCTTAAGGCTTCTTTACATCAGCTTCCTGCTGCCAACCGCGTTGAGTCTAATGGTTTTGATGAACCTTCCTTTGACCGTCTTCTTGTTATTGCTTCTGCCTATGGTGAGCCTACTATTTATTGCACATATGAATTTGCAGTAAAGATGATCCCACAAGAGGCTTGGAGATATACTGAAGCTATGAAGGACGAACTCTGGAAGACTGGCCGTCTTGCTAACTACAAGGGCAAGAAGGTTATCATTTTCCCACAGGGCTTTGTTGATGAAACCAATACTACCAAGGTCGTAGATCCTGGTTACTGCTGGATTATTCCAAGTGGTGCTGATAAGCCTGTCAAGATTGCTTTTGAGGGTAATACTATTGTTGATGAATATACAAATGCAGACCGCAGCCGTGAAATTCAAGTTTATAAGAAGGTTGGCGTTGTCGCAATGATGACAAATGATATTTGTTCTTACATTGACACTTCACTTAAGGGTGAAATGAACAATTGGTACCTTGATGGTGTAACTGGTTCAGTTATTACTTATGATGGACGCCTTGATGGTCACAAAGGTGGATCGAACTCGGGAAACTGATTCAGCTGAACATGTCCAAGCTAGTTACCGCGCCTAATGATGTAAATAAAGAATTATCATAGGCGAATCAGGATATGATTAGCGTTATCAAGGGCAGCGATACCGAATGGGTCGTTGTTGGTAGCTTAGAAGAATTAAAGAGTTTTGATTCTACAAATCCTGCGCAGGGTAATGGTAAGTGGGTTGGTATTGATATTGACACTGGCTTAGATACTATTGTTGGCGCAACTTGGAATGGTTATGCATTAACTTAGGATGATGTTAATGAAGCCGCTTCCGTTGGTTTAGGTGCTGGCCATATTATCTTCTGGGCTAAGGCTGAAGCTTTACCAAGAACTATTACTATTGGCGCTCCTGAGAAGGAAAATATTAGTGTAACAGTTTCGTTTAGAGACCACTAATGATTGATTAATTAATTTACTGGGGAGTTAGGATTAACTCCTAATTCCCCCTTATTTTTGAGAAAAAGGAGATTTTATTATGAGTTTAATTACAGTGAAGAATCGCAGCACAGGCACTCTTGTATATCGTATTCCAGAAGATGGAATTCGCAGAGAATTTGCACCTGGCGAGATAAAGAAGATTGATTCTAAGGAATTTGAAAAATTAGCTTATCAAACCGGTGGTCGTGATTTAATTGCAGATTATATGATTTTAGTAAGTGAAGAAGTTCTTGATGAATTAAATATTCATCGTGAACCTGAGTATTACATGAGTGAGCATAATATCATTGATTTAATGAAGAATGGCAGTCTTGACGAATTTCTTGATTGTTTAGAACATGCTCCTCGTGGTGTTATTGATTTAATTATTAAGTTTGCAGTTGAATTACCATTGGCTGATATGAATAAAGTAAGCGCACTTAAGGAAAAAACTGGATTTGATGCTCTTAAGGCTATTCAACATGTTGAAGAAGAAAAAGCTGCAACTAAAGAAACTTCTTCTACGCCTACTGCAGCTTCAAATCGCCGTGTGCCTGTTGCGCAGAATAAGTATAAAGTTGTAACCCCTAAAACTAAGACAACTAATAATTAATTGAAAAAAGGAGCGATGAATTGTATGGCAACTTCGTTTACAACAGTTTATAATCGCTTTTTGAATAAAATCACAGATGATATGTATATGGAGCTAACTCCACTTGATACGGTTAAGGATTTGCAACGACTTCTTATTGATGCGATTCCTGGATTTGAATTTCCTCGCAAAAATCTCAATAATTATACAATTGATATTGAGACCATCCGCGAGGATGAAATTACAGAAGATGATTTTGTAATTGGTATTCTTTGGGATGACCTTATTGATGGCGAAGAATAGGTTCCTTTAGCAGTTGTTGAGCATTCAACTTTTGATGACGATTTAACTTCTGAAGAAATTAATATTCTTGCTATCTTAATGATGATTGGTTGGGTGCAAAGATAGGTTACTTCTATTGAAAACACTCGAATGAAATATACAGGCGCAGATTTTAAAATGACGTCACAAGCAAATCATTTAGCAAAATTGTCAGCTCTACTGACTGAATGTCAACGTCAATCACATCACATGCAAAGACTATATAGACGCAGACGCCCTTCTACAGAAAAAGACTTAAAAGAAAAGACAACAGGGCCATTTGCATCAAACTGGGATGTTTTGAGAAAGAGCGTATTCGATGATTGACAATTTTGGTATTGATATAGCAAGTGAATCAGTAGAGCGTAACATTACACGATTAACTAATCAGATTTGGAAATTAATTCCAATGAAAGAAAATAATGAAGATTGGGAAAAACAATTAGATACAGTTAATCTTGAAATTGCGGGTTTGGGTGTAATATTTGCGGCTAAGCCTCAATTTTTAACCTTGCGCGCCAAATTAGAAGGGATTAAAACGCAACCAAATATTGAATTTGAGTTGTACAGAAAAACTATATTTGAATGTTTAACTCTTCTCACAGACGTGAGAAAAACTTTATAGTAAGAGGTACCAATATGCCTGAGAAAAAAAGATTAAGAGTCTATAATACAATGTAGTAGCTTATGGCTGGACGATTATATGGCTCTCTTGATGAAGGAGGGCTAAATCCTCCACCAGGCTCATATGATACTGAGCGCTTATCTGAGATGAATACTTAGTTTATTACTGCGGGCGGTCCCGCACAATAGAGTCGTATGATTAGGGATAAGCGCAAAAGTTTAAATCGGGCGCTTTTGTATTCTTATTAGAGTGCTTTTATTAAGAAGGTTCCACAAGAAGGGGAAGAGCCCGATGACAGTGTGCCAGAAGTGGCACGCGCTCTGATTAATCCTAATAAATTAAAAATGGATTATGATGATAAAATATTATCTGTGGGGTTTGAATATAATTTCAAACAAGGCGATATTTTTGAATGGTTAAATACAGCATCTTATTGGATTGTAAGATTGCAAGATTTAGATGAATTGGCTTATTTTCGTGGTGAAATTAGACGATGTGATTATCAAATTGCATGGGAAGATGAATCCGGTAAGCAGCATAAAACGTATGCCGCAATACGCGGTCCAGCAGAAACAAAAATTAACCATACCCAAAAGCATCAAATCAGCATTGATAATCCAAATTACACTCTAAACATTTACCTTCCAAAGAATAAAGCCACATTAGAATATTTTAGACGATATGCCAAATTTTATTTGTAGGAAATAGAAGATGGTGAGGAAAATATTTGTTGGCGTGTTTAGGCAGTAGATACTATTTCAACTCCTGGTATAATAGAAATAACAGCGATGGAGTATTATTCGAATACCGTCGAAGATGATTTAGAGAATAAAGTAGCCGGTGCATTGGTTATAAAACCAATCGAAGTTGAAGAACAACATAAAGATGATGAAATTTAGGGTGATATATTTATTAAACCTAAAACTATCATGGAATATGTGTATACTGGTAATGCAACTGCTGATTGGACATATGATATTAAATTACCTTTAGCCACTAAGATTGAAGGTAAAAAAATTAAGTTAAAATGGCTATCTAATTATAGCGGCCAATTTGATTTATATTATGGCGATTGTAAAAAAACAATTGTTATTGAGTCATTGTTTTGAGAGTTAAAGGAGATAAAGGATATGAAAATTGTAAATTATGAATAGCCGAAATCTAGTTTTTTATCTATTGATAAAGATATGAATTAGATTACGAATAGAATACTGGATAATGATAGACTTTGTAAAATGCTTTATTATTCTTCCCCTGATGCATTAAGACGTGAGCCCCTAACTTTGGAATAGAAGCAATCTATGTTTGGAAAGAACATTAAAATTGTACCTAAATTAACTGTAGATAATGAAGTTCTTCAGTACTTAGTAATTGGATTTAGTAATTTTATTACTAATCCTACCAATCCTTAGTTTAGAGACCACACAATTGAGTTTGATATTGTGTGCCATTTTGATCAATGGACACTCGGTGATTTTGCGCTTAGGCCTTATAAAATTGCCGCTGAACTTGATACAATGTTTAATAATCGTAAGTTTGCCGGAATCGGCTTATTGGAATTCGTGGGGGCGACTCCAATAATGTTAACTGATGAATTTGGTGGACTTTGTCTAATGTATAGGACAGTTAATGGTGAAGATGATAAAAAACATGCTCCAGTAGACCAAGCTGATATTGTCGAAAATTTCAATAAAATCTTTAACGAGCCGAAAGATGAGTCGATCATTGAATAATGCATGATTTGCGTTTAGCCCTTATGTGCGGTACTGATATCCCTATACCGGAATGCGCCTTGACCGCACATCAACCTAAGTTGTCAGAAATAGCCTTCATTGGGGAAACCGATTATTTTATCGGCATGCAATGTTTGTGCATAGATAAAAGCATGCTCGGTGATTTTAGCGAAGATTAGGGACAAATTAATAATTTTACTGTTTTTATGACTATGTTAGCGCAACCTGAAATGAAAGACAAAAAGAAAGCGGTAATTGATACTTTAGACTTAATATTTGGTAATTAGAAAGTGGCTTTCACCCCACATTCTTTAATATTTACTGCCAATGGGCAGAATCCTTGTACGGTTGACGAGACCAATTTTGAGCCTTTTTAGAATACGTTACGTGAAATTTTTTGTGCAAAGAATGGGCCAATGGATTAGCAAGCTTTTAATCCAAAAGATGCAAAAGCTAAAGAAATAGCTGATAAGTTAATGCGTGGTCGTTAGAGAGTTGCAGCATAGCAAAGCGCAAATGAAGGTGGTAGCGCATTTGCGCGATATATTTCCATTTTAACTATTGGAACAAATACTATGAATATTCAAGATGTCAGTAACTTAACTATGTTTTAGTTATATGATTTAATTGAGCGTTATTTCTTACATCTTAATTGGGATATGGATATTCGCACTCGTCTTGCAGGCGGTGATCCGAAATCTCAACCCGAAGATTGGATGAAGAATTTACATTAAATAAAAATGATATTTTATAAGGAGGAAGAGTAGTATATGCCAATACTACCGGAACACAAGGAGATTCTATTGTCAGAGAGCAATAGTAAAACCTTGCCTGAATGGTATGAATTTTTTGATTCTCAATATACAAAGAGTCAAATATATTCATTTTGTCATAGAAATGGTTTATCTGTAAAAAGAATGCCCAAGGGAAAAAAGTCTTTAATTCAATCATAGAATGCTAGAAAATATAATATTAATCAAGATTATTTTAAAAAATGGTCTAATAATATGGCTTATATTTTGGGATTATGGTTTGCAGATGGCTGCATTTATGGCGGAAAAATGTTTGATATTACTTTACATAAAAAAGATAAATATATTCTTAAAAAAATTGCTGAAGAATTAGAATACGAAGGATCTATATATGATTATGTAGATAGATAGGCAGTAAGAATTAATTTTAGTTGTAAAGTAATTTATAATGATATAGTTGCTCTAGGCGGAAAAGAATAGAAAAGTTTAGATATAAAATTTCCTTTAATTCCAAAAGAGTATCTACCTGATTTTATTAGAGGATATTTTGATGGGGACGGTTGTATAATGAATTTAAAAAATAATCGCCTTAATGCCGCTTTTGCTTGCGGAAGCAAGCAGTTTCTTGTTGATCTTTTGAAAATACTAAAAACTGAGGCTGGAATTGAAGGTGGTAGTTTTGACGACTCTTGCTGTTCATTAAAATTTGGAAAGAAAGATACTATTCGCTTAGGAAATTATATGTATAAAAATAATCCAAAAATATTTTTATTAAGAAAACGACAAAAATTCTTTTAAGGAGGAAATTATATTATGAAATTTGGCGTGAATTGCTTGCGCTAATATACCCTATCCAATTTATCATTGGGGTCCGATAAAAAACGGGCTAACGGGGAACTAAAAAAGAATCCCGTGGCATTTCCGCAAGGAAGCGCTGTAGAGACTAAAATTCTTAATCGAATTTGTAAGTTAATTATTGATACATTAACTGAAAAGGGTATATCAATGTCTAGAACATTGATAAGATATAGTCCATAATTTAAAAAATTATGACGCGAAATTTGCGATGTTGTCTTAAAGGCTAAGGCAACTCAGAAAGTCGGTAACAAGGTTTTCTACAAGAATGAACCTGTTATTTATTTTGACACTTTAAAGACCTCCAGCCTGGAAGGTGCGGCAACCACTGTTTATGCACAGGGTGGTCGTGGTAATAGCCGTCTTGTAGCTTGGGAAGGTGAGCGTACTGTTACCTTCACAATGGAAGATGCTCTTATTTCTCCTGCTGGTTTCATGATTCTTTCTGGCGCTGGTCTGATTGAAGGAACAGAAGCTGATCCTATTCCTGTTCATACAATTGAAACAACTGATCAGTTCAAGTACACAGATGACAATACTGCGGTTGAAATTTATGTTAAGGAAAAGCCATATGTTGCTACAGTGACTACTGGTGAAAACGATGGCGCTGTAACTGCTGTTGGTAAGGAAGATTTCGTCTATGTTATGACCATGGTTAATGGTGAAATTGTTAGTGAGCCATTTGTGCCAGCTCGTAATTGGATGCCTGCGGCAACCGCAGAGACAACTGGTACATATAAAGGCTTATGGAAGATTACTATTCCTGTTAATGGCGTTACTGAAGCTACCGGTAATGGTGTAACTACACCTCCTCAGGGCCTTGATACACTGAACAGTGATAAGCCAAAGAATCAGCTTGGTTACTTTGATGGCATCGATGCTGTAGTAGTTGACTATTATACCGCTAAAGGTAAGGGTGCAATGCAGATTGATATTACTCCCGATAAGTTCGGTGGTAACTATTATCTTGAAGCTTCCACATTGTTCCGTAATACTGATGGTGTTGATCTTCCCGCGGAATTTATTATTCCTAACTGCAAGATCCAATCTAACTTTACTTTCACTATGGCTTCTTCTGGCGATCCAAGTACCTTTACATTTACAATTGATGCTTTCCCTGACTACACTCGTTTCAACAAGACTAAGAAAGTTCTTGCTGCTATTCAGATTATTGACGTAGCATCTGGTGCTGGCTTAGAGAATCGTGTACGTTCTACTCCTGATGAGCTTACAGCTAATGCTGAGCCTTATCGCGAGAAGACCAATACTGGTTGGCAGCCAATTGAATAATTAATATGATTATTCATACTCATAGAAATAATACTGTGAAGGTTGCGCCTAAGGCAGACAAAAAGTTCATTGAGCCTGCGCCTGTCGCATCTGCTCTTTCACAGGAATTACCTCAAAAGGAAAAAGCATCAAAGAAGATTAGAAAATGTCATAATGATATTATCATTACTGACCCAGTACCTCCTATTGAGTTACCTCAGGAGGCTCCCATTGATGTCCCCGTAGAGGACAATATAAATGAATAATCCGCTTTAAGCGCAAAATTGGGGACAGAGTTTTATGCTCTGTCCCTTTTTTTAGTTTGAAGAGAAAGGAGAAAAGATATGGAAAATTCTATTATGTTACAAGCAAAATAGGTAATTAATTCAAGTGGACGTGGTGATATATCTTAGTTTCAAACAATTATTTAGCATAATTATAATTTAGCAATTGCCCATTATGATATGTATGTGTAGCAGATAATACAATCAAATTGGTCAAAAAGTATACAAATTGATAACAATATATTAAATCAATTAGTTAATGCATTATCGGTTGTATCAAAACAATGGATACAAGATTCTTTAATTTTAGAACAAAATGCTTATTAGTCGTCATGGACAACAATGGTTACAGTAATTGAATCTTTAAATCTTGAAACAACGCCTGAAATGCTTATTGCTTTATCTTCCAAAGCTAAGTGGTCAACTTAGAAAGGTATAGTTTTTGAGGAATATGTAAAATAGCGTCTACCGCATATTATGCAATTTATTGAGTTAAATACAAAAAATAAATTAAATCAAACTGTTGATGATAATATAAAAATTTTATTGTAGCCATTGATTACAGATATTTTTCATACTGGTAATTAGAGTTCTTAGTCATTTTTGCGTCGAGGTAATCCTTATATACGAGCTGATTTAGCTAATATAAAAAATTTTGAAAATAGTGAATTAAGGCTAGAATTTAATTTAAGTTCATTTGACAATATTCCCACACTTGAAAATGAATTATTCCAATAGGATAATTTAGCGAATTTAATTGATATGAGTGGATTTGGTTATTCTCTTAAGTCTTTCCCTTATGGTGCAGGATTTATTTAGGATTAGCATATGATGCAAGTTAGCGGTTTGTAGGCAGATTTAAACAATATGTTTAGTTCATCAGCAAATAAAACTTGGAATATTAATTATGCTTATTATGCAATGTTAGCTCGAATTTCTGAGTTACTTTTAAATTTATTTGGACCAATTAATATAGGTTTCTTCTTTTCTGATTCATTCCAATGGACATCGACTGTTTTATCACAGAATGTTGCATTAATGCATATATATGGTAAATTAGGCAAAAATGGTATGAAATCACAAGAAATACGTAAACCACATATTTACTCATCTGATTTATATCTTTCATCAGCAATTATACATTAGCAAATTAAGAATTTATAGATTAAATGGAGACAAGTTAGTACACATTCTAAACAATTATATTATCAATTAAAAGGCAAAATATTCTAACTTGACAATCTTAAAAAATTTCAGTATAATTATTTTGTGAGTAGTCAAGTTTAAAATAAAACAAAACAAATTAAATAAAAACGCTTAGGCGCAGAAAAGGAGAAAAAGGTTATGGTAAAAGTTAGTTTAACAAAACTTAATAAAATAAAGTCTTTAGATCCAATAGACATTAAAATTGGTGAAGAGACTATTTCAGTTGTTCAATATCTTCCTTTAGAAAAGAAGTTAACAATTATGCAAAATATTATTGAACAAGCTGGTAATAATGAAGAAGGTTTCTATAATATTGTAAAATTAACAGTTTTTTACACAATTGAGATGCTCCGTGCATATACTAATATTTCATTTACTGAAAAACAATTAGAAGAGCCTCAAAAGCTTTATGATATTATAGTTTTAAATAATATTTGGGAAACTGTTAAAGATAGCATTCCTGAAAAAGAAAGAGATTATATTTGGGATAATACTTGCGCTTTGGCTCGTGAAATTACTGAATATAATCATTCTGCTCTTGGAATATTAAAATTAATGTCAGATGATTATGAGAATTTAAATTTCGATGTCCAAGAAATAACGGAAAAATTAAGTGATCGGACTAATTTAGATTTAGTGAGAAATTTATTAACTAAATTGGTCTAATATAGTTAATTTATATGTTTAATTTTTATAATTTTTATAGGTAGAGGAATCTTTCTCTACCTATTTTTATATACTGAGAGAGAAAGGAGTAATTAAAATATGGCTGATAAACAACTAAATATGATATTAAAATTTTAGGCTGATACTAATTAGGCTAAAAAAGAAATTGTTGATTTAGCAAATACTTTGCGCACAGTTGCAAGCATGCAAGTTGTTGATAATAATACTATTGACTTAAATGCATTACAACAAGGTCGATAGGCTGCGTCTGAATTATTAAGACATTTACAGAAAGCGGTTAATATTGATACAGGTAAGTTAAATTTAGCTACTTTTTCTTCTTCTTTAAAGACTAGTGGAAAAACTTTAAAAGATTATAAAAATGAATTAGAAGCTTGTGGCCCAGCAGGACAAGAAGCTTTTTAGAAAGTGGCTATCAGTATTGCAACTGCTGAAAATCCTGTAAGACGTTTAAATAAAACTATGCAAGGGTTTTTGACGACTTTAAAAAATACTGCTAAATGGCAATTATCTTCTACTATGGTTCATGGCTTTATTGGAGCATTGTAGTCAGCATATGGGTATGCTCAAAATTTAAATAAATCTTTAACAAATATTTAGATTGTAACTGGCTAGAGCGCAGAATAGATGGAATAGTTTGCCATACGTGCCAATAAAGCGGCTAAAGCATTAAGCGCAAGTACATTAGCTTATACTGATGCGGCATTAATTTATTATCAATAGGGTTTAGATGATTCTGCTGTTGAAGAACGTACTAATACTACTATAAAAATGATGAATGTTACAGGGCAAAGTGCTGAAGAAGTTTCTTCTTATATGACAGCCATTTGGAATAATTTTGACAATGGAACCAATTCATTAGAGTATTATGCTGATGCTATTACAGCATTAGGCGCAGCTACTGCATCAAGCTCAGAAGAAATTGCAGATGGATTACAAAAGTTTGCAGCTGTTGCTGACACTGTTGGTTTATCATATGAATATGCAACCTCCGCGTTGGCTACTGTAGTAGCAGAAACTCGTCAAAGTGCCGATGTTATTGGTACATCTTTTAAAACTATTTTTGCTCGAATGCAAGGCTTGTCTTTAGGAGAAACATTAGATGATGGGGTTGATTTAAATAAATATTCCATTGCTTTACAAAAAATTGGTGTTAACGTATTAGACGCTAATGGTAATTTACGTTAGATGGATGATATTTTAGATGATTTAGGTGCGCGCTGGGAATCGCTAACAGAAGCATAGCGTGTTGCTACAGCTGAAACTGTCGGTGGTACGCGTCAGTATACAAATTTTATGGCTTTAATGGATAATTGGAGCGAAGTTCAAAAAAATATCACAATTGCAGCCAATTCAGAAGGTACGTTACAAGAATAGGCCGATATATATGCACAGTCTTGGGAAGGAGCGAAAAAACGATTATAGGCATCTTTACAAGGCATTTATCATGATATTATTGATGATAAAACTTTTATCTCTATGACAGACAATATTAGTAAAGTTGTTGATGGTGTTAATGGATTAATTAAAGGTTTAGGTGGAATTAGGGGTATTTTATTAACTGTTGCCAATATTTTTGCAATACATTATGCAAAAGAAATGCCTAGATTTTTAGAACGTATAAAAGAGAATTTGTTTATTATAACTGGATATGCAAATAAAGTCGGCGCAGAAATGCAGGCATAGGCGATTGAAAGTATACGTGAGGAAAAAAAATATAATGAAAAGCAATATGACGACCCAGATAGCGCGACAGCTCAAGAGACTGCGCGTTTAGAAACTCAAGAATAGATTTCATAGAGATAGTATGAATTAAATAAAAACCGTGCGTTCTATAGTCAAGAGGAAATTAGTTATGCTGAAGAGGAAATTGAAAAATTAAAAAATAAAGGCAAAGTAATAGAAGATTTAGGGCGCAAATATGATGAAGTGAAAGCAAAAGCTCAAGAAAAATTTAATGTTATATACGACAATGCTCCAAAAAAAGGCGATTTTCATCCAACTCAAAAGGACGTTGACAATGTATCAAAATGGGCTGAAAAACTGGGTGCGCTCAAAGGGGCACAAGCTCCTTTAAAAGGGATAAAAGATAATTTGAAGACGATTGACATTCACACTGAAAATGGAGCTAAATAGCTGTCGACTTATGGCGCACGTTTATTAGGATTTTCTAAAAATACTTCATCATTAAAAAAATACCGAGCAGAATTAGAAGACTTAAATGAAAAATATAAAGCGGGACGTATTGAAACTGACGACTATAAACAATCGTTAGAAACAATTGCTTTAAAGATGTCTAAAACTGCCAATAATACTAAGACTTTAGAAAATAATCTGAATGAGACTATAAGCGCCAGTGGGGAAAATGCTGATGCTATGGAAGACTTATCGCAACAATACCAAGAGGTTGGTAGAACAGCAGTGTAGAGTCGCTCAAATTTGGAGGAATTTCGTAACGCAGCTGAGAAACTACCCCCACCTATTATAAGTACATCCACTGCTTTAACGCAAATAACAGGCGCTTTCATGTCATTTACAGCAATTTTAAATGGTGTATAGCGCTTAAAAGATGTATTTGCCGATGAGGATGCTAGCGCAATTGAAAAAATTGGAGCGGTAATTGGTGTTCTAACAAGTATTGTTACAAGCTACATAGCTATTTAGAAGATGGCGACAGCTGTTATGGAGGCAGATACTAAATCTGAAAAAACTTCTTTAATCGTAAAAAAAGTTCGTAATCTAATTGAAGGTACACGAGCAAGACTAACTAAAAATTCTGCTAAAGCTTCTTTAGAAAAAGCTGGTGCAACAGTTACTGAAGGAGTTGCAGAAAAAGATACTACTGCTAGTACAATTGCACATGGCAAAGCTAATATTTTCTTACACGGCACTTTACTTCCTGTATTAGTTATCACGTTGGCACTAGTAGCAGCTTTCGGGATATTGTATGGTGCAGTAGCTCTTATTTCATAGGCCATTAAATCGTTAAGCGATGATTATAATGCTGATGCAAATGCGGCTAAAGAAGCAAAAGAAGCTGCTTCTCAAATGGCAGAACAGGCTACTGCAGCTCGTGAAGAAGTAGACAAATTGCGTGAAGCATTTGAAAAATATGACACTGCTGTCGAGAAATTGAGGCAATGTAAAAAAGGCACACAAGAATGGCGAGATGCATTAAAAGAAGTTAATACTGTAGTTGCTAACTTGATACGTGAGTTTCCAAATTTAGCAGGTTCCTTAGAAATTTCAAGAGATCAATCTGGTCAAATAGTTATTGAGAATGCCGAAGAGGTAATGCAAGAGGCTGAATAGCGTGCATCCAATTTAGAAATGGTTTCAATAGCCATGAATGCTCGTGCTAGCGACAAACAATCAATAGCTGATAAAACTGCGCTACAACGTCAAGGGGCATATTATTACACTTCTTAGGTATTACATAAAGTAAGTCATCCAACTGCCAATGAGCCAATAGATAATTACTCAAAAGTTTTGGCGACTGCTCAAGAATATCGAAATATTTTAGAAGATGTTGGCCAATATGCTGATAAAACTGATGATGAATTAAAACATTTATAGCAAAAATTGGGAATGACTGATGAATATTTTGAGAGTTTCAAGAAGAATTTAAAAAAGTTAGGTGAATCAACTAATCAAGCCGCGCGTGAAATAGATAATGCTGCCAAGATAATTGCAAATCAAGTTTTAGGTGATAAGTTTGCCAATTTAGACGAAGATCCAGAAATAGCTGGTAAAGTGTCTGAAGCTATTGAGATTCTGACCGCAGAAGCATAGCAAAAAAAAGCTAAAGAAATTGAAGATGACATTATTGCTGAAGATAAGGAAAACAATACGAAAGGGAATGATACTACTCCCACTTCTGAGGATATTTGGGCACGCTATTTAAAAGCATCGGGAAAGACTGAACAAGAATGGCAAGCTGATGCAAATTAGATAAGACATACTGCCGATTATCGAACTTATGCTTATCGTGAGGATGACGAATTAAAAGAAGTTTCCATTAAAACAATGGCGGCTGTAATTGCTGCTTATGAATCACTTGGAGACATGGAAGAGAGCGCTAAAGGATTTGCTGAGATATTTAGCAATATGAATAGTGAAGCTAAATTGTTTGCTGCTAATATAATTAATTCAAAAGATGAAAATGATGAGTATGATACCGATTTAGCTGTTGGCGGTTTAAATGCACAAAAAATAGAGGATTTAACTAATATAAATGTGGCAACAAAAGATGGCATAAATTAGATGGCTCAAATGCTTGGCATGTCTAGAGACCAATTTGACACGCTTGTAAAAAATATTGGTTTCGAAAGTTCGGAGAAGTTAGCTAACTCTATTCGGGAGAGTGCCGCAAACGCTCGAAAAGAGATTGAAGCTATTTTTACTTCTCAGCCTAGCAATGTAATGCAATAGATTTACAATGACATTGCCCAGAATAGTAACTCTATTTTTAATACAATTTCTACAGACGCACTTAAAAATTATGGGGATATGCTATCTAAAATTTTGCAAGCTGGTGGCGAAAATGTAGTTATGGCGTTTAATAGTGACTTAGAAAAGCTTTTAACTGCAAATGCTAATTCAGCTGATAAAATTATGGAAATAGCATAGAATATTGATTGGACTTCTGCGAATGGTTTAGATGAATTTAATAAACAGTTAGAGGCTGCTGGTATTGAAATTGATAAAAATAGCGCAGAATGGCAAGCTTTTGTTTCCTCTTTAGAGCGTATTCCCATTAAATTATAGCCAACAGATGTAACAAAAATTCGAAAGACATTTTTAGAATTGTCAGAATTAGCATCAAAAATTAAAATTGGTTCCATTATTTCAGATGATGAATATGAAAAATTAATTGCTGCCAATGGAGCTTTAAAATCTATGTTTGTACAAACTGCAAATGGATATGCTTATATTGGTTCGCAAGATTTATCTACAACAGTTAAAGAAAATTATCAAAATGATATTCGAAAAGATTTAAACAATAGCTTAATTGCACAAAAAGGCCTTAAAGAAATATCTGATTGGAAATATACAGAAAGCTCTAATCAAGTTTACGACAAAAAAAATGTTGATGGAAGTGTAACTGTTGATTATGAGAAATTAGCTAATGCAGTTAAAGAAGGAAGCGCCCCAGAATGGGCGACTGGCCTCTTTTTAGAAAATCTTGCAAATGACTCTGAAGCTGACGCAATTGCTGCCGTTGCAGGTACTTCAGCAGCGCGCCTATCTGAATTGGCTGCAATTGATATTGATAGTTTAACAGAAGAATAGAAAAAAGCGTATTATGATGAGGTAGGCAATGTCTATCAAGCAATTGCTGATAATGAAAGTCAATTAGAACAATATCAAGGAAACGTTACACAAGATTTAATATAGTTAGGCTCTTCATATGACTCTTACGCTGAAGGTTTAGCTGCTATTCGTTCATATGCCGGTGAAGAATTTGTTTCTGATGAACAAATCCAAGAAGCAATTGTAGGTATGACTAATGCTGCAGTTATGGGAGTGCAATCTTTAGATAAATTAGATACGATTTTGAATGAAATTGCATAGGCAGAATAGAATGTCGATTATAATACTATTGCAGCAGCATTAATGAATCTAGCTTCTCAATATGAAAATTGTACTGCTGAAGTTGAAAAATATCAAACAGCGATGCGTTCTGGTAATACAGAAGCGCTTAAAGTAGCAGAAGATTAGTTACGAGCTTCAATTTTATTAGGTGAAGCTGCGGAAAAATATGGTTTAGATGCAAATGTTTTAGAGTCATAGGCACGTTCTATCCAAGCTTTAAATAATGATATGGAATTGAATGCAGAGACGGCTGCACAAATGGCTATTGCTAATCAGCGTATGAATAAGGGTATTGATACTTTAAGCGATAATTTTGAAGATTGGACTAAAAAACTTAAAACAGCCACTCGTGGTAGCATGGACTATGCAGAAGTTGCTGCTGAGGTTGAAGGAGCCTTAAAAGATTTATTAGGTTTAAGTGATAATTTTGAATTACCAGAAGGGTTTTTAGACTCTAAAGAAAATTTAAAATTATTAGAAGAAGCTGCTAATGGCAGTTAGTTAGCTATTAATAAATTAGGCATTCAAATGGTTAAAGGCGCTATGGATATTACTTCTTGGGACTAGGCTTTAATTGATGCCTATAATGCCACAGCTGCGACTGATAAAACAATGTCTGAATTTACAATGGATATGCAAACTGCATTTGATACAGCAAATGCTGGTATGCAAGCGATTTAGGATAACATAGTTGCTTTAACAAATGGTTCTATGACTTTAAGTCAAGCATTAGATGGTGTTGATTTAAATGAAGAAGATTGGATTAAATCTCTTAATGAAATGGCTGTTGCTACTGGCATGTCTGTTGAAGAGATGCGTTCAATGCTTAATTCTATGGGTGTACGTGCTAATGTCGAAGTGGATTACGTTGAATAGAGAACAAAAGTGCCTACATATACCGAAGTAGTTGAGCCTGGTGAAGAAGTCACATATTATGATAGTGAAGGTTAGCCATAGACTCGTCGAGGCTGGAAACATTATACTGTTCCAGGAGACCCAATAGAAGTAGAAGGTTCAGTACCAGTACCGCATATTTCCATTAATGATGATGATTTAGCGGCTCATACAATTAGCGAAAAAACTATTTCATTTAGTGGCGTTGGCGGTGGTAAAACTGGTGGTGGCATTAGTCATAGTAAGACAACTAATGGTAAAAAATCTGGTTCGAGTAGCTCTAAAGAAAAGAAAGATAAAAAATCAGTTGAAAAGGAAACAGAACGTTATCATGAAATAACGGCTTTAATCGAAGATTATACTCGTGAATTAGATAAAGCTGGTAAGGCTAAAGATCGTGCATTTGGTCCTAAAAAATTAAAAGCAATGCAAGCAGAAATTGCGGCTTAGGCTCAACTTAATGCAGCAACAGAGGAGCATATACGAGAAATCCGTGAATGGCTTGAAATTGACAAGGCTCGTATTGCTGCACAAGGTGCAACATTTGATGAGTATGGTAATATATCTAATTATACTGATTTAATGCAACAGCATATAGATGCTTATAACGCAGCTGTAGCTGCGTATAATGCAAGTGGACAAAGTGATTCTGACAAAGAAGCTATGGAAGCTGCTGATAAAGCATATCAAGATTTCATGGATTAGCTTTCTCAATATGAAGAAACAAATAATTTACTCCAAGAGAAATTGGATGAATTAATTGAAGCGCAATAGGCTAAATATGATAAAGAATTCGAAATGTTGCAATATACAATTGAATTTAAAATTGAAGCAGACGATTCAATTTTATCATATTTAGATTATATGAAGAATAAAATTGAAAACTTTAATGATGGAGTGCATGATGCAGTAGAAATGCTTGCTACATTAAATGATGAAGCCTCTACATTAATGAATAAAAGTTCGATATATAATCGTGCGATTGATGATACTTTAAGTCATTATTTAAGCAATAAGGGCATGGAAGAAAGCGATATTTAGGCACTTGTTGATCGTTTTAAATCTAATAATATGTCAGAATCAGACATGTCCATGCTTGAAGATATGACCGAAGCTGAATATCAATATTTACTTGAATTAAAAGATAATTTACTTGAAATCAATAATAGTTTAATTGAAAATATGAGTGCGGTTGTTGAAACTATACGGAATAATTTTAGTAAAATTGCAGAAGATTTAGATAAAGCAACTCGACCTATTGAACGCGCAGCTAGTGCTTTAGAAAATTATGTGGCTATTATTGATATTATAGGACGTGATGCGCTCGGTGTTACTGATGCAATTACGACTGAGCTCGACAATGCGGCAATAGCAGTTGCGCATAGTGCGACCATAGCAGCTAAAGCTAAAGTAGATACGTTACAAAATGAACGCGATGAAGTCCAACGTCTTTATGATGAAGCCATGGCGCAAGGTCTTACTGAAATGGCATATAAGTGGAAAATTGTTTTAGAAGAAATGGATGAAGAAATTGCTGCAGCAACTGATGATTTTAATTCAAAATGGTAGGAAGAACTTACAAAAGCTCGAGAAGCATTTGAAAATACTGTTGAACGTATTAAACAGAGCATGCTTGATGCATTTGCCGGCTTTATTGGCTCTTGGTCGGTACTTAAAGATAGTTTAGAATATGCGAAAACTGTCGCTGATAGATTTGTGCCTCAATACAAAGAAATTTATGAATTAAGTAAATTAAATCGTGATATCATGAAGTCAATTGATAATACTTCTAATATTAAAAATAAATAGGCACTTCGTGATCTGCAGAAAGAAATTAATGAACTTGAGTAGCATAGCGGAGAAATTAGCCAATATGATTTAGATAATGCTCGTCGTCGTTATGAATTAGAACTGGCAAGGCTACAACTTGAAGAAGCACGAGATGCAAAATCAACTGTTCGCTTAAGTAAAGATTCTGAAGGCAATTGGTCTTATGTATATACCGCAAATCAAGATGAAGTAGAAAAAGCGGAGCAGAATTATGAAGATAAACTTTATGCAATGCAATAGGCTAATAGTGAATATATTAATAGTTTGTCTGATTAGATTCTTGCGCTTGAAGAGCAATATGCTGAAAAACTTGCAGAAATTCGTCTTGATAATACTATGAGTGAAGAAGAGCGTAATGCTGCCATTGAACGCTTAAACGCTTACTTTGCTGAATAGATGGAGTATCTTACTAATGAAGGTTAGAAGGTTGTAGATAATAATGCTCGTTTATTTGAAGAAGAATGGACAACTTATCATAATTGGACTGATGCTTTTGGTAATGATGTATAGGCTCGCATTAATAATCAACATGATTTCATGACTCAATTTGGTGATACTATACTTGGTACTTATACTGGTTATGGTAACTTTGATGAATTAAATGCGGCTATGGTACAAATTGCCGAAGAAGCTTCTGTGAAAATGGAAGAAGCATATGGCGCACTTCAAGCACAAGTTGCTACTGCTATGGAAGCTGCTGGTATTGATGTTGCTCATTTTGGTGAAGTGGTACATGATACTGTTAATGAACAAATTGTACCATCTGCACAAGCTGCTGAAGATGCAGTTGTAAAAATGGGAAAAGTCGCAGTTGATGAATTTAACAACTTAGCTGATGGTGTTTCAGCATGGCAAATTAAATATACCACAGAAATGCAAAAAATTATTCAGAAAAATGAACAGTTAGCAGCTTCTGTTAACAATTTAGCCGCTGTTTATGCGAATTTGATTGCATAGATGTACGTCGTAGCTAATGCGCCAGTGCCAAAATTTAATAACGGTGCTGCTGACTAGTATGCAAATACTGGTGCGGGTGGCCAAAGTGCAAGTGGCGGCGATCCCAATTCTAATGACCCAAATAACCCAGGAGATAATGAAATATACGCAGATAGTGCGCATTGGAAATCAGATCATCATTATCATTGGAGAGTTCGCACATATAAATCTGGACGAACTGAAAAAATAGATAAAGGTCGCCATAAATGGTATCTTTGCGATCCTATTGTAATTGATAGTCATCATCATTCTCCAATAACTTTTGAATCTGCTTATTGTGCTGTTTGTGGCAAAAAAATTTCTATTAATCCATGGCAACAGTATGCATCGGTAGAAGGTCAAGAAGTTATAATTCCTGGGTATGATACTGGTGGTTATACTGGCAATTGGAATAGTTCGCAAGGCAAATTGGCGATGCTTCATGAAAAAGAACTTGTACTTAATAAGGAAGATACGAAAAATATTTTGGGTACTGTGGAACTAGTTCGTAAATTATCGCAAAAAATTGATTTAAATGCTCAAACTGCACGTTACGCATTTAATTATCATCCAATAATTAATAATCCGAAGTTAACAGATCGAGAATTACAAGTTAATTAGACAGTATCAATTACTGCGGAATTTCCGAATGCGCAAAATCGCACAGAAATTGAAGAAGCATTTACCACTCTTATTAACCAGGCTTCTTAGTTCGCTAATCAAAAGAATTAATATAAATAGGGGAAGGATTTATTCCTTCCCTTTTATTTTTTTAATTGGACAAAATGCAACAATATCATTATTTTAGTTTTTAAATATAATGAATATAGAGAGAAAGGAGCGTAGTTATGGCAAATAATATGTTGATTAATGACAAAATAGATTACAATAAAATATTTTGTAATGCAGTTGATACTATTGTCTCAAAACGATTAGAAAATATATCCTTTGATAATACCGTAACGGCAGAAATTATTGATGCTACAGACGCAGAATTTGGTCATTATATAGTGCGTGAGAAAGATTTAACATATGATGTTATGTCAGAAAATTATAATTATAAAGTTGGTGATAAAGTATATGTAACTATTCCCGGCGGAGATTATAATAAAACAAAAGTGATTTTAAGCGCTTATAAAGATAAAGAACAATTGGCAGCATTGCATTTAGTGCGTCCAAAGGATATTACTATTTCATAGACTATTGGATTAAATACAAATATTCCTTATGATAATTTAGCATTATTTTAGAATTCTGTGCAAGAGCATCGAGTTAATATTTATGGGTCGTCTGATAATACCAATTTAGAATTATCTACATATCAAACGGATAGAACACGTTTATCAGAATTGTTTACATTTTGTGATAGTTTAATTTTTAATATAGATATTAAATGTAATTTAAGGTCATCTTACCCATATGTTTACAAAGGAGCTTATAAAATTGAATTAGTACGTATTTTAAATGATACTGAATTAGTATTAGGTACGCTCGATATGAATGCACTGGTGGGTGATCCATATGGCTATTATTCTTATTTACCGCAATCTATTGTTATTAATTTAGATGCATTGCGTGAAGAGAAAAATGATTTATTCCCAGAATCTGCCATTTTGCAATTAAAAACATCATTAGTAACACCTTTTGAATATCGCACAGAAACAGGAGAGACATTGTTAATTCCAAGTGCTGCTTCTGCATATACACCTACATTAACTTATTAGATACCAGAATTAGTGGGTTTAAAACAATTTTTAACTACTGAAAAAATAACTATTTTACCTCCTTTGGTAGAATTTAAAAATTGTTCACTAGAAATTGGATTTAATACTACACATAAAAATCATACGTTTAATTTATATTAGCCTTTATAGAATTCTGAAATGGTTGTCCCAATTTGGGTTAATTATGATGAAGATACGAATACAAATATTGATTTTACTGATAGAAACAAACGCACATCATTATCATTAGAAGAATTTCGTTCTTCAGAAGAAAATCAATGGTTAATAGATGATGAATTAGCTACATGGCTAAATGCTATGATGAATAATACAAATAAGACCAATCCAGAAGCTATGTATGATGAAATAAAATATTCTAAAATTGTTAATTATTTAAAACGTTGTAATATTAATCGTGCAACTGCTTTGTAGGAGTTTGGATTAGAAATTGCTCATTTGGCTCCTGAACAGAAAACAGAATTAATGCAAATGGTTAATACAAAAGAATTTTTAAGTGCTTATTCAGATATGCTTGATTTAAGCGCATTAATTGAAACAGATTGGCAAGAATTAATTGCCGCAACTAAAAAGGCAAATTAGTTGTTGTTGCGTCAGTATTTACCTAATGCGCAGGATAACTTACTTGTAGTTGATAATTCAGTTTCACTACTAGATAGTGATTGTGAATTATTAGTTATTCCTACTGATTTTACAGATACTTATGCAACATTAAAAATTGCTTTAAAACGACGTGGGCCATTATATAATGGTAGTAATTATTTACATTTAGTATTAGCATTTAAAGAAAATATTGGTATTCAAATACCTGATGTAAATAATGAAAGAAAATGGAAGTATGCCATTGCTGATGGAGCAACATTTATGGAATTACCTACATCTCCTGACGATTCAGTTCCGAGAAATTCTACTTTAATCAGTTGGATTAGTTCTTCAATATCTGATAATGACTATTATAAAGTAGCTATTGATATTTGGAATGGAGAACAGAGTTTTAATTTAGCTTCTAATATTATAACTTTATAGATTCCAATTGATGCAGCTTTTGTACAAGGACTAATTCCTATTAAAATTGAAAGTGACGTAAATTCATCTATAAATACGCAAATATTTACCAATGATAATTTTGCTTCATTATTTACAACAGTTAAACAAAACATGCCAATGCATACTTGTTTGTTTTATCTTTATAAAGAATAGATTTCTACATCAAATACTCGAGATTATTATTCATTACCAGTTGGTAATGAACTTAAAGGATTTTTTGCCTCAGACTTATGGTGGCCAACAGAATCAGCTCAATTAAATGATTTATTAGTTTATGTATCTAAAAAATCATCGACATCTGCAAATGATTGGGAATTTAGGCAGGGAGATTCTTTCAATGGTTTATATTTAAATAAATCAGCAGAAAATGCAGCTTATGGTATATTATTTCCTATTTAGTTTACAAATATTGAAGATGATGAACCACTTCCTAACGTTTCTGAGGAAATCATTAATCAGAATCATAAAATTCAAGTCAGTTTTAATATTGAAGGCATAAAATCGGGTGATTAGTTAGAAGTTATTGTAAAACGTTGTACTAATGGTATAGAAACAATTCCAATTTATCAAATTTTTTAGCAAAATCGTTCGGTTAATTTTACTTTAGACGCAAATCAACCAAGTAATGATTTTTATGTATTTAAATTTTTATACAAATAGGCAAATCTAAACTCACAGCCTGTATCTTGTTGTCTTTCTAATTTTCAATGTTCACAAAAACATTGGGTAATTACGTCAGAACCAACGGATTTAGTAACTGGTGCATGGCAAGACGTTTTAGCATTTAATGTAATAAATCAATATAATATTAGTAATGAACCAAAAGTTAATGGCTATACGTTTGCTCATAGTTATGTGGCTAAAACATTAGAGTTAAGTTATAAATCTAATATTGTTTTAACTACTGTATTAACTGATTTCTAGTGGCCTGATAATTTACAAGATTGGAGTGATATTTTAGAAGATAAATTAATTAATTTTCATAAGTATGATGTTCGAAAAGCTTTTAATCAATTAAACGAAAAATTCGCTGAATTATTTACTGATTTAAATATGTCTGTTTTACTTAATAATCATACTTGGCGCACCTAGTTTAAAATTTACTTATTAAATTGGTTGGGAATTTTAGATACAAGCTCTATTCCTATATCAAACGATCCAACCATTTTTGATATTTGGCAAGAAACTGCGATGCCCTTAAATGATATACTAAATTTATAGTTAAAATACTTTACAGCAATTTACAATTATTTTCTTAATCTTTTAAATATTTGGTATTCAAATCAAAATATACAAGAATTAATTCCTTATTATGTAAGTGCTGATAATTTATTACTATTTAAAAATGAAATAGATTTATTGCAAATTCAATATGATCATTTAATTCTTATGATGAATGAATTAAATGAAAAAGTACAAGCTTTATTTCCAAAATATATAGATTCTGCAGTTGAGACTATTGTTTCATTGTGGAAATTACCAACTGGAATTAATATTGGTCCGAATGATTTTGAGCGTGAATATAGCAATTTTTTAGATTATTTTAGTTAGCGTTATAGCGTTTTGCTATATCAATATAAATTATAGCCTGAAGAAACTAAACAATTTTATTTGATTGGTCCATGGGAATTAATTCCGCCTATAGAGCATGAATATATTCAAGACTTATTAGATTCTACAGATTAGAAATAGATTAATTTATTGCCTTGGCTGTAGAGAATATCGACTACTGAGAATAGAACTCGTATTGATTTTAGTTCTATACGGGGTATTTTATTTTTCAACCATATCCCATATAAAAGCAATATTCTTAATTTAGAGGTCATAGAAGCAAATTCTAATGAATTAGTGATTGAACCTAATATTGAACTCATTCCTATATATACAAATACCGGTCAGATTTCTGGATATTTGAAAATACAGGATATTCGAGACGCTTTAGCTTTGTGAGATAAAGGAGGTCATATATGTATATAAAAACAAATATAAAGGAGGGATAGTATGAGTAAATTATACCCTCCAATCATTGAAAGTCGTTTACCCGCATTTAGTTTAACAGGTGGTAAAGGATTAACTATTCCTTATCGCCAGAACCCTGCCGTTGGCGCTAATGAAGTAGATGGCTTTATTTGTTTAATTAAAACCTTGGGTGGTACAGAAAAAGGACGTTTATATTCTTAGACTAAGCCCAATTTAACCAATAATCTTGGCACAGTTACTTTTACATGGCATAAGCCAAGTACCGCAGAAAACAATGATAAGATAAAAAAGAGATTCGATGATAGCGCAGTTTTGTTAGCTTCATCTCCGCTCAAAGCTAGCGGAAGTGTACCTGATACTGCTCATGATACTTCAGAATATATTTTAGGACACCCTAATTATCAGTTAGAAGTAAATCGTATCTATAATGATGTAAATGATACAAATGCACTTGGTAATGAGCAATCATTAGACCATATACCAACAAGCGGTTATGATCCTGCCATTATTGAATTGATTAAATCAGAATATATACCGCAAGATTCGGCATTTTTAGATGCAAGTCCAGGTGTATTGGCAGTTGAGGATTCATCCCCTACTGGAGGTACTGCTTTAATTGGTGATACTTCACAAGAAGATTATGATAATTATAAAAATATACCAATTGGCATTCGCGGCAATGCGATATTAATTAATAATAAATAGAATTATACTAATATTATTGATGAATTAAATGGACAAACTATTTATAATACAGAGGGCAATTTTAATTTACAATACGATCAATTTTATAAAATTTAGTTGGCTTATTATCAAGGCGATGCAACTAATCTTGATAATTTGTCTATTGGTTATTTTTCTGATGTAGCAATTATTAAATGTGTAAATTTGCCTAAAGCTATTATTGAGAATTTATCAATTAATTAGATTAATATTATGAACAATAAATTTATTGGTGTCGTAAATAATTTGTATGGCACTGATAGACTTTATTCGTATCGTTTTGTTGTTGAAACTGTTAAATTAAATACTGAACATGAGCATTAGATTGTATATGATACCGGTGAAATTTTATATACTGATTTTGATGATAAAATTTATACTAATTCTGATAATATTCAATTACGTTCTAGTCGTGTTGAATTGATTTATAATCAAGTTCTAGAGTATATGCACAAGTACTATGTTACATTTTACGCAACGACCACTACAGGAATTAAAGTAGAATCTCCAAGTTATTTATTTAAAGCCGGATATGCGATTCCTTTAAAATTTCATACACGTTATACACGACTTTTGGCGGAACCATTAGTTAATAGTGGTGGTGTCAAGTTAAGCTTAACAACTGAACATGAAGCAATGGATACCAATACGGGAGAAAAAGTAATAACAAAAGATACAACTTTGTACAATGGTAAATTCCGCATTCTACGTTCAGATTCTCATTCTAAGTATAAAACTTGGGATGAAATATTTTCTTTTGAATTACATGGTGAACATTTAGACCGAGCTTTATTTAATGATTTTACAATTGAATAGAACACTGGATATCGCTATGCGCTACAACAATATAATCAAAAGTTAGTTTCCAATAAATTATTGTCTAAAATAATTCATATTGATTATGAAGATATTTATCTGTCAGATGAAGATCATCTATTGCGAGTATGCTTTAATCCAAATATTTCTACCTTTAAACCAACAATTTTAGAATCTAAGTTGGAAACAATTGGTAGTAAATACCCTTATATGTTTAGGAATGGAATTGTAAATTATAAAGAATTTGCAATTACAGGCTTAATTTCTTACTTAATGGATAGTGATAATGTATTTTTACCATATGAAGAAAGTATTTTCCAATTCACAGAAAAAGAACCTCGTACAAACACTCGTAGTAAAATTGGTGTTAAACCTCCTGAAGAATTTGACACAAATAAAGATTCTATTAATTTAGTCTTAACTGATTTAACTGGTTAGAATATTTAGTATGAGCGTGATTTTAAGCTAAAAGTATTAAATTGGTTAACAAATGGCCAACCAAAATTATTACGTACGCCAACTGAAGGGAACTATATCGTTCGCTTAACCGGCGTATCATTATCTCCGCAGGCAGCTTTAGGGCGTATGTTACATAGCTTTAGTTGTACCGCATATGAAATCGATGAAGTAAATTTTGCGAATTTACAAAAATATCATTTATTGCGAATTAAATCTATTACACCTCCAGAAGAGATTGAGTTAATATCAGACCAATTTGTATTTGATGAGCATGATTGTAAGGGTTTAATTAATCAAACTGATTTTTAGGCTTATTCAGATGAACAAGTTGGTGAAACGAATTATCCTATTACCGCAATTCATATCCCAACTCAATCTGAATTACTTGCAGCTATGCGTGATGACGGTGGATGGATTAATGGTTGGGCCAATCAAGTACCACAGAATCTAACTAATGTACGTTTTGAGGGATTTATACCAGGGTCTTATATTGGTTTAACCATGATTTCTTCTACTACTGGTGAAACTTATAAAGTGCCAATTTTAATTGGATTGTCTGGTTGTTATAATGTATTAACTACAGATAAAATTAGTTTAGTTTATCCATTATGGGTACCGCCAAAACGCGTATGGAAAATAAATGAAAAAATTAACTCTAAGATAAGTAAGTTTGGTGCGCTTGGTTATTATACATATGAAGCGCAATCATTTAAAGGAACTATGTATTATTCTTATAAACCATATTTAGTAGATAATACATTTAATTTAATTGATAGCGTTACTTTATCAGAAGATTTTATTCAAGTAACTGGATTACCTCGCAATTTAACGGCAGCAGAAACACCAGATTTAAAATATCCAAGATATTATTTTAATGTTAAAAATTAGTTAGATTTATTTGAATTTTATCAATTACATAATTTATTGACTAATGTGGCATATATTCATTCGATGCATTTTAGAGCACGTGATATTCTTGACTGTTATTTAATACCAGCACAAGATCTGTTGCCTTATGATTGGGATGAAACAAAAAATGATTTTATTCAAGTAAATCGTTAGGGACAAGTCTTTTTATGTCGTACAGCGACTGCGGTCCCTTATAATAGTCCAAGGACTTATGATGGCAAAATTCCATTATTAGTGAGTGAATTATTAGACCGCACTATTTATAGATGCCATTATTATAAAGATGGTCATGAACAAGTGAAAGATTTTGATGGCTGGCTTTTAAAATTGGCTTTAGACAATTAGCATCGTAATATCCCAGAATGGGATTTTATTCATTATAAGTCAGATAGCTTAATTCAAAAATCATTATATGATTATGATTATGTTTATTTTAATAATTTACAATGGATGACTACTTGCGAAATTCCAGATGATAATTTTAATGCACAAATTACAATTGTTGTAGACGGTGAAGCCAGCGATCCCATCACTTTTAATTATAATAATAATTTAACAATTACTGTAAAAACTGTTTCAGCAGAAGACGAGCAGGTATTAGCAAAAACGAAATTAACTACTGCCCAAGTGCAAATTAACCGTGATTCAAATGGTTATTCTTTCTTTGATTATCCTATTGGAACAACTTGTGAGATTGCGCTTGGGGCCAATGTTTAGGCGGATGCGAGCTTAATTGTAGCGCATTTAACTTATCAATTTCCCGCTTCCGCAGCGGCCGATACATGGGCAAGAATTTTAAGTTGGTTTAGTGCTGCATTAAAAAAATATTAGCAAAATTTTGCTAATAGTAACTCATCTTTAGATAGAGCTTATTGGGATTATTAGATGCGTCATATTTGCTAGATCTACTTAGACTACTTAAATTGGTTTTTAATTGAAGCAAGTACTGTTGATCAGCCATTAATGATACCACCTATGCCTAGTTATAATTATTTTGATAATGCAGGAGTCAGTTTGCCTTAGCTAAACTATTGGAGAAATTTAGAATATTTATATGCAGATAGTGAAAGCTTTCCGCTAGAAAATGAAGAGCCAAAGTACGATCAAAATAATTTGATTTTTGCAGATAAACTATACAATTATATTATTAAAGATATTAAGGCAGCTGAAATATCTGCTGCAGCGCCGGGCATTTATCGTGCGGCAGAGCCCATTTCTAATTTAGTGGGTTATACAGATAAGAATGGACAACTTATTACTTCAGTTGAACAAAATGGTTTAATTATTATTCCAAATAAAAGTGCTTTATTATTAGAAATGTCTCCTGAATTGTTAGCTATTGAATCTAGTACTTCTAATATAGAAAATCAGTTAATGACGAATGATTTATATTCTGCGAAATCATTAAAAGATCTGGTAGCAAAAGAAGAACTTTCAATTCCCTTAGAATATGGCTACTATAAAGTTACAAATGATCTAACAGAAAATGAACTACTTAAACTAACGATTGGTGGCAAATCATTAGCGCAAGTTATGCAAGACAATAATTTAGTAACATTGCATAAAAATACAATTTTATAGGTTATTCCTCCATTATATAGTAATGGTATAATAATTAATCCTACTACTGGAGTTAATAATCAAGGATAAAAAGGAGGACTTTTATTATGTTATATGATGCAAATTTTTTACAAAAACTAGATACACATCACGAACATACATATTACGTCCGAATACAAGCATTAACCTTTGACGAACGTCCACTAGAGCAGTTAGAAGGACGTATTACTTCTGGATCAATTAATCTTGATGGCAAGAGCGCAATTCGGCGCTCTTGCTCATTAAGCTTTATTGCTGAAGCAACTGAGATTAATGATTATTATTGGACATTTAAATAGAAATTTAAAGTTGAAATTGGTTTAGAAAATAAAGTTGATGATTCATACCCATCTCGAATTTATTTTAATATGGGAACTTTTTTTATTACTAGTTTCAGTTCAACTTTTACTACTAATTCTGCCTCAATTAGTATCCAAGGAAAAGATAAAATGTGTTTATTGAATGGAGAATTGGGCGGCATTATTAATGCTGAAACAGATTTTGGTACTTATGACTATACTGATGCAAATGGTGTTACAACGAATTATAAATTAACTATTCAAGAAATTGTTACAGATTTAATTTATAGTTATGCTCAAGAGCCATTATCTAATATCATTATATAGGATTTAGATGATGTTGGTTTAGAATAGTTAGATTATAAGAACGACGATCCAATGTTTTTAATTCGCTCTTTTACAAGTGAGCGTTATGTGCTACCTTTGTTTAGTAGCGCTAATGTGACAGTTTATTGCTGTAAGGAAATCGGAAAAGACCAATATAAGTTTTCAGTATAGAAATTGAATAATGATAAAGTAATTATTTATGATAGCCTAACTCGACCACTATTAGATAATAATTACATTGCTACACGATTTACATTTGAAGAAATGGATGAAACATAGACATATACAGCTGAATAGTTAAATCAAATGCAATTATATTGCGCAGCTAAAATTACTTATGGTGAAGCAGTTGGCTACCGGACTTGTCCATTGGTCTATGCGGGAGATTTAATTGCTAAAGCTGGTGATACAATTACTTCTGTGTTAGATAAAATTATAAAAATGTTAGGTGAATTTGAATATTTTTATGATGTTGATGGACGTTTTGTATTACGTCATAAAAAATCATTTATCAATACTGTTTGGTTGCCAGAAATGGTAACAATTAGTTCGGATGAAGGAAGAGATCGTTATTGGCTAGATTATCAATATGCAACACCATACATATATGAATTTAAAGATACTAAATTAATTACTAATGTACAAAATTCTCCATAGTTAGCTTCAATTAAAAATGATTATACGGTTTGGGGGGAGCGCGTTTCTGCGGCCGGTGGTAAATTACCTATTCATAGTAGATATGCTATTGACACTAAGCCAATTATATATGTCAGTGTTGCTCCTGATGCTGAACCAAATGTTTGGACTACTTTATCAGAAGCTGAATTTAAACACTATCAACTTAATATGCCATGGCTTAAGTAGCGTTTATTGTCGCGCATCTAGCTACATGCGTCATTAGATTGGCGTGAATTAATTTATCAAATGGCTAAGGAATATCGTCAATACAATCATAACCATAACAATTTAGAATTTGAAGACTATCAAATTACGCTGGCGAAACGCAATGAACCTTATTATCCAAATGGTCATACTGGCTATGAGCAATATTATATTGATTTAGAAGGTTTTTGGCGTCAATTGTATTGGCCTTATGATAATACCGATGAAGATGTTTTAAATGAAATGAGCGTTTATAATAAAGTAGTAGATTATAGTGAAATAAATAGTTCTAATTTATCTTAGTATTATATTAATGGTGTATACCGTCCTAATAGTGCTGGATTAAAAATCTATTCTGAATAGGGAACAACTGAATTAGAATTAAAAACTACAGAGCATCCATGTAAGTTATATGGCACAACTGATAAATGGGTTATTTTAGATAGCACTCATTGGTATTATGTTGATGAAAATGATAAAGGGTTTAATATTCCTACTGAATTAGGAATCAGTGAAATTCCGCAAATTGGACAATTTACTACTAAATTAATGCATGGTTGGTATACGTATGATACTATTCGTAATTTTTTAGAAAGAAGTCCAAGTGCAGATACATTTGTAAAATTTATTTATACTACAGCATATGACATTTCAAGCTAGTTGTGGTATAAATATTCTGATATTTCGCAATCTTTTATACCTTATTTGGACCAATATGACTATTGTCCTATTTTAGCCACAGAAAATTATCCTATTGAAGGAATGACTATTAAGGAATATTATGAAAGAACATTTGTGGATGGAGAAGCAGCATATAATGCAATTTCTGAAAGCTATAAAGGTTCAAAATATATGTTATATATTTTAAATGACGTAGATGCAAATATAAAAAATATTCTACAGTAGAAAGATATGTGGTTGTCATTAATATCATTAATTCTTGAACGCAATCAATTACTATATTCCTCTTGGAGTAATTGGCAGAAATGGCTTAATGACAATGATTTTATTGAATTATTAACATCAATTACCAATAATGTTTTAAAGCAAGACTCAATAGAGCGTCGTTGGTGGCAAAATGAAATAATGACTACAGCTGATGCTATAATAGCTTTGCGCATTGCTTTAGAGATGGAAGCATCTTCTCCTGAATTATTATTAAAATATGATTGGAATCATGACGGATAGATTACTATTACAGATGCTTTATTGGTTCGTTCAGTATATGATCTTGATATGGTTAACATTTCTTTACCCAGTAGTATTTCATTAATAGATTTAAAAAACTTTATACAAAATGTAACAAATAATTATGGTGAAATAGTAGATAATTTAAGTGATGAGTTAATTGCGCAATATGATTTAGATGATGATGGATAGATTAATGAAGTTGAAATTTTTCTATGGACTTATATTTATAATTTTTTGGTATTAGCTGATAACTCAGAATTATCAAAACTAAACCCATTGGCACATTTTATTGTATCAAACATAATAGCTTGTCCTAGCGCAATTTATGATTATTTTGTAAATTCTACTAGCACTAAGGATTAGCCCTTAATTTATGATGATTTAATTGGTTTAACTGTACAAATTAACAACACAGAACTAATATCGGAATTATTTCAATTATTAAATTTTAATTCACTTTATCAATTGTAGTGGCTTTTAAATATGTACTATGATTTTATATATGATAATTTCTCTATTTTGAAAGATGCGCATATGTTATCATATCAATTATTTATAAATCAATTAGCTGCAAAAACTGATTTATACTATAATGCCAATAGTAATGAAAGTAAAAAAATGTAGTTTAATAAATTTATTACTTTATTTAATTCACATTATATTTATGATAATTTAAATTATTATAATTTACAGCATATAAAAATACATCCAATTTTGCCAGCATTTTATCATTTAAATGAACAGCCTATTGAACAATTAGCGATTATTCCATATGATATTCATGGTAATCCCACTTATTTAACACGTCACTATGAGAAAATAAATTATTATACTCGTGATTTATTATATTATGGGGTGAGTGATGGTGTACGAGCATATTGGAATAAAGCAGTTTATGAAGCTCCTTATACATTAAATTTCTGGTTTGATTTTTTAGATACAGATGGTAGTATTTCGGCATATGCTACATCCGAAATAGGAGACAGGCCAATAGTGGTTAATGATACTAATTTAAAATCCATTTTTTATAGAGAAATTCCAAAAATTTTAATTTATACTTTTGATCAATTTCAAGATGAAAAAATAGAGTTAAAATCTGGTTATAGCTATATTTTATTACCAGCTGGTTATGAACAATATTTTTCTATTTCTTCACGAGGATTAAGTATTAAAAATAAAATTGATGATTTACTTTATCAACATACCTATTGTAATTAGACAATAAATTTAACTTGTGTACCTATTTATTATTTAGATGTAAATAGTCGTATTTATATTGGTGATAAAAGATTAGGGATTGATGATGATTTCGCCATTTAGAGCATTAGTTATTCATTAAATTATAATGGCACGATGTCTTTAAGTACAGCAAAAATTTAGCCTAATTCAATATTTGAGAGAGAGGAGTAATTAGCATGGCAAAATTAATTGAACAATGGTTGCCTCCTATGGATAAATTAGGGAATTTAAATTTAATAGATGAATAGGGTAACCCAAGCAATACTTGGGTTATCCCTTTACAAAAACGGCAAGTTGCATCGATTGGTATTCAAGGTCCAGAAGGATTAATGTTTAGTATTAATGGCGCGCCAACTAATAAAACTAATTATTTGACTATTGGTGCTTATGGCGTTTATAATTTAACACGTCATGATATTCAAGATTTAACCATTCGATCTATTACTATTTATTTTACAGAAACGAATAGTAAATGGCTGACAAAAAATCCTTGGCCAATTATTGTTGATGTTGTTTATAGCGAAGAAGAATATAAATTTATCGAAGCTACCACACCTGATACAAATAATTCAGATCCAATTAATGATTCCAGTAAATAAGAGAGAAAGGAGATTATTAAATGAGTAATATTATTACAACGGATAGTTTATATAATAATCAATTTACATAGAATTCTACATATAAAGAATTACTAATCTTTAGAAGCAGATGGGATGCAGATAACCAACCCCGTAGTGGCACGGGTGCACTTGTTAATAATGAAGAAAAATTATTTTGGATAAAAACAATTAAAGATTACCCATATGTAGAAATCAGTCATGGCAAACCAAATATGGAATGGGCTGACGGTACTGCTACGCCACTTGTCAATTCTAATAACATTTGTGTATCATCCTCTGTAGCTAATAATCCGGTTGCTACAAACGCAACTGCATTGGAATGGGGATCGCAAATCCTTATTGCTAAGCCAATTGTTGCAGATACAGGTCATGTGATTGGTACAAAAAGTGCAGGCATTAATATTCCAAAAGTTAATGCAATTGAAAAATTAGAAATGCGCAGCCACACTGCTAATAATTAGATAGAGTATACTTTTGCGCATAAAACTATTAACAATCCGCCTAATTCCTCACCAATTGCAAATGCAACGGTTATTCAAGAAAGTCAAAATAATACTAGACCCAAATCTAAAATAAAATTTGGGAAAACTTATGATATATCACAAGATCAATTTGATCAATGGGGTCATTATCTATCTCAATCTACTTAGACAATACATATGCCAGACATTAATGCAACGTCTCCAATAAGTGTTACTTTAAACAATGGTGACGCTTAGATATCTCATAGTCTGGCAACAATTGTTGAAACTACGCCACAATTTTCAACTTATACTAATTCTACGAACACGAGGGGCAAACTGCCAGAATTGACATTAGAAAATAATTATAATTTAGAAGGCCCTCATACAGATGCATATGGACATGCTAATGCATAGGCGCAATTTGGTTTTGCTTTACGACATCACTTACCTTTAACCAGGAAGGCTACAGCGCATACTTATTTAAGTGATACTACTGGTAAAACTACAGCAATAGCTAGACCAAAGCGTGACGGAGATACAAGCAGAACTGCTCCAGAAAACCCAATTTCATCGCCTATTGATAAAATTAAAATGGCAGCAGTTATTTATGCAGGAGATAATAATGGCAATCGTCAGTCTTGCGTATATTTAAATGATTCTACAGATACAATAATCAATATTTATTTTTTAAATAAATCATTAGCTACTAATGCTAGATTGCGCAATGCGTATTTAACTTTTACATTTCCAACAAATGTCACAGTTACAGAAACTAGTATGAATCAATCTTACATAGCTTCTACTGATACGCAATATCATTATTAGTTACTTAATAATCCAGATATAAATAATCCAATTCATATTTTAAAATTATCAGTGCGTTCAACAGGGATGATAAATAAGTCAGCGATTAATATATAGGTTACACCAGCTATTATTGAAGCGATTGATATTCCATGTACAACGGCCACCAATCTAGATGATAATGACCCTGATTCGAATACCATTATAACCTGGCAAGAAGATGCAATTTTACAAACGCCAGTAATGCAATTTAATGAACAAGGTCATATTAATGATATTTTAACCAAAGGTATTGCTTTCCCGCATTATACTACTCCTTATGGACGGGAAACTACATTTAGTAAAGCAATTGACTATTTAAATCGTTATTTATCACCTAATTCTCGTAATAGTGTAATTGATTAGTATTTAACTGGCGCGTCGCCAATAATTGAAATTCCTACAAGCGATTCTCCTGGGTCTGGTGATTAGTAGATTTATAGTTCATATATTGAAGTAGTTTTGCAGGCTTGTTTATTAAATAATGGAAATGGTTTAGTAACTGGTAAGCCTCTATCTTTCGCTGGCCTACAATTTTCTTTATATCAATATGATGAAACTGCAAATAAATGGCAGCCTTATGTTTGGCGCAAATCTATTTCGACGAATCAAGCTGAATTAGAGATTGGTAATAATAATAATACTTCTAATACTGGATATATTTATTTAACTGATACTAAACAACGAATTGCTTTTGTTTTATCACAGCCTTATATAACAATAAATAATGAAATTTAGAAATATATGTTAACAGGTAATAATGTTGAATTACTATGGGATATATCAACTTATGGTTATGTTATTAATTTACCTGCGGTTAAAGATATTTCTCAAATTAATCCATATTAGTTAATTCAAATTTCATTAACTAAAGACGAAAGCTATTCTCCAAGCCCATCGCCAGATGTGCATAATGTTGAATTTAGAATTTGTGCAGCAATGAGAACTGGACTTAATACCCCACAAGGATGTAAATTTTCTTTATATAAATCTATACAAGGAACAATTTTATACGATCGAATTGGTGCTCCTTATCAAATTAATGATATTTATATTAATGATATTTATATTGATGAAGCAAATTTATTAACAAATGTTAATCATTATGAATTTTATACTTCATAGATATAGGTTATTGATTCCAATAGTCTTAATACTATATATGTAGGTTTGGATACTACAACAAAACAAACAATAAGTTTTAATTATGTAACTTGTCAATTAGCAGAAGGAATAGCTATAGGTAATAATGTTATTGCGTTTAAAAAGTTTACTCATGGTGCTAAACCATCTATGGATCAATATGTGCTATTTGTCGTGGTAGACGAACAAGGTTATCCGCCAGTTAGACCAATTAATCCTACAGCCAGTGAATCTGAACAATCTTCTAAAAATGCAGGAATGGAAAATCGTATATCAGCTTTAGAACAAGCCACATTACAATTAACTAATATTAGTGATTTAAAAAGTGTAAACAATTTAATTTCACGTGTTGCTAATTTAGAAGATGAAATTAATCCTATTGAATATGACGCTGCAGTTGGGCAAATGATAGCAAAAAATCGTTTTGAGAAAATTGATGCATAGACCAAATATTTAAATAAAAATAATTATCCAATAGATTTAGCTGATGCGTTTTCAAAATTATTAATGTGTTATACTGGATTAGTGAAAGAATTAGCTGGTAAATTCTATAGCGATAATTAGAATCAATTTATAGCGACATTTGCATCGCCTCTTCTTAAAGAGAATGATAATTAGTCATATTTACCTAGCGATGATATACCTTCGTTAGATTCTAATACAGGAGGCGGTAAATAATGAATCTGAATTCAATTTTAGGCAATTTTGTTAAATTTGTACGTGGCACTCCAACTGCATATAATAATCTTCAACAAAAAAATCCTGATACATTGTATTTTATTACTGAAGACAATGCTTCTTCGGGTAAATTATATTTGGGAAATAAATTAATAGGTGGCTCTATCACAGGAGCCACCTCTCTTTCTGAATTAGTTGATGTCTTCTTAGATAATAATTTATCGGTTAATCATATTTTAGTCTATGAAGGTAATCATTGGGTTAATAAAGATATTCGAGATATTTTTGAGATATCTATTGGTACAATGCAAGGCGCAACTAAAGATACTAATGGTAAAGTAGGTTTAGTGCCTGCGCCGCAGGCCAATCAATAGGACACTTATCTTCGAGGAAATGGAACATGGGATAATCCTATAGCTACATACTCTGAACAAATTAATACTATGATTCAAGAAAAATTACAATGGTCTACCATTGAAGAAAATTAAAATAAATAAGAAAGGAATTTTTATTTATGGCGACAAAATTAAATACTGCTGTAACGTTTGTACATGGTACACAAACTACATTAAATACTAAAGGTATTACCAGTGGTCAAATTTATTTTACTACTGATACTAATCGTTTGTATTGGGCAGATCCCAGCGATAGTGGAACATTAAAATGGATTGATGGCGTGAGACGCGCTAATTCATTGCCTAGCTTTCCAGGCTCATATAATCCAAGTGGTTCAATTTTAGTTGTTACGCAATCTGATGATAATGGTGCATAGGATGGAGTCTATATTGCAGATGATACTAGTTGGATAAAATTAGATGCAACTACATTAAATAGTAGTATTACTACCGATAATAATACCGCGCATATTTCTCTAACTCCTCAAGGAAAATATGCTAAGGGGACAATGTTTGATATTAAAGGAGACGGCAATGTAACAATTAGCTCTGATTCAAGCACAATTACTATTTCTGTTCCGACTCCAACTAATACGCATTTAGTTGCTAATGACCATGCTTTATCGGCGACTGTAACTAATGGCGATTTATCCATTAATATGTCTGCCTCTGATAGCGAAAATAATACAGTCAATGGTAAGATAATTATTAATGGCGGTTCAAATATTCATATTGACCAGAATGAGCTTGGCAATATCGAACTTTCTGCAACTAATACTTAGCTTGCAGCTACCACCACCGCAGTTAATTTAACACCGGCATCTTCAACGAATGGTGTTAAAATTGTTACAACTATTTCTGATACTGCTTCTAATGCGGCTACTGGTAATTTTGAGCTTGTTGGCGCTGATGGTATTGCGATTTCCCATAATAATAATGTTATTACTTTAACAGGTGGCGCGGCAGGAGTTATTGGAAATATTAAAGATTATGTAAATTAGGCATTAGCTGATGCTCTTGGTGACTTAGACGCTATGAAGTTTAAAGGCGCAATTAGCGTAGCTGATTTTAATAATTTAAATCCTAGTACATTTGAAAGCGGCTAGACTTATAAATTTACTACTTCTGGCACAGTAACAGGCGCTTCTGCAGATGTTGATATTGGTGATATGGTTATCATGTCACAAGATACAAGTAATAATTGGATTTATAATATTATTCCTTCTGGTGATGACACTGATGTTTATTATACACCTTCTAATGATGCTACAAATCATCAGGTTAAATTCACTGATAATACTGGCACTTTAACAGTAGCACATAAAATTATTGGTGCTAATGGTATTACTACAACTGCTTCAGTAAATGGCAAAACTTTAACTGAGACAATTAAACATGTAACAATTACACCAACCAGTACAAAAGCTACAGTTGCTAATAATTTCGTATCTGCAATGACTTTTGATGACTACGGTCATCCGAGTACAGTTACATATGCACCTGCTCATGTTGCTGTAACACCTACTGCGAGCTCTTCAACTGTTAATACATTTATTAATGGTTTAACATTTGATACTTATGGTCATGTTACCGCATACACAAACGCTACTGTTGATATCGATACAAATATGTATTGGCATACACTTAGCTAATTTTAAAGAAGGGAGTTGATAATAGTGCCAACTTCTATTACTCCAACAACGATACCTATTAAATTTATTACAACTTCAGCAGCTAATTTAAATGATATTAATATAGTGGCTGGCCAAATTATTTATACTACTGAAGGCAATATTTATTATGATCAATCAAATCTATCGCGTGTACGCATGACTATTGAACCTACTTTTACAGTTGAAAATAATTCAACAACATTAATAATTGGAATGCCTACACATACTCCTCCAGTAGTTACCAAATAAATAAAAAAAGGGACGTAGATAAAAATCTACGTCCCTTATTTTTTTTACTTATTTATTCTCATGTACTTTAGCTTCAATTAAAACTTTAATATAGCTTTCTAAGTCGCCATATACTTCGTTTAAATATGTTTTAGCTTCGTCAGTCAAATTATTAAGTACTGCTGTATACGCCATAGTAAAAGCTTCTTTCTATGCTTCTGCTGTAAAGGCATTTTTACCCTTGAGCGCATCAACATATGTCTAGTTTACAGCAATAACTGCATTAGTTACCGTATCGGTAAGCATTGCAATATATTTCTTTGATAGCTCATTATCAGCATTTGCTGCAAGTGTTGCTGATTTAGTTCTAATCCATTGAATTATAAATGGGACTAAAACACCTAACAAAGGAATAATACACATTTCAAAAATCTTACCCAAAAGTTCAACTGTTTCTGTTGGCATATATATCACCTCAACTTATTTTAAATTTGCTCGATACTTAATTTCTACTAAATTATAAAGATCGTCGCCATCATGATTTCCGTGTAATGCATTATAAATTCGATGCTCGTTTGTAATGTGTTCAAATTCTTTTAGTGTAATTTCATGATCATTCTCTAATAAAGCACGACATTCTTCTTTAAATTGACGCCCTTGAATAGATAATATACCTTCTGTTAAAGTTGTTAAATTATTTTGATTATTTATAATCTAAGCATGAATTGCTTTATTTTCAGCGGCAACTTTATTTTCATCCTCTTGGATTATTTTTAGTATAGAACGCTAATAATTATCTAAAATTGTCTTTATATTTTCAGCAATTTCTTTATTCATTTGCTCTTGACGGTCTTCAGTCCTTTTTTTACGTTGTTTATACATAAGTGTTACACCAATGACAATACCACTTGCAATTAAACCAAATACGAACTCAAGCCAATATTTGATGATAAATTCCCAGATAGCATTCACTTAGATAATCCTCCTTTCTATATAATGATATTTTTTATCTGTCAATTATTATGAAAATTATTTTAATAAAATAAAAGAATGTTGGCCTTGAAGGTTAAGACCAATCAAAGCCAACATTGTTCTTTACATATGCAGCACCTATACAGATAGCGTCACTTTCATCTTCAGATACTTTTTTATTATAGTGATTTAAGACATATTGCTATGCGTTTTTTTTCTATATTCCACGCTCTTTTCCTTTAATGCCAAGTACTGAACGCCAATGCGCGCAAGTATAAATTATATAATTTTTACCGAATAGTTCAACAGCTAATTCTTCTAATACTCCAAGAACTTTGCCTAAAATTTTATAAGTTTGTGGATCTTGCTATAACTATATATCTTCTAATATCATAAATTCTATTTGATACTATTGGCATAACTATTGTACTGACTATCGTAAAATCTAAAGACGCGTACCCAAATGCTCATTAGTCAATTTAATAGTACCACTTGTAATTAATTTATCTCCATCAAAAATACTATATCCTGTTACATGACTTGCCTAATCGAGTGCAAGGATTCTCAATGACTAGACCCAAAGCCCCCGATACGCTCCTTCTCGGCAACGTCATCTTCGGTCTTTATATATTTTTTAATTATTCCTTGCCCAATATAATCACCCTTTTGGATGATAATAGGAATTGGCGAGAAATTAATTAATTGGAAAAAAATTTCTCCCTCATTATCAGGATTGTTATAATAGTCAGCATCAATAATACCGACCGCATTAGCCATTACAAGCCAATGTTTATGAGGGAGAGAGCTACGAGCCATGATTTCAAGATATTCATCATCAGCTAACTTCACTTTCATTCCAGTAGACACTAATACAGGACGAGCATCTGCGGATTTTGTTAAGGTAGCCATTTGTGCCATGGTTAATTCAGGAGCGGCGATAGGGTTGCGATCCCATTCATGTTTCATGTCATATACCAAGCGTTCATATGGAGGAATAATTTTCTCTTCTGCTGCTTGAAAATCATAACCGGCCGAGCATTTAGTCGCCCGCGCGGGTAAAATCAAATTAGCATTATCAAAACGACTTACAACTTCAAAGTTTGCCATAATCTACTCTCCTAAATTATTAAAAGTTGGGTTCATTACCATAAGAATAAGAAATAGTTGTAATACCATCAGGTTCTTTTTCATCATTGAATAAACGATTAAGTGTAACACGATACCAAGTATCAATTATTTCTCCCTTAGCTTTGCGCTCACGATATTCACAATTGTACTTAATAAGGTCACCTTTTCCATCTGCTTTTGCGGCCTCTATTAATTGTTTGGCAGCGTCTTCGTTAGGAACTCGATATATTTCTTGCGTCTTTAATAAATAATTCATATTAACTCCTTAAATAATTTCAATGTGCAGAGGAGGATGCTCTGCATAATATTCTTTACTGATGGCGAGTGCGTCACCAGCAATTTTGCTTGCTAACTCTCGAGGAGCAGCAACTACGATTGTATCACAATGATAAGTGTAATAGAAAGCACAAAGTATTGTACCGAGATCATATATCTTACTATATGCGATTAATGTTGAATGCTCATTATTATCAACTAAATAAATAGCCTACATATCAGAACCAATTTGTACTTCAGTTGTTATTTTCATTATGCCACCCCATTTATAATACCTTGTTTGTAATCAAAGAAAACATAACAATAAGTACCTTCATCATTTGTAATCCAGATTTCAGCCGTCCAAGTATCTTCATTTACAGTAATATCTTTAATCTCGCCTAGATTCTCAATAACTTCCATAAAGATATCACTTAATTCTTCATTACTATAATCATCATGATGGAAAATAGTAATGTAACGACGTTCCCAGCATATAAGAGCCCAATAATTTTGTTCAGGCATACCCGGATCCATAGTTGCGCCAAACATACGATAAATATCTGTCTGTGCCTTGCGCAACTGTTCATCTGTCATTGGTTTTAATTGTGCGAAAATACTAGAATTTAAATCTGCTAAAGTAATTGTGAACTCACCGCCATCTAACTTTACTGGTTCCCAACTACCATTTTTACATTGATACATTTTCTTATCTTCTTCCACAAGCGCATATTCATTTTCCATGTTCTCACGATATGGAAGAGCATCTAATATTTTTTTTGTTTTAATATTTAACATATATTTACTCCCTTATCATTCTATATATATTATACCATAAAATATTTTTCATTTCTACTCGTCATATACTTTAGCAGTGTTAATTAATATACGTTTTAATTGTGGATCCATATTAAATCTATCAGCATTTTTTTCAATACTTTTTAATAGGTTACCATCTAATTGACGCTCGGAAGCAGCCTTCCAGTCGCAAAACATTTCAACAATATCAATTAAATTCATATCATCAATACCATGGTCAAAATGTTCTGGATGATGACGATATTGCGCATAATGATGCTAAAGAGCGCCATTCATTTTTTCTAAGCACTCACGATACTCAGGACTATCATAAGTTAATTCAGAAAGTTTTGGAGTATATTCTGTGAATATCTCAAGCTCAGGGTCTTCGAGTTTAGCTCTATCATGCTCGAGCGCACGTGAATATATCTTCACTATGAACTGTTGGATATATTCACGAACTTTCTCGATATGCTTATAAGTTTCGACTTTGCATTCAGCCTAAGTCATATTATCCACACTTACTATATCCACATTCGGTACAAGTTACACAACCCATTTCGTGTTTTAAGTCTGCACCGCATTGAGGACATTTTTCTGCTAAAATTTCCTGAGCTGTTGTTTTATGTTCATTATTAAATTTTTCCCACATTTCCATTAATGCATTGCCTATAGCAACGGGGCAGCATGAGCCAGGAGAAACATCATTCTTTGTAGCTCGACGAACAGCATAGCTAGGACAAGTCCCACTGCTCTTAAGCTGATCAACAATTTCTTCAATAGGAGTACCATTGCGCGCAGCCAGACTAATCATACGCGAAAGCCCAATCATAAAGTTATTGCATCCACCGGTACTTCCTTTGCTTAAATAAGTATTACGCAAATTGCCATCTTTATCAAAGAAAGCAGTTATATGAAGAGAACCGCATCCAGTAGTTAAATGATGTTCCATACCTAAGCAATCAGAAGTGCCTTTCTTCGAAACTATCTTTTTAATCTTAGATTCTTCGACCGCAGTTTCAGATTTCTTTTCTCCTGAAGTAGCGTTAAGAATAGCCGTGCGCGCACATCCAGCACGAAAGACTGTAATACCCTTTAAGCCATGCGACCATGCATTCATATAAATGTCGCGTACGTCATCAACCGTTGCTTCATTGGGAAGATTAACCGTTGATGAAATACTTGCATCTATGTGCGCCTGCCAGATGCTTTGCATCTTGATACGATTAATGGGTTCAAGTTCAGCAGAAGTAATAAACCATTCAGGTAAGTCCGCATCGTCTTTAATACCATGGGCATCCATGTATTCTTTAACTATTGGAGTATATACTTTGTAGGTTACGTCCTTACCATGTAAAGACTTAGTAGTACGAGTATAATAATTAGCAAAGATGGGTTCAATGCCCCCGGAAATGCCCAGCATGGTGGACAACGTGCCTGTAGGCGCAATGGTTAATAATTGACTATTATATAAACCAGCGCTTTTAAATCCGTTAATTGCTAATCCATTTGGATTGTAATGTCGCTGAATAAAAGATGAATTTATTACTTCGGGGATATATTTAGGATATGGCGTGCCATGTTCAGCTGCCAATTTGCTGCTTGTTGCAATAGCGGTACGCGCCAATAAAGTACCAATTTCATCACTAATTGTAAGGGCTGCTTTGGAACCATAAGTAATTTGCATTTTGATCAATGCATCAGCAAGACCCATGATACCTAAGCCAATTTGACGCCAATCACGCACACTATCTCTTTGCTCTTGCAGAGGATGACGATACAGTCCCTCATCTAAAACATCGTTAAGTGCACGCACTGCAACATCAACTGCCCGTTCAAATTCTTTCCATTGAAATTCTCCATTTATAACAAATGCAGCCAAATTTAATGAACCAAGTAAACAACTGCCGCCAGCGGGCAGTGGCTCTTCGGCGCAGGGATTAGTTCCAGCATATTTAAAATCCGGATGAGTATTTAGCATATTTTCTTGTTCAATTCTATCCCAAAACAGAATACCTGGTTCTGCATAATTCCAATTTTGTTCACAAAGTAAATTAAATAAATCTTTTGCTTTTACGGTTTTACTAATTACTTCACCCGTTTCAGGTCGAGTAAAACTTAATTCCCAATCATTATCATGTTGTACAGCGGTCATAAAGTCATCAGTTACGCGTACAGAAATGTTAGCATAATTAACTTTATTTAAGTCACTTTTGATTGTGATAAACTTTTCAATATCGGGATGGTCGCATCGCATGGAAATCATTAAAGCCCCCATAGTGGACTATATCTTATTTATTATATAATAATAAACTCGGGCGCTAATACGGTCTTATTGTTTCCTCAACCGTTAGTCTCTACACCTTCTACTGCTTTTTCTTCAGTAGCTTGGCTCGGGGTTGTTGGGCCTTCCCCGAATTCACCCAATTCAAGACGCAGGGCTTGTGCTTTATCGTATTTTCTTTTTAGAATAATAAAACTATCGTTTGGATAAATAAAATTTAAAAACTTTAATACATCTTCTCTATTGGCGAATTCTAATACGAAACAATTTTCATTAGACTTTGGTCTAATAATTGTTGAAATTGCGCATTGTTTTAATAAAATTTGTTGGATTCCTTCAAGTATTTTTAACGAAGAAGTAAAAGAGATTTTTTGCCACAATCTATTTCGGTCTTTTCTTCTGCCCCATGTTAAACATCCGTCTCCATCAAAAAATCCTTGTACCAAATATTTTTCTAAATTTTTAGGAATAATGGGACAATGTTTATTTTCTTTTGAAGAGCAATGCTTATTAAAATCAGTAATTAAATCTAAATTACCAATAGTAATTCTGGCACGAGGAAAACGTTTGGTTTTTGGAATATAGGTTAAATCTTCTGTATAATTTGCTCCAATGTATTCTGCAATAAATTGTAATATCTTTTTATCTTCTAAACAGCACCCAAATTCAACTACATTATCATTGATGTATCCATCTGCTAAAGCATAGCCAATAATATAAGCTTTTTCTGGAGTATCAATTTTATTAAACATTTTTGGGTTTTTATATTTAGGTTTTTTATATTTAGACTTGTCATTTAACCCATATTTAGTAATCCAATATCCAATAGTTGATTTTGCTTTTCCAACAATCTTTGCAATTTCTTGTTGTGTTAATCCTTTTTCTAAATATTTTTCTAATAGTTTTCTATTCACAGAAAGAGCCTCCTACTCTATATATTTTCGGAAACTTACAATTTAATTAAGCAAGTTTACGTCTGCCATTTTGTCCAATTTGTTCGGTCACTTGTGAGAAAGTGTCCATGAAAGAAACAGCGCCACTTGTTGTTTTGGCTTGATTGTGAACTCTTGCACCCGCTGGAGCCAATTTACTAATATCAATGCCGCATCCTCCGCCATATGAATAAGTACGTGCCAACTTTTTACAAGTTTCATAAATACTTTCAATGGAGTCCTCTGGAGGACTAATAACATAACAATTACTATATGTTACTCGCTCTATGCGCTCACTTACATTTCGGTTAGAAAGAATACGACCACCAAATAAAAATTTCTTATCAATAATTAATTGTTTTACTTCTTCATGACCATTACTAATACGGTCTAACCATTGGTCAAAACTTTCATCACCACGACGATATTTTTTCTCCCATATATCAATACCGAGAGCATTATTCTCGCCTAACCAATCTTGTATTGTCATAAGTTACTCCTTTATCTAAATGTAGTATGGTGTGGGGATACACCTACTGTATATGGATTTTATAATAATTTATTTAACGTAATTTACCCAATCATCTATGTATCCTTTAAGTACTTCAGCTTCTTCTTCAGTAGTTAAAGAACCATCAGTTCGCATAATGATTGTATTCTCTCTATTTGAAATATCGAATTCAGAGAAATCAAATCGGTCAGTATTATACCGCCTTAATACTTCTTCCACATCTGGAGTATTCTCTCGTGAAAGCTGGCGTATGAGCCGTATATGATCTGGGCAATCGCACATAATTAATAAGACATTTAAAAAGTCATGACTATCAAGAGCTTCCACCCCAGCAGGATTGAAGACTCCAAAGTTTAATTTATCTTCGGCTAAATCAAGAACACTTGTGCCATATACCCAGCCATTAAATTCAGCTGCTTCAAGCATCTTACCTTCTTCAATTAGTTGAATAAATTCATCTCTGGTTATAAAATGATAATCTTTACCATCTACTTCATAATCTCTTGGTGGACGCGTAGTATAACTTACTTTTATGTGCGCTTCTGGATATGTTTTTGCAAGGGCTTGGAGCAGCGCATCTTTGCCTGCTCCAGCCTTACCACATATCGCAACTATATTATACTTCTTCATCTTCCTCAGTTATGCCTCCTTGATAACGAGTATCTTGTAAGATTAAATCTCCATTGCTTTTTACTTCGTTAATTTTATATAATTGATGTCCTACTGTGCTTGCATATTTCTTACAAATGAAATTATCCCCTGAACGCATTCCATTTACAATTATCATATTACCACGCTTAAACCAAGAACGCTCAACTATATGTTTCTTGCCATCCGCTCCACGTTCAGAAATCTGTCTATCAAATAATGCGAAATATTCTTTTCTAAACTTTACTTCAACAACGCCATCGGGAGTCAGCAATGTTACTGTACTTTTTGTTTTATTTCTATCAATACAAGTTCCTGCAATTTTCGTTAACTTAAAAAGTGGAATAGTTTTATTACCACGATACCAATACTTATCAGCTTCTGGCTCTTCTGGTAAATCAAAGAAATCACTTAAACCATATTTTTCATTATTGATATTTAATAGCTCGTGGTCATGATAATAAATACATGCAGCTTCCATTTCCCAATGTGAAATTGTTCCGGACGCATATTTATCCCATTCTTCTTTGAATAAAATTGTATTTAACTTGAATAATAAATCTGATTTATTTTGCATCATCCAATGTCTAAATATATCCATTTCACTTTGATATATCTTATCCCACTGTTTTGCATTCATTAAATCTCCATCAATTAATCTTTCCCAACCTTGACTAATTAAAAAATCAATTGCGCGCACGTCTAACCGATAATTTATATCTGATGCTTTCTCACGACATACTGCTTTGAGATAACGATTAAATTCATAAATGCGCAGACCGCGTTCCATCTTTTCATCATCTAATGGAACTAAATTGTATTTCAGTAATGTAGGGAAACTTGTTAAGTTCAAATTTGTCTTTGGTTCACAAGTTGTCCATAAATACCATGCCATTGTAAACTTGCGGTCTTCTATACTATCAAAAGCTCCTGCTTTGATAAGTGAAATCATTGCTTGTTTCTTTGGATGTGCTCTATTTACAAAATCTTTTGGTGATGTATATGGACGATTCTCAATTATAACTTTGATAAAATTATCACCAACATTTACCAAATTCTTAAATCCCATTAAGATACAATTATTTTTTACATCAGGCGTAAAGCCATATTTTGAGGTATTAATATCAACTAACTTAACATCAATATCAGATGTTGTCAATTCACCAATAGCTTTTGCAATTTTACCATAATTAGTACTTGCGCCACTATCCTCATCAGTTGCACCACTATTTACAATCAAGCATGCCGTCGCCCAATAGATTGAATTCCAATGTGTTGCAAGATAAATCATCTGTACTCCAACAAATGAATATGGCAATGAATGATTTTTTGAAAATGCATATCCAAGACTTGGTGCTATCGCTGTAAACCAAATATAATCTGCATAATGTGCGTCACCCACATGCTCATATAATTGTTTACGCAAATCGGGAATTTTTTTCATTTGTTTCTTTGCAACAATTTTACGAGCTGCGTTTGCTTCTCCCAAAGTAAACTTTGCAATATCTTCATCCATTAAAATTTCCATCATTTGCTCTTGAAGAGGAACTGTGCCATAATACGCATCACAATACTTATGAAACGCCGCACGCTGCTTATCATTTAATCCTCGAGTTAACATTTCCTCTTCAAACTCATTAGGATGTTCTTTTATACGAACATATCTATCCTGCTGTGGCTCTTTGCCTTTCTCAGACATAAGACGCATCAACGCCGATGCCGCAGTCATCTCTAACATATTTTGCGGTTTGAGCTTTTTTGCTATCATCAAACCAACACCTGTTGCGAACTGGAATACGTCGAGAATATCTCCCGCCGCAAGGTGATCCCAAAGTTCTTGATTAGTTACATCTATAACTTCTGGATGGAGATATTGATTATAAAATGTTCTCAAATCAATATCTTCTATTTGTTTATCTTCCTTTAACATCTCATAACATTTGATAATTTTATCAGATGCTTCTGTTACAAGGAAGTCATACTTTGTATCACCAGCGGCTTCTGCCTCATGCAAATCCCAACAAGTTACTAAATCCCAACCAGGAGAACGCATAAATGATGCGGTTTCAAATGGGTTATCACCATACAAAATTACACCACTTGCATGTACTCCACGCTTATTGACAAGACCGCAAATATAAACTATGATATCTAATAAGCCAGGATATTTATTTACTTCCTCTAAGAAAGATGTAACAGGTTTCCTATCTCTTTCTTCATTTCCATATATAACATCATTAATCTCCCATAAGAATCCCATTACCTTAACTACTATTCACATAGTAGATGAGACTATACCATTTTAATCAAACTTAGTGGGAACAAAGTTATGCTTTTTAGTATTAAAGAATCTTGCCCTCCATCCATTCGTAAATTGGTTTTTAGAACCATTGCATTGTTTCGATGCAGTAGACGAATCAACTCTATAGGTTCGTGATAAATCTGCAATTGTATCATGAATACTTAAGATACAATAGTCTTTATCCAACATACAACATTTCTTTCCTACTGAATAAATTGTATTTTGAGCTAATGTCGTCCATTCTAAATTGCTAGAATTATTATTCAATTTATTCTCATCTTTATGATGGACAACGTTGTATTCGTCTGGCTTTGGATTATTTACGAACAATGTAGCTACCATTCTATGAAGTTTAATATGAGTATCTGCACCATAATTATCGGGAATTTTTACTTGTAAATATCCATCTGTACCGACATAAGGTTTTAATATTTTAGAAGTAGAGTTATAATAGGAATAAACGTTCCCATTCTCAGATATATAATAGTTTTTATATTCTTGAATAGGAAGTACCCTTTCTTGATATTTTTCTGATAGCAGTAAAGCGATTTCGTCTCTGCTTTGAAAATTAAGTAACTTCAAATTTTGTAGATTACAATTTCTTACATTGCCATCAATAAAAATAATTCTTTCATCATTTACTTCTACTTCTACTTCAGGATGGAAAGTTTTAAATACTAGATATTTAGCATCATAATATTTTTTATCAGATAATCTATACCTATTTTGTCTGGCTGATGCCTGTGGAGCAATTGTTTTTGGACTAGTATAATTATCTTTTTTAGAGAATAGATTTCCATTCTCATCAATTTTATAACTTTGTTCAAACCCATAAACTGGCTTTTTCATAATAAATTTCTCCTTTATTAAGTTGATTATATCCTTGGTAGTCGTTGAGGCCCATTCATAATCTGGATGTGCCTGCTGATTGTCTCTTTATAGAGAGGTTCCAGCATATTCGGATTTATAGAGCGCCGATTTGTTAACGCTCTTGTGGAATGAGAGAAGACATATATTGCGCTATATCTACATCAATTCCATCGGGATATTCTTCACTTCTATATCCACGACAAGCAGTTTGGATTGCAGATTTAGTTGCTTCTGTACCAAATGTGACAACCTGCACAACACCAAATTCTCCGCGTTCTTCTCTTATCTTTTCAAAAATCAAAGGACGCTTACTTGGCGCAAGGTCAATATCAATATCAGGTAATTCCGCACGTTCTTTATTTAAAAACCTCCAGTATGGCAAGTCCCAACGAATCGGGTCAAGCTGGGTGATACCCAATAGATAATTAGATAAAAAACCTGTTGCTGAACCACGACCGGGACCTACGATGCTACCGCACTCCCAAAATAAATTAATATAATGTTGGAATGTATTAAAATATGCAAATAGACAATCGTCTAACTTTTTTCCGATATCTTGAATAATATCAGCTTCAACGCAAATGCGGTCAATATAATTCCATTCCCACAAACCTTTTTCTATTAATCCTTCAAGACATTGATTAATCCAATATCTCTCTTGAGGATTATCTGATGTTCCTAAATCTTGAATGATTTTCCATCGGCCCTTTAATTCATCGGCATAATCATTATTAACACCAAAATAATGATGATACTCACTTTTATCGTATTCTTTAACTTGAATCTTTGGAATAATCTGTTTGCGCTCAAGGCTAAACCATTGAATTTTTTTTTGCAGCTCTTGACTATTTTCAAACATCCAATCAATTACTGCCTCATCTTCAATGCTCTTTAACATTAATTCTTTGACTTCATCGGGAGACATTACATATGTATACTGATAGAACTTATCAGTTTCACGGTCGCCATCTTTAGAAGTCAAATACGCACGATGAATTGGTCTATCTTCTGGACGCAGATAATGAGCATCAGTACCAATAACCATAGGGATGCCCAATGCTTTACTTATCTTATATAAAGTTTGATTAACTAATATCTGTTCTTCATCTGTGCTTGGAGCGCACTCAATATAAAAATCAGAACCAAAAATATCTAAACAATAATTTAAGAAATTATTGATATTGTCATAATAAATCTTGGCGTTTTGATTATCTCCAACTGCTCTTGCCTTTGCCATCAATAAAGCATTAGATGATAACTCACCACCAATACAAGCACTTGTTGCAATTACATGTCCAGGATTTTCTTTAATAATTCTCTTTAAATCTTCCTTTAAAGTTGGAACACGTTCCAGACGACCATATTCATATATGTTTGTCCATGCAAGTGAACTTAATTTTTTAAGTTGTGTATAACCGTCATTGTCCTTTGCAATTAATATAAAGTGATAATACTTTTGCTTCGGTTCTCTGGTCTCTGTAAGATAAATTTCATTACCTAACGCAATCGTAAAATCTGGGTCGGTTTCGCGCATCGCTTTCGCTAATTTATTAACTGTCATATGCGCACAAAGAGCCTCGTGGTCCGTTATTGCCAAACCACTTAGCCCTAATTCTTTCGATGTTTTAATTAATGCTTCAGGTCGATTAATACTATCAAGTAAGCGAAGATTTGAATACATGCTATGCGCATGGCAATTAAAGTATGTGTTCATTTCTTCCTCCCTTCATAATTTTATAATATTCTTACTTTATAAGTATACCATATATTTTTATCAAAATCAATCATGCTTTACAATAACCAATTTATCAACGGCACGGGTAGCCGCAGTATAAAGCCAGCGCGCATGTTCAGTTTTATTAAATGGAAACTTTTCTTCCAGAACTAATACTTTATCCCACTCGCTACCTTGCGCTTTATGGCAAGTGATTGCATATCCATATGAAAACTCTTTTGGTAATAAATCTCCATAACGATTTTTTGCACGATTAAGTTTATATGCTAAACGCCAATCGCAACATTTTTCACCAGTTAAAAGCATAATGCGATCACCCATAACCGCAGGATAAATACTTCCATTAGCAACAAAATCAAAATTCAGAACATCAAATTTTTGTATAGGTTCGTTATAAATTAATTGACGGGGTAACTTTAACCATTCTTGGCTACTATTAGTTAATGTGCCGATTGTTCCATTTACTAATGCGTCACCATCATAGTTAATACTTTCCCAATAATTACGCAAACAAATAACTTTATCTCCATCTTCTGGGTTAATACCTTTGCCCAGAAGTGCGCGAATATTATTATTCTGCGCAAGGCGTTGCATATTTGTACCAACGATAACTTGGTCACCCCATAACAGCATTCCAGTATTTAAACTATGATTAGGCAATATCATTACATCATTACCTTTCCAATCATCCAATGTTGCGTTTTCACGAATTTTCATTGTAAGCTGAATAATTTCTGAGTCCATGGCCTGACGCACGATTTCATCAAGGAAAACATGCGGATGGTCAAGTAAATGATTATCTTCATCTGTATCTATTGGTGGCAGCTGAAATGGGTCGCCTAAACATATTACATAAACTTTATGCTTAAATAGCTGGTCCATAAGACTCTTTGGCACCATACTGACCTCATCAACTACAACAATAGTAAAGCCAAGGGCGGGCTTAGGCTTATGCATAAAACCACCGGCCGGACGAGGCACACTATCAAATAAAAGTCGATGCATTGTCATAGCATTAGGATTACCCTTTTTACGCAATACCTCGGCAGCTTTGCCAGTGAAACTGGCATATGCAATTTGTTCCGGAGCGACATCAAGAGCTTCAACTATAAATCGCACAAGAGTTGATTTACCTGTTCCAGTTAAGCGTAGCCAGCAATTACGGTGTATTTTTCACCAGCGCGATGCCGAGCTACTGCTATTTTCAGTCCTTCTTCTTGACCTTTAGTCAAAATCATGACTTACTTCCTCCATTTCTTGAAGTTTTAAATTTTTTATTTTCTATAATCATTGTATCATAATTTATAAAATTTTTCAACAATTGCTCGTAAAATTTCCAAAAGCATTTTTTAATTAGGTTTTCGGGTCTCGCATCCACTACCGGGCGGAGACCCGAACGGATACATTTTAGAAGTAATAAGGCCAATTTCGTGTCACATAATAATCCTTAATTTCTACTTGTGGTTTTTCATATCCACCATAGTTATTAATTTTACATTCACCAATAATAGTAAGTTCATGACCACCCATTGTGTCATGTAAATTTTCATATTCCTCGTCAGACACTTTAAATTTAATAAAACTTAAATCACCAAAACTAATATGAAGTGTATTTGCTTTATATAAATTTACATTATCCGCAGTTACATTAACATTTGTAATAGCGATTAGTGGTTCAGCTACGCCTTGGCCCCAATAATCATACAACGCACCAATATCTAAAATTGTTTGCTCTAAATTATCATCAGTACGATGTAATTCTAAATCAACAAAATAACAAGGAGAAAAATCAATATCAGCATATTTTTCATCTAAATAATTAATTAATTTAGTGAAATTTTCATCTTTAATACTGACACCACCCGCATTTGCATGACCTTCACAATATTCAACTAATCCACTGTCTAAAAACATTTGCCGAGTATCGGTGATGGGAATATGGGGTGCGCCACGCATTGATCCTTCCCAATATTTCACGCCATCGCGCTCTACCTCATTCAATATTGCTGTTGGATGCCTCCAATAGTTAGCAATTTGTGTAGCAATTAAACCTGTCAAATTTTTATCTGCTGCTTTTTCTTTTGGCATCTTAACTGCAATTAATACATGGTCATAAAGGCAATTGTCAGCAATAATTTTTTCAACAATCGCTTTAATATCATCACGGTCTTTTTCTTGATGACGTTTAACATTGCCGCAAGTGCGCACCGCCTGTTCGACACGCATTTCTGTCATTCCCTTGTCGCCGCGCTTAGTGGATGGAATTTGTTCATATGCGCGGAAAGTTAACATGGATTCAAATAACAATAGGCGCTCTTGTGCATTACCAGAACGGTTAATTGCATTAATAAATGGCGCAATATAAAATGCCACTTTAAAAGGATTTAAAGAACCTTGCACTTTAAATTCTTGCTTCTTTACCATTTCTTTTAAGAACGGATTTGTGATATTTTGTAAACCTTGTTCAATAATAAAACGCACTTCATATGAATTTAAATCCATAATATCAGCAATAATACCAACAGCAGCTAAATCCATAAAGCTTTCAGAGTAATCAATACCTAATAATTTATCTAAATAAGCACAAAACTTATATACCACTCCGGCGCCTGACAATGATTTAGTAGGATAATCACACATTTGATTATTTATAATACAAGCATATTCTGAAACATGGTCAGCTAAGTGATGGTCGATAACTAATACATCACAACCACGTTCAACAAGTTGTTTATGCACATCATAATCATTGCTGCTGGAATCGGGCGCAATTACAAGTTTGATATCCTTAGGTATAGTATTTAATTTAAGTCCATGAGACTTATCATCATGTACTCGATAAGTAATATTATTTTGAACATATGCGGGGAATAAACAATTTAAATAATTAATTAACAAAGCTGCAGAAGTATAACCATCACAATCTGAATCAACTTGAATTAAAATTTTGTCTTGCGCTTTAATATGTTTAATTAACATTGTTGCCCCTTCGCGCACATTCATTAAACGCTCAGGCGCAATTAAATCATCTTTAGTCGTATGTAAATAATGATTTATATTTTCTTTTCCAATTATTCCTCTATTAGCAAAAATTTGCTCAATCGGACTCAACTTCGGATTCCTTGGTTGTATCAACTGATATTGTAGGCTCATCGACAGTTTCCTCCTCTGTTGTTATAATTGGATTTTCAATAGGATTATAATTATCGCTTATGTCAACATGATACATATTTTTTAATTTACGACGACCTTCACGATTATTTACTCCATGATTGGTAACTTGCAGCATTGCTTTAGCCAATGACTCATTTTCTTTACGAGCCTCATTTAACATATTGACTACATCGACCATATAATCTGTTAAAATTCCTACATTTTTATTATATTCTGCGTCTTCTGGCGCATGCAAAGTAATCGCCATAAGAGCATCAAGTACTTCTTTTTGTTCATGTTTCATAATATTATTCTCTCCTTAAATAATTGCATAAATTTTTCTGGGCCTTCATCGGTTGGGCTCGCTTTATATGAAGTAATTAAATGTTTATCAAAAATAAAGGATATTAATACTTCATTTTTATATTTTTTATGTAAACCTAAAAGTTTTGCTTTTAAACGTTTAAATTCACTATCACCTAACTCTTGGAATTGTCGGTCAAAGGCGATAATAATTTCTTGCACTCTATCTTCAATCAATAACTGTATTTGATATGATGATACACTGCTACCACAGCATGCAACCGATATATCATTTTCCAAACCAAAATAACTTTGAAATTGTAGAGTGGATTTTTCACTTTCAAAAACAATAGCTTTACCCATACGCTTTATATTGTCTTTTGAATTATTAAGGTTATATAAATTTAATCCAAGAGAATGATTATATTGTTGTTTATTAATAATCATTGGACGATATTTACCAAATCGTTCTGCATCTTCTTTGACCATCGTTCGTCCGCGCAGGCCTATAAATCGACCATCTTTATCAAAATGAGGAATACTAATTTGATCAGTAGAAAAATTATATCCTATTTGCGCATGCGCTAATATCTATGGTTTAATATGATCATTAATCCAAGGCGTTAAATAATTCGGATTAATTGCCAATGGTCCTAATATGCGTTTATCATATTCTTTTAATTGCGGTACTTGATTTACTGTTGGAATATCATTAATCTTATTATATGCAATTAAATATTGCCAATCTGTTAAACCAAGATCTTCTGTATCATTTAAATCAATAACTATATTAAATTTAGCAGCAAGATAACGCACTGCATCATTTAAATCCATTTTGCGATTAGATTGAATTTGAGCAACTTTAATTGTTAATTCAAATATATCAAAAGCGCAATCACAATCCGTATAACATTTGAATAAATCACTATTTTCGTAAAAATAGAGTTTTCTACTTCCTTCTCCAGGTGGATTATGACAGATGGTATCAGAGATAAAACCAAAAGGGGTGAACTCTGGATTGCCACCCCATTCAGTTACTAATTGAAAGTAGTCATCAATGGATAACTCTTCTCGAATTGCCTTCTTATCATAATCTTGCATACTTAACCTTCAATGATGACTTTGCAACACCAGCCGAGAAGACCAAATTCTTTTGTGACAACTTCACATAAAAATTCCATAGGTTTCATATTTGCTGGTTTTTGTTTGATATAAAATTTTGCCATATCTTTTGGCATCTTATATTCATAAGGATGACCATTTGCGTATGTGGGCATTGAAATTGAATCATCAACCCTGGGCGTTAATTTCTTTTTTGTAAATTTCTTTTGTGACGTACTCTTAGACTTTCGAGTAATAATATTTTCACTAAAATTCATATATCCTCCTTAAAAAGCACTTGGCTCTTCTGTAAATATTTTTAAATCTTCTATCGATTGAATCGCATAATCATATGAAGTGCAAAACATTGGCTTAATACGACAACAACCCAAATCTGCTTTACACCACAGATATATTCCTTTCCATCGTCCACGCCTATTTTTATATACTGATAATTTTAAATTCGGTGTATCAAACGTATTAGAGCTTAAAATTGTCTGTAATGCTTCTAAATCTTCTGATTTAACTGGAAGATAAATACCACCCCAGTCAACTTTATCTGCAATAGCTTTTGCACCACGCAATAAGTTTTGGTCAGGAGTTGTAGCTTGTTGATAATCCATATTTAACTACGTTGCAGACATTATAAAGATTCCATACTTGTTACATATATCTTTAAGCCGAATGGAAAGCATGTATAAGATATTATCTTCTCGAAGTTTAATTCCGCCACTTCGACGAGTGATTTCTTCCAATATTTTAAGGGAAGTATGAATATAGTCGTGACACGTTATTCTCATATTTCTATGAGCGCTGACTATCTCTTACCACATAAAAATTTTTTATGTAGGACACCTTTTCGGCATTTAACTGGCTTCGTTTCCTAAAACCAGACTACGTATCAATAGTAGCCCTACTCCCCCGTCCAGAAGACCTGGGGGATAGTCGATACAGCTTCTTTTTTTTAGACGTTATTCCAAGTTCTATTTTTTATTATATCAGCGACTGTTGATTTAGAACATTTATATTCTTCTGCTAATTTATTATAAGATATTTTTTCATTTTGATATCTTTTTCTAATTTCATTAGCTATTTCCTAATTCATTTTTGTATGTCTTCCTTTTTCAATATAGTCTGGCATAATATTTTCATATCTTCTTCCAGACCAAATATTTAAAAATGAATTATAATGTAGTCGTTCTGAATATTTTTCTTTATAAATTTTACTTGGACTTTCTCCATTTTTATAAGCAATACGTAATTCTTTTATCTCGCTTGGGGTTAACTCTGCTTGCCCCCAAGTTAATTTTTCTTTCTATTCCAATGTTTTTGGCTTAGAAGCGTTTTTCCTTCCAATTTCAATATTATATCCATTTGGAATTAATGTATTATACTAATTAATATAATATTTTTCTAATTGATTCAATATATCTATATCGGAAATATCTTTAACTAATATTTCATAAGTAAAATTTTCAAATCCATATTTTCTAAACGCTCTATGCAATGGTGAATTATATTCACTACTGTTTTCATTTTTATATGAACTTTTATGATTATTATATCTTTCATTTTTTGGACTAATTGATTGTCCTATATATTGCTTATTATTAATTTGATTTATAAATCGGTAAATAATTCCCATAAAATCAACTCCTTTCAATATCGTATGAAAATAGTCAATTATATTTTAATTACTTCCGTCCAAAAAAAGTTTGCCACGGGATTCCCATGCATTTCTGTTTAGGGTTCCCCGTTAGCCACAATTGTGACCCCGCTGATTAGCGGAAAAGTGTTTCACTGTCCCGTCACCCTTTCAATAGGGTCGAACACGTATTTAATGTCATGATCACGGATATTTTTCTTAATTTTATCCTCAACGTCTTGTAGGGAGAAGTCAGGCAACTGTTCAATATATAGCGGGGCACTCGCAAGTACTGCGGCGGCTTCGCGGACTCTATCCTCTTCATCACCTTGATATTTTCCATTAATAATATGCTCCTCATTTACATTTGCTAAAAACGCAAGCATCATTGTTTGCAATTCTTCTATATCTTGCTCTGTACTTATATACAAAGTAGGTTCACAAGTTCCATTTTTAATCCATCCAAAAATTTCATCATAAATTTTATTACAAGAAATAAAACAAGCATCTGCAATCATACTACGAGATTTACCAACGCCAGTAGGAGCTGAACGCAGATAAAATTTCTTTAATCGTGCGCCTCTTGTAACTGTGTTGATAAGTGGACCATATAATGGTACTCCAACTTCTGGATATGCTTTCAAGCGGTCAATTAATTCTAATGCCCCTTCTCCAGCTTGTGTTGCTTCGCCAAATTCATTATCTACATATTCAGCGCGAATAGACTCAATTTTCCCATCAACCTTGTTTGCAATATCTTCTAAGGTTGAATTATCTAACCATTCTTCTTGCATTTGTTTGCGTTTAGTATCTAAAATATTATCTGGGTCATAGATATCTGACACATCAATGCCATATTTATCATATGCGCGCAATAATGACATCTTCTTCATTCGGCCATAATAATAATCAAATGCATCGCCAATTGCTGACTCAGATACTTTTGCAATCCATTCATTACCTTTATTGTTTTTAAATACTGCTTCTGCTTTTGGACGACTACTTAAAAAGTCACTAATATTTTCTAACGTGATTTTTTGTGCGCCTAATTCATAAATCTTATATATAGCGCCAAATACAATGCGATGAAATTCATCAGGAAAATCTTCATCTGTGATAGTATACTTATCTGTGAAGTCCAATAAGCTTGGATTATTATAAACGCATCCAATAACTTGCATTATACTTGGAACATCAACATATTTACTCGTCATCAGCATTCTCCTCATCTAAAAATGTAAAAAGTTTTCTTTTTTTTATAGGTTCACGCTGTGGAGATTTTATTACTACCACAACTTCATCAGGTTTAGAAATCGTCTTATTCTCATTTAATTTTTTAGCTAAATATAACTTATAATAATATTCCTTTGCCGCAGGATACACATACGGCACAATACCAATAGTTGGATTAGAGAGAATTGGACGATTATGTAATACTTCAAAATAATAAAATAATGTGCGATATATGCCTGAATATGAAAATCCCATTTTCGTTGTATATTCAACTATTTGTTTTTGAATACCTGGATGCACATAATCCATCTTAAAGAGCTTTTTAATGTATTCTTCTAATTCAATTTGCTCTTGTCGAGTTGGATTTGCGTTATTAAGGTTGCATTTTTCGTGAGCATATCGATTCATATTCTCAAGCTTAACCGCAGGTTCTTTGTCACGATCAAAATATTGACCACAATAATAACATTTAACTCGATGCATATATCCTCCTTTATTATTATTATATCATATTTTTGTAAAAAAATCAACTCACAGTTATAATAACCGTGAGTTGACCGAAATTATCTGTTATGAAAGCTGCTTTAAGTCGTATATAATAAGGTCAAGTTCTGCAGCCTGTGCCGGTGTGCATTCTCCAACCTTCTTTCCAACTCCAAGATGACTCTCTACAATTTTTGTAATTTTCTGAGCCATAGTTGGACTATTGGTCTGCATTAAATGTCCAACGATGGACTGGAATTCATCCATTAATGCATTAAAGTTATAAGAAGTAGTTGGGGCCTCACGATTTGCTTTTTCATCCGTAACAAAATTGTTACTATGTTCAGCAGCTTCTTTATCAATTGCTTCACCAATTGCATTCACTAGTGAATCATAATTAAAATCAATTACTGCAGGGATATACTTAAAACGAGAACCAGCGATAAAGCGAGGAGTTCCACGCATAAAAAGTTTAGTTACAACTTCGCCATTTTCAGTCTGAACTTCACGAGCATAACCAATAATATCACAAGTACGTTCACAAACTAAACGACCTCGAGTATCCAAAGTAGGAACCATCTGATTAAACTCCGTACCAGTTTCATCCTTAAATGTCTTATCAACATCATGACTAATTATAACAAGACCGTAATCCATCTGAATAATCTTACGAAGACATTCATCAAACTCTTGCATAACGAGCTTATATCCTTGACCATAGGGGATATCGCCGATTGCTTCATAAGTAACTTTTTCATTACTTTCTCGTGAGCAAATAGCCTTTTCACAATAACCATATGCGATATCTGCAGTATCAATAATAACTGTTTTGAACAGCTCTTTGACTTCTGGGTCATTTAATTCACGTAAAGTTTTCTTAAATTCAGACCAAAAATTAATAGGCTTTACCATAATTCCGGGAATTGCATTATAGCCTTTTTCGAAAGCAAGCAATAACGCACCAGGAAATTTAGAGGCAACAGTGGTCTTTCCACTCTTTGCAGCTCCATAGAAGAATACTGAATACCCTCTTAAATCTCGACTAACTTTATGTGGTTTAATACTCAATAATGAATTTGCCATAATTTACTCCTTTTCTAAAAAGGCAAGAAACTTGCCTCTATTTCATTAGAACTTAAAATCACCAGTTGCAGGAACAGTGGTTGTCTTAATCGCATTAGCTTGATTGGCTCTCCATTCAGCCGTACGCTGTTTCTTTGCTGCAAGTTCCATTTCTCTATCACTCATTGCCTTTTTGAGTTCATTTACAGTAATAGTATCTTCACTATCCCATTCATAAGCTTCGGCACGCGCGCCAGTGATAACCCAGTCCTTACGACTGTGACTAATTTCACGAATAGAAGGCTCGCCAAATGCAGATTCCTCTGTAATTGTGCGAGTTACTGTGGCAGATACTTGATTACCCCAAATATTAGTAAATACGGGTTCTTTAGAGCTAGCGCCTAAACCAAGGAAATAATTAATTGCATTAGGATTGGTTGCAATAAAATCTACAGGAAGCAGAGCATTACGGAAATCAAAAATACAACCCTTAACAATAAGACCATCAGGAATATTTTTATCGGGGTCGCCTTCGCGCTCAGTAGTTCCTGTGATAATCATATCAACTTTGAAAGTATTACGACGCTTCTCATCAGCATCAAGATTATTATCAGTAATAATATGGATAAAGCCACCTTCATTACGCTTTGTACTTACCAAAGTTTCCTCATCTTTAGTAGTAGTATCATACCATTCATTTAAACCGATTGCAGAATCAATACGAATACGTGCAGCTTCATTCCAATCAGAATCCATAACAGTTTTAATCTTACCGTTAAGAATATCCATAAGAATAGGATAATTTGGGTTTTTCTTAGTCTTATTAGAATAAGTGGGTGCAACATAGGTAAAATGAACAGATACAATATTGGTATGATTATTATCAGTAGCAATATCAATAGTGCCAGTTACATATGGGGTGCCAGGGTTTTTAGATTCTTTACTAGATTCCTTAGCCTCAAGTTTATGTGCATATAAAATTCCTTCAATATGTGTCTAATTAATCATATTTTTCTTCATAATTATCAACTTCTCCTTTAATTTATTTTCATTTCTGTATTATTATTATAACAAATTTTTTATTTTTTTTCAATCTTTACTTAGATATTTCATCTCCAAAAAGCAGAACATCTGCATAAGGTAACTGTCGCGCAAACTTCATAAAATCTTTCGACCATTCAGTTAATTTATGGTATCTACGCTGAGTTGGCAAACACATTTCATAAAGATTTTCATAATTCATAGTGACTGTACGCGTTTGCAAAAAACTTTCTGGCAACCAACGAATCAATTCTTTCCAATATTTCTTATCTTTTGTTTCAAGATATTTTTGACGTAATGATTCACAAATATTAATTATAGTTTTTGCTGCTGATTCATTTAATCCAGTTTCGATTTCATGCATTACATCAGAATGATAATCATCAATTTCAAAACAATCTAATGTAATTGGTTTACTTGTAAGTTTATGCATAGTAGAAGTCGAGTTGGCAGTAGTACCTACTTTATAAGTATCAAATTCTTTCCCATTTATGGACTATCTTTTACCCCTTTCGGAGGATACCATTTCGGCATTTAATTAGCTTCGTTTCCTAAAACTAAACTACGTATCAATAGTAGCCCTACTTCCCTGCCCAGAAGGCCTTGGGAATAGTCTCTACAGGTTCATTTCAAACACACATTTTAAATATAAAACTTTACTCTACGTCTAAACTATAGCCTTCAATCTCGGCTTTAATTTCAAGCTGGTACAAATATTGCCCCATAGCACTTGCTTGTGACTTCCACTGCTCCATAGGGCAATTTGGTTCAAAATCAAGCTTACCAGCTTCTCTCTTTATAATCATTGAATGGAGTTTATTATACTTGTCCTTAACAAAATAATATTCTCCAATCGCCCTACTCTTATAATCATCAGATTTTAGTAATTCAATAATCCTATCAAACGTCATAGTAATTGCCTCCTTAAAATAATAAATCCTTAGTTTACGAGTTATATGTGTGTTTGAAATGCTTCCCACGGGATTCCAATGGGAGGTTCCCCGTTAGCTATATTTTACAAAAAATATAACCCTCGCTGATAGACGAGAAAAGTATTTCATTGGCAGAAAGAATTCTACCAGTAGAGTGGAGCAGTAATATCAACAGATACCATAATTTGTCGCATAAATTTACGATGCTCTGGACCAGCCATAATAAGCTTATGAGCAAGATTTAAATCATCAGGACACAAAGCAGCATATTCTACATAACTACCATCAGTATGAATAATAGAACGCTGTGTAATATCTTTTACAGTCTTGGCATATAAAGTATCATAATCGGGATCGAGCATATTTAAATGAGCTGCTTCCAACCATTTTGTCGCTAGATTCTATATAGTCGCACCGAATACAATAATAGGCTTAGTTCCAAATTCGCTTAAAGATTTATTCCAGCTATTATGAGGATTCCGCATTCCTCGAAATGCCCCCTCAAAATTAAACACTCTTATATTTTCAAATTTCATTTTTTAAATCTCCAGCATTTTCTATTATTAAATTAATACCGCTGTCAGAAGGTGAAGAGATAGTTGTATAAGTGGAAGAAGTCCAGTTTGGATTTGTCGATATATAACTTATTCCCTTACTATGATAACCTTCCTAAAAAGCTTCATATAATAACTATTTTAATTCATCGACTGTAAATGTAATTTTACCATCTTTGTCAGCTGTAAAAATTTTAATCATCATAATTTTACCTCATTTAATACTATAACCAAATTCTTTTGCTCCAAAATAATTTTGCCAATAGATTTCTCGTTCATTTAAAAGTTCTGGAGGACATTCCTCGATTACTTCAAACATAAAATTCTCAACTCCATCGGCTTGCATAGCTGGATACAACTTATTGCGAGTTTGCGCTTCAGCGCCTAACCCGCGTTTTATGTGCTGGCGCCAACGGTCGGCAAAACGTACGCATTGACCCACATAGCACATGCCATTTTTAGTATTTGTAATTTTATAAATACCGCTAACTTTATCTCCTACAACACGACCAATTAAATCGGTTGTAGGCTTTTCATAGTAACATTTATAAATTAATTTATTGAGAGTTTCTGGATTGTGTAAATACGGAGTGATACTTCGTAATTTTTCAATCTCCAATAGGTCAGTAGAAGGAATTTGTAACATATAGAAACTTTGCTGTTGCGCATCAAGCATCATGCGTTTATAAGATTCAATGGCTGCACGAGTTTTTTCTTGACTTTCATTTAATCTATGACGCTCTGATATTAATTGTTTGCGTAATTCTTTAATTTCATTTGCAAATTCTTCTTTTACTATTAAAAAATCTGACCGATATTTATCAATTTCTTCTTGATAATTTTCGGCTTCTTGTTGAGCACTTTCCTCAAAGGAAGTTTCCATTCGCGCTTTAGCTTTATCATAAATTGCGCTGACGACTTCTCTTGCCATTTCTTCAGTTGTTCGTGCATTAAAATCTAATTGGCTAATGCGAGCATTAAGTTCATCTTCTTCTGACTATAAAGAACCAATGCTAAGATTAAGTGCATCTTCTCGTTCTTGTAAATCTCGGATAGTATTATTTTCCTGCTCAATGAGTTGAGAAGCTTCAAGCACCTCAAGGCGCAAATTGTCTCTCTATTCTTGTAGAATAGCAATCGACTTCTTCTATCGAATAATTGAGTGCTTTCTACTAAAATAAATATAAAAGTGTGCGCCGATGGAAATCAGACTTATTGTTCCAAATATTATTAAAAGCGATAGTTCAATCGGCATAAGTTAAAAAATTAAGGGGCAGAAACTTGCCCTGCCCCTATTTGAAAGACTTTATTCGATTACTCTTCCTCAGCATCGGGATCAAAAGCCATACCAGCATCATTAAGAGAGAGGAACTTGACTTGCTTATGGGTTCCATCCTCAAGCTCAATCTCAGCAACGGTACGAACACCCAGCTTCTTGCGCTGAATAGCAGAAGTAAAAATACCATCAACCTGACGCTTTTCGAGACCAAGAGCCTCAGCAACATCAGCAGAAGTGAGATTAACACCGTTGTTCTTCTTCAGATAATTAAGAACGTTTTTTGAATTTTCTTTCATAGCCATAGTAAAAATTCTCCTTTAAATTAAATATTTTTTATTATTATTATTTGTAGCATTTCTTTTGCTTACATTATTATTTTACAAAAAATTTTTAAGAAAATCAAGATTGATTGAGTATTTTTAAAACTTCTTCGTCAATCTTTTCCATATCTGCAAGATCACTATATCGATTGCAAATATCTATTATTTCTTTTTGCGCAGCATATCGCGCATTGGGATCATCAGAGTTTCGCATAATTAACTCAAGTTCAGCTAACCGTTGCGCAGTGCGCTTAATTTCGCGTTTCGTCATATTTATTCCTTATTTACATACTTATTATACAATAAATTTTTTACAAAATCAAGAACTGCTGCTTAAAGTCGTCCTCAGAGATAATAGGAATATTCAACTTTTTCGCTTCAGCATTTTTAGTTGAGGTTGATGTAATATCATTGTTAATAAGATAATCTGTCCGAGAAGATATGGTAGAAACAACCTTGCCTCCGTGCTTCTCGATATCCTTTTGAAGAGCGACGCGATTAGGGTATTGCCGCAGCCGCCCAGTAATTACGATTGTTTTTCCTTCCAATGATTTCTCCACTTGCGGTTCTATTGGAGATTCCTCAAATATTATATAATTTTTTGCGAGATTATCTGCTTCATCATAATTAAATTTCATGATGGCATTATGTTTCTCCCATCCGTAATTAGGCAACGTAAAAAACTGGAAGTTATTTTTAATCGCATCCCTAAAGTTTTCATATGTTTTAAATCGTGTTGCTAAATCTCGTGATGCAGTTGCCCCAATTAGAGGAATCCCAAGAGCACACAGGAAACGCTCAAAGGTAGTGTGAGAACTAGTTTTAATGGCGATTAAAATATTCTCTACGGATTTGGGTCCGAATCCGTCCTTTTTCTCCCATATGCTAGCATAGTCATCTAAATGATAGATGTCGGTGATAGAATTAACCCACCCCCATTCAATCAGTTGACCTAAAGTGGCTACTGATATACCCTTTGCATCTAATCCTTTTTTGCCAAGATAATGATCTAATCGATTAATTAATAAACCGGGGCAATAAGAATTAGTACATACCAGTACTTTAACTCCTTCATTCTCCTTTATTTGAGTTTCGTGAGCACAAATGGGACATTTAGTAGGAATTGATATATATGTTTCAAAAGTATCATTCATTATATTTTCAACACAGCATTCAACTTGTGGAATTATCATATTGCGTTTTGAAATTTTAATATGTTGTCCTACATAGGGTTTACCCAATATTTTTTCCATTACGCTAATATTATGCAAACTGGCTCGTTCCACAATAGACCCATCGGCATCAACTGGCTCAAATACTGCTACTGGTGTAAGAACCCCAGTACGACCCATTGTCCATTCAATGTACTTTAAAGTCGTATCATATAATTCATCTTCAAACTTATACGCAATAGCATTATTAAAATGATGCGCGGTTGAGCCAAGTGTATCACGCAAACTTAAATCATCATATTTGAATACAACGCCGTCAATTGGATAACTCATTTTTTCGGAACGAACTTTAATGAGCTCAATTGCTGCTTTTAAATTTTCATCCTGCTTAGAGCAACACCAGTATGGAACAATCTCAAAACCATACATATCAGCTGCCTGTAATTGTGCAGAAAGTGTATTTTCGGCAGTATCAAATGGTTCAATTACGTCCCAAACCACAAATGTTAATTTGCGATTGTATGATACTTTCGCATCTAGTAATCTTATACTACCAGCTGCAAAATTTCTTGGATTTTTGAATTCACTTTCAAATTCTTTAAAATCCTTATAAGTACAAATAATTTCACCATCTAACACAACACGTTGCTTATATGAAATATGTTTAGGAATAGTTGGATTGATTTTCATATTATGAAGAATATCTTCTCCAACATTTCCATCGCCACGTGTCTCAGCTTTTACTAACACACCACTTTCATATGTAAGAGAACAAGTAAGACCATCCATCTTTGCCATAGCTACCCACGGGACACTATTAGACCGGTCCAGGAAATCCTTAACTTCCTCTACATTTTTAGTCTTTGCTAAAGAAAGCATAGGATGATCGTGTTTAACTTTAGAGAGGGATGTTTTTACTTCAAAATGGATTTTAGCTGTGGGTGATTCGGGCAAAATTATACCACTTAAGCGCTCCATGCGCTCAAGTTGAAAATAATTTTTATCCCAATCTGCATCGGACATAATAGGTTCACCCTTATCATAAGCTTCCGTCGCTTGATTCAAGAAGTCTATTAAATTGTGCATTTCATTGATGATATAATCCTTACCCATAGCTTTCTCCTTTATTTTTCTTACATATATATTATACAAAAATATTTTTATAAAGTAAAGAAAGAGGGGAGAGACAAGCTCTCCCACTATCTTATATTTTGCTAACTGATTTAATCTGTTTATTCTGTATCATTAAATTTCCTTGCGCCGCACGTCCCATTAAAGGTATCTCCGTAGCCTCCAAAAGAATGGAATTTTTATCACCAAAAATAAGGACCTGGTCTCCATCTTGAATTAAAGTAGCAGCTACAATATTATTTTCTCCCTTTGAAACCATTATACCACGTGTGCGGCGATTTTGCTTGGGAATTTCATTTAAGCGAACACGTTTACCGTATCCACCATCAAAGAATAAGCCCAAATCATCAGTATCATTATGGATAGGCAAGACGCACACAACTTCATCATCTTCTTTAAGATTGATTGCAATATTTCCAACAGTCAACCGACTACTTGCAGCCCAATCTGTTGTAGATAATCTGAGCGCATACCCCTTCTTAGTAACTACAATTACATCTTCATCTTTTAATAATACTACATTGGCAAGTTGGTCGCCTTCGCGCAAAGTAATAGCACTTAAACCTGTTTTTTTACGCGTTTTTATATATTCTGACAGCTCAGTTTTTTTCATATAACCCTGTTTGGTAATAAAGCAAACATATTCAGAATTAGTATTTCTATATAACGAATAAATAACTTGTGCGTGTTCGCCATGTTCCATTGCAACTAAACCATCTACTGGAATACCTTTACTCTTATTATCACCATTTGGAATATCAGCAACAGGCAAACGATACAATTTACCGCTGTCACTAAATATCATCAATGAATCGGCAGTTGTAGTACGAATAATCATTGAAGTTAATTCTTCTTGTATCTTTACCCCCTTACCTTTACGCTTTTGAGGCTTATAGATATCAGAAGGAATGCGCTTTATGGTATTGCCATGTGTTAATATAATCATACAATTTTCAGGAGTTATTGCTTCATCATCAGTATTTTCTAAACTAATATCAAGAATTTGAGTGCGGCGAGGGTCACCATACTTTTTAGTAATAGCACGCCATCCTTCAATTAATTGATTATTAAATTTAATTGTATCATTTAGAACATCTTCAATACGAGCGATTTCATTTAATAAATTATTTTTTTCTTGTCTTAATTTTTCAACTTCAAGATGCGCTAAACGACTTAATTTCATATCAAGTACAGCTTGCGCCTGTTCTTCATCTAATATGAAATTTTTTATTAATGCCATTTTTGCATCAGCTACTGAATTAGCCTGTTTAATGGCAGCAATAACTTCATCAATATTAGCTAAACAAATCAATAAACCATCAATAATATGAATTCGATGACGATATTGATTAATATCATATTCAAATCCTCGACGATATACATCTTTTTCATGGTCAATATGTGCTTGAAGAAGTTGTTTCCAAGTAAATACTTTCGGGAATCTTCCAGCATCCAAAAGTGTGAAATTAATACCAAAATAATATTGTAAAGAAGTTTCTTTGTAAAGATAACGAATTACTTTTTCTGGTATTACGCCTTTATGCAAATATATTTTAATTAAAACAGTTTTCTTTGTTAAATCATTATGACGCTCAATGCCGGGATTATCTTCCCGTTGTTCAATTTCTTCCAACTTTTTACAAATTGTGTTTGTGTAAACACCATATGGAACTTCGGTTACTTCTAAACAATTCTCTTTCGCATCATAATTTATAACTGAACGCAATTTACAAGAGGCTCCATGTCCATTTTTAATTGCTTCTTTTACTTCACTTGCATTTACCAGAATTGCACCAGTAGCAAAGTCTGGAGCGCAATAAATATCATCAAAAGTACAATTTGGATTTAAGGTTAACTTTTCTAAAGCTAAATTGATATCTTTAATATTAAATTGAGGTACACTAGATGCCATACCAATACCAATTCCAGTAGTACCATTAACTATATTATAAAAACCCTTAGAAGGCAAAACTGCGGGGTACTGTTGAGTATCATCATAATTGTTGCGCCATTCCGCAATTGTATCTTTTTTGATATCAGTAAAAAGATAATTAGAAAATTCACTTAAACGTGCCGATGTATAACGCATAGCTGCCCAGTTTCCACTTTCTATTGGAGAACCTCCATTACCTTCTATTTCAATTAGAGGATAACGCATGGCAAAAGGCTGGCCCGCACGCATAATAATGCCTTCCGCAGAAGTATCACCATGAATATAAAAATCAACCATTGCCATACCAACAGCGTTAACGGTTTTCTTAAATGAATTAGTATGGGTTAATTTGTGTGAATGCATTGAATAAAAGATCTGTCGTGCAGAAGGTTTAAGACAATCTCTTGCATCTACCAAAGCACGAGATTGCAGAACTGCGCCACTATATTGCACAAATGCATCTGTGATAGTTTGTTTTAAATCACTCATTCTGCTACCTCCGTAAAGTCAACATTGTTAAATATAAAGTCGCGACGTGGAACAATATCTGTACCCATTAAATCATAAAGTAAGTCAATTGCTTCTGGAGAATACTCCATTTGTTCAAAACGTTGGAATTCATCAGTAAACATAGATTCCTGTGCTTCCTCAGGCTCTAATGTGCCCAATCCTTTGCAACGCTTAATTTCACCTTTTATTTGTCCACGTACTGCATTAAATTCATTATCATCAAAATAATAGTTACGCTTTTTTCCAGTAGATACGACCCAAAGGGGTGAACGCAACCAGTATAAACGACCTTCTTTAATAAATTCTGGAGCTAAATATGTTAAAGCAGCCATAATTAATAATCCGATGTGATAACCATCTGAGTCGGCATCAACACAGATGCCAAGTTTCCCATAACGTAATTTAGAAGTATCGTAGCGTCCAGGAATAATATTCATTGCGCTTAAGAGCAATTTAATCTCTTCGTTTTGATAAATATCTTCCTCACTATTAGATAAACAATTAATAATTTTACCTCGAATAGCTAAAAGTCCATATTTTTTATAATCACGAGCTTGCGCCATACCGCCCATAGCCGAATTACCCTCTACTATTAGAAGTGTGGAGTTTGGGCCAAGATATTCAGCATCTTTTAACTTATCAGATTGGAATACTTTGCGCTTTTGATTGCGTTCAATATCTTTTGTCGCTTCTAAAGCCTGCTTACGAGCTTTTTCTGCGGCTGCGTCGGCTTTAGTAACTCGTTTGACTAAATTAGCTACTGTAGCAAATTCATCACGATATGCTTTTTCCATCATCTTTAAAGCATTGGAAAATGCTGTTGAGGCCATGGCTCTTAAATTAGCATTATTAATTTTAGTCTTAGTTTGATTAGCAAAACTAGGCTGCGCGACAGAGCAATTAATTACATAAAATAAATTTGCACGAATTAATTCTCCATCATAAGTTTCACCTGTTAAAGTGTTAAATGTACGGGTAATTGCCATTTTTGCGCCTGTAATCGGGGAACCTCCTTCAGGACAGCGTAAACCATTTACGAAAACGTATGAGGTTTCATACTTACTACCCCATTGAAATGCTATTTCTAACTTATCGGTACCATCAGTTATGGTTTCGTGAATAATATGTGAATGAATCGGGTCTTTTAAATTATCTTTTACAAAATCTATTATACCATTTTTAGCATAATGCGTTATTTTTTCACCTGTGTTTGAATTATATAAATTAAAAGTAATTCCGCTATATAAGTAAGAAATATTTTTAATATCTTCGCATATGCGTTGAAAGCTGTAATGAATAGGTTCATCTTTAAAAACTTCTGGGTCTGGAGTAAAGCGAACACATGTTCCATTAGCGTGTTTAGTTGGACATTCATGATAATCAATTAAATCGCCTTTGAAAAATATAGCTTTTGCCATTTTCCCATCACGGCAACTTTCAACAACAAAATCATTAGAACTTAAACAGACACATTTTGCTCCGATACCATTTAAGCCTGAAACATTTTTATATGCGCCTTCTTCAAATTTACCACCAGTGTGAGATTTTGAATAAATAGATACTAAAACATTTTCTCCATTTTCACGGATACCAAAAGGAACACCACGACCATAATCTTGGACTTCAATAGTATTATTATCTTCATCGACACTAATATCAATTTGATTTCCATATCCACAGAGGGCTTCATCGGTTGCGTTATTAATAATTTCTTTGAACGCTTGATATGTGCCTTCATTATCAGCACTACCGAGATACATTTGAATACGAGTTCGAACGCCTTCTTTAAAACTTAATGATTTTATGTCGTCGATACCGTAATTATTTTTTCTTTCCATTTATCATGCTCCTTATCACCATCGGCTGACGCTAAACGATCTGCAACCTCATTCCATTTAACGCCGCTATGACCTTTTACTTTTTCTAATTGTATACGATAACCTTTTTTATATAATTCATAATATTCTTTTACAATATCAACATTTTCGGCTATCTTTCCAGAACTATTTTTCCAATCATTATTAGCCCATTGAAACATCCATTGATTAAATGTGTTAACCGCGTATGCACTATCACTAAAAACAATTGGAAAGTTAAAAAGAAAACTATCTAATGCAGTTGCTTCATAGATATTAATTCCATAATTCTTTAAGCAATACAAGACAGCTTTCAGCTCTTCGCGATTGTTTGTTGTGTTTTCACATCTTTCTCTATATATATTATAGATAAAATTTTCGTGATTGTCAACTGCGATTACTCCGAAGCCACCTGGACCGGGATTTGGATAGGCACTTCCATCACAATATATCTTCATTTTTGTCACCCTCTTCAAGCAAAACTAATTCCATTTTTAACCATTTCTTATAGTCCGCTCGAGAGACGGCATCAAGATATACACCTGAACGCACAGCAATTACCAAATGTTCATTAAACTGCTGATGAAGAGCTTCAAAAACTTTACGAGCTTCTTCATAATCAATTTCATCAGTAAAGCGTACAAGAATAATATCGTTTTCATTAACGGGGAAAGATGTTATTTCATATTCTTTATTAGGTGTCATATATAATACCTCCTTTACTATATATATTATATCATAAAATTTAATTTTTTGCAATAAAAATAAGCCATAGGATATCAAGACATCCTATGGCTTATGTAATTATTATTAATTTTCTTCATAGTCTTCATTCATTTTTTGCTCAATATTATCAGATGTTGTATAATTATATTTTAATGCATTTGCTTCTTGTTCGAGTCGAGCGTTTAATTCTGTCATGACAGATTCATATTTAACTCCATCTTTTGTGTTTTCTTTGGTGGATTTTCTATAGTAAAAACCTTGACTAACACCGTAAGCAGTCCAAGGGAGACCAACCATTGCAGTTAACCAAGGCAGTTCACCAAAATATGCATTTTTAACACATATATAGGCTAAAATAATAAAAGAAAGACTAATTACCCAAATTAGAGCTGACTCTTGGATTAAAAGAACTTTAGAAAATTCTTTTTTTGGCTGTGCTTTTTTCTTTCTTTTGGTTTTGACTTTCTTGTTTTTATCCATAACTTTAATCCTTTCGAGAAAATAAAAAGGGGGGCTTTTAGCCCCCTTATATATTAGTGACGAAGTTTATTTACTTCATCTAAATTAATCCAACAAGGTTTGTTAAAAATTTTACCGAAATGATCCCATTCTGTTTCAATGAGTAAACGATCCCCAGGATTGCATGTTCCTACCTTATTGCTCTCCACCGTAGGATTATCGTAAACTGTTATTTCGCCCTCTTCATGAACAAGCACTGAATAAGGAAGTGCAGTATACATAATATAATTACCATGAGATTTTTTTACATAACCAATTTTATTTGGTTGATACCTTAAAATAACTTTAAAATATTCTTGATTAAAATCATCAATAATATATACACTTTGATGATAGCTTAAAATATCAAGTACGTTAGGACTCTTTGTCTCTGTATCAGGACTATCCATTACAGAAACAGTCTTAGTCTGAGCGGTATAAATACCAATAATTCTAGAATGCTTAGGTGCTTTAGTTTTGTTCTTAAATAAACTCATTACATTTTTCTCCTTTAAGTTAATTTTCTTGCCAAATCGGCAACTTTACTACGATGAACATATCGTAATTCAATTTCACCATATATATCAGTATTGCGAAATACTTTTGACACTCTTTTCATTCCATTATGAATACCAGCATATGCGGGTGAATCAACTTGTGTTTTATCATCACCATCAATAATACATATTGAATTTTCACCAATGCGAGTGAGCGCAAGTTGCATCATATCTATATCCAAATTTTGAGCTTCAGAAATATATACACCACTATTGTCAGGTGTTTCATATCCACGAATATCAGATAAAGGCAATAAAATCAATTGTTCATTATCAATTAATGCCTCTACTTCCATACGACTACCTAATTTACTAATTAATAAGTTACCAATTTGTGAATCAAGTAATTTTTCATCACGAGTACCAGGATAAACATAATTTTATAATTTTCATTATAAACCTGACTATATCTTAATTTAAACTATTTTTTAAAGCAAGATAAATATCATGCTTGCGTTTTAAGAATCTTGGACAATTGTTATATAAAATATCTAAAATATGAATAACCTATAATCTTCCTCGCCACTATGTATGCCAAGCACTTGTATAAAAATTTTTATTCTTTTTTTCAATTCCTGTTAAAGAATTTATTAAATTCTAAAAATCTATTACTTCTGTTTCATGGTAGGCAGTGTAATTAATAGAGACATCTGTACTATAATTAGAATCACAATATAAAGAACCATCTCCATCGAAAAGACCTAAAGCAAATGCCGGTCGAAATTCTAAGGGAATTTTTTCATAGGGAATATGATTTATATTATAGGTTTTTTTAGGGATAATATTATAATTAGCTAAATCCTAAAAAATTTGTTCGTCAGTAAACTCTACTGAACAACAAATACTATTAGGACGAATATTATAAATTATTTTACAGTCTAACTACAAATCTTCTTTAAACTTTTCTAATATTTCTTTATCACGTTCCTATAGCTATAATCTAATACGTCCTGTCGTTCTTAATTTATCGACACAACCATCAGTAAATAAAAAACCTAACCAATAGGCTTTTTCTGGTTTGTCTATAACAGAAAAATAATTACTATTAATGCGTCGATTAACTCTATTTAATGTTTTTAATTCAAGATTCATTTCAGACATTAAATTTTTTATAGTTTCTTCTGAAGCATTAAAATGTTGAGCAATGTCTTTTAAAAAAGAACCTTTATTTAACATTTCTTTAAGTTCTTCTTTTTGTTCTAATGACCATTCTCTTTTTTTTCTTCCGCCTCTAATAGTAATATTATTTTCTTTTAGGAGTTTATTTATTTGTCGTCTATTCAAAGAAGGATATTCTATCAATAGTTTACTAATTGAATATCCATTTAGATATTTTTTTATAATTTCTTCTTTCAAACTTATTCCCCCTTTATTATATATAAATTCTAAGGTAATAAATTTTTCAGTTTTTGTCCAAAATTTTTCAGTTTAAATCCCTTGCGCTTCGGCCTAAGCCTACTCTACTCACTTCCACTATATAGTGTGTTTTCGATAGTCGATGAGCCTTTCCCTATTCAGGACTTGGTTGCTGATTGTCCAATCCAACTAATTTTTAAACATTCACACTTCGACTTATTTCATTCGTATGTTGTAGTTTAATTGGCTCTAAGGATGTTCCAGCAGTTCACAAGGTTTTACTTGAGCCTTATCCTTTAAATTAACCCAAGTCTAGCTGAATTGCGTGTAGCTACTGTATTACAAAATATTACAATTTTATTTATCTATCCTTTTTCAAGTTTAGAAAATAAATAGCCGAGCGCAAGAGTAGTTTTACCAGAGCCTGGCGCCCCCTTAAGCATTGTGACTTGATTTTGTAAAAGACTATCAACCGCACAAGCTTGATATATATCTCCGCGCATTGGTTTAATATCGCCAAATAGTCGTGAAGAAAATACACCATACTTTAAATGCCTATGCGACATTCCAGTCCATACTACTGTATCTATTGGTTTATGATTTTTATCACATATAATTAAATATTGTCCGATATTTAAATTATATATATTTATATTTTGATTTGAATAAAAATAACTTAATTCATCATCCGATAAAATTTTTTCCATATAACCAGTATACTCTGGTTCTTGGTCATATCCAACCATTTCGATTGAATCATTACCAAAAATTAAATTAGATAATATAAATAAAGACATGTCATTTGTTACAAATACAACTTCATCAGGATGATATTTTATATCATAATAAGTTGCACAAGCTAAAATTCGCATATCGTTATTATCTAAATATAATCCAACTTTCTGTAAAGGCTCAAGCATTTCTGGTTGATAATTAATTACATCGTATTTATCAATATTATGGTATAATTGATTTAATAATTGTCTTGCCGCATATTTTATATCAGAGTCTTTATTGGCAGATACTTTTATCAATTCCAGCTCTTCTAAAGTAATTGATGAAATGGCGAATCGACTGTTAAATAACTCACTTCCCATTACTAATAGACTGCTGGTATCATAAAATTTAAAAGTTGTCGTCCTCATCTAACTCCTCCTCATAAGTGTTGGGTCTTGGTGACTAGAACCCAATCACATTATGAACAATTTCACCACTTTGTTCATCTGTGATTTTTATAATTTCACTTTTTATTTTGGTAATTTTTATTATTATTTGATATTTCCATTTTTCAAAAACCACCTGTATCAATTCAGTGATACCTACTAATAAAGGGTATGCTATGGTGGTAAATATAATACCTAAAATAAAATTAATCAAAATAGTCACCTCTTTTCATAGCCTTCATAAAATTATAGACGATAGACTAAATTGATTAATTTGATTTGGCCTTTCTTAATCTGCGAATTGCAGTGTAAAAATGATTCTTTGCTTTTAAATAAGCAGCTAATTCAAGTCTTTGTTGTGCAACTAATTTTTGAATTTCATGTAAATCATCTTCAGTTTGTTTAATTTTATGTAAAAGCATTTTAGATTCATAATTATTTGGATTATGCTTAGAGCTTTGATCTATATTATGTAAAAATTTTTTTAATGTATATAATTCAGGTTTTATAATATAATCACGAATATGTTTACTTAAAGCAATAGTGGCGCGCATTTGTGCAATAGTGCATCCAGTTTTCTCACTCATCATATCTCTGTCTTCTTCAGCACATTGTGCAGTTTTAGTTATTGTAATTCCATCAGGAGCGATTAAAGTACAAGTTGCTATGCCTTTTTCTGCATCCCAATTAATAAAATCTTTCATTAAGAAACCTCCTTTGTTCTCAATACTACTATCATTATACCAAAAAAATATTTTTTAAGCAAGTTTAGCCTTTTTGGTAAAAAATTTTCCATATGCGATTTTTGGTTCAGTTTCGGTCGAGTTCGAGTATAACAAAAAGCCCAGCGATAAGCTGGGCTCTAGTAGAAGTAAAAATGAATGCTTCTTACAAACATGAAATGCAGTCACGCATCTGTTGCTCCATATCAGCGATTACTTCGTCCAATGACACAGGTTTGCAGTCATGCGCGTCGACCGATACATTATATACATACGGCAAATCATTATAGAATTTGCATTTGTCATGTGTATGGCCCGAAAGATTGAGCGTCATCTGCTTAAGTGATTCACGCTCAAGGTTGCCGGTCATACAGGGGTAATGGGTCATGAAAAAGTGATGTTTATTATACTTGAGCTTAATCGCAAGCGCAACTTCAACCACATTCGGGCAAGTGCGGTAAAGCGCTTCGCGTGTATCAGTATCATGATTACCTAAAACGATATGCACTCGGCAGGGAATTTGCAGAAGATATTCCAATCCCTTCTGGTTATCTCCAAGCATTACATCGCCGAGAATATAAAGATCATCATCGGGTTTAAGTTGAAGCAGATTATGAAGAATAACCACATTCATTTCTTCTACGTTATTAAAACCACGTGGTTCATATAAAAATGCGCGGTCATGATTAAAATGAAGGTCAGAAGTTACATAAATCATTTTTACCTCTCTTTTCTGCGTTTAATACACTTTATTTTCATAAGGCGATTCTAAATATAAAACCTTTACTGATATTTTCGTATCATTTTCTGGACGTTCAAATGAATTCCACATACGAGTAACAATATCATCTGGTACAATAGCATGGTAAGCGCGCTGATGATTACGCTTTATCGTTTCTTTTAACGAGGCTCTGATAACAAGCACCGTTACTTCAGCATTGGACAAATCCAAACGCTTTAACACTTTTAAACGAGATTTTTCAGTTAAATGAGTTGCATCAGCATATATACGAGTAGGCCCTTTGGCATCATTCAGATAATTCTGAATAGTTTCAATAAATTCATTGAAAACTTCGGTTTCATGAGTAAAATAATGGTCGTCTTTAGACTGCATATAGCTAAAGCGAATTTCATCGCGAGATACTACAGCGCAATCAGGACCGATAGCATTTGCTCGCAACCAGGTGCTTTTCCCAGAGCCAGGAGCGCCGCACATCAAGAAAAGCTGTTTCTTTTCAGGCTCTTTATTAATCTCCACAGGTTTTTTTGATTTCTTAAAAAGATTAAATTCCATAGATATTTCCTTTCACACGGTCATAAAACGGTATATGCTCACAAGTGTCTAAATTTAATAGTATCGCTCCACCAGACCAAAAAGAACCATTATCGATATCGATTTTATGGTCATCACCATATATAAGCAGAGTAGGCTCATGCGGCACATCCATATGTAACTCATCGGCTACAAAAGGAATTGGAGTATGACCATGGACGCATACTTCATCGGGTCGCTCACCGTTATCTTCTGGCACAATCACCTTATCACGAAAATGATTTCTGTCCCAAATTAAATCTTCACGGATAGGCAAATCTTTACGATATGGAGTATATCCCGCATGCGATAAATGCCAAATTGTGTTATTTTTTTTACTAAAATAATCCATATGTATAGGCAGTGTGCGCAAACGATCCAGCCACACTTTGCGCTCTTCTGGGGTCTCTTTTAACCAGCCCCTATATGTATCATAGCCGCCATTTACTATTACTAATTCAAGAGATTCATTGAAAGGATAGCCAGCAAGACACTCTTCCATGGCATTTATAAGCATATCTTCATGATTGCCCATCAGATAAACGAACTGCGGATTAGTGTATACAGCTTTAATTAATTCCCAATTCTTGTAACCACGATCGCCGCAATCGCCTAAACAAATTACTTTATCTTCTGGTTTAATATAATCGAGAATTTGCTCATAAATGTCATACATACCGTGCAGATCTGAACACACATACATCGACATGTTAAATTTCTCCTTTTATTTTTCTATATACATTATAATAAATTTTTTTATAAAAATCAAAGGCGGCTGTTATGCCGCCTTTTTCTCAATCCTTTTTCTTATTATCTAGCAGAAGTGAAATGTTTAAACCGCAGCATTTATTTTCTGAATTATATAGCATACATTTCTCTTCAAAACATTCTTCGACCTTTTCGTTACCAGTAAAGGGATCTGTACGAGAGCGCAATGGACAAAGTTTTATTTCTACAAGTCTACCCATATATACCTCACATTTCTGATGCGATATCTGCATCGGCAACATTAGTTGCCTCTTCGGTTATAATACCAGATAAACACTTAAATGCGAAATTCTTGTGTTTATAGGCAGTAAATGAAGGACGATTTACGATACGAACTACTACGCCTTCGCGCACATGAGTTTTACCGATGGGGTCGGGGCCGTCGTAGTAAGTTTCAGCAGCTTCCATTACCCATTCGCCAGGAGTTTTAGTCACATAATCAATAACTCCTTCACTATTTAGATATAAAATATTACGATCATTACTATCGGGAATACGAAACTGCTCAAACACAGGAACAGTTTTACAACCCATTTGCTCACAACGATAACGCATATAGTCAGGAGTATATTCTACGACATTGCCATCCTCATTAGTCATAGTCATACGATATACATAGAAATCAGACTGAGGCACAGGCTCTGGGATGCTAAATATACTGATTTCATCACGATAAAATTTTTCGCGTTGACCAGTTGGCTCACAGCCATATGAGAATACAGTGGTAGGACCATACCGACGCTCAAATTCTTTATCGTTTAACTTTTTATTACTTACTGATCCCATAATAGGCGCACCAGAAGTAGTAAAACCAACAACTTCATAGAATACCTCTTCACCCTTATGAAGCTTACCTTCGAAGAACTTCGCGTGTGGCTCACGGAATTCATTAGAGCCATAGAAACCGCCATCGAAATTGTCAAGTACAGTACGACGAGTACCAGTTACATAACCCCAATCATAAATTGGCTTGCCGGGACGACGGAATAGTTTGTCCCAAAAAGTGCGCTTCATGCCCTTAAATACTGGCAGATAACCGGTGCGCTGAGAGGTGCCATGCATCTTTAAAGTAATTTCAATCTCATCACCAGGCTTAAAAGCGTTAAGATTATACGCAAGTTGCTCAGTATCGGCGTGCTCGTTAAATAAAGGCGCAATAGGTATATTTTTAGGCTTATTCTTACGAGTGCGGTTTGGGCCATTAAATTCATTATGAGCCTTTACCTTAGGAATATATTTATCACAAATCTCGTGGCCATTAAGCTCATGGATAACAGTGCCCTCGGTCAAGAGAGACATATCCACGCCAGTATATGCTACTGAATCAAGAGCCATAAAGATACCGTCAGAAGGCTCTCCACGCAAACGGATAGTCTTGATGTTGCGCTTATCGGCTTCAAGATATCCGCCAACATTTTTGCCAGTTTCGTCCTTGCGACGCACAAGATTATTCTGTGCGCAAAACTCTTCGCTTAACTGAAGCCCAGATGGGAAATAAATACCCATATCACCAAGTTTTACATCCAGACCAACGCAAGTTTCACAGTCAAAGAACTTAGCGATTTGTAACTTATTGGCATTCATATGTGGACGCAACTCTTTTACTTTCACTACATAACCACAGTGAGTAGTACTCATTTTATATCTCCTTTCTGAACAACAGTCCAATTTAAATTCTGATAAGTCAATTTATTCATATCTGACCAAATAATTTTTTTTGCAAGTGCTTTGTTGTCACGCTTATACTTAGGCATTGTTTTACGAATATGATTGCACAACCAATCACAAGCCTCTGTAAAAGTATTAAAACTATGTTTAAGTGCTTTAGTATCAGCATCATAAGCATATATGCATTCAGTATTATTGATAATTGCTTTGCGTGCTTTAGGATCAAGGCCTAAACGTGTAACTGCGGGCTTTGTTCCTTTCGCCACGAGTGCAGATTTATTTATTTCTATTTTAGGCTCATAGTCCGGGAAAGGATGACCTTTTACTGTATCCTCTTGACTCAATTCATCAAAAACAATCTTAAGAAATTCGGCATCTTCAAGAGCATTGTGCGTCTGAACGAGTTCCTCTTTTTTATAATAATTTACAACTTTAATAAGAGCAATTTCTTTAATTAATCCAAAATGATTTTTAACAGTAGGAGCATAATTCACAAGATTAGCCGCAATCAAAGAAAGTGACATTTGTGCGGTTATGCTAGTAGCTTTTTTAATTGCTTTACGCACAAATGCTAAATCTGTATTGCCATAGCAAAAAAAGCGACAAGGTGTACCATCATTATGTTCTAATACCCAATAGAAAAAATGAGTAAATACATCATCTAAGCTGGGTGCCGCTTTATTCATTCCATCAGTAATACCAGTTAAATTAGTAATAAAAGAAGTAATTTTCTTATCGGTATAAACCATACTGGAAAATTTTGCATCTGTCTCACTAACGCAACCAATTGAAATAATTTCATTGGAAAATTGTGTCGCTTCAAAGTCAATAAAATAATTCATTTTATACCTCTAAGAAACTTTTAAGTTTATTACTTCTTATAGGATTACGCAATTTAGTCAATGCTCGCTCTTCAATCCGACGAATCCATTCTCGACTATAACCAAGTATTGTACCCACTTCTTCAAGCGATCTTTGAGAATGTCCATCTATGCCAAAACGTAATTTAATTACTTCACGTTCTTTTTCAGGAAGGGTATCCAAAATAGTTGAAACCATAGTCTTTAATTCAATAGAATAAATAGCATCTATAGGATCAACAGAATTTTCATCTGCAATTAAATCTCCAATAGTTGTTTCATCTTCATCAGTAAGAATAGTATTAGTTGAAATAGGTTCTACAAAAAACGAAGTAATTTCTTCTACTTCTTTTGAGGTCAATCCCATTGCTTTTGCAATTTGATGCTTGGTGGGCTCATGACCAAGAGCTTGACGCAATGCTTCTGTGGTTTTACGAATTTTATTATAAGTCTCTTGGACATTGGCGGGAATGCGCGCAGTGCGATTCTGATTAACAATTTCACGTCTAATCGCTTGTTTAATCCAATAAGTAGCATAAGTTGAAAATTTATGCGTAGAAGTTAAATCAAATTTCTCAATTGCTGGAATAAGTCCTATACTACCGATAGAAATAAGATCATCATTATCAAGTCCAGAGCATGTATAACGTCCAGCAATAGATTTAACAAGACGCATATTATGCATCATCAATTCATTACGTGCTTCAAGGTCGCCAGTTTGAGCATGCTTAAGCAATTCGCGCTCCTCTTCAAATGTTAACAAATCATAACTGTTCAGTTTAGCACGATACGCATGTGCACTATTGATGTCATTAATTGTACTCATTGACTTCCCCCTTATTTATCTTTATCTTTCTTTGATTTTCTATATATATTTTATCATATTTTTTTTTAAAAATCAAAAAAGGTATATACATTAGTCTTTTATATATATGTCGTTGTCGTATAGTTGTCATGTACAGAGCATACATGGGGCAAGATTACGTCCAGTATTTAATATTTGCGTTTCATTATATTTACGCCAACGTTTAGCAATATTTTCAATATTTTCTATATCATAATAGAAATACTCAAAATGCAGATCTTCAATACGATCAATGTGATAATGACCCATAAGCCAAGCATATCTAATTTTGATTTTATGGCGTAATTCCTCGAGCCATTTTTCCATAGTAGTATCAACTTCACTTTGTTCAATAAAACTAAGGAATTTATCGAAGGGACGCATAGTAAAAGGTGCAGTATGAGACATTACAAAATCAAATTCTGGAGAAGTTTCAAATAGCAGCTCTGCATCTTTCATCTCTTCTGGAGTTAATTGCTCATCAGAGAACCAACCACTTATTTTTGGATCATTATTTCTCTCGCACAAGCCAGCTCTTGCGAGACGATACCATTTATCTACAGAATAAGCACCACCAATTATTGCAACACGATAGCCGCCAATCATATATATGCCATAGTCAAGAAAATATCGAATACGAGGATATTTTGGCTCCATATAAATCCAATTTTGGACATTCTCGTCATAGATTTTTTGCATCCCACTAATGGATTGCGGTCTTGCTTCATGATTGCCACGTAGACAGTAATAATAACATTGCGTAGTATTTATAATAATTTCCTTGGTATCTACATCGCGTTTGTTGAGATAATAATTGAATCCTACATCACCCAATATGATTACTGCGGCCTCGTCATCGAACACGCATGGCACACTTTGCATTGCATAAAGGCTACCATGAACATCGCTAACCCATAACAAACCATTTTTTTAGTTTGTTACTCATATTATATCACCTTCTTTGCTATTTTCTATATATATTATAACAAAAAATTATAAAAAAATCAAATTATTGCTTTGGACAAACACAGTTAAATCTTATAGGTATTTTTTCAAAGTAAATGACCGTATGAAAGAGGTGCTAGATATGATTACATTAATGTCAACTAATGGTCAGGTTCAATATGACCATGACGAATGGGTTGTTGACAAAGAAGAAGACTTAAAATTATTGCCGAGGAAAAGCGGTATGGGAAGTGTCGCTATTGTCATATCTACCGGAAAAGTGTATATGAAGGATAGCTCCGGCGAATGGAAGGTAATCTAATATGGATTTAATAACATATGCTTTATTAAAGCGATAGATAGCTGAAAGCGGAGTTGATATTGAAGCTATCATTCCCCATATAGGTGAAAATGGGAACTGGTACATCGGTGATAAAGACACAGGCGTTTCTGCGTTGCCCCCAGACGTAACTAACGTAGACATAGCTGACATCCAATAGGAAAAAGATGTTACTTTATATATTTTTGGTGGGTCTGCCTCCCAAGTTTTACCAAAGGAGGAAAATGAATAATGTCCAAAGTATTAAAAGCGATCGTTTAGTTACGACGTGATAATGAATTTAATTTTGAACCTATTGCGAATTCATTCGTTCCCGCCAATGGCGAAGTAGTTCTAATTGATACACGTCGAGATGGTTTGCGCGCAAAAGTGGGAGATGGTAAAACTCCCTTGGCCAATCTTATTTGGACTGATGCACGTTATCGCGATGCCGTTGTGACGGGGTATTATGATGAATCTGAAGATGTTTTTTATGAAACAGATGCCAAAGAAGTAACTTTATCTGCCTATACCAATCGTCTTTATATTGACAGATGGCGCAATAAAGTTTATTATTTTAATGGATTAACTTACGTATTAGTGGATGGGACTTACCCTCCCGCATCCGCTACAATACCTGGCATAGTTAAATTATATTCTACTACTGGCCAGAATACAGATGGCACAATGACTCAGAAAGCAATTACCGATGCTTTAGACACAAAGTCTAAAGCTTCTGTAGATTTGCAAGATGAACTTTTAGTTTTTTCAATTTAAGGAGGAAAAATTTATATGACATATACTTATACAAACACTCCCGTTCTTTCTAAAATTAAAATCGGTGATAATTATTATTATATGAAAGATGCCGATGTACGGGCAATACTTGATACATTTAATAATGCGATCGTAACTGGTACTATTGCCGCAAACGCAAGCGATGGTAATACTACAGATTTAGTTACTTTAGGTGTTGTTAAAGATTATGTTAACGCATAAGTTGGTACTATTAATAAGTTTGACGTCGAAGTTGCAAATCCTGATAAAATTTTAACTACTCCTACCGCTGATGATATGTATATTCTTTATTTAGTTCCTGCAGAGAATGCTGCTGCTGGTAGTTATGTTGAATATATTGTATTACGTTCTGGTACTGAAGGCAATTATACCTATGCTTGGGAGCAGATTGGCAATACAACTATTGACTTGACAGGTTATCTCTCTACTGATGCAACTGTTGCTGGCGTTAAATTTACTAATGGTAATGTTTCAGCCACAGCTTTAAAAACTGCATTAGACCTTGATAGTCTTGGCACTTTTGCAAAAGCGGATACTGGTACTGCTACTGTTGTAAATGGTGTTGAGGATCACTCGTATCAACCTGCTGGTAATGTATCAGTAGTTCCTGGTTCTACTACTGCAACTGTTACATCTTCTGGTACATATACTCCTGCTGGTAATATAACGGGTAGTGTTGTAGCTAGCGGTAATGTTTCAGCTGCTAAGAATAATGAAAGTGGCGCATTCCAGCTTAGTGGCTCTGTCGCTGCTCCAACAATTAGTGTTGTTCTTTCAAACGATAATTTTGTTAAGACTGCTGATGCTGGTTCATTACCTTCTTTCACAGAGGGTGCTTTTACAGCTGCAACATTAACTTACTCTAATAGTAATTTTGCTACTAATGGTTCTGTTGCTTCAATTGGTAGTGGTGAAGATGCTGAAACCTTAATTTTCACTGCGGCAAGCACCGGTTCTGCAAGTAATATTACCGCATTTAATGGTGGTTCTAAGGCTGCTGACACTTTTAGCGCAGGCGCGCTTCCCACTTTCACAACAGGCAGTGCTGCGATTGGTGTTACTAGTGCTACCGCAACCGCTCCATCCTTTACCGGAGATAAATTTGACTTTACGTTTATTGGCACAGCTGCTACTGTTTCTGCCAACTTTGAAGGCACAGCAGCTACTATTAACGTAAGTGGTAATTATGACAAGACTACGATTGAAAGTGCGTCCTTTACTGGTACCACTGCAACTCTGTCTCATAATGTCACTACTGGTACAGTTACTGTTACTCCAGCTACAAAATAATTAATAATAAGGATAAATTAAGTAGGGGTTGAACTTCCCCTACTTAATTTTAAAAGGAGATAAATATGGCAGATACTTTACGCATTAAAAAAATAAAATTAAACGATGGATCTGTCTATGCGATCTTCGATGAAGGTTCATTACGTTTAAATGACAATAATGTTTTAATTACGGGTAATAACATAGTTGACAATATGATTATTAAGGGGTCTTTACAAATTACTGAAATTGATGATATTCCTGTTAATAAATCGCTCGAATATGTTTTAACCTGGGATGCCTCAATTGGGGCATTTTATAAATGTACCTTAGCAGATTTATTTAGTAATGATATTTATGAATTATCTGTGGATAATAATAACATTCTTACATTAAATAATTTATATGCTAATACAACTATTCAATAAATTTACAAAGAAAAGAGGACAAATTTATGGCATATGATGCTAATGATTTGGTTATAAAATAGATTCAAGCATCAAATGGTTTGCATGAATTAGATGCAAAATATTTTGATGGTCATAAGTGGTCAGATGTAACAGAATTGGTAGAAGCGGGTTTTGAAGCTACTATTATGACAACTCTTCCTACGATTACTAGTGAAAATTATAACACATATCGTAATACCTTAGCTTTAAAGACAGACGAAAATGCTGAAGCTGGTACGTATTTGGAATATATTGTAGTTAAAGAAGGTAGTGCTCAAACTCCAACTTATAAATGGGAACAAATTGGTAGTACAAAAACTAATTTTACAATTCCAACAGAACCGTCAGTTACTTTAACTGTTAGCACAGCTTCTACTACAGTCCATACTACTAATAACGGTAGTCAAACCGCTACTGGGAATGCAAGTATTGTATATGATAAAGCAACCAGTATTGGCTCTGCGGGTGGAGCTACCGCCACTGTTGAAATTACAGTTGACAAATTAGCGCCTACTATCACTGAGAGTACTGGCGGAGCCAATATAAAGAATACAAGTTAGCTGGCAGCATCAACAGTTGATACTACTGAAGATGGCAGTCATACCCATTCTGTTACCACTATTGCGCATAGTCATACAGTTTATTTAAGTTCCAGTTCTAAAACTGTTGTTACTAATGTAACTAAAACTGGCGCAGCTGGCGCTCATACACATAGCATATCAGTTAGTAGTTCTAGCACTCCTGTTATAATTTCCGCAAGCGTTAATAATAATATCCTAAGTTTTAGTACGGCTAACGTTATTTCTTCTATTAACGCAGCTAGCGCAACTGGAGAAGCCGGTGGCCATACTCATAGTATTACTCCTATTACTGCAACCATCAATCATATTACAGGTGCCACTTTAGCTGCTAGTGCTCCTAATGGAACTGCAACCTCTGCTGGCACTCATAGTCATAGCGTTACGATTGCAGCTCATAGTCATACTTATATTGAGCTTAAAGCGCATACTCACGCTATTGCTACTATCAGTGCAACATATAGCGGCGATGCTACAATTAGTGAACATAGTCATACTATTAATTATACTACCACAACTGTTACTGGTACTGCTAGTGTTGCGGTTGCAAGTCATACTCATAATGTTGTTATACCTGCGCATACTCATACCATAACCGTACCTGCTCATAATCATAGTACAGCTGCTGGTTTATAAAAAATTATTTAATGAAGGGAGAGGATTTAATCCTCTCTCTTTAATGAATTTAAAGGAGATAAAGGTGTATGAATTATAAGATTTGTATTTATGCAATTTGTAAAAATGAAAAAGAATGGATTAGTCGGTGGATAGATAATATGTCTGAAGCTGATTATATCGTTGTTTTAGATACAGGTTCGACCGATGGATCTTATGAAATGCTAAAAGAAGATTCTCGTATAACTTGTGTTGAATAGAAAATCATTAATCCTTGGCGTTTTGACGTAGCACGCAATGAATCAATGAAATTGGTTCCAGAAGATACCGATATTTTTGTTTGTACTGACTTTGATGAAGTATTTGAATAGGGATGGGCGCAAGTGTTACGTGATAATTGGCAACCTGAAGATACAAGATGCTATTATACATATGCATGGTCACATAATGCTTTAGGTGAGCCTCAAGATGTATTTAAATATGATAAAATTCATGCAAAAAATTATCATTGGGTATTTCCAGTGCATGAAGTATTAGTTCCAAACGATTTAAGTAAACCAGAAGTTGCTTTAGACGCAGGCGAACATATTTATTTACATCATTTATAGGATATAAGTAAACCGCGCGCTTATTATTTCGATTTACTTAAAATTGGCGTAGAAGAAAATCCCACTAATTCGCATTGTTAGATGCTGTTAGCGCGGGAATATTTACTTAAGCAAGAATATGATAATGCGCTTGAAGCTTATGAAAAATGTTTACAATACGCTGATATTTATGAGCCTAATAAAAAAATGGTTTTATGTGAGACATATGGAAGATTAGGTGATTTATATTATTGGCATAAGCACAACTTGAGTGAATCTGTTAAATATTTTAATAAATGGATTGAAGTTGACCGCACGTATCGTGAACCTTATTTCTGTTTGGCTGATATATATAATAATCAGGAGCTTTATCCCTTAGCAATTGGATTAGTTACTACTGGATTAATCGTTGGTCAGCGTCATTATGATTGGGTTGAGCGCAAGGATAATTGGATTGCTAAAGGCGAAGAACTTTTATGCTATTCTTATTTAGGTTTAAAAGATTATTCTAATGCAATTGTACATGGTAAATTAGCATTAGCACATGACCCAAACAATGTAGCGCTTTTACAAAAATATACAATGGCTCTTGAAGGTTCGATTGCAGGAATGACGCAATCAAATAATAATAGCAATGAATCATTGCAAAAACTTTGAAAATGATGGATGCGGGCGAGGATCGTTAAAATAAAAAAGGAGGATGATTGAATGAATGAAATTTCGAAAATAATTATTCCAGGAAATACTATTCCTTATGACTTACGTGATGATTATGCGCGCGAAAGAATTAATAATAGCCATTTATTTGTTGTTAGTCCGTTAATGACGGGTACAATAGATATATATACTTTATTAGGACGGGTAGTAGAACCTTATGAAGGATTAATGCTACATATTTTATGCACAAATAATAATAATGATTCGATTACCCCCACATTTATTCGATTAGCAGCGAACGAATCACCAATTGAAATTGAATATTCTAATTTTATTCGCCGCCACCCAATAAATGGTGGGATTTACAGTTTTGTTTTACATTATATACCCGAAGAAGAGACGACTCCTGCGCATTGGAATTTTTATCCGATAGATGACACATTAAAATCAAAAGGTATTGAAATTATTGAGTATACTACCAAAGCTGATGCAGCTTATGCACAAGTAAAAAAAGCATTGAGTCAAAACATATTACCAGTTGTACACTATATTGATACAAATGCTGACAATTATGAATATTGGCTACCATTATATGAACATGCTACTAATAAAACTAATTATATTTTTTCAGCATCTACGGCATATACTTCCAGTGAAGATATTTCGTTATCTTATATTAGAATAAATTTAGACTCTACGAGCTGGACTATTGATAACTGCGGAACTAATACGGTTAATATTCCCACAATGACTTAGGCAAAAGGATTATTTTATGGGACTTGCTAGACCAATAGTGTTACAGCTGCAAAGACTGTTACAGGAGTTGCCGATTGGCCAGATTCTTTTTCTGCTGGTTAGACAATTTTAATCAAATTTCAACATGGTAATAATGTTAAAGAAAATCTTACTTTAAGTATAAATGGATCAACTGCAGCTCCAATAGTAACTTATGATGGTGTTAGTCCTGCGGCGACATGGGCAGCTGGCTCAATTTTATTATTTATTTATAGTGGTGCGGATTGGCGTTTAGTCGATGGTCATAATAATGTTAAAATTTTAGGTGATTTAGGTATGGGGTATGGCTCTTGTGCCAATGCATTAGAAGCAACTGCTAAAAATGCATCTATTCAAGATTATGTATTAACAACTGGAAGTCTTGTAGCAATTAGATTTACATATAGCGTACCTGCTGGTTCTACTTTAAATATTTCTGGCACTGGCGCAAAAGCAATTTATTATAAAGGTGCACCTATTCAATCCAATATAATTAAAAATAATGATACTGCGCTATTTGTTTATACTGGTTCCGTATATGAATTATTGACTACTACTTCAAAAAATTTATTGCCATTAACAACAGGTACTGATTATATTGTATGTACTACATCTGCTAATAATAGTATTAAAATAGCAACATTAAGTGGATTTACATTACCAACTGCAGCAAACCCATCTGGACATAGATTTGCGGTTAATTTTAAGAATTCAGTGCCCGCTAACGCACAATTAAATATTTCTAGCACTGGAGCTAGACACATTATTTGTAATAATGCAAATATTAGCGCAAATACTATTCAAGCTAATGATGTTGTCATATTAGAATCTTCTTGGAATGCTTCATTGGCTACAGCTCAATATATTGTGCGTGTGATTGATCGCAATAATATACGACATGTTTATGAGAATTCAATAAGTATACGCAATACTACTATAAACAATGCTAGCGGGCATATCTACGAGTCACCAACAGATATTAAAGGGTACTGGAGTGCCACAATATCAACAGGTAGTACGACAGCTACCAATCCTACAATATATTTATATAATAATACAAATGGTTTCACAAATATTGCACCTGATATGGTACATTAGATAATAGGATCAGCATATATAGAAATTGGCTCGCGAAAACATATAACTCCTATTATTTTAGATCAAATTGATGTATCACGCACTGCTTTTTTACAGGCTCATTTGGCGAATTTTTCAGCACCCGCCAATAGCACTCCTACTTACTAGTTGCAAATAATATGTCCTAAAAATGAGGTGATTAATTATGGCAAAATATTATACTGAAAATTTTATTAAATGGGCTTTAACACATGTTAAACGCTCCACTATTCCTTCAGATGCAAAATTACCATTGCCTATTGCAAAATGTGGTACTGAACCTTGGAATTATTTATTTGGCAGTGTTCGTGTAATGACAACTCAAGCGACTATTGATTATTACTTTAACAATCATTATAAAAATAAAATGACACGTATTGAATATAATGCAATTACTGATGCTTGGAGTCGTACAGGTTACGCGACTGATTGTCAAGGTCTCTTGGATGCATGGATGACTTATGAGATGAACAATAAGACGGATATCAATGTCCAGATGAACTATGCAAACTGGTGCACAGATAAGGGATCAATTGCAAGTATAAATCGTCCATATGTTATTGGAGAAGCTGTTTTCATGTATTCAGCTAGGTCTAAAAAAATGACACATATCGGATGGATTTGTGGATTTCGCGCAAATGGTGAACCTCTTGTCGTTGAGGCACGGGGCATTGCGTATGGCGTAGTTGTAACTGAATTGTCAAAACGCAATTGGACTCATCGCGGTTTAATGACTGCAAAATTTGATTATACTAAACATCAGGAGGAACCTAAACCTATGTCTACAATTAAATTTGAAAAAACAAATCCAATGAAAATTGGAGCACCTTATTTAGCCATGCAAAAAGCCTTAAACGCAGCTGGTTATACAGACGCTACTGGTAAAGCATTAGTAGAAGATGGAAAATGGGGTACTAAATCTTAGCAAGCATTTGAGAAGTTGATTAATGCACATATTACAATTCCTGAACCAGAAAAAGTAAATCGTATTACTACATTTTTTTCTCCAGATGGCAAATATAAGTTCTCTGTTATTTTAGAGAAATAAATTTAATAATAAAAATAAGAAAGGAAGGGAAGAATAATATGTCTTCAAGTCCAATTATTTTAACTACTACAAATTTTAGCACTTTATTTAGTGAAATTTATAGTGTAGTACATCCTGGTGTAGGAGAAAATAATGGTAATATTGGTAAAGTTTTATAGATAGGTAATGATGGTAGAGTTACTTTTACTAGCGACATTGTTACTGGTACTGGTTTAAGGGCTTTAGAAGCACGTGTTACTAATAATGAAACGGCTTTAGCCAATAAAGTTACTTTAGATGATATAACAACCGCACTTAATACAGTTCGTCCAGTAACCAATAGTGCAAGTGCAAAATTGCAAACCGCAATTCTTAATCAAGCCGATGTAGCCATTGCTGCATAGTTAAATACTGGCGCCATTGGCGCAGCTATAACTTCAGCAACAGCAAATATGGTAACTACAAGTGATGTTACAACAGCTATTAGTAATGCTAAAAAAGAACTATCTGCTGTTAAGGCTAATAGCGATTTAGCAAATGTATTAGGTTTTGCTAAAGGTAATAATACTAATCTTATAGCTTCTGACGGTACAGCATTAAATAAAACTAGCGTAACTACTATTAAAGAATATATTGATGTTAATGATGCTGAATTATCTACAAAAATAGGTAGCGCACCAAATAGTACTGTTGCCTTAAATACATTAAAAGCTAATTTAGGTATTACAACTAGTGGTGATGTTAATATTTGGCAAGCTATTGAAGCAATTTCCAATAAAATCGGTAATACAGTTACTGTTAGGCCTTCCGATTTAGGCATATCTACTACATAAAATTAATAAAAAAAATAAGGGGAACCGAATATTTGGTTCCCCTTATTTTTTATATTTTTTTGGTTTTATTTAATTCGTGCATACATTTCTCCGTCGAGAACATCAAGCATAAGCTCAAACGCAGTTTTACCCTTCATAATCTGCTCAAATAGTACAGGACTGAAGCCGCTAACGAAGGTGATACCATCCTTTACAGTCATAGGAATATTATTCTGACGAGCCTGCACATTCCAAAAAATGAGATTAGGCATCTTCAGACCCCACGCACGCCACTTATCAGCAATATGTTCCATGAGAGTACCACTATTATCCTTCCATTGACGCGCAGCATCAAATTCCATATCAGAAATAATGATTACATTCTGAGGAATGTCTTCCTTCTTTACATTAGGACGAAGTGCTATTTTAAGAAGAAGATCAAAAGTAGCTTCAATATCAGTGTTTTCGCAAAGATTAGTGCGGTAAATACGTGCTACCTTATCACAGAAGTCAACACCTTCAGTAGCAATCCACTGAGGACGACTAGAGAAGCTAATGTAATGTCCTGCAAAAGGCCCCTTATTGTGCTCAGCACAGTAAAGACCAAGGGAGATAGCGACGTTAATAGGTGCAGATGCCTCACTGCCCCTCATAGAACCAGAAGTATCAACAACTGCAATGCCATTAAGGGCTGCGCCTTTAAAGTAATCAGCCAGATTCTCCCAATACTTATTAACTGCCAGACGATTTACATCATCAAGAGCAGGCTCAAAGTCACTACCAAAGTCACTACACCAACTTAAACTTTTCCGCATAACATTTGTGGCGGCTGCAACGCACTCATAAGGATAAAGCGCCTTAGCATTAACCTTAGTTTTAGTATCCTTCATGAAGTCTTCATAAGTGGTTTTACCGATTTTCTGACGTTCAATATCGTGACGAGCAAAAGCGTTGCGATAAATCATACCGGCGCGAGAAGGAATTTTGTCAAATTCAATTTCATTCCAGCGTTTTGCGGACATCAGTCTTTCAAGAACGCGAATACGTTCACGAAGGCTAGAAAGTGCTTTACGATACTCACGAGAAGTAAGATTAAACTTTTTGCGAGTAAGGGTTGCAAGCTGACGGCTCTCATGACTAGAAGTATTTTCAGACTTAAGCCATTTAGCGAGCAGAGAAGGAGTCTTACTCTTAAGGTCAAGAACAAGCTGTTGCTTCATCAGGTAGAACATCTTATCCTCAACAGGAGTTCCTACAAGAGCATAAAGATCGTCCCAACGACCATAAAAAGGAATGTTCTCAAGATTACGAATTACATCTCCAGGATGATTTTTTGCAAGCCACTTAAGAACAACGCGGAAGAAGCGTCTTTCTCCTTGGCCTCCGCGCACGTTGCGCAAATAGAAAAGACACTTAAGCGCACGAAGCGCATCTTCTTCATAAGCCTTCTTAAAGAGCAGAATGCAATCTGCGTCGGAGCGGGTGCGGTACGCGCCACCAAGCGCAAACATATCAAGCAGACCGCTCATAGTTGAACGATACGTAGTTGCCATATTTTCTGTAAAGGTGTAATTATTACTAGTATTCAGTGCATGTGTAAATGTATTCATTTTTTATTCTCCTTTGTCTTAATCTTATTACAAGATTGTGGATAAATTTATTTAATTAAATACTAATTACTAAATAGTAAATCTAATGTTATATTATCTCTCTCCCAATATGGAATACGAATTAAAGGAATATTATTATCTTTTGCTAATTGATTTTTTGCTTTATCATTCTATAAAGTATATTCATATTTTTGATATGTATTCCATTCAGAATTTTTAATACCCTTTTGATAATGCTATTCGCCGTCGAATTCAATTAATCTAATTAATTTATTGTTTTTATCAAAAATAGCAAAATCAAAACGATATAAAGAATTAGGAAACATATATTCTTTTTTATATTTAATATTATTAAAATTTAATATCTAAATAATATTAAACTCACCAATGCTTCTTTGACATCCGCAAGAAACAGTTTGATCTAATGTTTGAGCAGACGCTTCATATTCTCTTCCACATAATAAACACTTACATCGATAATAGTAATAATTAGGATTGCTTTCTTTTGAGCCAATAAATCCAAGAATTTGTCTATTATTAATAATAGTATTTAAATCATATTTTCTCTTTTGACAGCCACAAGAGCCGGTATGCCCCCTAATTAAATCAGTTCTAGCAGCATATACAATATTATGTTCAGCACAATCACATTCACATTTATATAATATTTTACCAGACTATTTTCTATTAGTTTTTTCAATAACGGTTAAATGATTAAATTTTTTCCCAAGAATATTTTCTGTTAATTGCGTCTATGGCTTTCGATTATGCCCACATTTGGGACACTAAATTAAACCATCACTCCGCAATTCTTTTGTGGAATATTCGACAATATTACCACAATCACATTGACATTTCCAAACAACAGATTTATTTTTTCTTTTAGAAGTTTCTTCTAAAACTGTCAATTTTCCAATAGTTTGTCCTATAAGATTAATTTTTGCTGGCATTATAATCACTCTCCTTCTATTATATATGAAAATTTCGAAGAGAACATTATAAGACTTTGCCCCATTTTCAAAAATTTGATGTTCTCTTGGACAAGAGAATTTTTATTTTTGAACTTTTTAATTTACATATATATTATATCATAATTTTTTATGATTTTCAAATTAAAACATATATGGCGCTGATCTTACGGAATTGCGCGTAAAATTATCAGATACATAAACTCCATCAGCCGCTAACTTCTCATATTCAACTGTGCATCCGTATTCATTGAGATGCGTTAAAACTAGGCTCGTATTAACTAGATAGTCAGACTTTTTGCTCTCAGAGGCTATCCTAGCCGCAAGTTCTTTATAGTCTAAAACACCATAACGCAGCTTATCTTGAAACATATTCGGAACATTTGTTCTATCCCACATGAAGAAGTTAATATCTTTTTTCTCGCACTCTGTATCAAAACGACCGGCACCATGACGAGTCATATATGTTCTTGAAACGTAGTAAGCATTAATATAGCCGGTAAAATAACATTCTTTGAGAATTTCATTGATGTTATATAAACCAGTATGGCTAGGTGTAAGATGCGGATAATATTCCATATTATCCTGGTCTAACAGCAAGCCCTGACCATTCTCAAAAATGACATCATCATATGAGCGTAAAAAGTCTGGACTATCTACCAAAGCGCACTTTTTCATCATGAATTCAAAATCTGAAATGTAATTCTGAATTGCAATTTCAGATTCTAGTGCTTTCTCTAATTCTACCGGCATTTTATGAATTTTTATCTGGTCAATACGCTTTTCAGTATAATACTTCTTTAGCGATTTAAGATAGTCATATTTACCCAGATAAGACAAAGCCGCAAATTCACCGATAGAAATCCCATAGGGACTAATGACTTCCTGCTGAAAAACGAATTCTTTATCTCTATAGCGGCATATGGTTTCATAAATGCCCAAACCGCATGAGCCATGTTTTGCGACACCGCGTTCAATTTCTCGAGCCTGATTGATAATCATATCATAAAAGGTAGTAAATTTACACCTTTTATCAATATAAATTTTCGGGCGATTGAAGAGTTTAGGCATTAACTTTTCATACTCTTCTTTGAATATCATTGGGTTACAAATGAAAGATTTGGCAATATAAGTAGCTGCGCCCACAAAAGTACCCGCACCAATATGGCGAAAGATATGTTCTCTGCCTTCTGGAGTAGTCACAGTATGTGCACGCTGAGGTCCACCATTGTGCAATACAACTATAGCATTGTCACTTTTGGAAGCTAACCAATCGGTGACTAGTCCTTTACCTTCATCACCAAAGTTTGCTCCAATAACTGCGGATACCTTAAATTTATAAACTTCAAACATACCTTTCACCTTTCTGTCAATTAAAATTCAATCAATCCAGTAGAATTCGAATGCTCATATCCGCTATTCTTGGCTAAATCTTTCAGAGCATCTTTTACTACCAGCTGTACAGTACCATCCCAACTATTAATTACATCAACTGCACTCTTACCGCTATGCAACTCCAAAATTGAGACAATAATCTCAGGAATTTTGTCGATAGCTTCAACCACTATCGCATTATTGCCAAGAAGCTGTTTCCATTCATTATATACAGGCTGATAGATTATAGGATTAACAATGAGGTGATAAACCTCATATTTACGAGATACTTCAGTAAGAAGTTCAGTAGTACTCAAGTCACGCTCAACATCGTCACCGAGAAACTCTTTAATCTGTGCTTTAGTTAATTTAGGCAAGCAGCACTCATCGCCAACAGTGAATAAAAAGCCCTTCTTCTTATGCTTATCCCACGCGTCAGTCTTACACCTACGAGATGCCACATACCAGGGGAAGGCATAAGATTCACCGCCATTGCCACCGCCACCGCGTTCAAAGTAAATATCATTGAGCTGCTCAGCGATACGGATATCAGACTCAAATTGCGTCACCTGGATAGGAGAAGAGTCGCATTCGCCATCACCGAAAGCCATGAAGCACACCTGCGGATCGGATACAGGATTGCGTTTATAGATTTCGCCCATTGTATCACCAAGGCGCTTACTTACTGTTTCAAGAACAGAACTCATAGAGCCAGTGACATCGAGCGCGAGAACGATAGGAGTAGAGTTAGGGTGTTCTGCACTATCACAACTCTCTCTGAATTTAAACTGTGTGGGATCAAACGCATCCTTCATTCTACGCGCAGTATACATTTCACTTGCAGAACTGGAAGCCGTATAGCCCTTAGATGTCGTGTAATTTGTCCAACTTGAGGACGTCCAACTACCATAACCCATACATCATTCCTCCTTTGGATAGATTTCATTTTCTTTGGGTTCAAGTTTTATAAATTTGCGTTCACCATATGCTGTCTTTAAAGCTTCATCCCATTTGCTCCACTCTTCGATTGGGTCTTCACTAGAGCCACTCATATAGAAATCAGTCATAGCCTTCGGGCAGTCAGTATCTAAACTGCGAAGCATTAATTTGACACTTTCTATATCGGTTAAATAGTTTGAAACTTTATCAGCTTTTACTTTTGGAGGCATAACCGCATATATATCAGAAGTAGTACCAATCATGGGCTCGCCTTCTTTTGCAGCAAACCACCAGCCACCGTAGATGCTAATTGCATGATACTTACAACTTACAAAACAGTTATCAATATCAATGCCATTAACTGTATAGCCTTCGTGATTAATGAAAGTAATATTCTGCATTAATCGACTCGTTATCCAAGCTAAATGGCGGCCCGGTACTTTATTATGCCAATAATTCTCAATAAGTGCACGCAACGGATACATATCTTCATTTTTCTGGATTGAAATAATATATTTATCACCAGACGTATAGTAATGAATATCTTGTGGAATTATTACATCAAAAATTTCTTTTTTCATTTTCGCGTCGGAACAATTCCAAGAAGCAAAAATATGCCGGAAATTCTCATAAAATCTTTTGTGAGCTGCATCGAATATGTAAATAAGTCTTGTTTTACTTACATAATATTCGCATATGTCAAGAATACGATGATATTTATATCTGATTCTTAAGGTAGAGCCATTGTCTAACTTAAATGACATTATTCCTTTCTCATGCCAAGAGCCATTTGCTAAAGCAGTTAAAGCTTCATCTTTTAACTCAGTTAAACGACGAAAGGCTGCTTCGGCATTAGCATCTTTGTTGATATCAGGATGGACTTTTTTCGCATAAGCGCGATATTGCGCTTCAATCTCATTTTTATCATGCGGAAATAAGTCGCTATATGTGCAGGTCAAGATTTTATTAAGAAGTTCCGGCATATAATTCTCCTTATATAATGGTGCTGGTGGGTGGACTCGAACCACCGACCTCGCGCTTATGGTCGAATAATTAAGACTTGAACTTAAATTTGAAGCCAATCTTAGTCAGAAATAATTTTAATAATAGAAAACTTTACTTGGCAAGTTATCCCTTATTAAACTTTGACTTCTGTTTTCTGTTAAACTATTACTCGTCAGGCGCGCGCTCTAACCAACTGAGCTACACCAGCAAATTGGCACTCCGGAGAGGACTTGAACCCCCAACGCCTTGATCCGTAGTCAAGAGCTCTTTCCAATTGAGCTACCGGAGTAAAAAAATAAGGTGAAATAGTAGGCACAGGAAAAGTGGAAGTGAAAACCGTGTCAATAAACTATTTCACCTTAAAAATTACAAGACTCATTAAAAATAATATCCATATTTCTATAAAATTGCTGCTTGAGTCTTAATTGAAACATGATATGTAATTTAAATTCATAACATTTGCGCAAAAGACAGAATGTTACTTTTGCATTAATTATGTATAATGATTGTTTGGTGCGGGGCTGCGGATTTGAACCGCTTTTTCAGCTTTTTAAAGCTGATGGTATACCTTTAGCCTAACCCCGCAATATAAAATAAGACGTATTTTTCTTCACTCATTCAAGATAATTCATTTATTGTTGCATACGTCTTTATATGGTGCGGATGGAGGGATTTGAACCCTCAAGGATTTCTCCCGACGGATTTTAAGTCCGTTGTGTATGCCGTTCCACCACATCCGCACAGCAAGTTTTTATTCCTTTTTCTTTTTCTTACATATATATTTTATCAAATTTTTTTATAAAAATCAAAAAGATAAAATCAAACCAGACGCTACAATAATTCACAAAGGATTCTAACCACCAATTAGAAAAAATTAAAAATATTAACATAATTGCTGTAAGCGTCTTATCTGGTTTTTGTTCTCCCAGAATATGAATAATTTGTTTTTAAATCTAATAGTTTTACTAATTTGGAGTATTGTTTTACCTTTTTCGATTAATATGGCTGGGGTGGAGGGATTCGAACCCCCATCTTTCGCCTCAGAAGCCCGGCATTTAGAGTGCCGTGTGTTGCCATTACACCACACCCCAGCGTATTATTTAAGGAAAAAGATAAAACATTTGTCAAAAATTATTCGTTAAGTTATCAAGACCTCTAGTATAATATTTTATCAGAATATCACTTATAATAATTGCGGCAAAGGTCTTTCTTTATTTATATTATATCATAAATTTTTTATTTTTTCAATTCTTCAATAATTAAATCTTTTGGCAAAAAATTTTTACACAAATAACAAGAACCAAAAGACACACCATCTTGCGTTTTTGACATTGAAGGATCTTTATAATAATTAACTCTCTTATCAAAACCAAGGTATTGTATATTTTTCAAATAAGGGAATCGAGCTTGTCCCTGCAAAGTAGGAACAGGTAATAACATTGCATAAGGTTTCCCTAATTCATCAAGTCTCTTTAAGACATTGTCTTTCTGAGAAAAAGGAGGATTAGAAATAATTATGTCATAATGTTCTTTTGGTTCCCAAAAGAAAAAATTTTTCCCTTCGTCTATGTGAGAATGTATTACTTTAAAACCATTCTTTACAAATACCTAAACATACTTAGATGTCTCCAAATCAAAAGGACACCAAATAGTTTCATTCCCTTGCAAGTATTTAATAAGAGGAATTACTGCATATTCAGGTGTAAATACTTCATCACTTGCTTTGTCAGTTTTAGCCTACAAATAACCGACATTAATAGGCATTGTACTTCCTCCTTTTATTTTATTTCTGGATAATTAGTAAAAACAGTTACACCACGAGAAGGTTTATCCAAAGTAACCGAGCCCGTGGACGGAGTCGAACCGCCAACCCTTTCATTACAAGTGAGATGCTCTACCATTGAGCCACACGGGCATTTACAAGACGACTGAAATTTATAGGAATCGAACCTACTCAAACAAGGATACAGCCTGTTTTTAAACCATATATAAAATTGCAGAAATCGTCTTTCTTTTTCTTACATATATATTATATCAAAAATTTTTATATTTTTCAAATAAAAAATATCTGACATAGGACTTGAGCGCATCTACTCCACAAGCACTAACTACTGTTGTCTTGTGCCACCCACCCATACATACATACGTAACGTACTATTACAACAAAACGCATACAATCCATCGACTTACTGTATTCCTATGTCAGGATATTTTTCCTTGCCTCTACTGCCATCCAGAAGAGTTGGAGCGTCTAGTTCGCAAGTAAAACACAACTAATAACAATTAATAAATAAATAAAACCTACAATCTCTTCTCTTATAGGACGACCGATTTATAGTTATCGGCCCAACTTGAGTAGTGTGTCTTTACGACCAAAGAACCATGCCGCGGACATAGCCCACTTTTTAAATGATGGACACTTTTAATCCTACATCCTACTCAACAATAGACTTACATATGGATTTTGCCATAAAGCTATTGGCGCTGGCAGGGGTGCAGGGATTTGAACCCCAATCTTCGCTTTTGGGGAGCGCTATGCTACCATTACACCACACCCCTATATATGGCAGAGGGAGAGGGATTTGAACCCTCGGAACAATAAACTTGTTCGGTAATTTAGCAAACTACTGCACTCAGCCACTATGCGATCCCTCTATAAAATGGTAAGTCTGATGGGAGTTGAACCCATAACAAAACGGGTTTGAACCGTCCGCGTCTGCCTATTGCGCCACAGACTTATAAAATGGTGCGTGTAATAGGACTCGAACCTATAAAGTGTTGCCACCATAGCGCCCTCAACGCTACGTGTTTACCAGTTTCGCCACACACGCATAAAATAGTCGGGATTGTATTACCATATAGCGCTATTAAGTAATAGAACTGGGCCATCTAACCCGACGGAGTGCCCCAAACCCTTGCTCATGCATTAGCTTAACATATCGCTGTATGTTTATTATTGCGGAGGGAACAGCAACCCTTGGTGGAGACGCTAGGAGTTGAACCTAGTTTTCATCGGCGGTACCATTTCCGAGCTCTTTCCGAAGTCATCCCCATATGGTGGGCCAGAGTGGGATTGAACCACCGACGAACGAATTCTCAGTCCGCCACTCTACCTCTGAGTGAGCGGCCCAAATGGAGCTTGCAATGCGACTTGAACGCATGACCTCACCCGTACCAAGGGTGTGCTCTACCAACTGAGCTATACAAGCATATTAAAATCAACCTTAAAGTGGTGCGAGCGAAGAGGCTCGAACTCCTAATGCATTAGCACTTGGGCCTAAACCAAGCCTCTATACCAATTCGGGTACGCCCGCTGATGCCCTCTGCAATGCAATGTCTCATTTAAATTGATAAATGAAACAAAAACCGAATGCAAAGATTGGTGACCCGTCGGAGATTCGAATTCCGGATACCTTGATTAAAAGTCAAGTGCTCTACCGACTGAGCTAACGGATCAAATTTGGCTGAGGTGGCAGGATTTGAACCTGCGATGCGGGAGTCAAAGTCCCGTGCCTTAACCTCTTGGCTACACCTCAATTTTATAATCCCAAGTGTTTTGATGAAAATGGTCGGGGTGGTGAGACTCGAACTCACGACCTGATGATCCCAAATCACCCGCGCTAGCCAAACTGCGCCACACCCCGAAATGGTGGGTCTTCAAGGACTCGAACCTTGGACTACTGGTTTATGAGACCAGTGCTCTAACCAACTGAACTAAAGACCCATAAAGAAAGGAGAATAGAGAGAAGAAAGAAAAAAAATGTGATGAAAAATTAAAGAAATCACATTTCCAGAGCTAAAAGACTCTCTCTATGAGGATAGTCTTTTCTTTCTGCGGCAAGCAATATATTCAGGATTTTAACCTGCAGCCCAAAAGTTCAATAGTATGTTTATTAAGCACTCAATAAACAAAATACAAGAAGGATCCAAAATAATTAACTTTGGGATTTCCGTCGCAGGCCTTTATAAAAGCTTGTCAGGGAAAATTATCTTAATGACAATAATTTTATTTTTTATTAATTATAAGCTATTCACTCATTTTTTACAATATAATTATATCATAAATTTTTTAAAAAATCAATGAAATAACGATATATAGCTTTGTCTCTTAAATTATTTGAGTATGATTGCATTGGTACCTTGAGGTGGATTTGAACCACCGACTTCCGGAATATGAGTCCGTCGTTCTACCGCTGAACTATCGAGGCATATATAACTAAGTTTTGCTTTCGTTGTCTTTTTATTTTTGTGTGCTGCTAAATGACAATGCCACATATGGATTATATCCCCGGTGGTAGTTGAAACTTAGAAAATCCATCCTTTCCGCACACTTTGGCGCTCCCTCTTGGACTTGAACCAAGGACCTACGGTTTAACAGACCGTCGCTACCAACCAGCTGAGCTAAGAGAGCAATTTTATCTAAAAATATGTAAAATAATATCGCAAGATTTATAATATTTTATTCAGTTTTCCAAATATATCCTTCAGCGCTCTTACGCTATCCTTTTACCACTCTACCAATATTAGTAGCAATTGAAGTAATAGAACCTTTATGCCCATTTTCAATTAAATATCTAGCAGCGTCACGCTAAGAATCAAAACTCTAAATGAAATTATTTTCTTTATCATACTGATAAACTTTATGTTTTAATCTGTTTATAGAATTTATTTTTCCATCAACATTATTAATTTGAAGAGCTTTTGTAACAGTATGCCTATCGCATCCATATTTATTTGCAATTTCATTAACCAACATCCCAGAATTATAATCTTCAATAAAAAGAGTATAATCATATAAAATTTTACCATCTCCACCCAAAGTAGCATTATATCCTTGATGGTAAGTGTTTAATTGATCAATCCAATACTATTCTCGTTTTTCTAATATAGAAAAATCACATTCTTCAATAAGAGATATTGAAAAATTTTCTATTCCATATTTTTGCATAGCTCTATAGAGAGGACGCTTTTCTTTATTTATTTTTTTGCTATCTAAACAATGTTCTTTAAAACGCTATTCTATTGTAGGATATGTGGTTTTTCCGATATAAAGTTTATCATTTATAAAATTTGAAATACAATAAATTTTTCCAGTCATTTTAATAACCTCCTTTTCTATTATATTTCAATTTTATGGCGACTTTTTTAAATAAAGTCGCCCAAGAGGCATTTAGTACTTTTTTTTTAAAAAGCATAGCTATCTTCACCACGTAGAGGAACCTCCTTAAAGACGCGGTACCAAGGGGATTTGAACCCCTGTCTCCGGCGTGCCTTAGTAATCATAATGTAGATAGAATATCTTCAGCTTTAAAATCTTTAGCCTGCTTCTGTGTGGAAAATCTTGTTCCTACTGTCCAAAAGCGAGTTTCTACTGTTCCAAATACAGGGAACATATAAAACTTGCTATTAAACTCAGTCATAAAATAATCCACGTCTTCAACAGAATAAGTCATCTTTTTGGTTTTTCCATTTTCTCGCACTTCATATTTGGTGCGGACAATAAAACCTGTTTCTTCTACTGGCATTGCATGTTTTATCTGAATACGATAAAACTTACCATTTTTTTCAATTACTAAGTCATATTTTTGATGATTACCAATTGGAGTGAGAACATTCCAACCTTGTTCGATCAAATAAGCCTGACATTTAAGTTCTGTAATATCTCCAATTTGAGACGGATTTAAATTTACCACTACTATTAATCCTTTCTCTAAAGATATTCTTTATGAATCTCTAAGACAGGCCGGCATTCTAGGCCAACTGAACTATGGAACCATTCGTGATTACGCCGCAAGTTCGCGTCACTTACTTTTACGGAGGGCGTAGGCTCCGCCTCAAATCTGGTGCTTATGAGGATATCACCCGGACGCCGTAGCGCCACTTTAAAGTTGCCTTAATTTAACGAGCTGGTCGAGCTCTTAAAAATTAGTCCCATTTTAAGATTGGAGTCGAACCAATGACCTTCAGTTTTGCAGACTGACGCTCTACCTCTGAGCTACTCTCCCAATATGCGGAAGCAAGATTGCTGTATAGGACTATAAATGGTAGCGTCATGGGGATTCGAACCCCAGTTGCTGGATTGAAAGCCCAGTCTCCTAACCAATTAGAGGATGGCGCTAAGTTATTAATTCATCGGGAGAAGAACTTTCCATGCGCCATTAGGCTGCATTTCCATTCGCCACCAAGAATCATTTTTAAGCAGATATACTGCAGTATCAGTATATTTATCAATAAATGCCTGCCGCAAATTTTCTGCTGCATCGAGGTCTTTTACAGGCCCCAGAAATTTCCCTTGAACAGGAGGAATATCCTCATACATGTTTTTAAATGTCTTTTCTACATAAACGGTATCAATAGGATAATGTTTGCGACATACAACATAAAATTTCATAGATATCTCTCCCTTGGATTTATTTAATGAAGGGTGGAATTCAAACCCTCGCGCTATTATATAGCTTCTTTTCTTTAACGACAACAAGTAAGTCAAATGTCGCTGGTTTTACATCATTTATTTAACGTCGCTGCTAGATGGCAGCAAATCTGTGACGAAAAGAATAGTTTGTTTTATGGTATAGAACCATAATATTGGTCTATTTTGCTAGCACGGATTTAGACCTACCGTAGACTTTGTGTCTATCCCCTGCTTACTTCTCTTGGAAGCAGTAACAACCTTGCTCCGACATTTTAACCGACCTTAACGCAGTCGCAGGATGAGAAGCAATAGCTGAACTGACTCACGATAGATTCATATGGTAAATCTACAAATCCTGACTCTCTATCTTCCGTAGTCATAGCGCAGATTTCTTTCACAAGAAGCGATCCTGTCTACTCAAAATCAATTGGAGCAAGATACCAGATTCGAACTGACACAAAATGCTTGGAAGGCATTTAGGCTACCATTACCTCAATCTTGTATATTAGGCGGTAAACCGCCCACCACTTACTTCTTATATAGCGCTTCCGCAAGCCACATATCGCCGCCCTCCTATTGGGTCTGAGACGCCAGTGGTAGTTTAGTGGGAATCCGTGTAGCGCTTAGCTGCTCAAATAGGATTTGAACCTATATCTAACGATATATAGAATCGCTGCTTTGCTATTAAGCTATTGAGCATCATGACCTTCGCCTCTAAAACCTTTTACGGCAAACTCAGCAAAGGATAAAGTTTTTTCAAAGAGCCGCCAAACTCTTCTATTCTCAGCGCTCATCATTTAGACAATCAAGTATTGGCGCACTATCCAGTCATCTTAGAGCAAGTTTTTCACCGCTTCGTATTTGTTCACCTTGGAACGCCTGCCAGCATTTTATGCCAGCAGCCTGCCGGGGGTCGAACCCGCTATACGAGCAGCTTCATTTTTGAGAATAAGGTTATATGTAATTACTGGCAAACCTTTAGAAACCAGCTTAGCATGAGTTTATTGACATCTCTAAGGGTGGTCATTGGTCGCAACCAAAATTTTTAGTTCCGTCGTTAGTTTAAACAGAGCATACCATCGTGAAGGTGTACGGTAACATTTTATGCTCCTTGCGGGGGTGGGACTCGAACCCACAACCTTCAGATTATGAGACTGACAAGCTACCTATTGCTATACCCCGCGACGTAAAGGCAGTTTAGAGAGACGTGCCTAGGTCTCACAAGAAAGGAAAGATACATAACGGTTTTCGCACCGTTGGTGGCGCCCGCCGGGCACGATCCGACATCACCAGCTTGAGAAGCTAGCGTCCTAGTTCAATTAGACGAGGGAGCCATATTAAAATTATTTAGAAAATTTCCAAATATATCCATAAGCAGTTTTTCGTTTTCCTTTACAAACATCTGAAATATGACTAATTCCGCCTCTAGATGTTGATTCTGGGCAAACTGCTTTATAGGCTTCAGATAAAGAAGGAAAAGTTCTTAAATATTTACCATTTTTATCATATTGATTAATGATATATCCAAATTTTTCTTGATTAATTTTTTCTTGAGATTTTATCTCAATATTATATTTTTTCAAAATTTGACTTAAATAGTTTCTATCACAATGATATATTTGACTTATTTCTTCTAAGTTAGGATTTTCTTTATAAGCAAAAATTAAAACATCATAATCTAAATAGCGTTTTCCATCGCCCCCTAAAGTGGCATTATATCCATTTTTAAAAGAACGATAATGTTCAATCCAGTACTTTTCTCTTTTTTCTGGATTATTTGTTTCTTCTATTTGCTTGATATGAAAATGTTCAATTCCATATTTACGCATCGCCGCATATAGCGGTCTTTTTTCATTTCTATCTCGAAAAGCATCTTGACAATGTTCTTTAAATCTTTTTTCAATAGAAAATTCTGTTTTGCCAATATAAATTTTCTAATTTATATCATTAACAATTTTATAAATGTATGCCATAATTAAACAGCTCCTTTTTATTTTTTTTGAATTAGTATTAGTTATAACAGAAGAAACCACGTGAAGGTTCTAATTCATTTTCTTCCTGGCGCCACGAGGATTCGAACCCACGATTACCAGATTGAGAAACTGGTTGCCTAGCCATTAGCAGATGGCGTCATTTCACTAGACCGTTTTTTATCATTTCTAAATCACGAATTTAATGATTAAACATTTGCTGTATCGGTCTATAATTTTCATTTCTTTTCTTTTCTTTTTTCTTACATATATATTATAACAAAATTTTTTTAATTTTTCAAATACCCGTTCTTGAATCGAGTTTGGTGCTGGTGAAGAGATTTGAACTCTTACGCTACCATAGCATTACGTTCTAAGCGTAATATGTCTGCCTATTCCATCACACCAGCTTACTGCTCTATTTTATCTTTAATAACAAGGAATTCATCGACATCTGGATCAACTGCTAAACCACCCCATGTACCATGAAGTTGTCCAATATCATCAATGTGTTTAATTATGCCTTCTTTACCATGATAAGGGCTATTGATAGGCTCGCCGCACAAGCGTAGAATTTTAATTTTATCGCCTATATGTGTCATTAGTGTACTCCTTTAATTAAATTTACAAGACACTTTTTTGTTATTATTACTCTGCCAACTGAGCTACCAGTCCAAATGAACTAAACAGGATTCGAACCTGCAACAATTAAAAACAATTTAATCTTATTTGCTGTTAGTGTCTTTCTTTTTTCTTACATATATATTATAACAAAATTTTTAATAAAAATCTAATAAGTAAAACAAAATGAGAACTTTTTTACAAATTTCGCGAATAATAAAAAGCAAATAAATCATCAAAAGAAAACCTATTTTAACTTTTGACAATTTTAATTGCAATTTAATAATATCGCCAGTATCATCTGAATAAAGTTATAAACCAAGAGCCTTCATTAAATTTTCTACTGTTTGTCGCTCTTCGGGAGTGTATTCAGCAGGTGTAAATTTAGTAGGGGCTACTTCTTGTAGCGTAGTATCTTCAAAATTGATATTATCTGATTTTCCTACTGCGCCCATGGGAATTTTGGGGCAAGTTAATGAAATTGCAATTTGAACAGGTGAACCGTCCTTTGTTATATTTATATATAGCTTTTTGTCATAAATTCCGACGGTATCTGTACCAAATTCTTTTGCAATACGTTGAAATGCTTCTTCTTTAGCTGCTATTTCAGCTGCTCGTGTTGCCATATATTTACTCCTTAAAAATTAAATTAGTTTATTCAGATTCATAATAATCGTCTTCAAATTCATCAGGAGGGTCAGGGTCAGGGTCAATTATCTCCATGTCAATTGCACAGCTTTTACATAACATACTGTCACTTTCTCCATAGATATAATCCTGCCCGCAATGCATACATTTTACATCTGCTCCAATCTCCAATAGAGGTATATTGTCATCATTATGATATACATATCGTGAGCTATACATTGGCTCATAGCGATGAGAAAAAAGTAAATCATTAAAATGTAAAGCATTGCATGGATTAGCATCACGCACCAAAGTATGTAATGGAACTAATTCACTTCCCCTATACCTTTTAATACAATAATATTTTTCATTTAAAGGCAATATATCATTTTTTGTATGAAATGAAGACACATATGAATCCGTAAAACGTGTCCATGTGTAAGATAAACTAGTTAGTAATTTATCATAAATTAATTCATCTATATGATTAAGTTCATATGGATACTAACGACCTAAAAAACATATTTGATCAGTAGGATCCATGTGTACAAGCATGCGCCATTTCTTCGAATTCCAACTTATACCATGAGGTAAGAAAGGATATTGTAATTTAGCTTCGCCTTTAATATAACACATAAACGTTACATTATCAGCCATATAACTTAAATTACCCGCACGATATTCACCATCAAGCGCATGACATGAACGCCAATTGTAAGTATTTACACTTGATGTCAAAAAATCTAAAGGATGAATTGATATGCAAAAATCACCAGACATTTTGTCTTTTTGAATAATTGAACTCGCACACTCTTGCAAGTGGCGCAAAACCGTGTTGTCACTAATAAAAAATTTAAATGCTTTTACTAATTTCATTCCAAGTTTAAAATCGGCGCAGTTAGGCAAAGTAACACAAGAAACAATATTATCAAAAAAACTGTGTTCATTGCTTCGAATAAATTGTTGAAAATTCATCCATTGCGCATCTGCTAATTTACATTTAGCTATATAAAGAAATTCATTAATTAATAGCTCTTTTTCTTTATCTGAAAGATGAAAGGAAACATGACCTAAGTTTTTAATTAAATTAGAACCAAAACGAATTCGAAAACGCTCTTTATTTTTCCACCATTGCTTAAATAGTTCATCACTTACAATTGAATATCCTTGCGTATATTCTAAAATATGATTAAATTGGTCTTGTATTTCAGAAACAGAAGTGTCCATGTTCTCTATCGACTCTTGTGTCAACGGCATAAGCAAAATCCTCTCTTTCTTTATTTTTGCAATTTAAACATACAGTTTCTTTATCTGCTGGAATAAAATAATTGAAACAATGTTCACAAATATCAACATTCATTCCATAATTTGTTATGCAAGTATCGCAAATGTTCCAAGTGCCTGTTTCAGTTACGATTTTGTCAAGAGCACGAGCTGGTAATTTTGTTCCACAAAAACAACAAAAATCTGTAGTTGTTGTAAAGTCATGCGGATAATATTGTTCTATGTACTCAAATTTTGGTACTACTGGTTCTGATAACATTTGTGCTACGGCGTTTAATGTATTCATAAAACTATTTACTTTTAAATACTCATATGCGGTATGCTCATATTCATATCCAATAGATAAATTAACAGAACAAATTTTCCAATAATGAGAAAGTATGCGAATGTCAGTATATGAGCCAATAGCAGTATGAAAGCCAAAACTTTCAATATATGCTTGAAACTGTTCATTAGCTACATCATAAAAAACGCAATCATTATGATGCGCCCTATCAAGTTCAATCATATAATTAATATTTTCGAGCTTTGTCATTATTCCTGTTAATTCATAAGCGCCTGCGCAACAATCTTCTTCATCGCGCATAAATAAAATTGTTGGGCGATACCCCTGTTTCAGAAGATAATAAATACCATATATCCCTGCTCTGTCATCTGCGCCAAGACCATGTGGACTCCAAATTACTTGCTCTTCTCTATCATAAAAAATTTCTGTAGGAGGAGCCTGAAATACTGTATCCATATGAGCTACTAATGCGATAGGAATTGTGCCATGCGCTATAATATTACCTTGACAAATTTCAATTTTATCTTTCTCATAATACTTTTCCAAGATTAGCCGAGAAGTACGACTCAGCTGCTCTTGCGTCTGCTGAGCAACTACTTTAAATGCTTTATAATCTTGTTCTGTAAATTCAAACATTATAGATACTCCTTTTATTTTCTCTATATATATTTTATCATAATTTTTAATAAAAAACCATTAAACCGATTGCAGTTCTGAATCAAAATATTCACTTATACTATCACGATTAGCTATCTATAACGCGTGCTCACAAATATGACAACCATCTCCATTTGGAAATGTCTCACATTTTTGAGAACAATTGCAACGAGCTTGGCCAAATCCAGGAGGAATCAAATAATTTGCAACATTCATGCCCTTAAACTCTAATAACAAAAGACCTAAATCTTGTTCCCAAACGCCTGACTTATAAATTTTAAATAATGCTTGCTCGGCGCGCGAACCATTTACCTCGGGAAATTCAACTATACATCCCTCAATTATATCATATAATTGTAAATCTTCTGGACGTATCCATGTGCCGTGCTCTAATTTAGATAAAATATTATGCATAGACGCATCAACCACAGTAGGAGTCCAGCGCACTGGAATACCAAAACGCTTTATTTTATCGTGTGAACTGAATAATGGCTGATTAAGATAAACATATGCAAGCCCTTCACGGCAAGCACGATTTAATTCAGCATATGTATTTAGATACGAAAGAAAATAAGCTTTAAGCCCATAACTTTTTGCTATTGGTATCATATTAAAATTAACCACACCAATTGTAAAGCCTTTAGGAAATAATGGAGCCATATTTTTTAGCCATTTCCAATCAATATCAGCAGCAGTTTCTTCATAGCATTGAATAGTAACCGCCGCATTTGGATATAGTTCAGGATATTCTAATATACGTTCTTTTTCACTATATTTAACTATAATTTCATCTGCTTGCGCTAAATATTCTCTATCACACCAAGCATGTAATGCAAATTTTATCATATAATTATCACTCTCCTTCTTATTTTATTGTATCGAAAATTTTTATAAATTGCAACTAAAATTTCCCAGAGGCTTTCGTTATTCCGGATGACGAAGCTGTCTGCCGCTCGCGCTGCATTCCGCACGATTTTAAAAATAAAATAAAAGTGACCGTTATAGGTCACTTTTATTTTATCAAAGGCAAGGAATCAAATTATATATTATTTATCGACTGCTTCATTGGCAGGCTTGTCTGAGAGACGATAGCCCATCACAATGCGCTTCTTACCATCGGCACCAGCAACCTTCATTTCCTGCTTTTCAGCTTCTCCAGCTTTAACAAGAGAATTAAGACGATACTGAATTTTTGCGGTGGTTACATCTGCACCCTCAATACAGTTAGTAACTTCAGCGATGGTCTGAAACTCATCCGTCAGAACAGACGCAACTGCATTGAGCAGCTCATCAGCAGCAGCTTTATCAGCTGCACGTTTTCTAGCGGCAACATTCTTTTTCTCGAGCTGAGCTTTTTCATTCGTAGCGAAATTAAAAAGTTCTTCAGAAGTGATGGTGTGCTTTTCTTCACCAATAGTGCATTCCATAGCCCCAGAATTAGCGAAGTTGATGAGAGCATCATAGATATTTTTTTTCGTAAGTTTAGACATGGTGGTTTTCTCCTTTAAGAACTCATTTTTTATAAGAACTTTTTCTTACAGTTATATTTTATCAAAATTTTTATTAAAAATCAAGGTCATGAGGGTCGGCCGCATTTAAGAGACCACTATAGTTAAACCAATCATATACAGATACATTGTTGAAATTTCTCTTGTCCGCATATACATGGCGATCAGTGTAGAAAAATGCATCCTGACAAGCCTCTTTAAGACGAGAATCCATAGCCGCTGTATTAATGACTAAATAACCTTTATAAAGGAAAACACTTTTTATGGTTATTCCTTCTATACTGGTGAGGCCCAGGTCTGCGCCATGATTGTTAGTATATCTTTCTTTAATCTCATTCCAACACAGAAGAAACTCAGTCATTTCATACTGACTGCCGCGTTTTTCTTTCTCCCAAAGTTTACAAAGTTCTTCAAATGAACAATAAGAATGAGTCATTATAAAATCATATATCTCTTGGCGCTTATGTCCATAATTAACATCCCAATTTATACCACCGGGGGATGTAAGATATAGTGACCAAACGTCATATGATTCGCGCAAACGAATATATTCATCAAGATAAGCTATTGCATCTTTGTATAAATAATTCATTAGACTAGCGGGCATATAAATAATAGGGATCATTTCGTCACGCCAACCATCTTCGTGAGTTACACAATCATGTGCGCTATATTCCTGATAGCAATCACTGCAAAGAGGGATATCGCCATCGTTAATAAAGAAAATCTCATCTTCAGTTAAACGGCATCCGCACTTGTCGCAATACCAAATATCGGCATCCGGTTCGCATACTTCACATGCCAGGCTATCTCCCTTAAGACTATCCCTATCGGTATTGCCGCAAATCATACACTGAGCGTCACCAGAATAATTGATAAGAAGAGAGTCGCCGATGCCTTTACGACGAAAACCCCAATGTTTAGTATTCGAGCAACAATCATTATACATTAAGTCAGTTTCAAAACGTACACGAGTTGAACCTATCATAGGATATTCAAAAGTATAAGGCTTTTCATAGATATGATTCGGGCAAGCCGTTACCATTAATTCATAAAGCCAATTTGTAACAATCTTATCAATAGAACTATCGTAATACGGATAAGATTTAACATTAGCAACAATATCTGGAGTGACAATATAGAGGGAACGCCATTTTTTGCTATTCCAAGTGGCCTCACGACTAATATACATAGGATGAGAAGACTCAAGATAAGCTACAATAACACAAGGGCTATTCATCATTTCTACAGTACCCATACGATAGCAGCCATCTTCTTGCCAAGACATGCATGAACTCCAATCACAAGCATTATCGCTCATGGTCATATAGTCCAAAGGATGAATAGACAAGCAAAGCTTACCTTCGAGAGCAGTAGTGTTTGTACACATTGATTGACAAATACGAAACTCTTCAAATTCATCATCATCCATAAAGTGAAGAATGCCATTTAACTGCTTAAGAGCTTTCATTAATTTACAGCCGTGATTAAGACGATAACCACCAATTTTTACATTAACTCCACTATATTCATTGGCAAGAAGAGCGTCAGGAGTTACAAGATGACGTAATATGTGAAATTCATCAGTAGTAACAGCGCCGCTAGTGTAAAGCGCACGGAAACTTTTATCAATCTGATAAATAAATTGATCGAGACGATAAACGTGCTCATAAGTAATTTCATCATCACACAATTCATCGTACGATTTGTGCAGAGAAACTTCACGCGAGAGAATCAGCTGATTGCCGAAAAGAGTGGTCAAAAATTTACTCTTTGCTTCAGACCAAGGAGAGAGTAGATTAAAACTGGGAATCATATTGTCGCCAATATGATAACACTGTTCATCAGAAGCATAAATTTCACGATACTTATCGATTAATGAATAATCCTTAGCTGTCAACAGATTACGAATATCGCTCATTGGTTTTTCTCCCTTTTTCATTTTCTATAATTATTTTATCATATTTTTTTATAAAAATCAAAGAAGGTAAATTATTCCAGCATACTCACTTAGGGCGCTAGTGCTTTATTTACGTTTTCTTCTGAATATTCCCTTATTCCCACTCATTTGCAATATTTAATGTTTCATCGTAATAAGCTGAAGCAAGTGTGCCGCCATTCATAATATCCAACGCAGACGCTATTACTCGCGGACGGTGAATCCGACATGTCGGAAAAATAATTCTTTCAGAGAACTCTAACTTTGTGCCGTATTGAATGAAAGTTTCAGTTGAACGGCGAGCTCTCATAGACTCCTCTTCTGGTATCATTCGCAGAACAGATCCATCAAGGAAATATGCTGACATTTCGGATTTACTTTTTCTAACTGCAAGTATGCATTCTGGCGGAAATACATCTATAATATCCTCAAAGACTTTTTCTGCCCATGCTCGATCCCAATACCAAATATGAATTATTCGACTCAGATAATTCATTTATTACCCCCGAATAATATAGTAAAATAATTTGTTGCAAAGCATATTTACATCAATCAGTCTCATAATCATTCTCCTTCCACTGACTGTTTGAGCCATTCCATCGTCCATTCAAAACTGTTGGTCCGTTGTCCCCATTCATATGCAACGGCATCTTCTGCACCTGCATTATAAATGTCGTGAAACAGCTCATTCAACTCGTTATCAGTCATTGATCGGATGCTGTCGGCGTTGGTCTTTTCTTTGGTAAGCGGCGCAAAATATTTGTTCCAAGTAGAAGTAGGACAGTTGCAACGATTCAGATCAATATCATTGTCCCATTTAACATTTTGCCCGATTTGACCGTCTGCAAAATGGCAAACACAATTCACAGATATACCATTAAGCGCATCTTGCTCGATTAAAGTTTTAATTTCATCCAGTGATAAACTATCTTCCAAATCGCAAACATACAAAGTCATTTTATAAAGCTGCGCCATAATTATTCTCCTTTCGGTGGCTGTGGCATTTCGCGCCAATGTGATACTGGATGTATACCACCCAGTGCTGGGAAGAAAAACACGTTCCCAACTGTATAACATTCTCGCACCGGTGGAAATTCTCCAGCATCCGTCATATATCCCAAAACGCTGATAAAATTTTGTGGAAGTTTTTCATCAACCGAAATCCACTCCTGCACCAGTTCAATCGACGGTTCTTCTTTACAAATTGTAATTGGTGCATTTTTTAATTGCTTTAAAAGCTCATCGCTTATTTCTACATTTTCCTGCATCGTTACGCCGTTTGCGATAAGGTGATCTGCGACATATTCAACGTCTTGCTGTGTGTCAATCGAGTGTCCCGTGAGTAAATCAATCAGCTTTTCCCTAACATCCATTGTTATGCCTCCTCATCGTTTGATAGTGTAGTCGTTGATTCGTCATTTCTGTCTTGCAACTGTCTGCGGCGGTTGTAAGCCACCCCTTACCATTGGCCTTGATATGCTTTATATAGGGCTTTCAACCCCTTGTTAGTCAAACACCAATATTCTGTTTGATTGAGTTGACGTGCTTGCCAGTTGCTATAATAGCTATACTTAATAAAACCTTGTTCTTGCGCTTCTTTTAGTTGTTGCCTTGTAATACCAGCGGCTTCATAATGGTAGAAATAGCCACCGCCAAAATAGCGCTTGCTTAATTCTTTGAACCACTCAAACGAACCTTTTTCATAACCATAAACATCAACGAGGTATTTACTATCAGCCTCAAAGTGTTTTGCCGTTTTTTTTGCATTATCAAACTGTTTTTTGAAGAATTCACAAAGTTTCATATCTCGTTGCCTCCTAATTAATATCAGGTGTTACCATATTTTTTCTTCTTTTCTTATTTTCTATATATATTTTATCAAAAATTTTTATAAAAATCAAAGGCGACCATAAGGCCGCCTTGAAATTAGCTATTTGGTTGCGCTCACTCTGCCTTGGGCGCATCTAATATATTTCCACAAATTCCACTTGACTTGTCCGAAATCATTGAACAGCCTCATAAGTCTTCTCAAAGATGTCGCACTTACACGGATAGATTTCCCCGTTTACGCCGCGTATAATATAATCTCCAGCTTTTGCAACCATTGTTCCCTCGAGTGTTTTTATTTCGCACCATGCAGCACCCGGGTGGAACTTCCCGAAGTCATGAGTAATGATTGTGTTTTCCGAAACCGCGTCCCAAAACCAATTTTCTCCAACAAGCCCTCTCTCGTTTAACTGAAACGCGTCAATAACCACTGGCTTTTTTCTGTACTTACTCATCGCGCTTCATCTCCGCCTCTTTTAGGGTCAGGGTCGGGGTCAGGGTGTTCCTTTACCCAATTTTCAACAATTGCGACCATTCCTCTTGCATCTTCTCTGCTTTCAAGAAACCTTTTAAAGCCATATCCTTCAACCAGTTGACGCTCATTCTGCCAAAGATATTCTACGGCACTCATCTCCTGCGGAGAAGTTGAACAATGTTCAAACCATTGTTTCATTCGAAAAATAGGTACAAGTTCTATGCCATTGGAGTAGATTTTTTCAGTGTCAACAATTTTATATTGATCCATAAATTCTTCAACCGTTTTGGGAAAAGTCATTATATCACTCATTGTTTATCTCCTTCCTTATCGCATTAAAATTTATGCTATTTCTCCTTATCTGTTACAGTAAATGAGCAATTGCTGCAGGACTAAGCTCAAGACAATCAAGGCAATCAGATGTCTCAAGTTTATATAAAATTACTTCAATGATGGCCTTCTCGCCATAGCGACGCTCAAGCTGTTTCATAGCATCTGCGCAACTAGGCGCACAAGTAATACCCTGATTAATATTAGTTACCTTATCAAAATCATCATACCATCTTACTTTATAAGTATAACATCCACCCATATTTTTTTCTCCCTTCATCATTTCTCTATATATATTTTATCAAAAATTTTTATAAAAATCAAAGGCGGCCAAAAGGTCGCCTTTAAGTCAAATATTAAGTTACTATTACTTTGCCTGAGACGCATTAGCCATTAATAATTAAGTCCTTTCATTACATATTCATATTCGTCGTCAGAGAGAGTGCAAAAAGAAAGTTGAAGCTGTAAACAAGCATTATAAATATTATGTTCATTTAGTTCAAGAGAGGGGTGATTTCTAAAATATATTATTAATTCATCCAATTCTGAGATGTTCATGGCATAAGCATTAAACGCTAAGGCCTCAATGGAATCATTGTACCACGGTGGATTAATCATAGCATACTCCTTTTAATTATTTTCGGCAAGAGCGCAACGAGTCAAAATTGTTTGCGCAACGCCTTTATAAGAATTGTGGTCTTTCACAGTGCCTGTTAGAAGCCACGTGGAACCTGCCTCAACTTGTTTGGTAGTCGTAAACCATACATATATATTTTCATAATCATCTTCAAAAGTAATAACTTGTTTGTCACCATAATTTGAAGAAAAAGTGTTGCAAGATATAACAGTAACGGGAATGTTGCGCAGACGTTCACCTATTTGTCCCTGATAAGTTGATTTTCCTGCCTCATATAGGATAGGCTCAAGGGCCTTTGTTATCACCTCTTCGGTGTAGCATTTACCATCTTCACCGCCAACAATTTCCCAGTTAAGACGCACAGGTTCAAGACCTTCAATCTTAGGGACTTCAGAGCCACCTGCGATGCCCCAACCCCACCAGCGACTATAGCGAGCACCAGCAGTCCTTAATTCTTCTTTATGGTCGAAAGTCTCACCACGGAAAATAGTGATATAGCCTTCAGCAAAGCCAAGGACTTCTTTCTGAGTTTTATACACTCCTTGAGTGGCAACATTAGCACCGTACATAGAACGATATTCATTTTCTGTATACCAACGCACCTGTTTAGGGCCAGTAGGCGCAGCAACTTTAACATACATGCGGCCATTAACCGAATATGGGGCACCTATCTGTTGAAGGTTCTGATAAGACTTAGCGACCATGGTTTTTATGTCCTTTCCTTTATTTTCTATATATATTTTATCAAATTTTTTTATAAAAATCAAAAAGTGCCACATAAATGCGGCACTGATTGCTTATTATTTAATATGGATTATTGACTTAATTGGGATTCATGAGAATATTGGCATCTTCGCCAAGCATATAAGTCGGAAGTTTACCATCCCACTGCTGAATGTAATAATATTTCAGTAAATCAGAGGTTAGCCATGCGGCGATTGCTTTATTGCGAGCGGCTTCTTTTTGACCCGCATATTCGGCCGCGTCTGCCTGAATTTTAGTAACTTCAAGTTCAGCCTGCGCGACTATCCTAGCCTGCTCCGCGTCTGCCTGTGCTTTTATTACCTGCCGATTAGCTTCCTGCTCTGCTTCCATGGTAAGCTGATCTTGCTGGGTTTGTGCAGTTAGCTTATTTTGCTGAGCGACCTGCTTTGCTTCGACGGCATTCGTAAATGCGTCGGTAAAATCAATATTCTGAACCATAATTGAACTAACAACTATTCCATACTGACTGACACTGGGTACAACAATATTAGCTATTTGTTCTGAAAGCGTTTCACGATTACTAATTAGCTGTTCCGCAGTATATTCTGCAAAAATAGCTTTCGTGCCTTCCAACAGACGAGGATATACAATGTTTTGATAATATTCAGTGCCAACAGTGCGGTATAGTTTTTGCGCTGTTTCTTGATTTATGGAGTAGTTGACGGCAAGAAGAATATCAACTTCTTGAATGTCTGACGAAAATGCTTGGAATGTTTCGGTGGTTTTCTGCGTACGATTATCCATCTTTATTACCTTCTGGAACGGTGATTTCCAATTAAAACCTTCAGTAAGGACTTTATCCTCAACCTTACCAAAAGTAGTCAAGATACCTGTGTGTCCAGCAGGAATTGAAGCGCAACTATTTGCGAAGAAGATAATGCCGATAAGCAAAATCAACCCCAATGGAATCCATATCCAGAGGCGTTTACGAAGCTTTTTAGCACGAGTTTCTGCCGCTGTCGTTGTCACTGTCGCATCTTCATGATTGTTAAACATAGTTATTTATTCTCCTTTATATAATCTTTCTGTATTCATTTTTCTTACATATATATTTTATCAAAAATTTTTATGAAAATCAAAAATGGAACTCTAAAGGAATTTTTTGTATAATTATAATAGATGAATGTTTATTTAAAGGAGATAATAAAATGGTGGAAGCAATTTGCGCGGGTATCGTTATCGGATTAGGCTGCGTTGCGGATTTATACATAGGGGGTATAATGGGGGCAATTTTCTATGCAATTGTAGTTATGAGTGTTATTTATTACGATCTTGATTTATTTGTGGGACGTACTGGAATTCTTAATTCTAAATAGACTGATATAATAGAACTTGGCTTAATTTTTATGTGGAACATTATGGGTGTGTCAATAATTGCCGTTTTGGTTTTATTAACTCCTAATTATCGGGACGTCGTTGTCGAAAGCGCACGAAAAATTTGGGAATATTACAATAGTATCGGACTTTTCGGTATGGTTCCGTTAGGGATCTTTTGCGGTTTAACAATGTACGGAGGTATAGTAGCATATACTAAAACGCAAAATTATATAATGACAATGATCCCAATAATGATGTGCATTTTGTGTCATTGGCCCTTTGCGCTCAATATAATATTTTTGCTGTGGTTTAATCAAGGCCAGGGATAGGGAGTCGGAGTCGTAGGCGAATTGGAATTAGCTTTAAGCACTTTAATTGGTAATTTAATAGGATGTAACGCATGGCTATTGATACGAAGAGGTAGTAAGCGCATGACAACAAATTTAGAACCGCAGAAAAAAACATTCTGGGATTATTTTAAAAAGGATAATTGATTAAGATGGGCGCATTAGTAAAAAATGGTCAAAAATTTCTATTAAAAATATGTTTTTATAGATAAAAATGGTCAAATTTTTCTATAAAAATGGTCAAATTTTTTTATAAAATGAAAGGGAAGAAAAATGAAAGTTGAATTAAATTCACGGTAGATGCCTTCTAACCATGATATTGTTAAAGAAAAAAATTATTGTGATTTGCTTTATGCATGGCTATAGTGTAATTCAGAAAAAGTTTATGTCGATGGGTATGATCGACGTATTGCTAAAAATAAGGTAAAATGGACAATTATAGAAAAAGATTTTACACACATCATGCCGGACGGACGTAAAGAAAAAATTATGAATCGAAAAACTATTGCCAAGTATTTTGAGACTTTAGTATAGTTAGGGCTAGTTACTTTATATGATAATTATTATTATTTAACTTTGTTAGGAGTACATGATGCGCATTTGATTGAATATAATACATTAACTAAACTAATGAATGTATTATAGAAAAATAGTATTAATATTTATATTTATTTATTTAATCGTTTTTATGCAAATGGATGCGAACCATTTGTTGCTACAATGAAATAGATTAAAGATTATATTGGCATTGCGACTAGTACTACTTCTAATAACGCAATTGTTAGTGATACAATCGAAATTTTACAAAGATTAAGGTTATTAGAAATGAATATAGAATATGATGATAAATAGTTAAAGAGTTATATGAAATTTAATTGGGTAGCTAATAAATTACCAGATTAAAATGGTCAAAATTTTCTATTGATTTTGCATAGATGATCTATATAAAATCGGCAAAAATGGTCAAATTTTAGATATCTATTAAATATATAGTTGAGTGCTTCGCTCCCGCTCGCCTTAGGCTTATAAAAATATTTTTACGCAACTTCGTTGCTCCAAAATATTTTTATAAGCCGGGCGCCTCTCACATGGGGGTATTCGCGCACTTGACTTGCCTTGTACCTTACTTGTGTTTTGCTATTGGGGGTAGGGTTCAGGTTCAGCATATTAAGGGTGAATTGGAACGGGGTATATAGTTTTAAAAAGCCCATATGGAAGCTTAAGCGCAAGTATAAGAGACATAGTTAATTACTGTTGCTATTGGAGGAATTATGTTTAATATAAGTGATATTGATTATACGATAGGTTATGATTCTGCTGCTACTACTGGAGAGAAGGTATTTGAATCAAGGGGGAGGGAAGAGACTCCAATTATTAAATGGATAAGATATATGCTGTATAAAGAGTTGGAGAAAATAAAAAATAGGTTTAAGATAATTATAACAATTGATACTACTACAGGGGATATTAGTAGTAGGTTAGAGGCTGATAGGAATTGTAATATAGTAGGAATAGAGTGGAAATAATATATGATATATAGAGTCAGCGCAGAGTGAGTTGTTGAATCAAGAGATTAGAAATATATGGAGGTAATATGTTTAAGATAGTTGCACTTGAAAGATGGTAGATTAAGCGCAAAGATACTGGAGAAGTTTTGTTAGCAGTCGATTGTAATGAAAAAAATACTATTTTTATTGAATCTGTAGTAATTCCATTGGCTATTGGAAAATTAAATAATAATAGTACTACCTTAGTAGAGTTAGATGTATATGAAAATATATAATATTGGAAAATAGGGGGTATTGAGGGAAAAATAGGGGATTTGTCGAGGTGAGTCGAGTCGAGTGTGTTAAAATAGGGGGGGGGTATAGAAAAATAGAAAAATAGAGGGTCGAGGGGGCCTAATAAAATAGGGGTATAGGGAGTTTGTCTAATAAAATAGGGGGTATATCCGGTGTGTTAGAATAGGGAGTATATCCTAGAATAGGGAGTATGTTTAGTGTTAAAATAGGGGGTATAGGAAAATAGGGGGTATAGGGAGTCGAGGGTGCCCGGTGTGTTAGAATAGGGGGTATATTAAAATAGGGGCAATAGGGGCAATAGGGGCAATAGAGAGTTTGTTTGGCCCCGTTCGGTTACCAAATTTCCCTTCACAATACCGAGCTACACCATTCCACAGCTTCTGGAACAAATATAAAAAAGACCGCACGATTTCTGTACGGTCTTTAATAGGCTACCAACTATGTCTATATATATTACTTAAACAACTGCTTAAGCAACTTATGCAACTCATCATCAAGATCTGTGGGCTTATTAGCGCACTTACACTTCTTGGTATTAGAAATAGTCTCATGGCGCAACTTAGCAGGCTGCTCATCCATGTCCTCATTCAGGGTCTTATTAAGATTCTCAAACATGGCTTTGAGCTCGGTTGCCGCAACCATTGCAGCCTCAGTTGACTCAATAACTTCACGCACATCTTCATCAGAAAATTCGCCTTCGTCCCAACCATAATATTTCTGCATGTAGTTCCAAAAGAGTCGGCAAAGTTCAGCCATATCTTTCTGCTTTTCAGAATCGCGCTTAGCTGCTTCTTTTTCTTTTTGAGCGGCCTTCTGGTTTTCTTCATATTCAGCAACTGCTGCATTCAGAGTGTCAGCAATCTCATTAGCAATCGCCTGCGGGTCGTCACCCTTTTGAAGACGTGCCATAATATCATCCTTTGTATACATAGAATATTCTCCTTTTTTTTATTAGAATTACTTTTCTTATATATATATTATACAAAAAATTTTTATAATTTTCAAATATTTTGCGCCAAATCCGTTCGGTTACCGTACGGAGGAGCGCATTTTACACGAAAATCGCAAAATTTGCTCAGAAAACGGCGATTTTTGTAATGCGAGAG